>Ga0116141_10004785_pt1 | contig 11358 bp, 9 predicted proteins | sample AD_UKC097_MetaG_FD_89744 | JGI IMG/M metagenome (GOLD analysis project Ga0116141, IMG submission 89744) | Active sludge microbial communities of municipal wastewater-treating anaerobic digesters from USA - AD_UKC097_MetaG | ecosystem: Engineered > Bioreactor > Anaerobic > Digestate | place: USA... | reverse complement strand
TGATCACACTATTGCCAATAAAGTACGACCTGAACAGAATGCGGATCTCCGTGGATTCAACCCCCTCTGTATCTCCCCCAATCTTGGGGGAGAGGGTCGGGGTGAGGGTCTTTTCCGTCGTCCTTCTCACCCTCATGGCCTCAACATCCACTTTCTCCGCCCCCGACTCCATCATTTCCGCCGGTCCTTACGTACATTTCGATGCCAACGGCACGGTCTCTGTCCTCTGGAAGACAGCCCAGCCCGCCGACTCCACCGTGGAATTCGGAACCACGCGGGATCTCGGCACAAAGGCAGCCGATTCCCAACTGACCCTGGACCACCAAATCCCTCTGCCGGAACTTCTGCCGGAGACGGAGTATTATTTCCGCATCCGCAGCCGCGCCGGGGACACCGAATCGGTGAGCGACATTGAACCGTTCGATTCCACCTTCGAGCGTGTTCCATCCATTCCGTGGGAAGAACGACGTCCGTATGAGAATGACTTTATTTCAGCCACATGCGCCGACAAGATTCTCCAGGAAACAGGAATTCGAAATGGGTATTGCCTGGTTCTCGGATTCGGCGAAGGAAGGCTGGCATACGAGTTGGCGGCACGCTCCAACCTGCGAATCATCGGTATAGATGACGATCCGAAGGCCGTGGCCACTGCACGGAACCTGTTCAAAGACACCGGGATTTATGGGTCCCGCATCAGCGTCCATGAGGGAAATCTCGATTCCCTTCCTTATAGTGACTATTTCGCCGACCTGATCGTCTCCGAAAAAATGCTCACCACAGGAGAAATCTGCGGTTCGGCATCGGAAATCATGCGCCTGCTTCGACCGGATGGCGGAACAGCCTGGCTGGGCACACCGTCGGCAACGGGAAAGACCTTGACCCCCGCGGCATTGAAGAACTGGGCCGAACAGGGAGCCATTCAGAATTACTCCATTCAAGAACAAGACGGTCTGTGGCTGACTTTTCAACGCCCTGCACTGAATGGCGCAGGCGAATGGACCCACATGTATGCCGAACCGGCAACACGGCATGCAGCAAAGATACCCGCATCGAACAGCCGACCGAAATCCTGTGGTTCGGCGGGCCGGGGCCGCGTCTCATGGTGGACCGCCATCATCGCCCCATGTCATCTCTGTTCAAGCACGGACGTTCGTTCATTCCGGCGGATAACCGGGTCATCGCCATGGAGTCTTACAACGGCGCAAGGCTGTGGGACCTGGATGTCCCCCGCTCCCGGCGAATCGGTATTATGCGAGACTGGGGCCAGATGTTCGTTACCGATGAGTACCTGTACATCGCCGCGAAAGACCAATGCACCGCGGTCGAGGTCGCCACCGGCAAACCATCGCTATTCTTCATCATGCCGCAGTTGATTGAGGGGGAAAGGCGTCTCTGGGGATACGTCGCAGGCGTTGACAATCAGATCTTCGGAAGCGGGAAAAAGGAGACGGCGTCATTGTATGAAATGGCGAAGGACACTGTAAACGATCTGATTGAGAACGATTTCCGACCCGGCATCACGAGCGATTATCTTTTCTCATTGGATCGGTTCAGCGGGAAAAATCTCTGGACATACAAAAACGGTGTGATTCTGAACAGCTGCCTGGCTATCGGCGATGGGCATCTTCATTTCGTCGAGAATCGTGGATCTGCTGCCCGCAGCGACACGGATGGCAGAATGAGCATCCAGGAATTTTGCGCCGGGGAGACTTACCTGGTCGCTCTGAACCTGAAAACCGGCGAGAAGGTGTGGGAGAAACGGTTTGAGTTCCCGTTCGAGCAGATTATGTACTTAAGTTTCGCGGATCATGTTCTGCTTTCGGTAGGATCGTTCAATGTGGGCAATCATGTGCATTACGGCCTGTTCACGTTCGATGCCAAGACAGGGGAACTGAAATGGAATCAGAAATATGATTCCGGGGATGGGATTGGCGGGTCGCACGGAGAGCAATGGCAGCATCCGGTCATCATCGGCAACATGATTTATTCCAAACCGTATGCCTACAATCTGCATACGGGGGAGAAGAATTCCTTCTACCTGGACCGGGGAGGCAATGGCTGCGGCACCATATCCGGCTGCAATGCCTACCTCTTCGCCAGGGGCAGGAATCCACGGATCTATCCCGCAGGAAATGAGAGAACCAGCGGCGAGCCTCTGACCAACATCACCCGCCCCGGATGCTTCATCAACATCATCCCGGCAGGTGGAATGGTGTTGATCCCGGAATCCAGCTCCGGCTGCACCTGTGCATTCTCACTCCAGACCTCCCTGGCACTGATCTCCAAAAACCGCCCCATGAACTGATCCGTGCTTTTCCCTTTTCTTCAATTCGCAATTCGTAATTCGTAATTCGTAATTCCCTTCCCCCTCCCTCCAAACCGCCGTTTCCTGGCCTTAACTTAACAGCGTTTCTTTCTCAGGAGATAAAAATGAACGGCGCGGTCTTGCTCCATCTGCTTACATACACATCCGTGCTGACCTTTGTCGCGGCGGTTGCGTTCCGGTTTTACCGGATCGCCTCCATGCCCCTGCATCTGCGCTGGGAAATCTACCCGGTAGCCCATGAAACCGGCGAGAAAGCAAGATACGGTGGCTCCGTTTTGGAGGAGGTCGATTGGTGGACCAAGCCCCGAAGGAAATCCCTTATTAACGAACTGAAAGCCACCATCCTGGAGATGATATTCCTGGTGGCCCTGTTCAGGCACAATCGGAAACTCTGGTACTGGTCCTTTCCTTTCCATTTCGGCCTGTACCTGCTGGTTCTTCTTCTGGGATTGCTCATTCTCGGTTCGATCCGCATTGGACCCGGAATCCCGGTGATTCAGTTATCCGGCTTGGAATTCTTCCTGTTGTTCCTGACAAAAATCACGGCCCTTCTCGGCCTGGTCCTGGCGACCCTGGGCGCGGCAGAGCTTCTCCTCTGGCGTTTGACCTCGGAGGAATTGCGGGATTACACCCCTCCCGCCGCCATCTTCAACCTGCTTTTCTTCCTGGTCGTCTTTGCAGTCGCCTGGGCGAATTTCCTCTTTGTCGATTCCGATTTTGTTCTTTCTCGCGCCTATATCAGGAGCCTGTTGACCTTCAACCTGTCCGTTCCTGCGGGGCATCCCCTCCTGGCGCTGGAGATTGTGCTCACAGGTCTCTTGATCGCTTACATTCCTCTGACCCACATGTCCCACTTCTTCATCAAGTGGTTCACCTACCACAAGATCCTCTGGGATGATGAACCGAACATTCCGAACAGCTCCATCGAAAAGAAGATCCTGGAGCAGGTACAGTATCCTGTCACTTGGGCCGCTCCGCACATCAAGGCCGATGGAAAGAAAAACTGGGCGGACATCGCCGGCGAGGAGATCGATCCGTGAAAAAAGGCGTGAAAGTCGAGGATATCGGCAAACCGTCCGGGCAGCTGGCTCATGTTGATGTGCAGGATCTTCCGCCGTTCATATCCGCTTCCCCGTACGATAATCCCGCCAACGTTCCCCCGTGGAAACCGCTCACCGACCGCGCAAAACAGGAATACGAGGCAACGCTGGATGACACCATCGCCCTGAACATCCCGAAACCGAAAACCAGGGAGGAAGAACAGGAACTCGTCCGCAGGTTCCTCTCCGGCCTGGAGAAACTGTTCAGCAGAGAAAACAACTGGGCGTTTCTTCAACCGCTCATCCTCTCCGTGGAACACTGCGCCCGTTGCCAGACTTGCATCGAGAGTTGTCACATCTATGAAATGAGCGGTAGAAACGATCTCTATCGCCCCACCTTTCGCTCGGAGGTGCTTCGGCGACTCTATTTCAAATATCTGAAACCCGGCGGACGGTTCTTCCGAAAGTGGCAGCATGGCGATATCGACCTGAACTGGACCACTATCGCACGGCTCATTGAACTCTCTTATCGCTGCAATCTCTGCCGCCGGTGCGCACAAACCTGCGCTATCGGTGTCGATAACGGCCTTATTGCCCATGAACTGCGCAAACTCTTCAGCCAGGAAATGGGCATTCACCCGAAGGAACTTCACACAAAAGGCTCGGTCCTTCAGCTCCGGGTCGGTTCCTCCACCGGCATGAATCCCGTTGTCGCGAAAGACAATATCGAATTCATTGATGAAGATACCGCCGAAAGAACCGGCATTCCCATCGAGACTCCCTGGGACAAGGAGGGCGCGGACATTCTCCTGATCCACAATGCAGGCGAGATCCTCGCGCGACCGGAGGATCACGGGGCCTTTGCGACCATCCTTCAAGCGGCGGGGATCAGCTGGACTCTCTCCTCGGAATCCCAGGAAGCTCTCGGATACGATGTGATTAACTATGGCCTGTTTTACGACGATGTCATGATGATCAAGGTCGCGGTCAAGCACGCCAAAGCCGCCGCAAAGTTGAAGGTCAAGAAAATAGTCCTGGGAGAATGCGGTCATGCGCACAAGGCCCTGACGACAATCGCGGACCGCATACTGACCGGCGATCTGAACATCCCGCGCGAAAGCGCCATGACCCTTCTGCACGACATTGTCTTCTCCGGCAAAATCGCCTTCGACCCCTCTCGAAATGACTTCCCTGTGACCCTGCACGATCCCTGCAACCTGGTGCGTCTCATGGGAATCGTGGAGCCACAGCGTCGGATTCTGCGCCATACCTGCCCCCGGTTTCGCGAAATGACTCCCCATGGGGTCGATAATTATTGCTGCGGCGGCGGGTCGGGCTTCGCCATCATGTCCTCTCATAACTTTGAGGACTGGCGGATGCAGATCGCCGGACGCAAAAAGATGGACCAGATCCTGAATGCCTTCAAAGAGGAACCGGACCCGTCCATCAAAAAATACGTCTGTGCCCCCTGCTCCAACTGTAAGGGCCAGATCCGCGACCTCTCGAACTATTATCATCTCTGGGAGAAATGCGGCATCCACTTCGGGGGCCTGGTCGAGCTCATCGTAAACGCCATGAAGGATGCAAAGCCGGGATACCTCGAATGGCCGGGCTGATGCGGTGTAAATGAGTAGTCTTGACATATATCGTTATCGCGGGCGAAGCGTGGCAATCTGGCTGTTCGAACGAGCAAGCGTGAGATCGCCACGTCGCCGCCCTTCGCAGACTCCGGGCGGCTCCTCGCGATGACGGGACGGGGCACGGCCCCGCGAGGCCAGGCTTTCTTTTTCCAATCACCGGCTCTGCCGGAGTCGCGCTCGCGATGACGTGACTCTGCAAAGGCCATTCGGCCACAGGACACCAGAACGTCCACCTGCTACCATCGTGCAGGATGACAAATTCCGAATCAGGTGCTTTCATGAATGACCTGGACTTACGAGAGTGGATTCGAGGTGAATTATTCGAGCGCACGCCGAATAACATCGCCATCCTGGATCGCGAATTCTGCATCGTCGAGGCCAACCACAATTTCACTGAGACTTACGGGGAATGGAAAAACAGGCATTGCTATGAGGTCTACGGAAGACCCGACCGGGAATGCCCTTCCTGCATGGCTCGACTCACCTTTGCCGATGGCAAAGGACGGGTCAGCGAAGAACACCGCCTTAACAAACAGCGAATCCTCTCCTATCACGTCGTTCACTTCGAACCGATTGTGGATCGCAACGGGGAGATTCCATACGTACTCGAAATATCCCACGATGTCACCGAAAATCGTATTCGTCGGCGAGAACACGATGTCCTTTTCGACCGCGTCCCGTGCTATATCGTGGTGCTGAATCGCGACATGGTCATTGTCCGCAATAATGAACTCTTTCGAAAAACCTTCGGTGAATCCCTGGGGAAGAAATGCTACAAGGCCTTCCAGCGCCGGGATGAAATCTGCGAAAACTGCCCCGCACATAGAACCTTCCTCGATGGGAAAGTACACAGGGCAGACGGAACCGGGCGGTCTATCGCCGGAAAAGTCGTTCACTGCCATAAGACGTCCGCTCCCCTCAGCCCCGGCGAGGAGAATCCATCCCACGTCATGGAATTATGCCTGGATACAACGGACATTCACGTGCTGGAGGCCCAGCTGAAAGAGGCATTCAATCTCCAGCAAAGCCTCATTGACAGCGCCATCGACAGCATTGTCGCGGCGGATGGCAACGGTGCCATCCGGATTTTCAATCCCTCGGCGGAAAACCTGCTTCGATACAGGCCGAAAGAGGTCCTCGGACGGAGGATGATTAAACGCTTTGTCCCCACGGAATTTCTCGACTCACTGGTGGCGGATGAACCGCACTGCGTGCTCGATGAAACCCTCACGTATGATCGGGACGGAAATGCCATTCCCGTCCGGTTCTCCGGGGTCGCACTCAAAGGCGGCGGGAAGACCATCGGCAGCGCCGCCTTTTTCCAGGATCTCCGCGCCATCAAACAGCTCGAACGCGAGAAACTTGAAGCCGAACGCATGGCCGCTGTCGGTCAAACCGTCGCCGGACTCGCACACGGCATCAAGAATGTCCTCATGGGCCTTGAAGGCGGCATGTACGTTGTCAACTCCGGCATGAGAAAGGATGACAAGGAACTGATCCGCAAAGGCTGGGAAATGCTCCAGGGCAATATCGAGCGCATCACCGCTTATGTCAAAGACTTTCTCGGATTCGCCAAGAGTCGCACACCCAAGGTGGAAATCGTCAACCCCAACGACGTCGTGACCGCCGTGGTCGAGCTGTACAAGGACAGGGCCGCTCAGGCCGGAATTGAAATCCTCACCGAATTCCAGGACGGAATCCAACCGGCGAACCTGGATGCGGAGGGAATGTATACCTGCCTCACCAACCTCGTATCGAACGCCATCGACGCCTGCGAAATGAGCGGCAAAACCGGCTGCAAGGTCAATATCCGAACCTTCGAACGGGATGACACACTCGTGTTTGAGGTCCGCGATGATGGATGTGGCATGGACCCGGATGTGCAGCAAAAGGCCTTTACCACCTTCTTCTTAACAAAAGGTCTCTCCAAGGGAACCGGACTCGGCTTACTGGTTACGCGACGCATCACACAAGAACATGGCGGCACGGTCACCTTTCGCTCCACCGAAGGGAAAGGGTCTCTGTTCCGCATCGAATTACCCCGACGATCTCTTCCCCCACTCACCTCAACCCATCCTCAGGACTCAACGCAGCCCAGGCAACCGGAAACAGGAGGATAAACCGTCATGACAACGGAAACGCGACAGAAACTCATCCTCGTGGTGGATGATGAACCCGACGTGATCACTTATCTCACTACCCTTCTCGAAGACAACGGCTACGCAACCGATTCCGCCGTCAACGGAACCGAGGCCATGGCCAAACTCCGCCAACTGAAACCCGATCTGATTACCCTCGATATCTCCATACCCGAAAAATCCGGCGTTCGCGTATACCGCGAAATGAAAGAAGATCCCGACCTGGCCCATATCCCCGTGCTGGTCATCACCGCCGTCACCGGGTATGGCGGTAAACCGGAAGTCTTTGAACAATTCCTCTCCAGCCGCAAACACATCCCGCCCCCGGAGGGATTCATCGACAAGCCGCTGGAAGATCGCGAGGGATTGCTTCGAAAGATCGCCGATTTGCTGGCTTGATCCACCCGGTCCGGCCTGCCAATTCCCTATCTTCAATTCGTAATCTGTAATTCGTGGTTTTTCCTCTCCCCCCGGCATTTTTTGACCCCAAATCCTCTCCAATCCCTCACTCCCTGGGTTTTCCGACAGAAATCTCCAAAATCTTTGGCAAAAGTGCCCAAAAAGGGTTGACAATTCCCCCAATTCAAAGTACAAGTATATATGATGTAAATGTGATTTAATACATGTTCTTCGAGGAAGGTTTTGACATGACTGAGCGCTTGGCGATTGAAGGTGGTCCGAAATGCCTGGAAGGTCCCCTGCCCCACTGGCCGTCCTTTGATGAAAAAACCTTGCAAGCGGTTCTGGAACCGCTTAAAACAGGGAAAGTGAACTACTGGACCGGACCAAAAGGGATGGAATTCGAGAAACGGTTCGCCGAATGGAACGGGGTGAAGTACGCAATCAGCACTACGAACGGAACCAGCGCCCTGCATACCGCCCTGGCAGCCTTGGGGATCGGCCCCGGAGATGAGGTCATTGTACCGAGTTATACCTTCATCGCCTCCTCTTTCTCCATCGTCCAGGCCGGTGCAATACCGCGCTTCGCCGATGTCAACCGGGAAGACCACTGCATCAGCGTCGAGTCCGCGAAAAAACTGATCAATGAACGCACGAAGGCCATTATGGTGGTTCATCTGTACGGAAACGTGGCGGATATGGACCCCATTCTGGCGTTGGCTAAGAAACACAATCTGTTCGTAATTGAAGACAACGCAGAGGCTTACGGCGGAGAATACAAGGGCAAAAAGACCGGCAGCGTGGGACATGTCGGCGCATGTAGCTTCTGCCAGAACAAAACCTTCACAACCGGCGGCGAGGGCGGAATGGTCACCACGGATGATGAGGAAGTCGCCTGGCGATGCCGAAGTTTCCGGGACCACGGATACGATGTCAAAGAGCGCCTGCGCCTCCTGGAACTGGAACAGAAACTCCCGTATATCCACAACATGGTGGGCTGGAACTACCGGATGACCGAAATGCAGTCCGCCATCGGCCTGTGCGAGCTGGACCGCATCGACTCCTGGAACATGCCGCGACGACGGCGGAACGCGCAGATTGTCATGGACGCGCTCCGGGATGTCCCGCAAGTTCTGTACTTGCCGGTAGATACACCGGAACGGCGAAACGGCTGGTATGTGTTCCCGATCACACTCAAGATGGAACTGATGAAGTGCGATATGCACGAGTTCCTCGACGCATTGGGAGCGGAAGGCGCTCCCTGCTGGAGGGTTTTCTGGCCTCAATGCCATACCGAACAGGCGTATCGTCAGCATAACGGATTCGGGAACACCGGGTTCCCGTTCAGAAGCAAGGAATACACAAATCCCGCTTCGGTGGATTACTCCGCTGTGGAAGTCCCGAACGCGGAATGGCACCAGGATCGAACGTTCATCACCTTTATTTTCCCGACGTATGAGGAATCGCACATGCAGGGAATCGCGAAAGCGATCCGCAAAGTGATTGCCGCTTACGCGAAATAGGTGATCGACAAGCAGCATGGATGAAATTGAATGAGCAAGTATGAAGTTGGTTTTTCTGTGATCGAATTGACTCCGCCCGTCGGCACGCCGATCGGTGGGAATTTCCGCGCGGATTATGCCTCCCGTGGGGTCATCGAGCCGTTGCTGGCAAACGCCATGGTGGTGCGGGATGAAAACACCGCCGTCGCCATGGTTTCCGCTGACTTGTTGACCGTCCCCCAGTCCATGACCGAAGAGGTACGGCAACGGGTTTCCCAACGATGCCCCTTGCCGGGTGAGAACATCCTCATCGCGGCCACCCACACTCACAGTGGACCCGCCACACTGGAGCTGACAGATGGCAGTCTCGCTTCACAGGAAACGCTTCAGGGTATTACGCGCGCCATCACCGATGCCATCGTGAAAGCGTACTGGGCCATGGAACCTTCCATTATTCGCCTCTCGCGATTCACGGAAGATTCCCTTGTGTTTAATCGGCGATTGCGGATGAAAGACGGCTCGGTCCGCATGAACTGGGAAAGAATGGACCCATCCGAAATCGACGGCCCCCTCGGCCCGACCGACCCGGAAGGATTCATGGTTTCCGTGTCGAATAACGGGCGGCTGAGAGGATTGCTGATCAACTACACCCTCCATCCGGCGGTCCTGGCCGGGGAAAATTGGGACTTGGGGCCGGATTGGCCGGGTTTCCTCCGCGAGGCTCTTGCACGATACGTCGGTGGAGATGTCCCCATTCTCTACTTCAACGGAACGCAGGGAAATATCAACCACCTGGATGCCTGGGACCCATTGCAGGGACGCGGCCTGAAAGAGGCTCAGCGAATCGGATACGTGCTGGCCACAGCGGCAGTCTCCTCCTCATTTCAGATGCAGAGAATCGATGGTCCCGTAGCCGTCTCCAGTGAAGAGCTGCTTGTGAACCGTCGCTCCGTTTCCGCCCAAACCGTGGCCGACGCGGAAAAACGACTGGCCGCCTTGGGAACCCTGACCGTGGAGGGACAGGAGGATGGAATGCCCTCCTGGTTCTTCGACAAAGAGCTGGTGGAACACGCCGGACGGCAGAATGAGCCGGTCTCTCTCGAAGTCCAGGCGATCCGGATCGGCGATATCGGTTTTGCCGGATTCCCCGGTGAGTTCTTCGTGGAATACGGACTGGAGCTGAAACGGCATTCTCCCGCTGAGTTCACCATCCCGCTGGGGCTTGCCAATGGTGAGGTGGGATATGTCCCCACTCCCGAAGCCCCGGAACAGGGCGGCTATGAAGGAATGACCTGGCGATACAACCAGCTGGAAGCAGATGCCGGCGAGAAAGTTGTCAATTCGGCCATTCGACAAATGGAAAGACTCTTCGAGAAAGGTCGAGTCGCTCCCAGAGTCGCCGAAATCATGGACATCCCGCGACGCGAATACAAAGTCGGCGCATGAAGCCCACCTGATTCTTATGTCCTTTTCGTCTTTGCGGTATCATCTCTCAAGAATCCAATCACAAATTCCAGGAGTTGTTCACAATGAAGACAAAATGGGGCGTTTTCGGGTCCGGCGGTATTGCACGTCGCAGAACAATCCCCGAAGGAATCCTGCGCGCATCGAACGCCGAGCTCGTGGCGGTGTATGATATCAATCCGACCGCAAACCAGGCCGCCGCAAAAGAATTCGGTGTAAAAGCCTGCGCCAGTGAAGGGGAATTGCTGAAAAGCGACTGCGATATTGTCTACGTCGCAACACCCGCCGATCAACATTACGCGCAGGTCGAACGCGCCGCATACGCGGGCAAACACGTCCTCTGCGAAAAACCCCTGGGAATGACCGTCGAGGAAGCCGAACGGATGGTCCGCCTGTGCCGCGAGCGCGGTGTGAAACTGGGCGTCGGCTTTATGATGCGCTTTCATGCCTATCATCAGGCTGCATTGAAGATGATTCAGGATGGACAACTCGGGACTCCCGTTCTCGGTCGTGCGCAACTCTCCTGCTGGTATCCACCCATTGAAGGAGCGTGGCGTCAGGACCCAGCGAAAGGCGGTGGCGGAAGCCTGATGGATATGGGAGGGCATGGGATCGACCTGCTCGAGATGTTCCTGGGTCGAGTACGAAAGGTATCCTGCCTGATCGGAAATCTTGTGCACGGATATGCCAGCGAAGATACCGCAACGGTCCTGCTGGAATTCGAATCCGGCGCAAAAGGGATCGTCGATAACCTGTTCAACGTACCGGATGCCAGCTCCCGTAATCGCCTGGAGCTGTACGGTTCTCGCGGAAGCATCTTGGCCGAGGGAACCATCGGCCAGGGAGAAG
>Ga0116141_10004784_pt1 | contig 11359 bp, 12 predicted proteins | sample AD_UKC097_MetaG_FD_89744 | JGI IMG/M metagenome (GOLD analysis project Ga0116141, IMG submission 89744) | Active sludge microbial communities of municipal wastewater-treating anaerobic digesters from USA - AD_UKC097_MetaG | ecosystem: Engineered > Bioreactor > Anaerobic > Digestate | place: USA... | reverse complement strand
GGCCACCGCATGTACGAGCAGTACCAGCCGCTGGGCCTGGTCGGCATCATCAGCGCGTTCAACTTCCCCGTCGCGGTGTGGAGCTGGAACAGCTTCCTGGCCGCGGTGTGCGGCGACATCTGCGTCTGGAAGCCCTCCAACAAGGTGCCGCTGAGCGCGATCGCGGCCATGCGCATCTGCAACGAGGCGCTGCGCGAGGGCGGCTTCCCGGACCTTTTCTTCCTGATCAACGACACCGATCATTCGCTCGCCGAGAAGCTGGTGGACGATGCGCGCATCGCGCTCATCTCCTTCACCGGCTCCACCCGCGTGGGCCGCAGGGTGAACGAACGCGTCGCGCGCCGCATGAGCCGCTGCCTGCTGGAGCTGGGCGGCAACAACGCGATCATCCTGGATGAAACCGCCGATCTGAAGCTGGCGGTTCCGGGCATCGTGTTCGGCGCGGTCGGCACGGCCGGCCAGCGCTGCACCACCACCCGCCGCCTGATCGTGCACGAATCGATCCACGATGCCGTGCTGGCCACTCTGGTGAAGGCGTACAAGCAGGTCGAAGCCAGGATCGGCGATCCCACCGATCCTGCCAACCTGATGGGTCCGCTGAACAGCCCCGAGGCCGTCAACGACTTTCTTGCCGCGATCGAAAAGGCCAAGGCCTCGGGTGGCAAGGTCGAAACCGGCGGCACGCGCATGGATCGCCCGGGCAACTTCGTGCTCCCGGCCATCGTCACCGGCCTGAAGAACTCCGACGAGATCGTCCAGCACGAGACCTTCGCGCCGATCCTCTACGTGATGAAGTTCAAGACCCTGGACGAGGCCATCGAGATGCAGAACGGCGTGCCGCAGGGCCTGTCGTCCTCGATCTTCACCCAGAACCTCAAGGCGGCGGAGCGTTTCCTCTCGGCCGCTGGCAGCGACTGCGGCATCGCCAACGTCAACATCGGCACCTCGGGTGCGGAAATCGGCGGCGCCTTCGGCGGCGAGAAGGACACCGGCGGCGGGCGCGAATCGGGTTCGGACGCGTGGAAGGTCTACATGCGCCGCCAGACCAATACCATCAACTATTCCGATTCGCTGCCGCTGGCCCAGGGCATCAAGTTCGATCTGTGATCCTGTCGGGGCGCGACCACCGCGCCCCGTCATCCCTTGCCTTCGGAGAGCCGCAATGAATGTTCCTTCCCGCTCGACCAGCACGCTGGCGGTAGTGAGCCTGATCTGCGGCGTCCTGTCCTGGCTGGCGATTCCGCTGTTGGGCGCGATCGTGGCCATCATCACCGGGCACATGGCGCGCGGCGAGATCGGCCGCAGCCAGGGGGCGCTGGATGGAGACGGATTTGCCATCGCGGGACTGATCCTGGGCTATTTGCAGCTGGCGCTGGCGCTGGTGGGAATCCTGCTGCTGTTCCTGTTCTTCGGCGGACTGGCGTTTCTGGGGGTCTTGGCGCAATGAGCGCGTGGCGGTGGCGGACCTGCGGTCCGTTCGGCTAACGTTCCGGAGTGATCCGTGATTCGGGTCACATTTTCTCTCCCCATGACGTGAGGCCCATGTACTCGCTGCTGCGCCCCTTTCTGTTCGCCTGCGATCCCGAAAAAACCCACGAGCGCACGCTGGCCTGGGCCGATGCGGCGCATCGTCTCGGCCTGATCCGATTGGCTACCCACCGCCCCAGGCCGCTGCCCACCAAGGCCTTCGGGCTGACTTTCGAGAACCCCGTCGGTCTGGCCGCCGGCATGGACAAGAACGGCGCGCATATCGACGCGCTGGCGCAGCTCGGGTTCGGCTTCATCGAGGTGGGCACGGTCACACCGCGTCCGCAGGCGGGAAATCCGCAGCCGCGGCTTTTCCGCATCCCGCAGAAGCAGGCCATCATCAACCGCATGGGGTTCAACAACGATGGCGTGGGCGCCCTGGTCGGCAACCTCGAGCGCACCCGCTGGAAGGGCGTGATCGGCGTCAACATCGGCAAGAACAAGGACACGCCCAACGACAGCGCGCTGCGCGACTACCTGTACTGTCTGGAGCGGGTGTGGAGCGGAGCGGGCTATATCGTCATCAACATTTCCTCGCCCAACACCGCCGGCCTGCGCGAATTGCAGCACGGCGATCCGCTGCGCGCGCTGCTGGCCGGCCTGCGCGAGGAACAGGAGCGCCTGTCGGCGCTGCGACGGGTGCGCCGACCGATGCTGGTCAAGATCGCTCCGGATCTGGATGAACGGTCGCTCGATGCGGTGGCCGAAGCACTCGGCGCGGCAGGCGTGGACGGCGTGGTCGCCACCAACACCACGCTGGAACGCGCGGAAGTGGCCGGCCTGCCGCACGCCGAGGAAGCCGGAGGACTGTCCGGTGCGCCGCTCTACGGACGGGCCACCGAGGCTCTGCGCCGGCTGCGCGCGCATCTGGATCCGAAGATTCCGATCATCGGTGTCGGCGGTATCCTCAGCGGGGCCGATGCGGTGGGCAAGCTCTCCGCCGGGGCGCATCTGGTGCAGTGCTACAGCGGCCTGATCTATCGCGGTCCGGGGCTGGTGGGCGAGTGCGTGGAGGCGATCCGGCGGCGGCGTGAGCAGGGCGTGCGGCGCGGATGACGCAGGCCTACCACCTGGCCGAGCGGGTTTCGCTGGCGGGCCGCAACGGGTTCCGCACGGCCGCGCGGGCCGAACTGTTCGTGGACGTGCGCCGCGCCGAGGCGCTGCCCGAACTGCTCGCCATGCCCTATTTCAGGAGCGCGCCCCTGCTGGTGCTGGGCGAGGGCAGCAATACCCTGATCGTGGGCGATGTGCCCGGTGCGGTGGTGACGATCGGCGTGATGGAGCGGCGCGTGCTGGCTTCGGACGAACGCGGTGTGCTGCTGCGCGCGGGCGCCGGCGAGCGCTGGGACGACGTGGTGGCCTGGAGCCTCGCGCTGGGCTGTGCGGGGCTGGAGAACCTGGTGCTGATTCCGGGCCTGGCGGGCGCCGCACCGATCCAGAACATCGGCGCCTACGGCACCGAAGTGGGGGAATTCATCGAAACCGTCGAAGCCTGGGACCGCCAGCGCGGTGCGCTGGTGCGGCTGGGGCGCTCCGAATGCGCCTTCGGCTACCGCGACAGCGTGTTCAAGCGCGACCCGGCGCGATGGCTGGTCACGGCGATCGAGCTGCGCCTGTCGCGCCACCACCCCGCGCGCATCGGCTATCCCGGGCTTCAGGAAGAGCTGGCGGCGCTGGGAGCCGGGGATGCACCGCGGCCGTCGCAGATCGCCGAGGCGGTATCGCGCCTGCGCACCCGCAAACTGCCGAATCCGGCGCTTTTGCCCAACGTGGGAAGCTTCTTCCGCAACCCGGTCGTGCCGCAGGAACACGCGCGCCAGCTGCAGGAGGATGAATCCGGGATGCCGGCATGGGCGACCGGTGACGAGCCGTTCCGCAAGCTCTCGGCCGCCTGGCTGATCGAGCGCGCCGGCTGGAAGGGGTTTAGGGAGGGCGATGCCGGCGTTTCGGCGCAGCACGCCCTGGTTCTGGTCAACCACGGCCAGGCCAGCGGGGCGCAGATGTTCGAGCTGGCGCGCCGCATCGCCGATTCGGTGCACGCGCGCTTTGGCGTGTGGCTGGAGCCGGAAGCGCGCATCGTGGGAGCGCGCTGGGAAAACCGCGCGAATGCGGTGGGCGACCTGCCGGCATGAGCGCGTCTTGACCGATCCTGCGCCCGTGAACGCTCCGGCTTCCGCGCCTTCCAGCCACGAGCTGCGCCGGGCCATCGTCATGATGCTCGCAAGCACGCTGTTCTTCGGCTCGATGGCGGTGGTGATCCGCCTGGCTTCGGCCGAACTGCATCCCTTCGAGATCGCCTTCTTCCGCAACCTCTTCGGTTTCGTGTTCGCGCTGCCGCTGCTGTTCCGGCACGGCCCGGGGCTGCTGCGCACCAGCCACCTGTCGCTGTATTTCGTGCGCTGCCTGATCGGCATCGCGTCCATGCTGTGCGGCTTCTGGGCGATCGTGCACCTGCCGCTGGCCGAGGCGATCTCGATTTCCTATTCGACCCCGCTGTTCGCCACCATCGGGGCCGCGCTGGTGCTGGGCGAGGTGGTCCGAATCCGGCGCTGGAGCGCGGTGGTGATCGGTTTCCTCGGGGTGCTCCTGATCGTGCGGCCGGGCGCGGCGGGCTTCAGCGTGCACACGCTGGCGGCGCTCGCCGCCGCCGTGCTCAGCGGCTGCGTGGCGATCAGCATCAAGTTCCTGTCGCGTACCGAGAAGCCCGACGCCATCGTGCTCTACACCACGCTGCTGTGGGTGCCGATGTCGCTGGCCCCCGCGCTGTACGTGTGGACCTGGCCGCACGGGATCACCTGGCTTTGGATCGTGCTGGCGGGCCTGTTCGGAACCGCGGGCCACATGTTCTGGACCCGCGCGCTCAAGCTGGGAGATGCCTCGATGCTCACTCCGATCAGCTTCGTGCAGGTGCTGATCGTGGGGGTCTACGGCTGGCTGCTGTTCGACGAGACGGTGGATGGCTGGACCGTGGCCGGCGCCAGCGTCATCCTCGTGGCCAACTCCTACATCGCCTATCGCGAAACGCGCCTGGCGCGCCAGACCGTGACCGATCCCCAGATCGGCTCGCAAAGCCGCCTGTCGGGTTGACGCGCGCGCGCGCCCGTCGCATCGTTGACCCGTTGCGGGGCATGGTGCCCCGACCGCGGGCATCCATGGCTTCCTCCGATTTCGATACCACCCAGCGCACCATCCTGTCGCCAGGCCCGATCCGGCCCGAGGAACAGAGCGCCTGCCTGGTCGTGATCCACGGCGCCGGCCTCGGCCAGCGGGTGGACATCGGCGAGTCCATCACGCGCATCGGTCGCGACCACGCCTGCGAGATGCTCATCGCCCACCCGTCGGTGTCGCGCCGCCACTGCGAGATCTGGCGCGACGGCGACCGCTATCGCGTGCGCGACCTGGGTTCCACCAACACCACGCGCCTCAACGATCGCGTGGTCGAGGTCGCGGATCTTGCGGATGGCGATCATCTGACCATCGGCGAGAGCATCGTCAAGTTCATCAGCGGCGCGAGCGTGGAGGCGGGCTATCACGAGGAGGTCCATCAGCAGGCCACCCACGATGCGCTCACCGGCTACTACAACCGTCGCCAGTTCCTCGAGATCGTCGAGCGCGAGCTGGTGCGCGCAGGCCGCGCGAACGGGGCGCTGGCATTCGCGATCCTTGATATCGACCTGTTCAAGCGCATCAACGACACCTGCGGACACCTGACCGGTGATTCGGTGCTGCGTCAGGTCACGTCGATCATCCGGCGGGGCATGCGCGCCGAAGACGTGGCCGGGCGCATCGGCGGCGAGGAGTTCGGCCTGCTGATGCCGGGGCTTGATCCGGCATCGGCGCACGCGCACGCGCAGTTCCTGCGCAGCAGCGTGGAGCAGGCGACCTACACCATCGTCGGACTCCCCGGGCCGGTCACCATCAGCATCGGCCTGGCTTCCTTCGGCTCCGCGTACCCGGATCGTGCCGCGCTCATGCGCGCGGCCGACCTTGCGCTCTATGAAGCCAAGCAGGGCGGGCGCAATCGGGTGGTGGTGGCGGGCTGAGGGTCTTTCGTCGCGCAGCGCGCGTCCGAAAACGCGCAGGGCAGCACGCGAACGGGCGGCCCTGCGGAGGAGATCGGCGACCGATCAGTCGTCGCGGTTCTCGCGCAGCACCGCGCCGCTGAACTGGTCCACGCGCAGTTCGACGCGCTCGCCGCGAGAGTTCACCGCATCGGCTTCCCAGTAGCCGTCGTTGTCGTAATCCAGATCGTGGATGCGGGTGTAGCCGGCCTGCACCAGTGCGGCGTGGATCTGGTCGGCGGTCAGGGGCGTCCCGCCCTGGTCATCGGGGGCGTTGAGGATTTCTCCGCTGACCGGATGCACGACCAGATCCATCTCGCGGCCGTAGCGATCGATGGCTTCCACCTCCCAGAATCCATCGTCGAACTCGATGTCGGTGATGCGCTCGTAGCCGGCCGCGAGCACGCGATCGCGCACTTCCTGGGCGCTGATGGCGCCGTTGCCGCGCGCGTCGAAGGCATCTACCCTGCCGCTGACCGGATCGACGATCGCGCTGATGCGCAGGCCTTCGGCCGTGGTGGTTTCCGCAACCCAGTGGCCGTGGCGGTACTCCAGTTCGTACGGCGCGTGGTAGCCGGCAGCGGTGATGCGAGCCAGGGCCGCACCGGCGTCTTCGACCGGGGCGGTGTTGGCGGACAGCGGCAGGGCCAGGGCGAGGCAGGCGAGCAGGTGGGTGGGCTTGAACATGGTGGAACTCCTGATGGGGGAATGGCGTCGTGGGTCGACGGGGGGCAGTTTGTCGGCGTGTGCCTAAACGAGGATTGATGGCTTCGTTAACGGATGATTTAACGCCCGCCCTCCAGCATCGCAGCCCATGAAATACCGCCTTGTTCCCTTGCTGCTCCTGCTCGCGTTCGGCCCTGCGCTGGCGGGCGAACAGACCCAGGTGCGACGCGCCGTGGCCGAAGGACGGCTGCGCCCGCTCACCGACATCCTCGCCGAAGTCCAGGCGCGCCATCCCGGCCGGGTCGTGGACGTGGAACTGGAGCGCATGCGCGATGGCGGGTACGTCTACGAGGTGGAGATTCTCACGCCGGACCGGCAGAAGGTGGAAATCAGGGTGGATGGCGCCAGCGGTCGCATCCTTTCGCCCGGCCATGCATCGGCACGGCCGCAGCTTCCCTTGCCCGAACTGCTTCGCACGGCGCAGCTGCACTACTCCGGACGGGTGGTGGATGTGGAGCTGGATCAGGATCGCTATCGGATCGAACTGCTGCAGGCCGGCGGCCGCCGCATCAATGTGCTGGTGGATCCGGTGACGGGCGAAATGCAGGAAGAGGGCGATCGCGCGATCGAGTTGGCCGAGGTGCAACCCATGGCCGACGTGATCGAAGCGGTGCTGCGGGACTACCCGGGCATCCTGGTGGACGGCGAGCTGGAGCGCACCGACGACGGGCGCTACCGCTACGAGCTGGAAATCTCCGATGCCAACGGGCGCGAGCGCAGCCTGCTCGTGGACGCGGTCAGCGGCGAGGTGCTTCGCGAGGAGGCGGACTGATGCGCGTCCTCATCGTGGAAGACGACATCGCGCTGGCCGAACGCATCGCCGAGAGCCTGATCCAGGGGGGCCTTCTTCCGGAGCTGTGTCATGACGGCCGCGAGGCCGGTTTCCTCGGTGCCACCGAACGCTACGCGGCAGCAGTGGTCGATCTGGGGCTGCCGGGCATGGACGGGGTATCGCTGATCCGGCACTGGCGCGAGCAGGGCGGTGATTTCCCGGTGCTGATCCTCACCGCGCGTTCGCGCTGGAGCGACAAGCTGGCGGGCTTTGGCGCCGGCGCTGACGACTATCTCACCAAGCCCTTCCAGCTCGAAGAAGTCGCGCTGCGGCTGCACGCGCTGCTGCGCCGGTCCGGTGGCCACGCGGTGCCGATGCTGGAAGTCGGGCCGCTGCGCTACGACACCATGACTTCGCGCTTCAGCCTGGACGACCTGCCGCTGCACCTCACCGCGCAGGAGCAGCGCATCCTGGCCTTCCTGATGCACCGCGCCGGGCAGGTGGTCAGCCGCAGCGACATCGCCGAACAGGTGTACCAGCGCGACCTGGAGCCCGATTCCAACACCGTCGACGTGCTGATCGGCCGCATCCGCCGCAAGCTCGGCAACCATCGCCTGATCCACACCGAGCGCGGCCTGGGCTTCCGCCTGGCCAAGCCGGTGGACTGAAGCATGCGTCTGGGTCTGGCGGGCCGTCTGATCCTCTCCGGCACGATTGCCGCGACGGTGCTGGTGCTGGCGAGCGGCTGGGTGCTGCATGCCGCCCTGCACGAGGCCATGCGCAGCGGTTTCGAGCAACGCCTGAGCGAGCGGGCCGAACTGCTCGCCGCGCGCTTCGAGCGCCGCCCCGATGCCGGGCCGCAGGAAGCGCCGGTGTACCGCGAACCGCGTATCGGCGATGACTTCGGGCGAATCTTTTCCGGCTGGTATTGGCGCCTGAGCGGTGCGGCCAAGGTGGAGAATTCGCGCTCGCTCTGGGACGCCGAACTGTCCGAGGTAAGGGATCTGGGCGCAGGTCGGCTCGATGCCATCGGCCCCCAGCAGGAATCGCTGTTCGGAGTGTCACGGCGGCTGGACCCGCAGGGGCAGGGCGACTTGCGGCTGGAGGTGTTCGGTCCGGCCGAGCCGGTGCTCGTGGAGCTGCGCAGCTTCGACCGCCTCCTGATTGCCATGTTCGCCGGTCTGCTGCTGGCGCTGGTCGCGGTGTCGCTGCTGCAGGCGCGCTTCGGCCTGACACCGCTGGCGCGGCTGCGCGCCGGACTGGCGCAGGTGGATGAGGGCGCACGCGAGCGCCTGGGCAGCGAATACGGCCCGGACCTGGACCCGCTGGCCGGCGAACTGGACGGGCTGCTGGAGCGCAACGCCCGCCTCGTCGCGCGCGCGCGCGGCCATGCCGCCGATCTTGCCCATGCGCTCAAGAAACCTCTGGCACTGATGCAGGGCGAGGCCGATGCCGCGGAGCGCGTGCCCGCGGAACTCGTGCGCGGCCAGGTCCGGAGCATGGTGCAACTGATCGAGCGCCACCTCGCGCGCGCCGGAAGCGGCGCAGGGGAACGGCGTCGCGTCGAACTGCGGCCGCGCGTGGCGGCGCTCGCCGCGCTGCTGCGCCAACTGCACGCCGCGCGAGTGCTTGACTGGCAGGTGGAAGTGCCCGAGTCGCTGTACTGGCGCGGTGAACCCACCGATCTGGAAGAAATGCTCGGCAACCTCATGGACAACGCCGGCAAATGGGCCCGGACGCAGGTGTGCGTCGGCGCGTTGGCGCAGGACGGCGTGCTGACGATCCGCATCGACGACGACGGTCCGGGCCTTGGCGAGGCGCAGCTGGCGCAGGCGGCCCAGCGCGGTCGGCGTTTCGATGAGCAGGTGGAAGGCTCGGGGCTGGGACTTGCGATTTCCGCCGATATCGCCGCGACCTACGGTGGCGCTCTAGCGCTGTCGCGTGCGCCGCTGGGCGGGCTGCGTGCCGAGCTGCGGCTGCCGTCCTGAGAAGGCGCGAGTTCCGCGGCTGCGGCGGCTGCCCTGCGCCTGCCTCTTTCCGGAGAAGAGTTGGCCGGGAAAAATTGCGCATGTTCCGCGGTTTACTTATAATGACCGGCTCCCTGTGTCTCGCGACAACGGGAGAACCTTGCCTCACCGCCTCCGCGCGGGAGGCTGTTCGCCGGAAAGACCCGGCGTCATCCACAAGGAACCACCATGCGTCATTATGAAATCGTGTTCCTGGTCCACCCGGACCAGAGCGAGCAGGTGCCGGCCATGATCGAGCGCTACAAGGCGCTGATCGAGGGCGACAGCGGCAAGATCCACCGTCTGGAAGACTGGGGTCGCCGCCAGCTGGCCTATCCGATCGAGAACCTGGTCAAGGCCCACTACGTCCTGTTCAACATCGAGTGCAGCGAGCCGGTGCTCGAGGAACTGGTGTCCGGCTTCCGCTTCAACGATGCGGTGCTGCGTCATCTGGTCATCGGCCGCGAAGGCCCGGAGACAGAGGCCTCGTTCATCCTGAAGACCAAGGACGAAAAGCCCGAGCGTCGCCGTCGCGACGATGATTCCGAAAACGGCGGTGCGTCGGAAGCTTCCGACAGCTCCAATGCGGCCGACAGCCGCGACTCTGCCGCCTGATCGCTTCCAGGGAACCTACCGACATGTCCAAGTTCTTCCGCCGCCGCAAGTTCTGCAAGTTCACCGCCGAAGGCGTGACCGAGATCGACTACAAGGATCTCAACACCTTGCGCCAGTACGTCACCGAGAACGGCAAGATCGTGCCCAGCCGCATCACCGGCACCAAGGCCAAGTACCAGCGCCAGCTCGCCACCGCGATCAAGCGCGCGCGCTTCCTGGCCCTGATGCCCTATACCGACAACCACAACGCCTGACGGCGCGCCAGCCCGCGTGCGAACTCTCCGTCGCCTTCGCTCGGTGACGGGTGATTCGCTGCGCGGGCCGGCTTTCCTTCCTTTCGGACAGCACCCGTTGCAGGCTCGCCTGCTAACGAAAATGGAGCAATACCATGGAACTCATCCTCCTTCAGAAAGTCACCAATCTCGGTGGTCTGGGTGACAAGGTCACCGTCAAGCGCGGTTATGGCCGCAACTATCTGGTTCCGCAGGGCAAGGCGGTGCCGGCCACGCCGGCCAACATCGCCGCGTTCGAAGCTCGCCGCGCCGAGTACGAAGCCAAGGCCGCCGCGCTGCTGGGCGACGCCGATGCTCGCCGCGCGCGTTTTGCCGACGCCAGCGTGACCCTGCACGCCAATGCTTCGACCGAAGGCAAGCTGTACGGCTCGGTCGGCCCGCGCGACATCGCCGAGGCCTTCACCGCCGCTGGCCTGCCGCTGAACAAGTCCGAAGTCATCCTGGGCGAAGGCCCGCTGCGCCGCACCGGCGAGTTCGAGGTGATGCTGCACCTGCACGCCGACGTGACGGTGCCGGTGAAGGTGGTGGTCGAGGCCGAAGCCTGATCGTTGCCGCAGCACCTGGATTCAGCTTCGACGGGCGCTTCGGCGCCCGTCGTCGTTTGCGGCCAGACCGGCCGAAGAATGCGGTTGTCCACAGGGATGTCCCCTGCGCCGGAAGGTCCGTGCCCGTATCATGGGCGACCGCCAAACACCGCAGGAATGCCGCCTGATGGCTGCCGTCGTTTCCCGTTCCGATCGAGACCCGCGCATCGAGGCGCTGCGCGTTCCGCCGCACGCGATCGAGGCGGAGCAGGCCGTGCTCGGTGGTCTGATGCTTTCCGGCGAAGCCTGGGACAAGGTCGCCGACCGCCTTTCCGAGGAGGATTTCTACCGGCGCGACCACCAGCTCATCTTCCGCGCCATCGGCCAGCTTTCCGAGCAGTCCAAGCCCTGCGATGCGGTGACGCTGGGAGAATGGTTCCAGTCGCACGGACTGGCGGAACAGGTGGGCGGCAGCGCCTACGTGATCGAGCTGGCCAGCACGGTGCCCAGCGCCGCCAACATCGTCGGCTACGCCGACATCGTGCGCGAGAAGGCCATCCTGCGCCGTCTGATCGACGTGGGCACCAACATCGTCAACGATGCCTTCCAGCCGGCCGGGCGCGACAGCCGCGAGGTGCTGGAGAAGGCCGAGCAGGAGGTGTTCCGCATCGCCGAGGAAGGCGCGCGCGGGCGCACGGGACTCAAGCCGATGCGCGGCGCGGTGCACGAAGCCTTCACGCTGCTTCAGAAGCGCTACGAGAGCAAGGGCGCGATCACCGGATTGCCGAGCGGTTTCCTGGACTTCGACGAGATGACCGCGGGCCTGCAGCCCTCC
>Ga0116141_10004783_pt1 | contig 11360 bp, 8 predicted proteins | sample AD_UKC097_MetaG_FD_89744 | JGI IMG/M metagenome (GOLD analysis project Ga0116141, IMG submission 89744) | Active sludge microbial communities of municipal wastewater-treating anaerobic digesters from USA - AD_UKC097_MetaG | ecosystem: Engineered > Bioreactor > Anaerobic > Digestate | place: USA... | reverse complement strand
TTCGAACTTCGACATCCCGCAGGAACTCATTGCCGAGGTGTCGTCGTAAGGACCCTACGGTGCTCGTTGCTCCAGCCGCTCGACGCGTTTTTTCGCGGCTTGGTATTCTTCTTCGCCGAGCCGGCTGACGACCTTCTTTCGGTCGGGATACATGCGGCGGAATTGCGCCCGGTAGGCGTCTTCGATCTCGACTGTCCTTGCATAGTGGGCACAGGCGGCATCCTGCTTGCCCAGTCGCTCGGCGAGTTCACCCAGTTTGAACCACAGCCGCTCGCAGCCCGGGTAGAGCTGGGCCGCCTTCAGATACCAGTCGTATGCCTCCTGATACTGCCCAGACCGCGTGCCGACCACACCCAGCTTCTCATAGTCCTTGTAGGATGCCGGCGCCCTGGCAACCGCCTCGCGAAAACACTCTTGTGCCTCTGCCAGCAGAGTGGCTAACTTCTGCGCCGTCTGTTCGTATTGCTGTACATATAGCCGACCGTTGAGGCTCGCCGCGACGGGCGAAAGCCGGTCCGCCTTCGTCGCCCGGGCGAGAGCATCGTGGGCCGCGTCGAACCTGCCGGAAGTGATTGCCCGCTGTGATTCGCCGATTCCCACGGTTGCCCGGTACACGGGTATCCAAATCCACGCTGCGTAGGCGAATACGAGCACGAAGGCAAGTCCTCCCGCCACCCACCTCGGCTTGGGCGATGGGAGCCACGCGGGGCGGGAACTGGGCTCCTTTCGCAGCCGTGCGGCGATGAGGCAGGCCAGAAGCGTCCAGAAGGTCATCCAGACCGCGGGCTCGAAGATGGCGAAATCGATGAGGTTGTGCACGAGGACCGCGGCAATCGCGCCGGCAAGAGAAGCGGACAGAGCCGAAGGATGGATACCAGACGGTACCGACACCTTCTGCTCGAATGGGGCCGCGACGAGCAGGAACCCGATGAGAAACGCCGCAGCCGGTGTGATGAAAACCGTGATGACCTCGTAGAGCCAGAGGCCGAGGTCGTTGCCCTCGCCCGACATGGGGATCAGCAGAGGCCGGACCAGCAGCAGGCACAGGCTGATCGCGAGGAGCAGAATGAGGGGCGTCGTCCTGCCCGTTTGCTGACAGGGTGGATCATCGCCTGCGGGAGCCAACGCAGGACGGCGGATCGCTCTCCACAGCGGGCTGCAGAGCATGCCCAGGAAGCCAAGCAGGCCAAGCGGCCCATACTGAGTGATTAAACTCAGCGGCCAGTTATGTGGGTCGGCCACGGATTCGAGTGCGGCCGGGGGCTTGTAGTGGGTGTAGTAATCCGAGAAGTTGCCTGGTCCGACGCCGATCAAGGGGTGGTCTTCGATCATTTGCGCAGAGGCCACCCAGTACTGCCAGCGGACGAGCATGGAATTGCCGCCCGGCAGTCGGCCGTGCTTGAGGCCATAGGAGATCGCCACGCATCCGACTGCGACGACAGCCAGGAAAGCCACGGAGACCGAGACGGCCAGGATACGCCGCTTATGGGCGGCAAACCACCGGTCTGTGGCCATCAGAAGTGCGAAGACGGCCAGTCCGGCGGTGAACGCCATGATTCCGCCCTTGCTGCGTGTCAGGAGAAGCCCCGCGACGATCAGGATAATCGCCAGGAGAGCGAGTGCCACGTATCGGCTGCGGTCCCTGGGAGCGCTGAGGTTCCTGAACTTGCCGAAGAGCAGGGCGGTCGCCGCGAAGAACGCGCAGACCGCAAAAGACGCGGCCGAGTTGCTCGTCGTGAAGAATCCGCGGATGCCGCGGGAGTAGAGCCTGTGCTCGAAAAGGAAATGCTGGAATGTGCCGGGCTCAATCCCGAGTGGGTTCAGCAGCAGGTTGGGGTCCTTCTCATACTGCTCGATCGTGATCGCGTTGCTCAGGAAGAACTGCTCGGCGCACTGGTAAGCGGAGACGATCCCCAGAGCGACGACGACGATCAGGATAAGCCGTATCTTGTCCGGCCCGTCCAGGATCTGGATCAGTAGCAGGCTGGCGATGACCGGTGCGAGCAGGATGGTGGCCTGGTTGATGGCGGCCCGCTTGTCGGATGCCCCGACCGAGGACACGATTGCGGCAATTGCGAACAGGACCAGACCGATCTCCAGGCCCGTGACCCGGTACGTCAGTCGCCCCGTGACGAACCGGACGACGAGCCATCCGAAGAAGGCGAAGATCAGCAGTCCCGACAAGCTCAGGCTGTAGATCGTGTCCGTCAGACCCCCCGTCAGGGTCATGGTCTGTGCCGTCGGGCCCTCCGTGTAGGTGACGCGCAGCGCCAGGACGCACAGCCAAAGGACGAGAAGGCCGTAGTGCGAGAACTTGGGGCCACAGACGGGACTGCCGCCCGCCACCTCCGGCTTGCCGCCTGCCTTGTGCCTTCCACGAGCCGTCATCGGTTCTCCGCCTTTGGTTCTCCGTTACGGGCCGTGCTCTCGAAAACGCCGATGATCGTGACGATCAGGATCGTCTGGATCACGATGAGGATCGCGCCCGCCAGGTTGACCTGATAGAGAAAGGTCGCTCCGAGCCCGGTGCACAGCGTGGCGAGGTAGAGGGTCAGCGCGGTCTGGGTGTCCGTCAGGCCACGGCGTCTGAGGCGATGAGAGAAGTGCTGCGTGTCGCCCACGAACGGGCTCTTGCCCTGGCTGATTCGCAGGATGGTGACGCTCGTGAAGTCGTACAAGGGCACCGCCATCGCGATCAGCGGCAGCAGGACCGGATACCAGGCGCCGCTGCCTGCCTGTTGATAGTAGGTGGTCCGCAGGGTCAGCAGGGCGACGAAGAAGCCGACGACCAGCGAACCTGCGTCACCCATGAAGATCGACGCGGGTGGAAAATTGAAGGCCAGGAAGCCCAGGAGTGTGCCGATGAAAACGACTGCCAAGCCGCCTACGAGGATCTGTCCGCTGAATGCGGCTGCGGTCAGCAGCACGGAGGCGGCGATGACCGCAATCCCGGCCGATGCACCGTCCATGTTGTCGAGAAAGTTGAACGCGTTGACGATCACGACGATCCAGAGGGCCGAGAGGACCGCTGTGACAATCCGGCTCTCGATAAAGAACTCGATCCGCACGTCGGCGAAATAGGCCGCCATACCGGCGACCGTGAACTGGACGATCAGCTTCACGAACGGCCCCAGGGCGCGTTTGTCGTCGCGGAGCCCGACGGCGAAGAGAACCGCCGCACACAACAGGATGACGAGAAGCTCGCCCGATCGGTGGAGGAAGTCGGCCGGGTCCAGGCCTGCTCGGCCGGCCAAGTCTCCCAGATACCCAGGCGCCACAAGAAATCGCACTCCGATCATTGTCCCGATGAGAAACGTCGCCAGCGTCGCAAAGATGGCGATACCCCCACCCAGCGGGATGATCGAACGGTGGTATCGGTCGGCCTTCGGATGAGCGACCAGGCCAATGCGGGGGGCAAGCCGCTTCGCCAAGGCAGTCAGGATCGCCGACAACATGAACGAACCAACCAGCAGAGCTACCGCCAGTAGTGTGAGCATCGATCTCCCTATCGTAGAAAGCACGAAATCCGAAGCGCCAGATCCGAAACAAATCCGAAGGACCCAAACTCAAATGACAGAAACGCTGCCGCCCACCGAGCGATCCGTTTGGAGTTTCGCCTTTTTGGTCATTCGTGCTTGTTTCGGATTTCGATATCGGGATTTCGGATTTCTTGTCGTAATTGCTGTACGAGTCTGGACCTCACCGTCGAGAAGAACGCGAAATACTCCGGCCGGTGGTAGTCCGGGTAGGTGTATGGTAGGAGCCGCCACTGGCCCTTGTCAAAGACAAGTGTGACCTCCGCATACATTTTCCTGCCGATGTAGATCCGGTGGGCGAAGTTCTTCGTCGAGGCCAGGATCAGCTTCGAGGGCTCGATCACACCCGGGTCGAGGTTCACCGGCCGCGGGAAGGGCATGGCAAGCACCGAGGCCAACTGCTGCTCGATTGCGTTGGTGCGATGCTTGATCTCGGCCAGGTCGCCCGGATCGATCAGCCGCTCGATGCTGACGAATTGCCTCAGGACCCGCGGTCCCATCTCATCGACGTAGTAGTCGGTCTGGTCGAATGTCCACACCTCGCTAAGAAAGTCCGCCGGCCCGAGCGCCCCGAGCACAGCCTCTCTTGCAGCGGCCAGGCATCGCTCATCCGACGCCAGCATGCCGACGATCAACTTGACCGGCTTGGGTTCCTTCAGGTCCCACATTCCGCACGACCCGATCGCGGGTTTCAGACATCACAGATGCGGGCGGCGTACGTGAGTCCCTCCAGCGGGTCCCGCTTGGGTACGAACTCGTGGGCGACGTAGCCTTTGTAGCCCGTCTCGGCAATGGCCCGCAGGATGGCCGGATAATACAGTTCCTGCGTGTCGTCGATCTCGTTTCGGCCCGGATTGCCGCCCGTATGATAGTGGCCGATGTAGTCCTTGTTCTCGCGGATCGTGCGGATGACGTCGCCTTCCATGATCTGGGCGTGGTAGATGTCGTAGAGGATCTTCACTCGCTCGGAGCCGACCCGCTTGCAGACCTCGACGCCCCAGGCCATGCGGTCGAACATGTAGTCCTTGTGATCGACCTTGCTGTTGAGGTACTCGATGCAGATCGTGACCTTCTTCTGCTCGGCGTGCCCGGCGATCTTCTTGAGGGCCTCGACCGCGTTCTCGATCCCGACATCGTCCGGAATCCCCCGGCGGTTCCCGGCCAGCGAAATCACGTTCGGGAACCCAGCTTCGCAGGTCGCGTCGATGGCCTCTCGCAGCCTGGTCAGGCACTCGTCGTGGTACTTCTTGTCGGCTATGCCGTTGGTCAGTGAGTGGCTGTTGACCATCGAAACGACCAGTCCATACTTCTTGACCGTGGCAAACTGGCCGGGACTCAGCAGATCGATGGCTTTGAGGCACAGCTTCTGGCTGACCTGGCACAGTTCGTCGAGCGACCATTTGCCGTAGCACCACTGGCTCACGGACTGGTTGATCCGGCCCCTGGTCGCGACCCGCTCGATCTTGTCGATCTCGATGGCCCCGGCCTTGCCGGCAAGCTGGCTGGCCACGGCCCCGGCCGCAAGCAGCGATGCGTTGCGGATCAGATTCCTGCGTGTCATCGCGTTGCCCTTCATCGATCTTCTCCTATTGAAGCCCAGTGCAACTGTATCTTGTCATTCTGTTCGTTCGGTATGGTGAGTTTCGGCATCACCGTCGTGCTTTGACTCGTTCCTTCAGGGAATTGACCAGTTCGATCACCTTCTGCGAGGTCTCCTCAATCCGGGTCTTGCGGCTGTCTTTCTCGGCCCGCAGCTTGACCTCGACGTTACCCTCGACGACGGACTTCTTGCCGACGGTCACGCGGATCGGAATGCCGATCAGGTCCGCGTCCTTGAACTTGACGCCGCCGCGCAGGTCGCGGTCGTCCAGGAGCACCTCAATGCCCGCGTTCGACAGCGTGCGATACAGTTCATCGGCCACTCGTACGACATCCGCATCGTCCTGGTTTACCGGCGTGATGATCACTTCGAATGGGGCGATCGAGATCGGCCAGATGATGCCGTTCTCGTCGTTGTACAATTCGATCGCCGAGGCCAGGATGCGGTTGATCCCGATGCCGTAGCAGCCCATCAGGCACGGGTGCAGCTCGCCCGCCTCGTCCTTGAAGTTGGCCCCGAGCTTCCGGCTGTACTTTGTGCCGAGCTTGAAGACCTGGCCCACCTCGATGCCTCTCTTGAACTGCACGGGGACGCCGTCGTGCGTGTCGCCCGGTACGGCCAAGCGAACGTCCGTGACAATCACGTTGTCGCCCGCCAGCGGGAAGTCCCGGCCGGGCACGACGTTCTTCGTATGGTAGTCCGTCTTGTTGGCGCCGGTGACGCCGACGGCCATCGCGGCGACCGCATGGTCGATGACCATTTGAGACACCCGGCCCGCCAGTCCCACGGGGCCCGCAAACCCGACCTTCGCGCCGGTCGCCTCCCGAATGGCCTCTTCCTTGGCGAGTTCCACGTGTGCACCGCCGAGGGCCTGCGCGAGCTTCTCAGGGTTGATCTCGTGATCGCCCCGGACGAGGGCCGCGACGATCTTGCCGCCCGCGTCGAAGATGAGCGTCTTAATCATATCCTTCGGCTGGGTCTTCAGAAATGCGCAGACCGCCTCGATGCTGCCGACGTTGGGCGTGTGGACATCCTCTGGGGCGGGGATTTCACCAGACGCGAACTGCCTGGGCAGCGGATCGATGGCCGCTTTCTCCAGATTTGCCGCATACGATCCGTCGGCGGTGTAGACGATGGTGTCTTCGCCCGACTCGCACGGGATCGTGAACTGGTGGGAGCCGGAGCCGCCCATCTCGCCGGACTCGGCCTCGACGATCACATACTCCAAGCCGCACCGCTCGAAGACCCGGCAATAGGCGTTGTACATCGCCATGTACGACTTGTGCAGGCTCTCGGGCGTCGCGTCGAAGCTGTACGCGTCCTTCATAATGAACTCGCGGGACCGCAGGGCCCCGAACCGCGGCCGAAACTCATCCCGGAACTTCGGCGTGATCTGATAGAGGTTGACGGGCAGTTGCTTGTAGGAGTTGATCTCGGCGGCCGCGTGGAAGGTGAATACCTCCTCGGCGGTCGGGCCCAGCACGTTCCAGCGTTCGTGCCGGTCCTTCACGCGGAACATGGTCTCGCCGTAATCTGCGGCCCGGCCGGTCTGCTGCCACAGTTCCAGCGGCTGCAAGCAGGGCACGATGATCTCCTGGGCCCCGGCCCGGTCCATCTCCTGGCGGACGATCTCGATGATCTTCTTGAGCACCCGCCAGCCCAAGGGCAGGTATGTGTATGTGCCACTGGCGACCTTGCGGGCCAGGCCGGCCCGAAGCATCAACTTATGGCTGGTGATCTCGGCTTCTGCAGGGACCTCCTTCACCGTCGGTATGAACATCTGACTATATCGCATGTACGCAAATCTCCTTGGCCCGCCGGGCGACACGCCGCGGGCCCTGCCACAAACCACCTAAACGCCGAAAGAGCCAATTCTTATAGCTGAAACAGCGGCTCATGGCAAGGGTCTGCCCGGCAAATCCGGCCCACCGGGTCGCTGCAGGCCTTTTCCATTGCGTCCGCACGCGTCCGTCACTATCATAGGAGTATGGATGACTTGTCCCGACAATGGTCCGAGCGAGCACGGTATGACCTGGACACCGCCGAAGCAATGCTCAAGGCGGGACGCCATCTGTATGTACTTTTCTGCTGCCAGCAGGCGGTCGAAAAGGCATTGAAGGCCGTGATCGTGAACAAGACGGGCGAACTGCCGCCGCGTGTACACAATCTCCTTCGTCTCGCAGAGATCGCAGAGATGGCATCGGGCGACGAACAGAGGGAATTTCTGGGCAGGTTGTCGAGCTACTACATCCAATCGCGTTATCCCGAAGAGATCAAGGCAGTGGACTCCGCAATAACGCGCGAGCTTGCCCGCGAAGTCCTGGACAAGACGGAGCAGATGACCCAATGGATACTGTCGATTCTGCAATAGAAAGCCGCGCCTTGGCGGCCGTGAAGGTCCTTTCCCGCTTTGGGCCAGTGCGGGCAGCATATCTCTTCGGCTCCCATGTGGACGGCACGGCCGACGAGTGGAGCGACATCGATGTCGCCGTGTTCATGGAAGAAGTGGAGCACTGGGACATCCACGAACGCGCCGCAGCGATGGCTCTTGTCATGAGAGAGGTTGGATCGGATGTGGAGGCACATCTGTTTTCCGTCTCATCCTTGGGCAAGCCGCCGCGAGGCGGTTTTGCCCAGTATATACTGCAACATGGAATCCGCGTTTTTGAACAGTCGTGACACTTCCGACAAGTAGGGCAGCACAATGGAAGATGAGTTTGTCGATATCGCATTGGCTGCGGCGCAGGAGGTTCTTGGTTCTCCGCTCAGCGTCAAACGCGGTGCCGCTCTGCTGCATGAGGTCACCGTGGACAACCGTCTACAGCTTGCGGTCGGCCCGCGAGATCCTCGGCGTGGCCAGTCTGCTTTTCAGACAGACCTTGCTGTCTTTGAGACCGTAGACGAGGGAGTTCAGTTGCCACGAGTCGTCCTGGAATTCAAATCGAGTCTCACCACGCACAATGTTCTGACGTATTCCACCAAGGCTCGCAAACACAAGCAGGTTTACCCGTATCTTCGGTACGGCATTGTGGTATCGGGCTGTGATTCGCTCCCCGGACGATTCTTTCGACACAACGAAGCCCTCGATTTCGGCGTGGCGGCAGCAGCCTATGGCAAGGCGAGACTGCACCAGTTATTCGAGCGTCTCCTCAAAGCCGAAGTGGCGGCATCCCGTGACTTGGAGAAGATGTCTTGTGCCGGGCTCCGAGCGGCTGTTGTTCGTTTTGGCGTGAAGGTAGATACAGATGCTGGCAGGGTCGTGTGACCCCGTCTGACAGTGGGTAGGACCTGCCGCTGTGAGCGGTACGGGGCAACCGCTTGTTCTGGCCTCGTATTGCGATCCGCCATCGCGTTTCCTGCCTGGCGGTCGGGGGATGCTCTGGTAGAATACGCGAGAGGAGGGACTGAAGGGACGGTGGCCCTGCGCCGGCGTGGATGTCGAGCTCCATGCGGCGTCTGTCATGGTATTGTCTGAACCGGGGAGAAGAGCTTGATGCTGTGCCGAGACTCGTCGCGATGGAACCCCTTGTCCACTGCCTTCTCTGTGACTTCGAGGAGATTGAAATCGGGCCTCGCCCGCTTGGCGCCGACCCTTGCGGTCATCTGCCTGCTATCTTGTGCTCGGCAGGTTCTTGCGTTGGAGACGAACACCGAGCACGATGCGCATCTGACGAGGATTGCCCAGGCCCGCGTCGTCGAGTCGGTCCCCGGCGGCTCGCCCGAGAAGCTGCTGATCCAGTACAACGAGTTCCTGAAGGGCGCCGGGACCGGCCTGTCCGGTGCTGCCGGGGGCGAACTGTCGACCGAGGATTACACAAAGCTCAGGACCTTTGTGCAGTCGCTGTACACGGAAGCGGCCAAAGGCGGCGGCAGCGCGCACAAGAAGGTCGCGCTGCTGATTTCCCACGCCCTGGACGAGTCCGCCACGAGTGAGGCGTTCAACGAGGCCGGGTACGAACATCGCCAGATCAGCGACACCATGAGCGTCCTGATGGCCCAGACGCGGGACCGGATGATTGAGGAAGCGATCGTGGACGTGCTCGAGAAGCATCGGGCCGAGGGGTGGGAAGTCGCCCGCAGCGACAGCGGCAATCCCAAGAGCGGGATGCGTAGCGATCTCGATCAGACATTCTACGTCTTCCGGCGAGACCCCGAGTCGGGGGCCCTGGTTCGGGACGAGTCCCTCGACTCGGTGTTCATCGACAATCTGAAAGAGACCTGGGACGGCAAGTTTGGCGATCTGCGGTTGGAGATGCTCGACGTCGTTTCGATTGAGGGGCGGGGCCGATTCCCGGACCCGCGGGCCTTCTCCGTCCACGAGTTCGGACCCGCCTATCTCGGGACCATCGCGGAGCTTCGCAACATCGAAGGGGCCTATAGCACTTATGGGGCAGTCCTTCAGCAGGTCCAGAAGAGGCAACTCCAGGCGCTGCAGAACCCCGACAATGTGAGGGGGTGGCAGCAGTATGGGCGAGTCGATGATTCGGCCGACGCGCCGTTGGGCAAGCTGGCGAATCCGGATCTGGATCTGGCCATGCGGTCGATCTTCTACGCCACGCCGGAACTGCTTCCCGACAGTGCCTTCGGTGCGGCCGTGGCCAACTACTTCGAGCTGCAGCACTACATGACCGCCGCGAAGTTCAACACGAAGTATCACCTGCGGACCTTCGACGATTCGCTGTTCAGCCGGTTCCTGATGGAAAACTACCGGCAGATGAAGGACAAGGTGGACTATCTCGACATGAACTCGAACCAGCGGAACGTCTTCGGCGACGAGATGCTCAAGCGGCTGTTCCCGGGCGATGGCCCCGAGGTCGTGGCGAAGCGCCGGGCGCACCTGCTGGCTCTTGAAATCTCCCGCGACATGCGGCTGGAGCACGTCGCCGAGCAGCCGGCGGATCTGATGAAGGTCGAGGCCTATCGCAAGCATGGCTCGGTGCCTGCGGACGACCTCCAGAAGAAGGCCCTGATGTTCGACTCGCTCGCCAGGGAGATGTTCGGGGACAAATACCGCCCGCAGGAGACGGGGGAACTCGCCCAGCGACGCCTAACCACGCAGATCGAGGCGGCCGAGGCCTACCATCGCAAGCTCGCCAGCGAGTTCTGCCTGGAGAGTATCCACAATACGGGGGCGGACAACTTCAAGCTCCTGATGAACCCTGACCTTGCGGATCGATGCCGGTACCTGCTTGACGTTGAGCCCGGCAAGTGGCCCGAGGTCAAGGACAATCTCATCGCGAGTTCCAAGATGACCACGCTGTTCGCCATCTACGATCTGGGCATGGTCGATGGGGCGCGTATGCTCCAACGGTTTGACGTCGAGCTGCCGGGCAATCGATGGCAATTGTTCAAGCTCTACGCCGAGGCACAGGTCATGCCGATCCGGGCGGCTATCGCCAATCCGGATGCCTACATGAGAGCGTACAAGCCCAAGCTGGAGGCCCTGGCGGGCAGGGTCAGGTTCTACTTCCTGGATCAGATCGGCTTCGAGCGATTGGGCGAGGCGGAGGTCGCCAACGCGGCCCTGGCTGAGCAGAAGCTCGTCTGGAACTGGCGCAAAGTGGCCCGCAGCATGTTCTGGGATATGGGGACGGTCAGTTCGCTGGGCCAGGTGGCCGAGGTCTACTTCGTCTCCAAGGGCGACATGCAGATGGTGACGGACAAGATCCTCGACGAGATATTCCTGTCCATCCCCGTCATTGGCCAGGGCGAGAACATTCGTCGTGGCGGGGTCTCCAGTGCGGCGTTGATCGGGGCGGCGATCTACTACCCGCCCGTTGCGAAGATCATGGTGGCCTATACGATCGGGCAGTCCATGTACACGGTCTACCAAGTCGAGGCAGGAATCCCCACGCAGGGAAACATCGAGGACGCGGTGTATCGAGGGTTTGCGGGCCCCGAGACCGTTGCCTACGGCGAGATGGGCAAGGCCCCCCCCGTGTTCAACGATTCCGATTATGCCCGGCTGGAACAGCTCGAGAGTGAATTGGCGCAGGCCAGAGCCGCGATCCCATCGCCGCCGATGTACGACCGGGATCCTGGGGCGAGGGCGATCGTGTACGCCGAGTACCGCAAGAAACGGGACGAGGCCCAGAAGAGATACAACGAGGTCGAGGCCCGCCTCAAGCCACAGATTGGTCTGCTGCGAAAGCGCAAGATCGAATTCGAACAGTATCGCGACGGGACCTGGGCGGGCGGCTACTTCACGGAGATCGGGGCGGTGA
>Ga0116141_10004782_pt1 | contig 11362 bp, 12 predicted proteins | sample AD_UKC097_MetaG_FD_89744 | JGI IMG/M metagenome (GOLD analysis project Ga0116141, IMG submission 89744) | Active sludge microbial communities of municipal wastewater-treating anaerobic digesters from USA - AD_UKC097_MetaG | ecosystem: Engineered > Bioreactor > Anaerobic > Digestate | place: USA... | reverse complement strand
GGCGGCAGTGTGAAGCTTGAGTGAAACACACCGCCACCGCCGGGCATGGATGAGCAGTGCCATGCCTTTTTGAACTTTTGGATCGAGGGCATTATTTTGCCGGGGCTTTTGCATTCAGCTCGTCGAGGCGCTTTTTGATCGCGTCCATTTCAGACTGTAGGTATTCGGCCTGACTTTTCAGCGCCTGCTTTTCTGTTTCAGGATCGGTCCGCTGAAATGACGCCGCAAAATTTCCGAACGGTGCTCTGCCCGACACACCTGTGGCGATAAAGCGATTGCGCCGCCTAAATCCGCCGCGCCCTCCGAAATTAGCTCCACGTCCAAAACCCATTCCCGTACCGCGCCTGCCGGCGTTATTTACAAAACCGGGCATATTGTATCCGGCGCAGTATCCGGCCTGACGACCGGTCATGGGTCCCATTCCCATGGGGCCTGTTGAATCTCCTCTTGGCATAATAAAAATCCTCCTTTCATGCGATTGTTTAGCTATTCCCGAACCATCGATGTCTTGCACTTCGGGCACTGAACCTGAGTGCAGGGCACGCCTCGTTCATGAGCTTGGGTATGGCCGCAGTTTGGACACCGGCAAGTGCCGACAGCGCCTCCCGCAATCGGTCCGCCCTTACGTCCACGACCGCCACCCATTCCCTGTCCGCCGCCATTTCCTCTTCCGCTGCGATTTGCATCATTCATAAGTATTTCCTCCTTTGAGCTGCCTTTTCAGAAAACAAAAACCGCGGCAGCCAGCACAGTCGTGTAATTCCCATTTTTCAAAACGCAGGATTGAGTGGTATTGCGCGTGCCGACGATTTTTCCGCTGATTTTAAACAACTCTTTTTTTTCATCCCAGCTTTCGTCGACATCGAAGTCGATTCCCAGTGTCGAGGCCAGCATGGCCGCCGCGAGATCTTCCGCGTAGTCGCCGCTCTGCCGTTCGGTGTAGCCGAAGGCATGGTGTTCGCTGATATAGCCATAGGCTTTTTTATCCACGGGAATCGCACAACCGACCGACGCGGAAATCAGCCGCTTGGGTTCGTTACTGCAACAGCGGCTCATGACGCAAAAAGTGATAGCGCCCGGCTGAAGTTTCTTTAATCCTTCCGCCCGCGAGATGATGCGGCAGCCAGGCGGCATGATGCTCGATACCTGCACGAGGTTGCATTTTTCAATCCCTGCGTCGCGCAACGCCAGTTCAAAAGAATGAAGTTGCTCCTTGTGCGTGCCGACGCCTTTGGTAAAGAAAATTTCTTTGGGTATATACTGGTTCAATGTTTTTTCTCCTTATTATTTTATGCAGTCTGGTGTTTTCATTCTTCAAAAATCCCGTCTATTTCCAAGGGCACCCTTTACCGCGTTGTTTCCCCCGCCCTGCGCCAAAACCCCGTCCGTGGCAGCCGGGTAGCGCAAAGGTCGCCGTATGTAATTGTCCACTCTCGTAAGCGTCTATAATTTCCTGCACAGAACCGCGCACAAATGGATGAACTGTAATTCCGGATGCCGCAATTGCCGCTTCCTGCGGACGGGAAATCGCGCCGCAAATCAGCACATCGATTTTCATTTCCTTAAACTGCATGGCCCGTGATGCTCCGTCGGCGGAGCTGAGCCGGAAAGGCGTGCGTTTAAGCACACCGTCACCGTCTTTTTCCACCACCAGCAGCTGGTCCGCCGCGTCAAAAACCGTCGAGATGCAATCTTTCCATACCGACAGGGCAATTCTCATAAATCCTCGCTTCCGATTCAGTGAACGGTTCGTTCACCTGTGTTTCGTAAGTTGATTTTGCATGAAGGATGCCAGAAACAGCTCTAAAAAATAACACCGTTATATTAGATAGATAGGATTAACCAGCTTCGGTTAAATACTTCCATAAGTCGCAATAATGCGACTTATGGTTGCGACATGGTCGCATTATTGCATTCATATTTGTGGCTTACTTCGGAACGGAAAGTTCCAGAGATTTGATCTTACGGTAAAGGGTGCTTTTGTGCATACCCAGTTGCTTTGCGGTTTTCAGGCGGTTCCAGTTGTTTTGCTTAAGTGCGGACATCAGACAGGCCGAGGCCGCCTCCCGCAAAGATGCCAAGTCATCTTGGATCGCTTGATTCGCGAATAAAGATTCGGGTAGATGTTTCTTTTCGATCAGGCCGCCTTTACACAAAATGAAAGCCCGTTCAATCATGTTGGCCAGTTCGCGAATATTGCCCGGATAGATATGCGACATCAATACGGTCATCGCTTCGTCGCTTAAGCCCGTGATGTCTTTTTTTTGCAGGGTGTTGAAGCGGGCAATGAAGTGCTCCGCAAGCAGGGGAATATCTTCCATGCGTTCTCTCAGTGGCGGCAGGCTGACTTTAAAAACATTGATTCGGTAAAACAAGTCTTCCCGAAAGCGGTCCTGCCGGACGAGATCTTCAAGGTTTTTGTTGGTGGCCGCAATCAAGCGCACGTTGTGTTCAATGCTTTTTGTAGCACCCAGCGGCTCGTAGGTTTTTTCCTGCACAACGCGCAGCAGCTTCACCTGCATGGCAGGCGTGATGTCGCCGATTTCATCAAGAAACAGCGTGCCGTTTTCGGCCAGTTGAAACCGGCCGGGCTTATCCTTCTTTGCGTCGGTAAACGCACCTGCCTTGTAACCAAAGAGTTCTGATTCCAGAAGCGTGTCCGGTAATGCGCTGCAATTCACTGCGACAAACGGCTGGCGTTTTCTGGCGCTTAAGTTGTGAATGGCCCGGGCAACCAGTTCCTTCCCCGTGCTGCTTTCGCCTTCGATCAGCACGGTGCTCGCGCTTTCGGCAATGTCCGGCAGGATGTCGAAAAGGCGAAGCATCCGGTGATTCTTGGAAATGATGTCCGCAAAGGAGTATTTCGCGCGGATGGCTTTTCGCAAATCCTCTTCGACGCTGATGTCACGGAAGGTCTCCACCGCTCCCAGAAGTTTCCCTTTGGCATCATGCAAAAGCGCCGTCGAAATGCTGATGGGAAGGCGTCGGCCCTGCGCATCAATAATATAAACTTTTTTATTGACGATCGGCTCGCCGTTTTTCATGGTGGCGCGCAGACAGCAGCTTCTCTCGCAGGTATCCGCCTTCAAGACGTCTTTGCACAATTGGCCGATGGCTTCATCGCGCGCGACCCCGGTTATCTTTTCCGCCGCGCGGTTGAAAGACGTGATGCGCCAATCATGATCCACCGTGAACACACCGTCCGCGATAGAATCGAGGATGATGTTTTGCCCGCCTAGATGATCGAAAGGATCAGGCATGCCTTCGCGTCGGACTTTCATATCGAGTCCTTAGTTAATTTTCATGACAACCATGCTCGTGGGCCGCGCAGGCCAGGCCCGAATCCTTGACGGCGCCCTTAAGCCAGCTTTCCACAACTTCTTTCACATCGCCGGAACAACCGCGCAAAACCTGAATTCCGTTGCTCCCCAGAATATTGACTGCGCCTTGTCCCATGTTTCCGGCCAACATATACTTCACCCCCATTTGCGCCAAGGTCTGAGCGATATTTGATTTGCAACCGCATCCGGGGGGCGGGGTGATGGTTTCCTGTGAAAGGATCTTGTTTTGGTCATCAATGGTGAATACGGTAAAATATTCACAGTGTCCGAAATGTTCATCAACCTGATTTTGATTAGATGGTAACGCGATTTTCATGATCTTCTCCTTTAATTAATGATTATTTTTCCCAGCCCTGCGGCTTTTCGCACTGTCGCAAGAACCGGTTTCGCTTAAAGTCACTTCGCCGCCTTCAATTTTGAGTGCTTTTCCATTTATCAGAACGTCAGCAATCTTTTTGTGCGCCGCTCCTATGATTCTGCCGAATGTCTGGCGCGAAATGTTCATTCGAGTGGCCGCCTCTTCCTGATAAACCTGTTCGTGATCGGCCAGTCGAATCGCTTCAAATTCGTCAAGGCTCAGAACAACCTCTTGCAGATCAACAGAAGGTATTCCACGCGGCTTGAAATAATTTTTGTCCGGTATTCCGCAGATATGACGATGGCATTTGGGGCGGGGCATGCTTATCATTCTCCTTTGACGAGAATAATAAGCATATGCTCATAATAAGTCAAGAGATAATATTGTTTTTTGCTTTGGAAAATGCTCGGTAAACTATCAGGCCGATATAGTTAATGATTATTGTTTGAAAGCTTTTAATTTAATCGAGGATAACGATTTACCTCTTTCAGGAAGAACATCGTGCGTCGATGGAGTACGCAAGATGAGGATGACCCCGAAATATTGAAGGAAGTGTTGAATCCACCTGCCTGGAAGAAGACCCGCGGATACGCGAATCTGATCAAAACGAACGGAGGAGCTATCCTGTTTGCCGCGGGACAGGGAGCTTCCGACGTCTAGGGGAATCTGGTCGGCGAAGGGGATATTTGCCGTCAGTATGAACAGATCCTGGCAAACATTCAGGACGTCATGGCCGCCGGGGGCGCGAAGATGACGGATATCGTCAGGCTGACGGTATATTGCACCGATCGCGATGCTTTTTTGGCGAAGGCAAGAGAGTGCGCTCAGATTTACAAAAAGTATTTTGGCGATTACTACCCGGCAAGCACGCTGGTGGAGATTAAGAGACTTTATTTCGACGGCATGCTGCTTGAAATCGAGGCAACGGCGGTGATTTGAGTGTTCGATGAACAGGCAAAAAATGGGGCCATGTGCCTTCAACAGTCATCGATGGACATTCCATGGCGGCCCTCCGTCGGCTGTACCGGACGGAGGGCTGTGTGAGGCTGCCGGAGCCCGGTTGATTTTTGCTGCTTCATCCGGTCAGCGGGTGCCGGCAGGATTTTTCATGGTCCGTTTTGCGTGATAGCGGGTGAAACGGCTCAGGGCCAGCGCCGCACGGCCGATGGAGGGAAAGACGGTGATTCCCCGAGCGGCCAGTTCCGTTTCCGCTTTCTGCGCCAGCGGCTTCATGTTCGCGGAGCTGTAACTGTGCAGAATGACCGCCAGCGGTTTTGTGAGCTCCTTCTTGAGCTGGCCAATCAACTTCAGATACGATCCCACCCAGAGTTCCTTTTCCGTCTTTGAAACCAATCCGAAATGATCAAACGCCACGTGGAGGATCAGCATGTCGGCCTCTTCGCAGGCGTCCAGAATTTTCATGGTTCCGAAAAATTTTTCGGGCGTTTCAAAATTGTTGAGGTCGATCGGATTTTTGAAAATCCGCCCGGCTTCCGTGGAAAACACATTGATCAGCTTTTGCCGGATGTCGTCGCCGAGCCGCGTCAGCGCGAGTCCCGCGTGAGAAAATTCGTCCGCAAGGATCACGCTTGCCCCGCCCCCGATGCCGACGATCACCATTCGGTTCCCCGCGGGCGCCGTCATCTGCTGAAACGCCAGCGCAACGTCCATCATCTCTTCAATGCTGCCGGTGCGAATGACGCCCGCCTGTTTCAGGAGGCCGTCCCAAACCTGGTCGGAACCGGCCAGGGCCGTCGTGTGCGAAACCGCCGCCTCGGCGCCGGATTCGGACGTTCCTACTTTGAGAACCACGACAGGCTTGCTTTGCGCGGCTTTTTGCAGCGCCCTGAAAAACCGCGGTCCCTGGCGGACGCCTTCCAGGTAGGCCGTGATGATTTTTGTCTCCTCATCCCGGGCCAGATATTCCAGGAAGTCGGACTCGTCAAGATCCGCGCCGTTACCCATGCTGATCACTTTGCTGAAGTACACGCCGCGCGCGGCGCCTTCCTGAATGCAGTGCGCTGCGTTGCCTCCGCTCTGGGAAATCATGGCTACGGGCCCCGCGGTTCGGGCGAAGTCGCCGTTGAAGCTGAGGCCCGCCGCCGGACAATAAATCCCCAGACAGTTGGGGCCGATCACGCGGATGCCGCCTTTTTTCGCCCGGGCGATGACCTCCGCCTGCAGGCGTTTGCCTTCGGCGTCTTCAATCTCGCTGAAGCCGGAAGTAAAGAAGTGAATCGCCTTCACGCCTTTTTCAGCCGCTTCATCGACCAACTTCGGCGTATAGGGGGCGGGAATGGCCGAAATGATGTAATCAACCTCGCCGGGAATCTCCCGGAGGCTTTTGTAGAGGGTGATGCCTTCCGCTTCGCCCCCGGCGGGATTCAGCGGATAGATTTTTCCCGGAAAGCCGAACTCTATAAGGCCCTGCAAGTAGCGCCTGCCGAAATTGAACTTGTTGGCGTTTTCCGACACGCCGGCGATCGCAATGGAGCGCGGATGAAACAGAAAATCGAGACTGGCGGATGGATTCACGACGACCCTCCTGAAATATAGGTGTTGAGGCCATAACACCTTTGATATATTTTGTACACAAATTATTGGCTTGCCCAGATGAACATGCACACCGCTGTTCATCGTCCGAATTTCCTCATGTCCGAAGCTCCTTGCAAAAGCGCGGACGCCCGCGGAAAAATCGCAGGCAGAGGGCTTCAACGTTACGGAGCGTACTCAAGGGGAATATCCAGGGGGTCAATATCGGTCAGATGGGATTGAACCGCCGCCTTTTTTGTTGTAGGGTATACGTGGAAGGTGTCGTATCGTGCGACAATTTCCGGACCGAACGATAAACTTCTTGATCAGGAGGATGATATGAAAAGGAAAATGTTTCTTTATGCGTTTTTAGCGATGCTGCTGCTGGTTCCCACACAGCTTCCTGCGGCGGATTTCGACTGGATGCCGAATTTCAATGTTCAGGCGCAGGCGGATCCGTCCGGCTTCCACGCCCGGCTTGCCACGCGCTTTCATATCGGTGATGCGCAGGTGAACGCCGTTCTCAGCAATTTCCCCAAACCGGCGGATGCCTATGTTGCCCTGCGCCTGGGAGAAATGTCGGGCAAGCCGATTGATGTTGTCACCGAGCAGTACAGAACCAAGAAGGGGCAGGGATGGGGAGCGCTGGCCAAGAGCCTGGGCATCAAACCCGGATCAAAGGAATTCCACGCGCTCAAACGCGGAGATGATCTTTACGGTCCCAAAGACAAAGGGAAAGGCAAGGCGAAGAAAGACAAAAAAAACAAATAGAATTCCGGGCGACAGAAGGGAAGGGCGCTTCTATCTCACGATCACCAGCGGGAAATCCATTCCGCGGGAGTCCACGACCGGGAACTGCGCTTCCTGTTTATACCTTTTGGTTATTTCCGGGAGCTGCTCTTCGATATAGCCCATCAGTTTACGGACGGTGACGGTATCGCTGCCGCCCGCGGCTTTTCCCTTCAGGCCTTCCAGCAAAGTATAGGTGAATACCCCGTGCCCCAGGTCCTTCACCTCGGCGGCGAACTGGTCTTTGGTGGATGCTGCGACGACATGCGTTCCCGTGGAGCGGGAAAGCTGGGACAGTGCCTTTCTGTCCTCAAAGCCGCGGAAGGCCACCAGCACGGCGCCGGATTTGCAGGCATCGACCAGCATCAGGATTTTTTGCGCCCGAATCTTCTTCATGGCTTCCGAAAATTCCGTGGAAGAAATGCCCTTGGTCTGAACATGTTCCTCGCGTTCCGGATAGGTCAGCTCGTGGGGGATGAAATACCAGATGTCCTTGACGTTCTCGCCGTGGCCGGCCAGATAGATCAGCACGGCGTCCTGCGGATTGGTTTTCTCCAGTTCGCGCAGTTTGGCGAGGATTCCGTCTTTCGTCGCTTCTTCATCGTAAATTTCGATGATGTTCACTTTCTTGAAGAGCTGACCCTTCTGCCGGAAGAATCCGGCAATGCCTTTGGCGTCCGGCACGGCATAGTTGAGGTTCAGCGCGGGATTGCGGTATTGGTTGATCCCGACGGCAAAAACATAAAGAGACACTTCTTTGGAAGGCGCGGAAAGTTGAATGGTTAATTCCGCGGGATTGGATTCGGTGCGGTCGGAGCTGAAGCCCACGGCGCGGAAGGTGTTGGCCCCGTCCACCAGCGTCACCTGAAAATCCCGGACGGTTTCGCCGCCGCGGCTGACGAGTTTCACTCCCCGCCGGTCGTCACCCAGCGCCTTGCCGTTGTGGTAGAGACGAATTTCATCGATGCCGCCGCCCATGTCTCGGACGCCGACTTGAATCGTGACGGTGTCGGTGGCCATGACGGCGTCGGGCGCGGGCGAAAGAATCCGGATATCCGGCGGCGGTTGAATGCCCTTGCGGATGTCGGCTGTCGCCTCCACTTTTTTCCCCTGCAGGACGGAAGCGACGTAAACGGGATCGAAGAATTTTTCATACAGATTGTCGATGGGGAAAACTCTGTTGCCCAAGCGGACGGAGAGGTGCTTCGCTCCGCCCTGCGAGGCGTTAAAATAGCCTTCCGGGGTGATGACAATCCATTCGCCGTCCACAAAAGAGATGAATTTTGCGCTTTCCCTCCCGGCGGGAATATCCCAGAGACGGACTGTATTGTCGTCGCTGGTTGATACAAAACTCTTATTGTCCGAAGAAAATTCAAGCGTGTAGATAATTCCCGCGTGGCCGGTAAAGGTTTTGATTCTTTTGCCGCTTTTAACTTCCCACAGAATGATTTGCTGATCCCAGCTTCCGGTGAGAATGAATTCACCGTTGCGGGAAAAGGCCAGCGCGCTGATTATACCCGTGTGTCCCGGGAATTTTTTAACGATCCGGTTGTCCGTTATGGAACGCAGAACAGTAACGTGTTTATCCTTGGCTGCCTGGACGCCGTATTGTGACTCACCTGTCAGAATATGACGGGAATCAGGTGAAAGAACCAGAGAAAAGATGCTGTTTTTGATCTCCTGCCGTCTGATCTCTTTTCCGGTATTGGCATCCCAGACAATCATGATGGCTTTCGATCCTTGCTGTTCGTGGTCCTCAAACAAAACAACGGCGTAACGGCCGTCCGGGGATATTTTATTGAAATTGATATAGAGTTGTTCCCTGCGGCCCCAGTCGGCAAACTGTCGCAGCTGCCGGTTGTTTTCAATATCCCACAAAATGATTTTTCGGTCATATGTGGAAAAGAAAAGCGTTTTGCCGTCCTCTGAAAAATCCGGCCGGAAAAGTGGTTTTTCCCACATCCTGCGCATTCGGCCGTCGGAGGTGTGATAGATATAGCTTCCGTAATCGTTGCCGACGATCAGGTATTTACCGTCCGGACTTGCGGCGTTTGCGGTAATCATTCGGTTTGACGAGTCTTTCAGAATGAGAGGCTTCTTCGGCGTTCCATTCTGTCTGTCCCAGTTCAGCAGAATCCAGCTTCGGGACATGATTTCCCTCTCGTTTGCCGCAAAAGAAGCTTCCGTCACCTGGTCAACATTCGCTGCGTAACGATTGACGGAATTTCCCGTTTTGAGGTCCATTAAATCCAGTCCGGTTTTGTGAACCCACTGGCCATAATATGCCCACGTATTGTCATTGCCGTAAATCAGAGATTGTCCGTCCGGCGAGAAAGCCAGGGGCAGGTGTTTCCGGATTTTCCTGGCGACATTCCAGTGGTTCGTTTCATAAATGATAATCTCTCCGTGATCGCCGATCGCCGCATGATGACCGTCGGGGGAATAGGCGACTTCAAAAAACGGCTCGGGAAAATAAAACTCCTTGATGATGCCGCCGTTTTGAGCGTCAACGACAAACACTTTTCCGGATTTTTCGAACATATCCTTTGATCGAGCAAGTGATGCGGAAACCAGGAAGAACTTTTCGTCGGGAGAAATCGCAAGGGAATAAATTTCGGTGTTACCCTTTAAAAGGTCAAAGTTTTTTATGCGTTTCCTCCTTTGAATGTCGTAAATCCCGATACTGATGCCCTGACTATTATAGTAGCTGTCAGTTTTTTTGATACCCAAAACCAGGTATCTTGAATCTTTTGTAAAGGCGGCAACATTGACCTGAGCGGCTAAATCTTTGGTAAATTTGTCCTGCCCTCTGTCCAGGGCAAAAATTTCCTTTTTCGCCATCACATCAAAGTAAACAAGCTTGAAAAAGTCCGTGGCAACGGCATGCCTGCCATCCGGTGAAAAAGAAAGCGATGCAAGCTCACCCAAGCCTTTAGCCGACAGTTTCCCCAATGATTTTCCGGTCGCTGTTTCCCAGAGGGTGATATTCCCCTGCCGGTCACCGGCAAGAATCGTTTTATTGTCGGGAGAGATTGCGATCGCCTTGACCTCCTCGTCATGACGCAGCGTCCTGATTTCCTTGCCTGTGGCCGCTTCCCAGATTTTGACCGTCCGGTCATCGCTGCCGGAGACGAGGTACGCGCCATCGGAAGTGAAGGCAACGGATCGGATGTTGCCGGAATGCCCCAACTGGATGAAGATTTCTGGTTTCTCGGAGCGGTCTGACGTTTTCGTTTGTTGGGCAAAACAGACGGATGCTCCGGCGGCAAAAAACATTACAGCCGCAAGGAATCCCGCGCCGATCATTTTCAATGATTTTCTTTTCATAGTGCTTCTCCCGATTTGCCGGCTGTCTGTACGGTACAAGCCGTCATTAAGCGCCTTTGTTTCTTTTTAATCAAACCCGGTCCATTTTGCAAGGCCGGTTTCCGGTGTTGTCAAATTTTGGTTAAAAGGAGAGAAATTGATATGTTGGATTCTATCAGCCGTGGGATTTTTTTAATCTCTACGGGTCAATTTCCCGAAGCTTGCTTCGTTCCTTTGGGTTTGGATACCCCGTAGCTTGCTGCGGGGTAGTTCATTATCCCGTATTCCTCTTAGGGAACGGTTTCAAACCGTTTCCTAAGCCTCATCACCTATCGCCTTGATCCATAATTTCTCGTCCGAAAAAACTTCGTGGCAATTCTTACCGGGATCGGATACCATGCATGCGGCCGCCGGCTAATTCAATGAAGGAAAGGAGGCAACGATGAAGCTTAAAACAAAAGACGGAGGATGGAATCCTTACTTTGCCGGAGCTCTGGTCGGCATTCTGGCGATTGCTTCGGTGTGCGCCACGACAGAGCTGATGGGCAAAACCAATTATCTGGGCGCGTCCACCACTTTTGTCCGCGTCGCCGGTTTTGCGGAGAAGGTTTTCGCTTCGGAGCATGTGACTCAAAACGCTTATTTCGCCGCCACAAAAATCAAAGTGGACTGGCAGTTCATGCTCATCATCGGAATTTTTCTGGGCTCGCTGATCTCCTCTCTGACCGATAAAAGTTTTCAGGTGGAAAAAATACCGCCCATCTGGCGGGAACGCTTCGGCTCCTCGATGGCCAAAAGAGGAGCGGGCGCGTTCCTCGGCGGTATTGTGGCAATGATCGGCGCGCGGCTGGCGGACGGCTGTCCCAGCGGACACGGACTCAGCGGTATGATGCAGCTGTCGGCAAGTTCTTTTGTGGCGCTGGCGCTGTTTTTTGCGGCCGGCGCACTGACGGCGGCGCTGGTTTACAGAAGGAGGGCATCATGAGCATTGATCAGATTCTGGGGTTGATCACCGGTGTGGTGTTCGGATTCCTGT
>Ga0116141_10004781_pt1 | contig 11363 bp, 8 predicted proteins | sample AD_UKC097_MetaG_FD_89744 | JGI IMG/M metagenome (GOLD analysis project Ga0116141, IMG submission 89744) | Active sludge microbial communities of municipal wastewater-treating anaerobic digesters from USA - AD_UKC097_MetaG | ecosystem: Engineered > Bioreactor > Anaerobic > Digestate | place: USA... | reverse complement strand
GATTCTCCGCGGGAGTCCCGGACACGCGCCAATCCTGCGCCGCGAGTTGTGCGTCGACGGAGTCCACCTTGCAGTCGCCGTTGATGTCGTCGGGGATTTGGGTTTCGCACACCGGCTCGCCGAAATGAGATCTGCTGGCCTCCGGTGTACCGCCATAGGCGCCGAGATTCAGAATGCCGCCATTGGGGAAAGGTTCATCGCCGATTGGGATCCCCATGTCGCCTGTATCGATGCACGGGCTCGTCATCGCGTCGGCAACCCACTGTTCACCCTCGCGATCCCAATGTCCCGCCTGAGACTGGAGGTGATAGTCGCCGGCGACCCAGACAGCATTCGGGTCGTCGGGCGTATTCGCTACGTTCAGGTCGTTTGCGTCGGCCCAGTAGCCGGGACGGACAAACAAGGGGTCCGCGTCGATGTTGCCCTGGCCCGGATAGCCGCCCTGGATGTCACAGTAGATTGCCGTGATCGTTGTGTTGCGGTCCGATACCAGGGTGTTGCCGTCCCACACGATGCAGTGTTCAAGGGCGCCCCAACCTACCAGTGCAGAACCATCCACGGCGACATTGGACGCGAGCGTACAGTTCTCCAGTCGCAGGTCTACACCGAATACATCCGACGCACATATTCCACCGCCGCGCTCGGCCCGGTTCCCGGCAAATAGGCAATTTGTAAGGGCCAACCTCGCAGTGATCTCACCCCGCACGGCGCCGCCGTCACCCAGGGCGCGGTTCCCTTGAAAGTCGCAGCCTGCCAGCTTCATAATGGAGTGAAATGCCAGAATCGCACCGCCCCCTGCGTACGAGAAGTTGCCCACGTTCGGCGTCGAAGCCGTGTTACCCTTGAAGCGGCACCCGAGGATCTTTGCATAGGTATGATGCTGGCTGCATACGGCGCCACCGTTCGGTGCGGAGTTGCCTTCAAACACGCTGTTCTCGATCTCCGCGATCGTGTTCCATTCCAAGTGAATTGCTCCCCCGCCATCCGTCGTGGTGGTCTGGGGATCGACCGTGTTGGCCGAGAACGAACAATCCGACACGTGCAGCATGCTGCCATCAGCGTATATCGCCCCTCCTGTGCGAGCCGCTGAGTTTTGACGGAACACACACTGAGTAACCACTATGTCGGCACGGCCTGCTATGGCACCGCCTCCGGATATCACAACGCCTACGGTCGCGCGATTGGCCTCGAACGTACAGTCCTTCATATCCGCCGTGCACTCAGCACCGTTGTACAGGGCGCCGCCTGTCCCGGCTTGGTTGTTCTTGAACGTACAGCCTCTCAACAACGCGAAGCTGTTCCAGTCGTTCGCGATGGCACCTCCCAAATCATCGGCGGCATTCCCCTCGAACGTGCAATCCGTCACCACAGGGTTGCTGTTCATGCTGTACATTGCACCGCCGTCGAATCCGACGGCATTGCGATGGAATAAGCAATCTGAGAACAGCGGGCTGCCGCTGTAGTTGTACACAGCCCCTCCTGTGCTGGTTGAGAAGTTGTCCCGGAAGAGACATCGCAGGACCGTGGGACTCCCGGAGTCATTGAGCATTCCGCCGCCGGAGGCGACATTTGATGATAACCGCATCACAGTCGACCAAGAACCCCAACCTGCGGTGATCACGAATCCATCGAGCACGGCGGTCTCGTCGGTCCCGCTGCCGGTGACGACGTGCAGGCTGTTGTCCACACGCGTCGGTTCATTGTAAAACCGGAGGAGGTCGCTCGGGTAGTTCACGTCAACGTCATCACTCTTGAGATCGCCGCTCAGGACGGTCTCGTACTGTCCTGGATCCCAGGCGTCGGGGTCCTGCGCGCCAGTCCCGGCGTAGCCACCTTTGAGCGTCACGCCGTTGAGCAGTTTGAACGTGGCGGTCTGGTCGCCTGGCGTGATGCCGGCCCCCTGGTCCGGCTTGTAGACGCCCTGGGCGACGCGGATTTCGACGGGTTTGTCCGCCGCCGCCGCGATGACCAGGGCATCCTGGAGATCCTTGCAGGCATCTGCCCACGAAACGCCGCTTCCGCCCGCCGATGCGTCATCATCCACATAGATCACCTGAGCCGATTCTACCGCTGCAACGACTGCACAAATGCACAAGACCGCCAGCACCCACCGATTCAGCATTCCGTTCCACATAGCAGCACCTCCGCAAGAAAGGAACCCCAGTCATCATCGCTCGATGCATCCTTGAGGCATTAGCCTCTCGCGGCGCGGATTATCCGCCCCGCTGGTAGTCGCCGCGATCCAGCCTCTCAACGTTCAGTCCATGAGTCGCCCGTGGCGTTACACTCTTTTTCCAAGAGTCCTCAGAAAAAAGGTGAACGCCGCATCTGCAAGGAAATACGGAAGAACGGGACGCGCAGAGCACGACAGGCGGCGGCATCGATGCCGCCCATCGTGCATCGGCTCTCCAACGCCGCCGTCCGTCAATGATTCAAGACCCGCGGATTCGATCGAGGATAGAGGTCAAGGACCGCAATATTCTCCGTTCTTGAGCCGATCTCCTGAAGAAAGGTCCCCGCTCGACCACAGCGCCATCCATTCAGGCGGCGGTTGTCCCGCATTTCTCAGAAACTGGGTACGGGGACGTTCTCCAGGACGAAGTTCGCCTCTTGTTCATACAGATCGAAGGCCAGTGTGTACCGGAAGGTGGCCGCAGTCCCGCAGGAACTGCAACTGCCGCTGCCGGTGGCAGTACCGGTCATCTGCCCGTTCGTCCCGGCGTAGCTGGCCGTGCTGCTGAAGCTTCCGCCGTCCAGACTGCGAATGGACTGGCCCTCCGCATTCAGTACATCCAGACCGATGACTGCCACGGAGGGAAGCGCCTCGTCGCGCCACAGATGGATCGATCCGCCCATCAGGTAATCGATCTGGGTGCTATCGTACTGCACGTTGAGTTTGTACTTGTACTTGCCCTCTTCGACGTCCGCCTGCACGACCATGACTTCGAATCCCGGCGTCACCTCGGTCCAGGTGTTCTTGACCTCAAACGGGATCTCCACCGTCTTGATCTCCTGGGCCACCAACACGTTCATGGACCAATTGACCCTGCTGAACACAGCGGGATAGGTGGTCTCCGGGTCCACCGGAAAGCTCAGCGAGAATCGATTCCGAAACACCGCGCTGAGCAAGGCGCTCGTCGAGTCCGTCGCGCTCCAGGATCTCGGCTGCTGGTACCAGCGCACGGGTGAACCACTCGACGTCACGCTGGACACCAGATTCCCGCTCTCGTCGAAGGCCTCGGCCGACTTGGGCCGGGTGGACCAACCGATCAGCCCATCGCCGTCGACGATGTCAACGACACTCACGATCGACATGGACCAATCGGGACCCTGGGCCGCAGCGTCGGGCTGGACCGCAGGGTTGTAGATACTGGACGCCATGGTTACCGAGATGTACTCCCAATCCGCCACGAGATGCTCGGCAGGGTCCCACGTTCCGTTGGGGTCTCTTGCCCCAATCACGTCGTTCGGCTCCCCGCAGGCCGTGATGAGAATGTCGCCGGGAGAGATTTGTGCCGGCCGCTCCATAGCTGTTGCACACGCGCATAGGGCGACCACGATCCAACAGGTTAGAATTCCGCTCCGCATGATGACACCTCCTTGAAAAGGTTCCGCTCTTTTCGCCGCGCCGGTGATTATGCTATCAGCACCACATGGACAATGTCAAGCGCAATTTTCCACTTTTCGAAGGCAGCGCAGACTGGCGTGCCGGCAGGCATCAGCAGGAGCCATGCTCTTCGCCCGCAATTGCGGCACTGCTGCGACCCCGTCGCCATCGTTCATCATCCAAATCAACGACAACATGTGTGCTGCCGCAGCATGGGCGGCAGCACGCCCGGATTGCCGGGCCGACTACCGTTCGTCGTTCGCCCCCTGACCCGCGTCGGCGGCAACTTCCCACTGCAGTACCGGGTAGCCGTCCTCTGCCATCACCCAGACAGAATCGAAATCCCAGCCGGCTTGTTCGAAAGTCGCTTGCTGTTGCATCTGTTCTGTAGTCAGGCTCGTGCCAAGGACACGACCCGAGCCTATGCCGGCCGAAACCCCGGACAGTTCAGCATCCCAGAAACACCCCGGCGCGAGTGGCGGCCGCCGGACGTCCGCTTCTCCCAGCAGCCCGCCCAGGACCACGGGCGTAGCGCCTACCATGGGAACCATCTCACACGCGGCGTAGCTGTTCACGATGCGGACCCATGAAGCTGCGCCGATCAACCCGCCGACGATGGTGCCTGCCACTACTCCACGACTGTGGCAATCGGAGATGAGCGGACTGCGACTGGCGGAGAGGGAGGCATCGCCCACGAGGCCACCGGCAGTAAACTCAGCCGTCACGTCGCACTCCGCTGTGGACCGGATGATCGACGCCGCATTGGCTAGGGTCCCGACAAGCCCGCCGACGTTGTCTCTCCCCGTCGCCGTGCCTCGGACTCGGCTATCTATAACCTGGCCCCGAGGCATCTCGCCGACGAGCCCCCCCACAGACGAATCACCGCCGACATCCCCTCGCAACTCGCACCGGATCAGCGTCGCACCGGGACCGCCTCCTACCATGCCCCCGACATTCTGGACGCCCGTCACCCGGACCTCGGCAGAACAGTCTATGAGTGCCCCATCCCAGTTCGTTCCGACGATGCCGCCGGTGTTCTCGGAACCCCAGATGTGCCCCGTGACTGAACAGCGGAGAATCACACCCAGACCCTCGTTGAGTCCAGCCATCGCACCGCACGGGGAACCGCTGATCCGGACATCCTGGAGTCTAAGGTCCTTCACCAAACCTGAGAGCTTGCCGAACAGTCCAGCGTCATACCCGTCTCGTCCGGAAATGCACAGATTCCGGATCGCACGCCCGTGTCCATCCAGGACACCAGTGAACGGCTCACCTGAATGCCCCGAGACATCTTCGTACTGATCCTGGGCAATCAGGGCGTCGTCAAACACGCGGCCGCCGGGCAGGTTGGGGTCGAGATCGAGATCATTGACCAGCACGTAGTGCTTCGTCAGCAGATCCTTGCTCGAACCGACCGCCAGCAAGTCCTCCGCTGTGGCGATTTGATATGGATCGTTCGGCTCGCCCGTTCCACCGGCGAAATCATGTGCCCGACCCGTCAAGCCGCACCCCAACAGCAGTACGGCGATCAGAAACCGCGTTTGGATAATTCTTCCATTCGTTGACATCGTCTTCCCTTTCAACTGCTCTTGCCCAATCATTCTCCGCCGTCGCCTCGTCATGGCGATGCAGCCACTCTCAATCCAAGTGCCGAGACCGGACCACCGGACCCACACGCCATGGTTGTGCACCAGTCTCTCTCTTGCGCTCAGTCCACAATCACCCCTTTTCGTTACACTGTTTCCCGAGATTCTCTCAGAAACATGCCCATGGGCCGCACACCCACGGACACACTGCAACCGAGGTGCCGGCACTCTTTGCTTGCCTGGCTGCCGTCCGCGCGCTTTCCTCTCGTCTGCGCCGCGTCAGCGACCATACCTTCTCCGCGACACCTGGCGAGGCCAGGTGATCTGCATATCGTGGTCAGTTCTCCGCAGCCCGGCGGCGCTTCGCTACGGCGACGCCGACAATTCTCAATCCAGATAGCCCATGACGACCAGCGCCGGCTCCTGGTTGGGGTGGATCATGCCGCGAAGCTCCTGGCGCGCCTTGGCGAGATCCTCCCGGGCCTTCGCCCGGATCTGCCGCAGGGCCGCCACTCGTTCCGCGACCTGGAAAGCCGAGACGCTCTCGCCCTGGAGCAGGTGGAGCAGATCCTGGCAGAGGGTCTCACCCGGCGTCATCTCCATTGGGTTCTTCGGGCCCATCGTCCAGGTCTGGCTCCAGTTGTCGCCCTGCGTGCCGGGGCCCATACCCGGCCCCGAGCCAAAGGCCGCAGCCCCGCCGCCGCTGCCCATGGAGGTTCCGCCGAACATGAAGCCCTGGCCCTGGAAATTGCCACTGCCCGTGCCGGAATTGGGACCGGCCGAGACCTCAGCCTCGGCCTTCAGCCGCTCGATGCGGTCAAGCTTCGGCCTGATCCGCCGCCACTGCTCATCCGACGCACGGACGGTCTGCTGGATGGCTCGATTGCGGTTCTCTTCGGCCTGTCGCTGCATTTCCTCCATCTGCTGCTGCATTTCCTGCATCTGCCGGGCGTGCTGTTCCATCATTCGCTGGGCGAAGTCCGGCTGGCCCCCCATCGACGGCATCGCCGACTGGCTCTGTTGCCACTCGGAATTTCTCTGCGTTGGAGACGAACGTTGCGTCTGCGACTGCGAATACGCCCCCGTCGCAGCCAAGAGTACAAGAACCGGCACAACCCCGTGGAAATGCATCGGCCGTCTCACGGTTGGATTTCGCATCGATCTACCTCCTGAACAAATGCGCTTCGCGATTTCCACTATGATGGCGAAAACCAACCTGTTTTGATTCACGATTTCCGCAAAATTCCGCGAGAACGGCAGATCAAGATGAAGCTCGTTGGAGGATCGTACCTCTCTGCAGGACCGTCAATAGGTAAATGCCTTGGCCTTCTGCTGGAACTGCTCGAAGTCGAGTTGCCCCTTCGCGAATGCGTCGATGTCGGCTTTCTTCGCCTGCATCGTCAGGACGGTCGTCGCAGGGGCAGGTTGCTGTTCGCCCATCATCATCGCGGCGTACTCGTCGCCGTAGACTTGTCCAAGCATGGAAGCCCCGCCGGACCAGTCGGCATCCTCGCCCTGTGCGACGACCGTCAGAATGATCAGCTCGTTCGGCTCGATATTGCGGAGATTCGCAGCGTGCTTGAGGCTCCTGAGCAGCTCATCCTTGAACTGCTCGAAGGTCATCTGTTGCGTCTGGCCCGGCTGGCTCCCCGCTCCATAAGCCCTCGATCCCGTCGGCGAATGGAGTTTCTGCCTGGCCCGTTCCCAGACGGGGTCCACTGGCTCCTTCTCGGCCTTGCCCTCCTCCGGCGGCCGCGCCGGGAACGAATAGGGGAAATCCACCTGCACCACGAACACGACGGCTGTGCCCTGGAGATAGAATGCCTCGACGGTGCGGCCGTCGTCGAAGAAGCTGCCGTAATCGCGCAGGACGCCGAGAATCATCCGCGGCTCGCTGAGCTTGTCCTGTAGGATCCGCGACATGACGCGCATATCCTCCGTCGTCTCGGCGATTCGCTCCGGCGCAGTCTCCGCCGTGGGAATTACCAGCGCGGCACCCGGAGAGGCAGGACTGCCCGTCTGGGAGAACGCAGATGGCGCTCTCGACAGAACCCGCGAACGGGGCGGCAACGGCTGTACATATCTGCCGTCGATGATATCGCTCCTTACGTCTGAGTACTGAGTGTCCGATACGAAATCAAAACCGGGTTTGGTCATAGTCAGACGGCCGCTCCATCCATGGGGTACCCGGAGCCGATATCGACCTTGCGCATCGGTGACAGCGGAGTAGCCACCCGGCTCGGCGACAACCGTGACGCCCTGTATGGGTTCTCGATCCTTGAAGGCAATCACGTCCGAGATGGTGCACATCTGCAGTTCGGCGGCGTAATTGTCGTCGTTTCGATTCTCCGTGACATCAACGTAGCTTCGCTCCGGCGGCGTGAAGGCATAGCCGGCCTTCTCGGGAGCGACGACGCCCGTCCAGCCGTATTCCACTTGCACGCGGTAGCGCCCGTCGGGGCCGCTGACGGGCTCGCCCGGAACCCCACGCATCAACACGCCGGCGACACCCGTGTTGCCGGAGATGGTGAACGTGAGCCTTGCCGGGGTATAGTCCTGATTCGGCTGGGGCGCGGCGACCCGCACATATTCCCTGCTGACAGGCTCGAATGCATAACCCGGTCTGTTTGCCGTGACCTTCCCGGACCAAGCATATGGCACGGCCGCAACGTACGTGCCCCGCTCGTCGCTGATGACATCGCCTGGAAGACCTTTCATGACAACGCCGGGGATTCCGACATTGCCGGAGATCTTGAACTCAATGTGCCGGGCGATGTAGTCCTGATCTGTCTGATCCCGCGCGACCTGTGAGAACTGCCGTGCCGGAGGCGTGAAGGAGAACCCCTCTTTCACCGGCGTCACCGTGCCGGACCAATCGTAGTTCACCAGAGCTCGATAACAACCCTGAGAATCAGTCACAGAGTTCCCCGGCAGTCCCTGCATCACGACCCCAGGCAGCCCGACGTTGCCGGAGATGGTGACTGCGATGTGTTTTGCGGTATAGTTGTCGTGTTTGTAGTCTGCGTTGACGGAGTAGTAGCTCTTGTTTGCGGGTACAAAGCTATACCCTGTCTTCATCGGCGTGACGGTGCCTTTCCAGCCGTGAGGGACCTCAACACGGTAGACGCCGTTCCCATCGGTTTGGACACCCGCAGGAAACCCTTTGAACGTCACACCAGCCAGACCGGTTGAACCCGAGATCGTGAAGGTCTTCCCGGAGGTCCCCGCGGGAGTATCACCCTGGGACCATGCCACACCGTCCAAGTTCATCACCAACGAACCCAGGAGCATGAGTGTCACAATGCTTCGACTGCTACGTGTCATGGTCTTATCCTTTCACAGGGCATCTGCGCTTTGTCTATTCTCTATCATTCTTCTCTGCGGCCTCCGTGCCTCCGTGGTGAAATCACTCAGTTCTCCACGGGCATCGAAGGACTCTCGGTCAACGCCGCAACGGATCGCAGGCCCGCGCCGGTCAGGATCTTGATCTGTTCGAGGGCCTGCGCCACCTGGCGTCGGTCGGTCAGGCGGGCGGCCTCGATGACCTCGACGAGTTCCGCGAACCGCCGGTCCAGGAGCCGCTCCGAGTTGCTGGTGAACTGTGAGGCAAAGGCCCGCAGGTCGCGACTGATCTGCTCGGCCACCTCGACCCGCAGCGTCGTATCGTTGCTCGCGAGAGCGGCTTCCAGACGTTCTTCCAGCCCGGTCAGTACGCTTTCCCGGATCGCAGGCGTGAGCGAGGCGACGATGGAAGCTTCCAGGTCCGCCCGGAGCCGCTCGGCGTCAACCGGCCTCGGGGCCGTCATGCGCCCGATCACGATGCCGGCGCCGAGAATCAGTACGGCCGCCACTGCAAGCCTCGCGAAGCCCCGAATGACCTGAACGATCCTGGGAGCCCCTGTCTCGACCGGCGCAGCTTGCTCCAGGGCCCCGATCACTCGGTCCCGGCGGGCGTCCATGCCTGCGGCCACCTGCTCGCCCAACTCCGCCAAGGCATCGCATTCCTTTCGGATCTCTTCCAGGTATCGCCGGCAGCCCTCGCAGTGGTCCACATGTTCCTTAACGGCTTGGGCCTGCGGGCCATCCAGGGCCCCGAGTGTGTAATCGACGATCTGATCCCGCATCTGCGGGCAAGACCTGTTCATGGCATATCTCCTTGCGCAGTCAGCATTTCGTGCAATTCCCGGATCGCAGTCCGCAACCTCAGGTAGACGGCGGAGGTCGAGATTTCGAGTCTCCGGGCGACGGTCTTCACATCCTGGCCGTCGAAGTAGTACATCACCAGCGGCAGTCTCAGGTCCTGCCGCAGCCGGGCGACAGCCTGCTGAAGGTCCGCATGGCCGGACTCGGCAGCGGATGACTCCGTCGGGCTCCCGCCATCAAGCGCTCTGTTCGCGGCCTTGCGCCTGCGGAGCTGGTTGATGCTCAGGTTCCGGGCGATGGCGATGATCCAGCCGGCAAACTGGCCGCCGTCCCGGAGCTGGCGGATCTGCTCGAATCCCTTGAGCATCGCGTCCTGTGCGACATCCTCGGCATCGTGGGTATTGCTCAGCACCCCGAGACAGACCAGGAAGGTGTGGTCGTAGTGCCGGCGGACCAGCCCGGCGTACGCCGTCCGGTCGCCCCCGCACGAGGCCATCACCAAGTCTCTGTCGCTGCGCTCGTCCAATCCCAACTCCGCGTCCGGGTCTGGGTGCGGGCCCCCGAACGCAACACAACACATTCGAGGGCCCAGTTCACAATAGAGACAATCGCCACACCCCAGATTACACGGAAATGCTGCCTCACGTCGCAGCTTTTTGCGGTCACCCGGTTTTCCATGTCAGACGAGCCGACTCTGGAGACGATGCAGCCACGGCCCGGTCTGATTGGCCGGGCCGTGGTCTGGGCCTATGGTGCAGGGAGCTGGACTGTCGCGGTCGGAGTGCTATCGTGGGCCGGAGAGCGTGTAGTCGTCAGGGATGTTGGGCTCGAACAGGGCAGGATCGATCTCGGCGTCCCATTGGAAGTGATCCATGACCATATGCGACGACCGATGCTGGCCGACCTTCCCGTCCACCTCGATGCGAACGGGCCAATTCGTTTTCACGTCCACCCAGAGGTGGAGGGTCTGGTTCTCTAACGGGGCCTCGATTCCTTCGACCTCGATGCCGTCGATCTCGCTGCGTCCAAGTTTGGAATAGTCCCCTGCCAGAACTTGCGGGCAGAACCGCCTCGGGTCTTGTTGCTCCAGCATCTCCGCGGCCTCTGTGTCCGAAAGAGTCCCCTCCATGTATCTCTTGAGTTGCGGTTGAACCATGACGAAGGCCTTGCGGGCCGGGGCCAGGTATTTGATTGTATGCAACCGGCCGTCCACGTAGCTATCGACGCGACAACGTTGCCTCTGGTCGACGTAGACGTCGGATTCGTCTACCACCTGCCGCCCCTGGGGATCGTTCATTGTCAGGCGTACCTTGTAGGTAACGGTGGGAGCGTTCTCCACCTTGGTCAACACGTCTCCCCAGACAACGCTCGTGCCGCCGGGCGAGACCCCGAGATGATACAGACCGATGGAAACCGCTGCGATGATTGTGGCCGCAACGGCCAACTGTGCCATTCGATTTCTCATGATATGTTCCCTCCAAATGGAGTGTTTCTGCTGAGTGGTTCGACTGAGATCGTGACGAATACGGCCGGCAATCTGCTCGGCCATCCGACGAACGTCCTCCGGCGTCTCTTCACCGCCGAGATCGTCCAGAATTCGATGGAGGTCATTTTTCGCCATCGTCCCAATCCTGTTTCATCTGCATTTGCACGACCAACCGGTGCCTCAAGGCCGCGACAGCCTTGGACACGTGCGATCGGGCGGTCGCCTCGGAACAACCGAGGACAGTCGCAATCGCCGGGTAGTCCTGCTGTTCGAGATACCGCATCACGATCGCCCGGCCCTGTTTCGCCGGCAATGAGGCAATCGCCCGACGGACCGCGCGACGCAACTCAGCCCGGTCGGACTCGCGTCCGGCTTCCTCGAAGAAGCCTTCCGGCGCGGACGGCATCTGTCCATCCCGGCCGATGCGATTACGCCAGGCCCGGGAGTTGGCGCTGAGAGCGATGCGGTAGAGGTAGCCACCGGCGCCGGCGCCTTCGAGCTTTTCGACGTGCCGCCACATGCCGAGAAGGGTGTATTGCAT
>Ga0116141_10004775_pt1 | contig 11376 bp, 12 predicted proteins | sample AD_UKC097_MetaG_FD_89744 | JGI IMG/M metagenome (GOLD analysis project Ga0116141, IMG submission 89744) | Active sludge microbial communities of municipal wastewater-treating anaerobic digesters from USA - AD_UKC097_MetaG | ecosystem: Engineered > Bioreactor > Anaerobic > Digestate | place: USA... | reverse complement strand
TCGCTCCACCCAGTACTAGACGGTCCGAGGTGCCTCGCTGCCCGCGTCGAACGGTCCCCGGGACAGCCTGCTGTCCGCGAACGAAGGCAGCTCCGTGATGTCACAGTCACGCTGGTCGGGAGCCACCGCGATCCTCTCCACCTACACGTGATGGCGGCCCGGGTCGAGAAGCGTCGGCTCCCCGGCCATCCACGCTACCGTCCGCCTGAGCCCCTCCTCGAGATCGACGCGCGGCTCCCACCCGAGAACCTCCTTCGCCCGGCCGGGATCCGAGAGGAGGACCAGAACTTCACTCCGGTCCGGGCGCATCCTCTCCACATCCTGGGTGACCCGGGCCTCCACGCCGAGGACTTTTCGAGCCGCCACGAAGAGCTCGTCGATCGACACGGCCCGCCCCGTACCGAGTTGCAGGACGTCTCCCTCGATACCCTCGACCTCGCCTGCCCGCAGGAAGCCTTCGACGGTGTCCGCGACGTACGTGAGGTCGCGCCGGGTGTCCAGGCGCCCCAGGCGGACCTCACCGCGACCGGCGAGGAGCTGCCTGAGCATCGTCGGGAGGACGGCCCGGAGCGACTGCCTGGGGCCATAGGTATTGAACGGCCGCAGGGTCACGACCGGGACGTCGAAAGAGCAGTGATAGGCCTCGCAGAGCTTGTCTGCCGCAATCTTCGAGGCGCTGTAGGGCGACTGGCCCTTCAGCGGGTGGGTCTCGCGAATCGGGAGCTCGTCGGGGGTCCCGTAGACCTCGCTCGTGGAGGTCTGAACCATCCGACGCACGCCCGAACGGCGCACCCCCTCCAGGACGTTCAGGGTGCCCTTTACGTTGGTGTCCACGAACGACTCGGGAGCCCGATAGGAGTACGGGATCGCGATGAGCGCCGCGAGGTGGAAGACGACGTCCATCCCGCGGCAGGCCTCCTCCACGAAACCCGCGTCCCGAACGTCTCCCAGGCACGTCTCCGGCTCTTGCCGTTCGCCCCAGTTCGCCCGGTCGAGCCAGCCTCTCGATCCGTTGGAGTTGTAGAAGCAGAACGCCCTCACCCTGGCGCCTTCGGCGACAAGCCGCTCGACGAGGTGGCTTCCGATGAAGCCGTCCGCCCCAGTGACAAGCACCTTTCGGCCCTGCCAGTATCCCGTCACGCTTCCTCCCCGCGGGCCCGGCGTAGCGCATCGCGATCCCCCACGTCGACCCACTCGTCCTCAAGGCCGTACGCGCACACCGTCTCCCCTCTTGCGAGGCAGTCCTCGATCAGCGCTGGCATGGGGTATTCGAGGCCGGACGGCACACGAGGCAGCAGCTCCGGCGAGAGAACGTAGATCCCGGCGTTGACCCTGAACACGTTGGTCGGCTTCTCGACGAGCCCCACCACCCTGTGTCCGTCGAGATCGACGACGCCGAAGGGGACGCTCTGCCGGTACTCCCGCACGGCCACCGTTGCCCTCGCCGCCTGGCTCTCATGCCATTCGAGGAGCGCTCCCACGTCAAACTGAGTCAGCAGATCGCCGTTCAGGACGAGGAGGGGATGCTCAGGGCCCTCCGGGAGCAGCGCGAGCGCTCCGGCCGTGCCGAGGGGGCTCTGCTCACGCAGGTACTCGATCTCGCACCCGAAGGCGGTGCCGTTGCCGAAGTGCTGTTCGATGACGTCGGCCAGGTAGTTGACCGCCAGGAAGACCTTCCTGACGCCGAAGCCGACGAGGTGGAGGACGATTCTCTCCAGGATCGGTCGGCCCGCGACCTGGACCATGGGCTTCGGCACGGTGTCGGTCAGCGGCCTGAGTCGTTGGCCCCGGCCCCCTGCCATGACGACCGCCCAGTTCGGGCGGGGGGCGGCGCCGAGCACCTCCCTGAGGAGATGCAGACCCACGAGCCTTCCCGCGTCGTCGACGATCGGGACCTGCCCGAGCGTTCGGGCACGCATGAGGTCGAGGACCTCGGCCCTGGCTGCGCTTCTGCCGACAGCCGTGAAGCGGCGGTTCATGACCGGAGCGACGGGATCGGCGAGGGAGCGCCCTGCGAGGAGAGCCCGCCGGACATCCCCGTCCGTAACCGTTCCCAGGAGGCGCCCCTCTTCTCCGACGATCAGGGCGATCTCGCAGGCGCCCTTGTCGATCGCCTCCATCGTCTCGAAGAGCGTCGCGCCGGAACCCGCGATCGGCAACGTCAACGGCATCAGGCGCGCGCTCCGGAGAGCCTTCGAGCGCGAACGCCCGCGACGACGGCGCCCGGCTCCACGTCTCGGACGACGACGGCGCCGGCGGCGACGAGCGCGCCCGCACCGACCGAGAGTCCCTGACGAACGACCGACCCCGCCCCGAGGAAGGCCATCTCGCCGACGTGGACGCTTCCGCAAAGCGTCGCGTTCGTCGCGACGTGAGCGTGAGCTCCGATCAGGCAGTCGTGCTCGACGATGGCGGCCGTGTTGATGATGGCGTTCCTGCCGACGACGGCACCGGGGTTGACGACCGCGCTGGGGAAGATCTGCGCCCCCTCTTGCAGGATGGCGAAGGGAGACACGCTCGCGCTCGGGTGGACGACCTGCATCGGCAGCCCCCCCCTGGAGATCGCGTAGTCGTAGACCCGCTTCCTGAGGGACAGGTCTTCGATTCCGCCCACGCCCACGGCGAAGGGAACCCGATTCCCCGGTCCGAGCAGGTTCTCGAACCAGTCGTCCCCCCCCAGAACCGTCGCGCCGAAGATCTCCTGGCCCTGCCTCGCCGGGTCGGGGTCGAGAATGACGACCTTCCAGAGGGGCTGAATGAGGCGGATGGTGGCGACGACGACCCGCCCATGGGTGCCGCCTCCGAGGACCGCGATATCGCAGGTCCTGTTCATCACCTTCTCTCCGATTTCGTCAGGCCGTGCACCGGACGTCCGACCTTGAGGACTCTCGCCGGGACTCCGCCCACGACGCAGTTGCCAGGAACGTCTTTCACCACCACCGCGCCCGCAGCGATCGTGACGTCGTCGCCCACGGTGACGTCACGGATGAAGGCGTTCGCCCCGACGAGACAACCCGCGCCGACGCGCCCCTCTCCATTAATCGTCACGTTCGGATCGACGATCGAGTATCGGCCGATGTGAACGGCGTGCCCGAGGACGGCGTGAATGTTGATCATCACGAAGTCCTCGATCACGCAGTCGACCGTCATGTCCGCCAGCCGGCCCACGACGACCCCCATGCCGAGGGAGTTCGACTTGTGCAGCCGCACGGTCGGTGAGACCAGCGTCGGCCAGTGGGAGACCACGGGACCGATGCGCTCGACGAGCCGCCGGCGAAGGCCGGGGTCGCCCACGCCCAAAACGAACCCCGCTTCGGGAAACAGGCGAGCATCCTCATCCGTTCCCAGGACCGGATAGCCGAGCATCGTCCTGCCGGTCATTCCCGGGTCGTTGTCGAGAAAGCCCAGAATGCGCCACGATGGCGAGAAGTCGTTGATCTCCTCGACGAGCCAGGCAATCTCCAGGCCGAGGCCGCCCGCTCCGAGTATGACGAGATCCCTCATGGACCCTCCACGGGCGCGGCCCTTTCGGCCCCTGGCCCGGCATCGACGATCAGGTCTCGAAAGGCCTTCCGAAGGCCTGGCTTCCAGTTGGCGAGAATAGAACGGATCCTGCGGGAGACCCCTGCGTCGCCGAGGGAGGTGTCGGGCACTCTGTGGCCGCGGCACTCCCGACTCAGGGCCTTCAGAACCGCCGCTTTCACTTCGTCGCGATCAGGGAGGACGTCGATGATCGAGGGGAGCCTGATCCGACCGGCCTGGCGCTCGCCGACGTTCACGGTCGGAACTCCCACGGCGGGCGCTTCCATCATGCCGCTCGAGGAGTTGCCGAGGACGACGTCGCAGTGACGCATGACGCCGAGGTAGTACTCCTCTCCCAGGGCGTCCACCGCGACGACGTTGCCGAGCTCGTCCGCGAGCGCGAGGAACCGCCGCCGGATGGCTTCGTTTCCGGGATCGGCGTTCGGCAGGGTGACGATCCACGTCGCGTCCACGTGCCGGATCGCCTCCACGACGGCCCCCACCACGTCGGCGTCGGCCTCGCCGGCGAGGGTCGTCGGATGCACGGTGACGAGCCCGACGGTGCTCGAAAGGCGGCAGCCCAGCCGCGCCTCCACCTGCTCGCGCGAGACAGGCGCCAGCGTGAGGACGTTCTCGACTCCGAGGCTGCCGACCACGTGCACGTTCGCAGGGTCCTCGCCCATCTGCACCACTCTCCTCGCGTAGACGTCGTGGGCGACGAGATGGAGGTGGCTCAGCTTCGTGATGGCATGCCGGAGCGCGTTGTCGAACGCGCCGACCGACTCCTCACCCCCGTAGAGGTGGACGATCGGAACCCGCGCGACGGTAGCGGCCAGGGCTGCGGCGGCCGTCTCGTACCGATCCCCGAGGAGGATGAGAGCCTCCGGCTCGAGGTCGGCGAGAGAGTCCCCGACGAGCCGGGAAGCCTCTGAGCACTGGTTCCAGGGGACGGCGGTCCGCACATCCCAGGGGAGAACGCGGTCGACCGCGAAGCCCGCGGAGCGAATGTGCTCAAGGACGTCGCCGAAGGAGCGGTCCACGGCCATCCCGCCGGCCAGGATCGAAAGCTCGAAGCCGTCGCCGTCGCGGAGCGCCGCACAGAGGGGCCTCAGGAGACCCCAGTCCTGGCGGCCGGTCGTGAGGACCGCGAAGCGCCTACTCAAGGTCTTCCTCGGCGAGCATCTCGCCGGTCAGCACGGCCCGACGCACACGGCGCCCATCGACGGAACCGATGCGGGCCGGAGAGATACCGGTTCCCGGCCTGAGGGCGACCAGGTCCTCCGCGCTCAGGCGCGTCCCGGCCGGGAGGTCCCGCGCCGCGAAGAGGCTTCGTCGCGCGACCCGGCGCGCGTCCTCTTCGATGGGCCGGCACCGCTTGAGGCCGTCGCCGCGGGCCACCCAGGCGTCGTCGACGGCGCGGACCAGCTCCGCCAGCTCGGACGGCTCCAGCGAGGCGCGGTGATCGGGGCCCGGGAGGGTGCGGTCGAGGGTGAAGTGCTTCTCGATGACACAGGCCTTGAGAGCCACCGCCGCGACGGAGACTGCCACTCCGGGCGTGTGGTCGGACCAGCCGACGGGCCGCCCGAAGGCCTCGCGCAATGTCCTCATGGCCGCAAGGTTCGCATCCAAAGCAGGCGCCGGATAGCTCGACACGCAATGCAGGAGCACCACGGGAGGTGCGCCGTTCGCCTCGATCACGTCCAGCGCCTCGCCGACCTCGCTCAGCGTCGACATCCCGGTCGAGAGCAGGAGGGGAATGCGGAACGAGGCGAGGCGCGCGAGGTAGGGATGGTTCGTGATCTCGCCCGACCCGATCTTGAGCCCGGGCACTCCGAGCGAGACCAGCAGCTCGGCGCTTTCCTCGTCGAACGGGCTGGAGAGGAAGACGACCCCGGTCTGGCGGCAGTACTCGTGCACGCGCTTCGTCTCGGCGGTGCTCAGCTCCAGGCGCCTCACCATCTCGAGCTGGCTTTCGGTGACCCCGGTGTTCACATGCTGGTAGCGGGCCTGGGGCGCGACGGGGCTGACGACAGACTCCGAACGGAACGTCTGGAACTTCACGGCCCCCGCACCCGCCTCGCGCGCCGCGTCGACCAGCCGGAGCGCGAGATCGACGCTTCCGTTGTGATTGACCCCCGCCTCCGCGATCACGAGGGGCGGATGGGCCGGGCCGAGGCAGGCATCTCCGACGAGGATGGCGGACGGCTCCCTCATCGCGAGAACGCCCCTCGCGAGCATGAGGTCGCAGGCCGTGTCGACGTCCAGGGCTCGCTCCTGCGGAATCACCAGCCCTCGCGTCCTTTCGCGCAAGAAGGACCGGCTCTCCTCGAGCCAGCCCACCTCGGCAACGTAGACCGCTCCGCAGACCCGAACCCGTGGGGGCTCATCCTGACGCCGCGTCACCGGCGCCGTGGGAGTCGCGGGCACGAGACGGCCGTCCGCAGCCAGGTTGAAGGTCCACGCCGAAGGGTGTGCCTCGTTCGTCACGCCGACGACCGGGTCGCCGGTGGCACGGTGCAAGCGAACGGCGTCGACGATGTCGTCCGCTTCCACGAGCGGGCTCGTGGGCTGCACGAGGGCGAGGGTCTCCTCCGGCGCCAGGGCGAGGCGCTCGACGACGTCGAGAAGGACGTCGAGGGGGGCCGCGGTGTCGGTGGAGAGCTCGGCAGCTCTCAGGGAGGGCGTCTCGGCTCCCCACTCACGGGCCGCTGCCGCGATGTCGGCGTCGTCGGTCGTGCAGACGACACGCCCCCCCTCACCGATCCGGCGCAGCGCGAGCCTGCTGGATCGGGCCGCGCGTCCGACCAGCGGAATCCCGCCCACGAGGGCGAGGTTCTTGCCGGGAAGACCCTTGGATCCTCCCCTCGCGGGAATCACGATCGTCAGCATTCCGCCCTCCCCCCCGGCTTCGCTTGCCCGAAAGCGACTCTCACCGCGGCCCGCGCGAGGCGGGCGGTCGAGTCCCCGTCGAGCGGCCCGAGGACCCTTCGCCGGATGGCCTCCTGCCCGCGAGCGGTCCACTCCCGCTCTCGCAGCGCCCGGTTCACCGCGTCGACGAGCTCGTCTTCCGAGTCGACGAGGGGCAGGAGCCCCTCCTCGACGATGAACCGGAAGTGGCGCCCGAGCCAGTGGCTACGGAAGAACGCGGAGTGCTCGTCCCGGGTGAAGGGGTTGAAGGTCGGGATGATCGTGGGGACTCCGAAGATCGCGGTCTCGATGGTGACCGTCGAACCCGGGCTCACGCAGACATCCGCGTGCCTGAAGAGGTTTCCCGCCATCGCGACCTCCTCGAAGGACGGCCACCACCGCATTCCCGGGCAGTACCCGACGTAGCGCGACACGAAGACGTCGGGTCGACGCAGGAACTCCTCGAAGTAGTAGTCCACCGAGAGAGGATGGAGCCGCAGCACGACCTGGGGATTCCCCTCGATCCGCCCCGCGTCAACCGCCGCCATCAGGACCCGGAAGGACCCGGTCTCGTCGAGGATGGGCCTCATCTGGCCGAGGCTGGCGAACATGAGGATGGGCCGGCGGGGATCGAGCCCGACCGCCTGGCACAGCTGCTCGCGCGTCCAGACGCACGCCTGCCGGACGTAGGGGTCGAAGGCGGGCGCGCCCACGACCTCGATCTGGTCCTCCGAGTACCCCTGGAGCTCCACGAGGCCCTTCTTCATCCAGTCCGACCAGCAGGTGAGGAGATCCGGGCGGGAAAAATGCCGGCGGAACGGGTGGTCCCACGAGAAGACGTTCCCGAGCGTCGGGATCCCTTCGCGCCGGGCGGTCGCGACCATGCCGGCGTCATAGCCCATGGCGATGTTCGTCGAGACGAACGCGTCGGGCCGCTCCTTCCGAATCAGCTCTCCGAACTCCCCGGCGCGCCGCGCCGAAAGCCGTTCGCCGGCGTACTTCCAGAGGTGGGCGCGGAGCCGGCCCTTTCCCCGGCGGACCAGCTCGTCGCCGATTCGGTACTCCAGGGCGGCCCACTTCCCGTACTTGGTGAACTTGTCCACAGGCAGGTATGAGAAACGGACCCCGGTTCTCTCGTAGCGCTTGACGAAAGGGGCGAACCTCGCCCCCGGGGTGAGAACGTGGACATCGACTCCGCTCTCGACGCAGCGCTCGAGGAAGCCGCCCTCGAGGATCGCCCCCGCACCCCGGCCCTCTGCGACCTCGAGGAGGATCCGCTTGCGGGTTGAGCCGGAGGAAGAGGCCGAAACACGCTCGGCGGCCGGGCCTGTCTCCCTCACGGACGGACGGCCCTCAGCGGCGCTCTCCGGAGCTTCTCCATGATGGGGATCTCGTCCTCCAGGAGTCGCTTGACGCCGTCGCCCATCGCGGCCTCCACCGCGCGGATGTCTCTCACCAGCCTCGAGAACCCCTGCGGCTCCACCGACGCCGCCTGATCGCTGCCCCACATCGACCGATCGAGAGTCAGGTGCCGCTCGACGACACAGGCGCCGAGGGCAACCGCCGCGACCGAGGTCTGGAGACCAACCTCGTGGCCGGAGTATCCGATCGGGCAGGCGAACTCGCGGCGCAGCACTTCGATGACGCGGAGGTTCAGGTCCTCGACCCGGGACGGGTACGTGCTCGTCGAGTGGAGGATGACGAGACGGTCGAGGTCGAGCTGGCCCACGGCGTGCCGAACCTGCTCCATCGTGCTCATCCCCGTCGAGAGAATGATGGGCCTGCCGGTCTCACGGTGGCGCCGCAGGAGCTCGTCGTGCGTCAGGCAGGCCGAGGCGATCTTGTAGCAGGGGGGGGCGAACTCCTCCATGAAGTCCACGGAGGCCTCGTCCCAGCACGACGCGAACCACAGGATGCCCTTCTCCGCGCAGTACGAGTCGATGGCCCGGTACTCGTCCCGACCGAATTCGAGCCCGCGCTTAGGTCGCCATTCGTCGCGCCGAGAGGGCTCTCGCGCGGCCGGTTCAGCTCTTCGGGCGAGTAGACCAGCTCGATCGTTCGCTTCTGGAACTTCACCGCCTGGCAACCGGACTCGATCGCCACGTCGACGAGGCGGAGTGCCGTGTCGAGGCTCCCGTTGTGGTTGATCCCGATCTCGGCAACGATGAAGCAGGGGTTGCCAGGGCCGATGCGATGGCCGGCCACCTGCACCATTGCGGTCTTCATCTCCGAACCTCCGCGTGCCCGAGGCGAGCACCCGACCGCCGCGGCCGGCCTCTAAACGACATCAGCAAAGGTCGCCTCCATACGTCGAAAGTAGAACGTGCCCGAAACGAGGAGAAGGGCGGCCGCCATGGCCGAGGCGGCGAGCATCGGACCGGGCGCCGGCCCGCTGCTCAGGAGCGCCCACCTGAACCCCTCCACGACGCCGGCCATCGGGTTCAGGCCGAAGAGGGTGCGCCAGGGGTGAGGGAGGAGGCTGCTCGGGTAGGCGATCGGGGTGGCGAAGAGCCAGAACTGAATGAGGAAGGGAACGACGTACCGGACGTCGCGATAGCGCACGCTCAGCGCGGCGAGCCACAGGTCCGCCCCCAGCGCCGTTGCGAGCGCCAGGAGGACGAAGGCGGGGAGCCAGATGACATTCCAGGTCGGCAGGATTCCGAACCAGCCCATGAAGCCGAGGAGGACGCAGAAGGCGACCCCCATGTCGACCAGCGCGGAAGCGGAGCAGGACATCGGCACCACGAGGCGCGGGAAGTAGACCTTCTTGAGAAGGTTCGCGTTGCCGACGAGGCTGTTCGCCGCCTGGGTCAGGCTGCCCGAGAAGAAGCCCCACGGAACGAGTGCGGCGAAGGCGAACACCGGATAAGGCAATCCGTCGGACGGGACCTTCGCCAGTCGCCCGAAGAACAAGCTGAACACCGCCATGGTCAGCAGGGGCTGGAGAACCGCCCACGCGGCGCCGAGCGCCGTCTGCTTGTAGCGGACCTTGATGTCCCGCCAGGCGAGCAGCCGGAGGAGATCCCGGTACGCCCAGAGCTCGCCCAGGTTGACCGGGCTCCACCCGCTGATCGGCCGAATGAGCGTCACCGGAGCGGCGTTCGTTGCCCGGTCGCCTTCGCAGCTCACCATCTCTCGTCCCGAATGGGGAACGCGGTTGCACCGCCCCGCTTCGGACCCGCCGGTGAAGGCTCGGCCCGGGAGCTACAGGCCCTTCGCAAGCCAGCCCCCATCCACGTAAAGGTCCTGACCCGTGACATAGCCGGACGCCCTCGAGCAAAGGAACACCGCTGCGCCGACGAGGTCCGACGGCTCTCCCCAACGCCCGAGAATTGTCTTCTCCTGCCGGGCCGCTCGTTTCTCGGCGTTCTCCCAGCTCCCTTTCGTCATCGCCGTCCGGATGTACCCGGGGCCGAGGGCGTTGACACGAATGCCGTACTTCCACAGGTCCAGCGCCATCGCCTTCGTGAGCTGCCGCAGCCCCCCCTTGAACGCGACGTAAGCTGGATTGTCGGGGAACGCCAGCTCGGCGTTGATGCTCGTGATGTTGAGGATGACGCCCTCACCCGTCCGCTCGAGGACCGGCGTCAGCCGCTGGCTCAGCAGGAAGGGTGCCCTCAGGTTGACCCGGTAGGTCCGTTCCCATCGCTCCAGGGGGTAATCCAAGAAGCCCCCAGGCAGGGTGATGCCCGCGTTGTTGACGAGGATGCCGCGGCCCTCGGTCTCCCGAGAGACGTGGCTCGCCAGGTTCTCGATCTCCGCCTCCTCGGAGAGGTCGCAACGGAACCCGTCCGCCTTCAGCCCCTGCGAGCGAAGCTCATGCACCGCACGGTCCAGGCCCTCCTCCTGAACGTCCACGAGCAGGACCTCGGCCCCGGCCCGGAGGAGACCCTCGGCGATCGCACGGCCATTCCCCGCCGCAGCCCCGGTTACGAGCGCGCGCCGCCCGGTCAGCCCGAACAGCTCCTCGACGTACGTCATGCCATCACCATCCTGGAGAGGCGGAGCTCGTTGACGATGAGGCTCCCGTCGAGGCTGACGATCGTGCCGACGACCTGAGCGACCTCGCGCGGGGACATGAAGGTGTCGTAGGACTGACCACGGACCCGTCGTCCCATCGGCGTCTGAATGGAGCCGGGCGATATCGCGGCGACCCTCACGCCTCGGCCCCTCAGCTCGTCGTCGAGCGCCCTCGAGAACCCGAGCAGCCCGTGCTTCGAGGCGCAGTACGCCGCGGTGTCGGCGAAGCCCGCGTAGGCCGAAGAGGACGCGATGTTCACGACCCGGCCCCATCCCGCTTCCGCCATCGCGGGTGTGAAGGCCCGGCTCAGGACGATGGCGGCCTTCAGGTTGACGCGAAGGCAATCGTCCAGCTCGACGTCGCTCAGCGACGCGAGAGGGCCGACCGGGAAGACCCCTGCGTTGTTCACCAGGACGTCGATACCGCCCATCCTCTCCACCACGCAGGCAATCAGGCGCTCGACATCCGTGTCGACAGCCAGGTCGGCCGGAACCCGGTACGCGGCCTCCACTCCCCGGGCCAGCCTGCCCGCGAGAGCTTCCAGGCACTGAGCGCTTCTCCCCGTGAGGAACAACCGGCAGCCGAGGGACTCGAGCTCTCGCGAAAGCTCCTCACCCAGCCCGCCCGTCGCGCCCGTGAGAAGGCACCGCTTCCCTTCTAGCTTCGACATCGCGCCTCCGCGCGCATCTCCGGGGCTCCACCGCGGTCACTCGCCTGGCAGCTCATTCGCACACGAGCTCCGGGAACCGGCTCCGCAGGAGGAACTCCACGACCGGAACGTCCTCCGGTTCGTCGACCTCGAAGGAGTCGAGCGCGCTCATGCGATAGACGGCGACCTTGCCACCGAGGCGGCAATTGAGGTCTCTCAGGACCCGGGGCTTGAAGACGTAGATCGAGCCGTTCTCGGCCAGGTACTCCGGCGCATC
>Ga0116141_10004773_pt1 | contig 11380 bp, 6 predicted proteins | sample AD_UKC097_MetaG_FD_89744 | JGI IMG/M metagenome (GOLD analysis project Ga0116141, IMG submission 89744) | Active sludge microbial communities of municipal wastewater-treating anaerobic digesters from USA - AD_UKC097_MetaG | ecosystem: Engineered > Bioreactor > Anaerobic > Digestate | place: USA... | reverse complement strand
TCGTGCTGCGCAAGGCCATGGAACACAAACTTAAAAAAATCTTCGATCTCTGCTATAAACGGACTCTCTGCCGTCAGCGACCTGAGCCCCCTCTTCGGTAACATTTATTTATGAGGCAACGGGACAGCCCTTTTCAGGCTTTACCGTGTCGTCGCTTTGTAGTACAAGGACCCTCGAAGCAACCCGAGGAGGCATCCCGTGCCACGGTCAAAGTCAACCCGGATGAGCTTCCGCGCCGCCGCCATGATCGCCGAAGGCAGGCGGGGGCAGAGCCGTGCCGCGGAGTCGTTGAAGGAAAGCGAGCACCTCTTCCGGACCCTGACGGAGAAGTCCGTCGCCGGAATCTACGTCGTCCAGAACGGCCGGTTCCGCTTCGTCAACGCCAACGCCGCCTCCTACGCGGGCTACTCGGCCGGGGAGCTCATCGGCAGGAAATCGGGCTTCATGGTTTATCCCGAGGACCGCGAGGCCGTCAAAAAAAATGCCCGGGCCATGCTCCGCGGCGAGCGGGCCTCGCCCCACGAGTTCCGGATCATCACCCGCCAGGGCAGCATCCGCTGGGTCCTCGAAACGGTGGCCTCCATCACGCTGGACGGTAAGCCGGCCATCCTCGGCAACTCCATGGACATCACGGAGGAGAAGCGGGCCCAGGCGCGCCTGCAGGAGTCCGAGACCTGGTACCGGACGCTCTTCGAGACCACGGGCGCGGCGACGATGATCCTCGAGGAGGACACCACGATCTCGCTCGTCAACCGCGAGTTCGTCAAGCAGTTCGGCTACACCCGGGAAGAGACGGAAAACCGCAAGAGCTGGACCGAGTTCATCGACCCCGGAGACGTGGACCGCATGAGGGAATACCACCGCCTGCGGCGGGTCGACCCCGAGGGACCGCCGAAGAACTACGAGTTCCGCTTCATCAGCAAGGCCGGGGAGACCCGGGACGTCTTCCTCACAGTCGACCTCATCCCGGGGACGCGCAAGAGCATCGCCTCGCTCGTCGACATCACCGAACTCAGGAGGGCCGACGAGACGCTCAAGATCCGGGGACAGCAGCTCGAGAACAAGACACGCGAACTCGAGGAGCTCAACGCGGCCCTGCGGGTCCTGCTGAAGCGCCGCGAAGAGGACCGCAACGAACTGGAAGAGAAGGTGCTGACAAACGTCAGAAAGCTCGTCCTGCCCTACATCGAAAAGCTCAAGAAAGGGCGGCCCGACCCCGTCGCACGTACGAGTATCCTCATCCTGGAGTCGAACCTCAAGGACATCATCGCCCCCTTTTCGAACAAGCTCTCCTCCCTGCACATGAACCTGGCGCCGCGCGAGCTCCAGGTCGCCAGTCTGATCAAGGAGGGCAAGACCACGAAGGAGATCGCCGAATTCCTCAATGTCACGCCCAGCGCCGTCAACATCTGCCGCCACCGCATCCGCCACAAGCTCGGCCTCAACAACCGCAAGATCAACCTCCAGACCTACCTCTCCCAACTTCCCTGACATATTACATTTTATGTAATATTCCGGTAGTATTCTTCTAATATTGATTTTTGGCCGGTTTCGCCATACAGCGCATGGAGCCTTTGCAGTTCGCGCTGAATCTCCGGCCGGGTTGCCGGGGGATTCCTCACTGGAGGAAGGGACAACCCGGCCCTTTCAAAGCGTCTCGATCGCAGTGGTTTTCGGGGCATCAGCGGCAAAGGGGGGACGTCCACTGTCATTCTGTCATACGGGGCCGGGCCAACGCCACCCGGCCCCGCCTCCTCTGCACGAGAAGGCGCGAGGGACGAGGCCCGACGCAAACGGGACCCCTTCCTTCCAGCCCGTTCCACGGTCCGACACGCGTCAGATCCGGGTTTTCAGCGGCAATAATCCGTCGCAGGACATAACCTTTTTCAGGAGGGACTGAACCATGGCAATCAAGAAGGTTTGCGTACTCGGAGCGGGGCTGATGGGCAGCGGGATCGCGCAGGTGTGCGCCCAGGCGGGCTACCAGGTGGCCATGCGCGACATCGAACAGCGGTTTGTCGACGGCGGCATGAACACCATCAGGAAGAACCTCGCCCGCGAGGTCGAAAAGGGCAAGCGCGCCCAGGCCGACATGGACGCCCTGCTGGGCCGGATCAAGCCCACGCTGGACCTGAAGGAAGCGGCGGCGGATGCCGACGTGGTCGTCGAGGTCATCATCGAGCTGCTCGAGGTCAAGAAGAAGGTCTTCCAGGAGCTCGAGACGATCGTGAAGCCCGAGTGCCTGTTCTTCTCGAACACCTCGGGGGTGAGCATCACGGCCATGGCGGCCGTCACGAAGCGGCCCGAGAAGTTCATCGGCACCCACTTTTTCAACCCCGTGCCGGTGATGAAGCTCCTGGAGGTCATCAGGGGCTACGAGACCTCGGAGCAGACGCTGCAGGCGGCCCTGGAGTGGGGCAAGAGCCTGGGCAAGGAGACGATCGTGGTCAACGAGGCGCCGGCCTTCGCGGTCAACCGGATTTTGTGCCCCATGCTCAACGAGGCCTTCTTCGTGCTGGGCGAGGGGGTGGCCTCGGCCGAGGACATCGACACGGGGATGGTGCTGGGCTGCAACCATCCGATCGGGCCGCTGGCGCTTTCGGACCTGGTGGGGCTCGACACGCTGCTGCACGTGCAGGAGAACCTGTACCGGGAGCTGGGCGACAAGTACCGGCCGGCCCCGCTGCTCGTCAAGCTGGTCCGCGCGGGGCGATTCGGCCGCAAGAGCGGCAAGGGGGTGTTCGATTACACGAAAAAATAGGCGAAGGGCGAAAGGCAAAAGGCGAAGGGCAGGAAAACGTTTTCTTCTCTTTGCCTTTAGCCCTTAGCCGTTCGCCTTTAGCCTCTTCAAGGAGATCACCATGAACGTAAAGCTTTCCGAAGAACTGAAGATGTTGAAGGAGATGGCGTACAAGTTCGCGGTGGCGGAGTTCACGCCCCACATCCGCGAATGCGACGAGCACGAGACGTACACCCCCGAGATCCGCAAAAAGGCGGCCGCCAACGGCCTCGTGGGTGCCTGGATCCCCGACGCTTACGGGGGCGCCGGGGCGGGCATCCTGGGCAACGCCGTCATCACCGAGGAGCTCTCCAAGATCGACATGGGGATCGGCCTCAACGTCGTGGCGGCCTGCTTCGGCTGCGAATCGATCTTCCAGTACGGATCGGAGGAGCAGAAGAAGAAGTGGCTGCCCCCCGTCTGCGCGGGAGAGACGGTGAGCGCGGGGGCCTTCACGGAGCCCAACGCGGGCACCGACGTGGCGGGCTACAAGACGAGGGCCGTCAAGCAGGGCGACCGCTACGTCATCAACGGCAACAAGATGTTCATCACCAACGGCACCGTCTGCGACTTCATGGTCGCCCAGTGCATCACCAACCCCGACGAGAAGAAACACAACAGCTTCAGCCTCATCATCGTGCCCGCCGACACCCCCGGGGTGACGCGCAACAAGATCCGGGGCAAGATGGGCATCCGCTCGAGCGACACGGCGGAGATCGCCTTCGAGGACGTGAAGGTGCCCGTGACGAACCTGGTCGGCAAGGAGGGCAAGGGGTTCTACGAGCTCATGCACTTCTTCGACACGACGCGCGTCATGGTCTCGGCTCAGGGCCTGGGCCTCTCCGAGGCGTGCCTGGAGGCCTCGGTGAAATGCTGCAAGGAGCGGACGGCCTTCGGCGCGCCCCTGGGCTCCTACCAGCTCACCCAGAAGAAGCTCGCCGAGATGGCCATCATGATCGAGGCGCTGCGGGGGCTCGTGTACCAGTCGGCCGCGCTCATCGACGAGGGCACGCCGGACTACACGCTGGCCGCCATGGCGAAATTCTACAGCGGCCAGACGGCCGTTTTCTGCGCCAACTGCGCCGTCGAGCTCCACGGGGGCTACGGCTACATCGACGAGTACGCCTGCCAGAAGTGGTATCGCGACGCGAAGATCCTGGAGCTCTACGAGGGGACGAAGGAGGCGGAGATCATGACGATCGGCCGGTACCTGCAGGCCCGGTAACCCCCGAGGACGACGGACGTCGAGCCGTCGGCCCGCCGGGAAGCGGGGGACGGCCTGCCTCCCGGCGGGTAATCCCGATGCCGTTCCACGAAAGGAGGGTCTTTCGAACATGGCAGATTCCTGGAAACCCCTGCAGAAGCAGGAGATGAAGCACTACGAGGCCATCGACAAGGAAAGCCTGGAATTCTTGAGCAACCGCTACAACAAGGTCAACCGCTGGGTCATCGCCGACATGATCCGCCGCAGCGCCTACCGCTACCCCGACAAGCCGGCGCTCATTTTCAAGGACCGCACGCTCACCTATTCGCAGCTCGAGGCCGACTGCAACCGCGTGGCCAACGCGCTCGAGGAACTCGGCGTCAAGAAGTACGACCGCGTGGCCATCCTCGCCCACAACACGCTGGACCACGTTCTGACCTGGATCGGCTGCGCCAAGATCGGCGCCGTCTACCTGGCCATCAACTACCTGCTGCGGGGCAAGGATATCGCCTACTGCATCAATCACTCCGAGAGCGCCGTGTTCGTCGTCGAGGACTCCCTCTTCGACCTCGTCAAGGACGTGGTGGACGACATGCCCACGGTGAAGACCTGGATCTGGTCGAAGCAGGGAGCGGGAAAGCCGGCAAACGACGGGCGCTTCCTCGACTTCGAAAACTGGTACGCGGAATATCCGGCCGACGAGCCCGACACGATCCTGCACATCGAAGAGCCCTGCCAGATGACCTACACGAGCGGCACCGAGTCGCTTCCCAAGGGGGTCCTCATCTCGAACCAGGCCCTCATGGCCCAGTACATGGGCGCCATCGTCGACGGGCAGTACGACGAGACGGACATCAACGTCAACGCCCTGCCCATTTACCACTGCGCCCAGCGCGATGTGTTCATGAACCCCGTGTTCTGGGTCGGCGGCACCAACGTCCTCATCCTGCCCGACATCGGGCAGATCCTGAAGAGCCTCGCGGAGTACAAGGCCACCATGTTCTTCGCGCCGCCCACGGTGTGGATCGGCATGCTGAGGCACCCGGACCTGGCGACGTACGACCTGTCGCACCTCAAGAAGTGCTACTACGGGGCCTCCATCATGCCCGTGGAGATCCTGAAGGAGATCATGGAGAAGTTCCCCGGGACCGGGATCTGGAACTACTACGGCCAGACGGAGCTGGCGCCCTACCACACGGTCCTCAAGGCCAAGGACGCACTCCGGAAGCTGGGGTCGGCCGGCATGGGCGGCCTCAACATGGAGACGCGCCTGGAAGACGACGCGTGCAACCCCATCGCGCAGCCCGGCGTGCCCGGCGAGATCTGCGGCAAGGGGCCTCACGCCCTCATCATGTATTTCAAGGACCCCGTGAAGACCGAAGAGGCCATGAAGGGCGGCTGGTTCCACTCGGGCGACATCGGGGTCATGGACGAGGACCGCTATATCACGGTGGCGGACCGCAAGAAGGACATGATCAAGACGGGCGGCGAAAACGTGCCCACCCGCGAGGTCGAGGAGGCCATCTACCTCGACCCCCGCGTCCAGGAGGTGGCCGTCATCGGGCTTCCCGACCCGAAGTGGGTCGAGAAGGTGACGGCCGTCATCGTGCCGAAGGCGGGGCAGACGATCACCGAGGAGGAGATCTTCGCCCACTGCCGCAGGGAGCTGGCGGCCTTCAAGTGCCCGAAGAAGGTCATCTTCGTGGACGCCCTGCCCAAGACGCCCACGGGCAAGATCCTCAAGCGGGAGCTGCGACAGAGGTACAACAAGTAGACAAACGGCGTATGGCGCAAGGCAAAGGGCAAAAGAGCCTCTGCCCTTTCGCCTTTCGCCCTTAGCCCTTAGCTGACATGGAGAGAAACCATGAGAGACGTTGTCATCGTATCGGCCTGCCGGACGGCCATCGGCGTATTCGGCGGCACCCTGAAGAATTCGAACTGCGCTGCGCTGGCCGGCGTGGTAATGAAAGAGGCGATCAGGCGGGCTGGCGTCGAACCGGCCTCGATCAGCGATATTCGCTTCGGCAACTGCATGGAACCCGTCGACGCCCTGAACGTGGCCCGCATCGGGGCACTCCTGGCGGGGATCCCGGACACGGTGCCGGCGGTCACCATCAACCGGGTCTGCATCTCCGGGATGGAGGCGGCCATTTCCGGCGCGGCCATGATCCAGGCGGGCCTGGCCGACATCATCCTCGCCGGCGGCACCGAGCACATGTCGGGCTGCTCCTACTCCGTCCCGAAGGCGCGCTGGGGCTGCCGGCTCCAGGACACGGTGTTCGTGGACGACATGATCCACCGCCTCCACGCCGGGTCGTTCCTCGTGCCGGGACCCGAGAACGGGCCCGTCAAGGACGGCCCCATCATCGAGCGGTACCGGGGCAAGCCCTACATCATGGGCATCACGGCGGAGCTCATCGCCCAGATGTACAACATCAGCAGGCAGGAAATGGACGAAGTGGCCCTGCGCAGCCATAACAACGTGGAGCGGGCCACCCTGGAAGGGGATTTCAAGGAGGAGATCGTGCCCGTCGAGGTTCCGCAGAAGAAAGGCAAGCCCCCCCTGATCTTCGACAGGGACGAGCACTTTCGTCCGAAGCTCACCATGGAGGAGCTTGCGGCCCTGCCCCCGGGCTTTCTCCCCAAGATCGGCAAGGTGACGGCGGGGAACGCCTCGGGGATCAACGACGGGGCGAGCGCCATGGTCCTCATGTCCGCGGAGAAGGCGAAGGAGATGGGGCTGAAACCCGTCGCGAAGATCAGGGCCGTGGGCTACGGCGGCTGCCACCCTTCCGTGATGGGCCTGAGCCCCGCGCCGGCGGTGCGGGACCTCATGAAACGCTCCGGCCTCACGCTGGCCGACTTCGAACTGATGGAGGTCAACGAGGCCTTCGCGGCGCAGTACCTCGGCGTGGAGAAGGAGCTGGGCCTGAACCGCGAGATCACCAACGTGAACGGCTCCGGCATCGGGCTGGGACATCCGGTGGGATCGACGGGATGCCGGATCATGGTGACGCTGATCCACGCCATGAAGAAGCGGGGCAAGACGATGGACCTGGCCACGCTCTGCGGCGGGGGCGGGGTCGCCATGGCGACGGCCATCGAGATGATATAAAAATCGGATGGCCCCTGCTTGCGGGTCGGCGGGGGTCTTTCCGTTGGGCCGGATTCCCCCCTGGCAGCCGTCGGCGGGAGGAAACAGCGGGGTGACCGGTTTTCAGGGCTTCGGGCAGGCGGGGCCCGCGCAGGCCTTGACTCCGCGCCGCTTCCGTACTAGAGTTTGCGCGGGCCAGGGGGGACCATCCATGGGGGGCTTCTTCGACTTCGGTAAAACCCTGATCATCATCGGCCTCGTCATCGCCATCGTGGGCGTCCTCATCGTCATGGGCGGCAAGATTCCCTGGATCGGCCGACTGCCGGGAGACTTCACCGTCAAGGGCGAGAAGTACACCTTCTACTTCCCCCTGGCCACGAGCATCCTGATCAGCGTCGTCCTGTCGCTGCTGTTCTGGCTCATCGGGAGAAAATAGGGGTTCAGAATCAGGGCCCCGGGCTCGGGGGAAAAGAAAAAGGACCGGAGGATGATTCCTTCGATCCTTTCGGAGTCCTCGGAGGGTCTCTCGCGGTTCCCTGCCCCCCTCTATCCCCAGAGCACAAGCCCCGTCTCCTGCTTGCCGGCGAGGTTGCGGTTCCAGGGCAGCACGCGCACGCCGTAGAGATGGGGGCCGTTCTCCTTCACGATGTAGACGCCCGTGAAGGTGAGGATCCCCGAGGCGTCCTTGCCCATCAGCGTCAGCGGCACGCAGTCCGGCTCGCCGATGAACTCCTGGCCGTTTCTGCGCCCGATGACCAGCTCGGCAAGCACCTCCTCGGGCTCCAGCTTCCCCGGGTCGACCCGCACGCTCACAACGAAGGGGTTGCCCACGAACACACTGTCGCCCGTGATCCCCTCCACGCTCACTTCGAGCAGGCGGGTGGCGGAAAACCGCATCGGGACCTTCCGTTTCCAGTCGGCCACGTCCTTCGCCAGCCCGAACCCGTTCTTCACGAGTTCCATCTCCCGTTCGGCCGCGGGGATGTACATCTTCGCGTAGTACTCCAGGAGCATCCGCTCCGTGTTGAACCGGGGGACCAGCGTCTCCATGGAGCGCTTGGCCATTCGGACCCACTTCTGGGGGATGCCCGAGGAGTCGCGCTCGTAGAAGAGCGGGATCGTCGATTCCTCCAGCAGGGCGAAGAGCGCATTGGCGTCGGCCTCGTCGGAGACGGGGACCTCTTCCGCGAGATCCCGCACCGCGGGCCCGATCACCCAGCCGTTGGTGCCGTCGTAGCCCTCGGCCCACCAGCCGTCGGAGACGCTGAGGTTGATCGCGCCGTTGATGGCCACCTTCATGCCGCTCGTGCCGCTCGCCTCCAGGGGCCTCCGGGGATTGTTCAGCCACACGTCGACGCCCTGGACGAGGTATCGCGCCGACTCGATGCCGTAGTCCTCGACGAAGAAGATCTTCCCCCGGAAGCGCTCGCCGCGCGTCATCTCGACGACCTTCCGCACGAGGTCCTTCCCCATCTGGTCGTTGGGGTGGGCCTTGCCGGCGAAGACGATGTGGACGGGCCGCGTCTCGCCGGACAGGACCCGCTCGAGCCGTTCGAGGTCGGAGAAGAGCAGGTCGGCCCGCTTGTAGGGCGCAAACCGGCGCCCGAAACCGATCCAGAGGGCCGAGGGGTTCATTCGTCCCAGCACCTCCTCGCGCCAGGTCTTCGAGTACCCGTAGGCCACCCAGTGGCGTGAGACGTGTTCGCGCAGGTAGTTGATCAGGTTCTGCTTCAGCTCGTAGCGCACCCGCCAGAACACGGAATCGGGGATGTTGTGGACCCGCTTCCAGCGCTTGGGGTCGCCGATGCTGCGCTGCCAGTCGAGGCCCAGGTAGGTGTCCAGGACCTCTTTCATCCGCGGCGCCACCCAGGACATCATGTGGACGCCGTTGGTGACGTACTGGATCGGGATGTCGGAGTCGTGAAATCCCTTCCAGACGTCCCGCCACATGCGCCGCGCCACGGCGCCGTGGATCCGGCTGACGGCGTTGCTGCGGTGGGCGAACTTCAGGGCGAGGTTCGTCATGAAGAAGGGCCGGTCCTCGCCGATCTCCTTGCGGCCGAGGTTGGAGAACTGCGACCAGCTGATGCCCACGCGCTTGACGTACCCCGAGAAGTAGTACTCCATGAGGTCCTTGCTGAAGCGCTCGTTGCCCGCCTCGACGGGGGTGTGGGTCGTGAAGACGGTGCTGCCCCGGACGACCTCCTCGGCCTCGTCGAAGGAGAGCCCCTCCTCGGCCATGAGCTTGCTGACCCGTTCGAGCAGCAGGAAGGCCGAGTGTCCCTCGTTGATGTGCCAGACACGGGCCTTGATGCCGAGCTTCTCCAGCAGCCTCACGCCCCCCATGCCGAGCAGGATCTCCTGCTCGATGCGGGTGCGCTGGTCGGCCGTGTAGAGACGATCCGTGATCTTGCGGTCCTGCGCGGTGTTGCGGGCCACGTCGGTGTCGAGCAGGTACAGCGAGATGCGCCCCACCTTCACCTCCCAGATGCAGGCGTACAGCGTGCGGCCGGGCAGCTCGATCGCGATCTGCACCTCGTTGCCGCGGTCGTCCTGGACGATCTGGACGGGCATGTTGGAGAAGTCGCTCTCGACGTACTCGGCCTGCTGGATGCCGTCCTTGTCGATCGTCTGACTGAAGTAGCCGCACTTGTACAGAAGCCCCACGCCCACCATGGGGATGTTGAGATCGCTTGCCGTCTTGAGCGTGTCGCCCGAGAGAACGCCGAGCCCCCCGGAATAGATGGGGAGGCTCTCGTGGATGCCGTACTCCGTGGAGAAGTAGGCCACCGGCGCCGACCACTTGATGCTGTTGAGGCCCGCCGCCGCCCGGGAAAGACCCCGCTCCCCCATGTAGGCGTCGAAGCGCTGCAGGACGCGGGCATAGAGACTCGTGTAGCTCTCGTTCTCGGCCGCCTCGGAGAGCCGCTCGGGGCTGACCGTCTCGAGCATGCGCACGGCGCTGTTGCCCATTCCCTCCCAGAGCTCGGGGTCGAGCAGCGAGAAGAGTTCCAGCGCCTCGGGGTTCCAGGACCACCAGAGGTTGTAAGCCAGCTCCCGCAGGCGCCCGATCCTCGGAGGCAGGTTGACGACCGCCGTGAAGGTGCGAAAGTGCGGCTGGCTCGAGCCCGAGCTGGAAAAGACGTGCTTCATCTCCTCGCGCGACTCGCCGTCCCGCGCGGCGCGGGCCTGGGCGCCGGCCAGCGCCCTCTCGAAGGCGCGCTGGTACTCGGGGAAGAAGGTCTCCCAGCCGGCCTTGACGGCGATCCGCCGGGCCTCGCGCCGCTCCTTCAGGACCTCCTCGTCGGTCAGGCCGACGAATTCGCCGAGGATGCCGTAGAGACCCTCGACGATGGACGCCGTGTCGAGGCCCCGGCGCTTCAGGACCCGGATGGCCCGGTTCTCGCCCGCCGTGGCGAGCGCCCAGGTGCCGAAACCAGACTGGTCCACGGTGACGGCGGGCACGGCATAGGCGGCGCACTCGTGGGGGGAGTAGCCCCAGGGCTCGTAGTAGGACGGGAACACCCCCAGGTCGCAGCCCGAGAGCAGATCGTAGTAGGTCATGTCGAACAGCCCGTCGTGGCCGTCCAGGTAGGCGGGGTTGAAAATGACGCTGACGCGGTTCTGGGGGGAGTTCTTGAGGCCGAGCCGGCTGCAGGTCTCGAGGATCGGGTCCGAGGCCTCGTAGCTCAGCCGGTGCGTCGCGATGGGGACGGCGGCGCCGTCGGGCCTGGCGGAGCCGGCCTGGAGGGACGGCACGAGGTCCATGTGGCCCCCCATGAGGCACAGCAGCGCCAGGACGCTGGGGTTGCCGGCCATTTCCCTGTCCAGCCTCCCCAGGGTATGCAGGAAGATGTCCACGCCCTTGTTGCGGAATTCGTATCGCCCGGAGATGATCAGGATCCTGGTGTCGGCGGGCAACGGCCGCCGCAGGAGCTTCGCCGCGGCGGCGAGGATCCGCTCGCGGGCCCTCAGCGCCGCGCCGCGCGACACGGACAGGTCCGGAATGCCCGCCACGTCCAGGCCGTTGGGCGTCACCACGTCGGGGGAGCGTCCCAGGAAGTTTTTCGCCTCCAGCCCCGTGATGTCGCTCACCGCCGTGAGGCAGTCGGCCTCTCGCGCGCAGGCGGCCTCCAGGGAATACTGGGCGGCGCAGTTGTGGGCTCCGGCCTCGCGCTGGGGCGAGATGTGCTCCATCTCGGCGTAGATGTCCATGCCCGAGGCGGCCAGCGCCCGCCCGAGGACGGTCGAATGCAGCGTGAGGACCGTCCCGGCCTCGGGGACCGTTTTCTTCACGGCCAGC
>Ga0116141_10004765_pt1 | contig 11388 bp, 7 predicted proteins | sample AD_UKC097_MetaG_FD_89744 | JGI IMG/M metagenome (GOLD analysis project Ga0116141, IMG submission 89744) | Active sludge microbial communities of municipal wastewater-treating anaerobic digesters from USA - AD_UKC097_MetaG | ecosystem: Engineered > Bioreactor > Anaerobic > Digestate | place: USA... | reverse complement strand
TGAGCACCGCGCCCCCAGCCCCTGTGTCCGCCGCATCGCCGGTGTCGAACGATGCCCCGGCGGCGTGGCGCGTGCTGGACGACCTGCTGCTGCACCATCGACGTCACCGTCCTGACGCGGTGGCGCTGGATTTCGAGGGCCGGACCTTCACCTACGGCAAACTCGCCCGCCGCGTCGAACGCGCCAGCGCCCGCCTGTGGCACGAATGGGGCGTGCGGCCAGGCGACCGCGTGGCTTGGCTCGGCCTGAACCATCCCGACCAGCTGACGCTGTTGTTCGCGCTGGCGCGCATCGGCGCCCTGCTGGTGCCGTTGAACTTCCGCCTGGCCAGCGCCGAATGGCAGGCGGTGCTGGCCGACTGCGCGCCGACCTGTGTGCTGCACGACACGGCCTGGGCCGACGCCGCCCGGGCCTTGGCGCAGGCCGCGGGCTTGCCCGCGCACCTGGTCGAAGCACTGATCGCCACCCCGGCGCCGGGCGACGCGCCAGCGCACGCGGCGTCCGAGCGCCCCGCGTTGCTGGTCTACACCTCGGGCACCACCGGCCGGCCCAAGGGCGCGGTGCACACCCAGGCCAATCTGCTGGCCAACATGGCGGCCGCCGCTGAAACCCAGGCCATCACGCCGGACGACCGCGTGCTGACGGTGCTGCCGCTGTTCCATGTCGGCGGCCTGTGCATCCAGACCCTGCCGGCGTTGTACGCCGGGGCCCGTGTGCTGCTGCACGGGCGCTTCGACCCCGGCGCCACGCTGCAGGCACTCGCGTCCGAGCGCCCGACGCTCACGCTGCAGGTGCCGGCCACGATGAAGGCGTTGGTCGAGCATCCGGCGTGGGCCGGCGCCGACCTGTCGTGCCTGCGCGCGGTCTGGGCCGGCTCCAGCACGCTGCCCGCCGCGCTGGTTCAGGCCTTCCTGGCGCGCGGTGTGCCACTGTGCAACGTCTACGGTGCCACCGAGACCGGTCCGTTTTCCATCGCCCTGGGGCCGAACCAGGCTGCCAGCCACGCGGGTTCCTGCGGCTGGCCGGCGCCCGGCGTCGAGGTGCGCCTGGCCGGTGTGCGCGACGGCGTGGGCGAACTGCTGCTGCGCGCGCCGAACGTGGTTCGCCACTACTGGCCCGACGTGCCGGCGGTGGATGGCGAGGGCTGGTTCCACAGCGGCGACCTGGCGCGCCAGGCGGCCGATGGCAGCTACGCCGTGGTGGGCCGTGCCAAGGACATGGTGATATCCGGCGGCGAGAACATCTACCCGGCCGAGATCGAACACCTGCTGGCCAGCCACCCCGCGGTGGCCGACTGCGCCGTGCTGGGCCTGCCCGATCCGCAGTGGGGCGAACAACTGGTCGCGGTGGTCGTTCTCAAGCATCAAATTGGCCAGAACCCAGCGTCGGATGGCCACGAACAGCTATCGAATTGGGAGTCCGAATTGACCGGATTTCTACGCGAGCGCATCGCCCGCTACAAGCTGCCGCGCCGCTGGGTCTGTGTGGAGGCGCTCCCCCGCACGGCCCTGGGCAAGGTGCAGAAGGCGGTGCTCGCGAAGCAGCTCGCTCCAGACCCAGTCGGCTGATCCGTCCGCCCTCAACGGGCTTCAAGAACCGTAGCACCCCATGGCCATCCGGTGCTGGGGTGAGGCCGTTTTCAATCTTGTTTCCGCACCGGCAGCACCCGGGACGCCAGCCAGACCAGGCCCAGCACGGGCACGCCCAGCCAGGCGGTCGACGTGAAGAAATGGGCGTACCCGAACGCGTTGACGAAGTCACCCGAGAAACCGGCGATGAACTTCGGCAGCAGCAGCATCATCGAGCTGAACAGCGCGTACTGCGTGGCCGAATAGCTCACGTTGGTCAGGCCCGAGAGGTAGGCGATGAACGCCGCCGACGCAATGCCGCTGGCCAGGTTGTCGGCCGAGACCACGAAGATCAGCGCCGTCAGGTCGTGCCCGCGCCCGGCCAGCCAGGCGAACAGCAGGTTGGTGGCCGCGCTCAGCACCGCGCCCGCCATCAGGACGCGCATCACGCCCAGGCGCATCGCCAGCACGCCGCCGACGAAGGCGCCCACCAGCGTCATGATCACGCCGTACACCTTGGACACCGCGGCCACCTCGTCCTTGGTGAAGCCCATGTCCACGTAGAACGGGTTGGCCATGATGCCCATCACCACGTCGCTGATGCGGTAGGTGGCGATCAGCGCCAGGATCAGTGCGGCGTGCCAGCGGTAGCGACGGAAGAAGTCGGCAAAGGGCTCGATCAGCGCGCCTTGCAGCCATTCGGCCGCACCTCTGGCCGGCGGCAAGGCCATGGGCGCCGGCTCGCGGGAGAACAGCACCGTCACCACCCCCACGAGCATGGACGCCGCCATCGCCAGGTAAGCGGCTTTCCAGCCCCCGTTCTGGTAGGCCGCGCCGGCCGGCGCCAACGCCTGGCCGGCGGCCTGCATCGCCGGGGCCGCCTCGGCGCGCGCCGCGATCCACAGCACGCCGGCGCCGGCCCAGATCATCGCCAGGCGGTAGCCGGTCTGGTAGCTGGCGGCCAGCGCGGCCTGGCGGTCCAGGCTGGCGGACTCGATGCGGTAGGCGTCCAGCGCGATGTCCTGCGTGGCCGAACCGAAGGCCACCCCCAGCGCGCACCAGACGATCGGACCGAGCGTGGCGCGCGGATCGGTCAGCGCCATGCCGACGAGCCCGGCAATGATGGCGGCCTGTGACAGCAGCAGCCAGCTGCGCCGGCGGCCCAGCGCGCGCGTGAGACCCGGGATCGGCAGCCGGTCCACCAGCGGCGCCCAGACCCACTTGAAGCCGTAGGCCAGCCCCACCCAGCTCAGGTAGCCGATGGTGCTTCGGTCAATGCCGGCTTCGCGCAGCCGGAAGCTCAGCGTGCCCAGCACCAGCAGCAGCGGCAGGCCGGCGGCAAAGCCCAGCGTGAGCATCCGCAGGCTGGATGGCTCCAGGTACACGCGCAGGGCCTGCAGCCAGGTGCGCGGGGCCGGTGTTGCGGATTCGGTCGGGGCGGCGGGGGTCGGTTCGGGCATTGGAAAAAGCCGGTTAAGTTCCATCTAAGGCGAACGTGTCATTCTTGAGCCCAACACCGGCGTTGAGGACACACGGACTCTGCGGACTGACTATTATTCACGCTCATCATGTGCTGGATTTGCGACTTCAAGACCTCCGATGCCCCCCATGGGCCGTCCGCGCGTTCGCCGTGGGCGCCGCGCCGCGCGTTCCTGAAGGCGGCCGGCGCGGCCGCCACCGTGGCGGCGACCACGCCGGTTCTGGCCCAGGTGGAGGTGGGCAAGTCTTCGGCGATGCGCCAGCTGGTGCCGGCCGCGTCGCTGGAGAACTCGGCCACCCAGCAGTATGCGCAGGTACTGGCCGAGGCCCGGGCCAAAGGCGCGCTCGCGCCCGACCACTATCCCCAGCTCCAGCGCCTGCGCGCCATCGCCACCCGCCTGATCCCCTACGCGGGCCAGTGGAACCCGCGCGCCAAAGGCTGGAAGTGGGAAGTCAACCTGATCGGCAACAAGCAGATCAACGCCTGGTGCATGCCCGGCGGCAAGATCGCCTTCTACACCGGCATCCTCGACCAGCTCAAGCTGACGGACGACGAGGTCGCGATGGTGATGGGTCACGAAATGGCGCACGCGCTGCGCGAGCACGCCCGCGAGCGTCTGGCCAAGAACACGGCCACCGACGTGGGTCTGCGCCTGGGCGCGCAACTGCTGGGCCTGGGGCAGGCTGGCGATATTGCCGCCGGGCTGGGCACCCAGTTGCTGACGCTCAAATACAGCCGCGACGACGAGACCGAAGCCGACCTGGTGGGCCTGGAGATGGCCGCGCGCGCCGGCTACAACCCACAGGCCAGCGTGGCGCTGTGGAAGAAGATGGCCGCCGCCAACGGCGGCAAGGGCCCGCCGGGCTTTTTGTCCACCCACCCCACCGGGCCGGACCGCATCAGGCAGCTTGAAGCCAACGTGCCCAAGGTGCAGGGGCTGTACGAGCAGGCGCGAAACTCCTGACGGCGAGTTGGGTTCAGGTCCCGCCCACAAACGGATTCATCTTGCGCTCGCGCCCGAAGGTGCTCTCCGGCCCATGGCCGGGGATGAACACGGTGTCGTCGCCCATCGGCCACAGGCGCCGGGTGATGCTGTCGATCAGGGTGTCGTAGTCGCCTTGCGGGAAGTCGGTGCGGCCGATCGAGCCGGCGAACAGCACATCGCCGACGAACGCGCGCTTGATTTCAGGCGAATGGAACACCACGTGGCCCGGCGTGTGGCCGGGCGTGTGGCGCACGTTCAGGGTGGCGTTGCCGATCCGGACCGTGTCGCCGTCGGCCAGCCAACGCGTCGGCGTGAAGGTGTCGGCATGCGGAAACCCGAACATCAGCCCCTGCTGCGGCAGGCCGTCGATCCAGAACTGGTCGCCGGGGTGCGGGCCGATGATGGGCAGGTTCAGGCGCCGGGCCAGTTCCGCTGTGCCACCCGCGTGGTCGATGTGGGCGTGGGTGAGCCAGATCTGCTCCAGCGTCAGGCCCAGGCGGTCCACCTCGGCCAGCAGGGCATCCAGATCGCCGCCGGGGTCGATGACGGCGGCTTTTTTCGTCTCGTCGCACCAGACGATGGAGCTGTTCTGCTGGAAGGCGGTGACGGGGACGGTGAGGTATCGGAGCATGGCGGCAGGGTTGTTCTGGGAACCGGGGTGGGATGTCAAGGTACCCGGATGGTATCGCCGGCCACGCTTCGCACCAGGCCATCCGGGCGGTTCTGGCGGAAACGGTGCCACCCTGACGCTAGAGCCTAGGCCCTAAAGACCGTGCACTGTTACGCGCTTCCCGGTCGTATCCTCATTGATGCACTGGCGGCAACCGAGGCTTTCGAGACCGGGAGCGCCGGATGCGGAACCAGAAGCCAGACACACCTTTTTGTCAAGGCTGCGTGTCCCGCGACAGCGGGCTGCGGCAAACCGGACCCCCAACATGACGGATTCCTATCTCGACTTTGCCAACTCCCCGTTCGGCGCGCGCCTCGCCGACACCCTCGGCCTGCCCAAACCCCTGAAGCTGGAGCGCTACAAGGCGGGACAGCCAGTCATCAAGGGCTCGGTACTCGTGGGCGGGGGCGGCGATCCCCAGTTGCTGGGAGCACTGGCGGATGTCTTCAAGTCGATCGGCGCGCAGACCGTGGCCCATCCCCAGCTGCGACAGTGGACGCCGATCGCCAACAAGGCCGGCCTGATGACCGGTCGCTGGGGCAGCGAAGGCAAGCCCGGCGAGAAGGTCAAGGCCCTGGTGTTCGATGCCACCGGATTGACCGACAGCACGCAGTCCGGCGCGTTGTACCAGTTCTTCCACGACGCGGCGCGTTCGGTGCTGCCCTGCGGCCGCGTGGTGATCCTGGGCCGGCCGCCCGAGGGCTGCGCCTCGCCGCGTCAGGCCACCATCCAGCGCGCGCTGGAAGGCCTGAGCCGCTCACTGGCCAAGGAGCTCAAGAAAGCCATCGGCGTGCAACTCGTCTACGTGGCCGAAGGCGCCGAAGACCAGCTCGAATCCACACTGCGCTTCCTGCTGTCGCCGCGCAGCGCCTATGTGTCGGCGCAGGTGATCCGCATCGGCAAGCCAGTCGGGGCCGGGGGCGCGCCTGCTGACTGGGCGACGCCGCTGGCGGGCAAGAAGGTGCTGGTCACCGGTGCCTCGCGCGGCATCGGCGCCTCCATCGCCGAGGTCATGGCGCGCCAGGGCGCCCGTGTCATCTGCCTGGATGTGCCCCAGGCGCAAGAAGGCCTGGACGCCGTGGCGGCGAAGATCGGCGGCAAGGCCATCGCGCTGGACATCGGTTCGCCCGAGGCCCCGCAGGCGCTGGTGGACGCCGCGCTGGCCGATGGCGGCTGGGACGTGGTCGTGCACAACGCCGGCATCACCCGCGACAAGACCATTGCCAACATGAAGGAGCACCTGTGGCAGATGGTGGTGAACGTGAACCTGTCCACGCAGGAACGCATCAACGACGCGCTGGTGGAATCGGGCGCCCTGAAGGACGGCGGCCGCATCGTCTGCGTTTCCTCCATCTCGGGCATCGCGGGCAACATGGGCCAGACCAATTACGCGCTGTCCAAGGCCGGGGTGGTCGGCATGGTGCAAAGCACCGCGCCGGTGTTTGCGAAGAAGGGCATCACCATCAACGCGGTGGCGCCGGGCTTCATCGAAACCGCGATGACGGCTGCCATCCCGTTCGCCATCCGCGAGGCGGGCCGGCGCATGAACTCGATGAGCCAGGGCGGGCTGCCGGTGGATGTGGCCGAAGCCATCGGCTGGTTTGCCTCGCCCGCCTCCGCCGGCATCACCGGCAACGTGGTGCGCGTGTGTGGCCAAAGCATCATGGGGGCGTGATGGCAACCCGCAAGAAACCTGCGATGACCACCATCGAAGTCACCCAACCGAGGCATGCCGCGCAGCTGTACGCCGGCGCCTTGTTGTCCAGCCGCAAGCGCCCCGGCGTGGTCAAGGCGCTCAAGCCGGTGACCTATGTGCGCCCGGCCGTGACGCTCGATGCCGCTGAGGTGGCCGCCTACGCCAAAGTGTGCGGCTTCAAGCCCGAAGCCGGCGTGCCGGTGCTGTACCCGCAGATGCTGACCTTCCCGCTGGCGATGGAGTTTTTCGCCTCCGAGCACTGCCCGTGGCCGGCGATGGGCACGGTGCACCTGGCCAATCGCATCCGCCAGCACCACAAGCTCAACCTGGGCGACCTGTTGCGGGTGGAAATGCGGACCGGCGAACTGCTGGCCCATGAAAAGGGCCAGGTGTTCACGCTCGAATTCGTCATCTCCCGCAACGGCGAACCGGTGTGGGACGGCACCATGACGGCCTTGCGCCTCGGCGTGAAGAACCCGGTGGGCGAGCCCTATGTCAGCGCCCTGGGCGGCGAGGTGGACTTGTCGTGCCAGGCTGGTTTCACCGCGCCGGCCGACATCGGCCGCCGTTACGGCCTGGTGTCCGGCGACATGAACCCCATCCATCTGAGCGCGCCGTCCGCCAAGCTGTTCGGTTTCCGCCAGGCCATCGCCCACGGGCTGTGGACCAAGGCCCGCGCGCTGGCCGCGATGCTGCCGCGCCAGCCGATCGGCCAGGCCGAGGTGACGGTGGAATTCAAGACCCCGTTGTACCTGCCTGGGCGGGCCACGCTGTGGGCCACCCGGCAGGTCCGAGGCAGCCTGCCGCACAACGCCCTCTTCGAGGTGCGCAACGCCAAGGGCGACAAACCTCATCTGCGCGCGCAACTGGCCTACGCCGTGGCGGCGTGAAACCCCTCCAACCGGAACGAAAGACAAGCATGACCAAGACCCAAGCCAGCCCCGCGCCCACGGTGCGCCGCGTCGCCATTCTGGGCGGCAACCGCATCCCGTTCGCCCGCTCGAACACCGTTTATTCGAACGCATCGAACCAGGACATGTTCACCGCCACGCTGCAAGGCCTGGTGGACCGCTTCAACCTGCACGGCGAACGCCTGGGCGAAGTGGTCGGCGGCGCGGTGATGAAGCACGCGCGCGACTTCAACCTGGTGCGCGAATCGGTGCTGTCCACCACCTTGTCGCGCGACACGCCTGCCTTCGACCTCCAGCAGGCCTGCGGCACCGGCCTGGAGGCGGCCATGCTGGTGGCCAACAAGATCGCGCTGGGCCACATCGAGTGCGGCGTTGCCGGTGGCGTGGACACCACCTCGGATGCGCCCATCGGCCTGAACGAGAAACTGCGCAAGATCCTGCTGGAGGCGAGCCGGGCCAAAACGATGCCGCAACGCCTGGCCGCGCTGGCCCAGGTGCGCCCGCAGATGCTGCTGCAGCCCGCGCTGCCGCGCAACGGCGAGCCGCGCACTGGCCTGTCGATGGGCGAACACTGTGAACAGATGGCCATGGCGTGGGACATCGCCCGCGAAGACCAGGACGCGCTGGCGCTGGCCAGTCACCAGAACCTGGCCCGCGCCTATGACGAAGGCTTCTTCACCGACCTCATGACCCCGTACAAGGGCGTCGCCAAGGACAACAACCTGCGTGCCGACCTCACCATCGAAAAGCTGCGCAGCTTGAAGCCCTGCTTTGACAAGAAGGTTCGCCCCGAGCAAGGCACGTTGACGCCTGGCAACTCCACGCCGCTGACCGATGGCGCGTCCGCCGTGCTGCTGGCCAGCGAGGCCTGGGCCGCCGCGCGCGGTCTGCCGGTACTGGCCTACCTGACGTTCAGCGAAGTCGCCGCCGTGGATTTCTTCGGCGAGAAAGAAGGCCTGCTGATGGCGCCGGCCTACGCCGTGCCGCGCATGTTGGCGCGTGCGGGCCTCAGCCTGCAGGACTTCGATTTCTACGAAATCCACGAAGCCTTCGCCGCCCAAGTGCTGTGCACGCTCGCGGCCTGGGAAGACAAGACCTTCTGCAAGGAAAAGCTGGGCCTGGCCAAACCGCTGGGCAAGATCGACCGAAAAAAGCTCAACGTCAACGGCAGCTCGCTCGCGGCCGGGCACCCGTTTGCCGCCACGGGCGGCCGCATCGTGGCCAACCTGGCCAAGATGCTGGAACAGAAAGGCTCCGGTCGCGGCCTCATCTCCATCTGCGCCGCAGGCGGGCAGGGTGTGGTCGCCATCGTTGAGCGCTGATCGTCACCGAGCAACCCCAAAGGAATCACCATGTCCCACTACAAGGCCCCGCTGCGCGACATGCGCTTTCTGATGAACGAGGTGCTGGACTACCCGGCACACTATGCGAGCCTGCCCAACGGCAAGGATGCCGATCCGGAAACGGTGGATGCCATCCTGGAAGGCGCAGCCCAGTTGTGCGAGGAGGTGCTGGCACCCCTGAACCACAGCGGCGACGAGGAAGGCTGCCACTTCGACAGCGGTGTGGTGACCACGCCCAAGGGCTTCAAGGAGGCCTACCAGGCTTTCGTCCAAGGCGGCTGGCAAGGCTTGTCGTTCCCGGCGGAATACGGCGGGCAGGGCTTGCCGATGTCCTTCAACGTGTTCAAGTCGGAGATGATGGGCACGGCCAACTGGTCGTTCACCATGTATCCCGGCCTGAGCGTGGGTGCCATCAACACGCTGATGCAGTTTGGCTCGAAGAAGCAGAAGGCCCAGTACATCCCGAAGCTGGTGTCGGGCGAATGGTCGGGCACGATGTGTCTGACCGAGCCCCAGTGCGGCACCGACCTGGCTCAGGTCAAGACCCGGGCCGTGCCGCAAAAAGGCGGCCGCTACAAGATCACCGGCACCAAGATCTTCATCTCGGCCGGTGAGCACGACCTGACCGAAAACATCGTGCACATCGTGCTGGCCCGCCTGCCCGACGCGCCCGAAGGCACGCGCGGCATTTCGCTGTTCGTGGTGCCGAAGTTCAAGGTCGACGCCGAGGGCAACATCGGCGAGCGCAACGGGGTGACCTGCGGCTCCATCGAACACAAGATGGGCATCTGCGCCTCGGCCACGGCGGTGCTCAATTTCGACGAGGCCGAAGGCTTCCTGGTGTTCGAACCCAACCGGGGCCTGGAGGCGATGTTCACCTTCATGAACACCGCGCGCCTGGGCACGGCCGTTCAGGGCGTGTGCCACGCCGAGGCCGCCTTTCAGGGCGCCTTGCCCTATGCCAAAGAGCGCCGCTCCATGCGCGCGCTCTCGGGCAAGAAGGAGCCCGACGCCAAGGCCGACGCGCTGATCTGGCACCCCGACGTGCGCCGCATGCTGCTCACGCAGAAGGCGATCGCCGAAGGCGGGCGCGCAATGATCTACGACGCGCTCAAGACCGGCGATCACATGTTCAACGCGGCGGCAACCGGGGACAACGAGGCGTATAAGCGCTACGACAGCGACCTCGGCTTTTACACCCCGATCCTCAAAGGTTTCCTGACCGAAATGGGGCTGGAGGCTGCCAACCTGGGCGTGCAGGTATTCGGTGGCCACGGCTACATCAAGGAGCACGGCATGGAGCAGATCGTGCGCGATGCCCGCATCTCCACGCTGTACGAAGGTACCACCGGCATCCAGGCGCTGGACTTGCTAGGGCGCAAGGTGCTGCTGGGCTCCAAGGGCAAGTGCGTGCGCGACTTCACGCTGCGCATGGCCTTGTTTGCCAAGCCCTACCTGCTCCAGCGCACGCCGCTGGGTGCGATGGCGCGGGTGCTGGCGGCTCGCGCCGCCGAATGGAACGTGCTGACCACGGCCATCATGCTGCGCGCGCCCAAGGACAAAGAGGTGGTGGGCTCGGCCAGCTACGACTACCTGATGTACGCCGGCTTCGTGATGATGGGCTACTACTGGGCGCTCCAGGCCGCCAAGGCGCAGGCGCTGCTGGAGAGCAGCGCCGGCAAGGAATCGCCCGAGTTCTACCGCGCCAAGATCCAGACCGCCGAGTTCTACTTCGAGCGTCTCATGCCCCGTGCCAATGCCCACCGCACCGGGGCGCTGGCGCCGACGCGGGCGGTGATGCAGCTCGACAACGAGCACTTCGCGTTCGCGTAGCGCGGGCCGCGACCCCTCCAGGCCCCCGGGTGGTGCTAGAGTGGGGCGGATGAACACGCAGGTGAAGGGTTGCCCGTGCGCCGGGGCGGGCGGGCAGTGTCTCTGAAGACCTGGTTGATGCCGGCCATCAGCCAGCATCTGCTTTCGCGGGAGCGGCTTGACAAGGCCCGGCTGAAGGCCGAACGCCGGCGGCAGGCGAGTGGGCAGGGCCACCAGGTCCACTACTTTCACCAGGTCGACGACCCCTACAGCGCCCTGGTCGGCGCCGTGCTGCCAGAGTTGGTTGCGCGCTATGACATCGAGTTGGTCCCGCATGTCGTCGGACCGCCCCCGGACAGCGCGGCACCCGAACGCGAAAAGCTCGTCGCCTACAGCCGGCACGACGCCGAGCGGCTCGCGCGGCACTGGCATCTGCCTTTCGTCGACCCCGGCATCCAGCCCGATGCGGATTCGGCCCGGACCGCGACCGTTCTCCTGGTGGATGCGATCCGCCGGGGACGGTTCGTCGAGGAGGCCGCGGACCTTTGCGCGCGCCTGTGGGCGACGCCAGAGCTGGCGGGCAAGACGGTCGACGAGCCGGCGCGGGCTGCCGCGGCCTCGCAGGTGCGCGAGGCCGACGCGCTTCGCGAGCGTCTGGGGCACTACCTGGGCGGCATGTTCTTCTATGGGGGCGAATGGTATTGGGGCATCGACCGGCTGCATCATCTTGAGCGGCGCCTGCAGGATCTTGGCGCGCAGAGCCCGGGCGTGCAGGGCGCGCTTTTTCCGCCCGTGGCGGACCTGACCGAGCCCGTTCAGCTGGATGACCCGCAAACGATCGATTTCTACTTTTCCCTGCGCAGTCCGTATTCGGCTATCGTGGCCCCGCGCGTGTTCGAACTGGCGCGGCTCGCCGGAGCGAC
>Ga0116141_10004764_pt1 | contig 11388 bp, 8 predicted proteins | sample AD_UKC097_MetaG_FD_89744 | JGI IMG/M metagenome (GOLD analysis project Ga0116141, IMG submission 89744) | Active sludge microbial communities of municipal wastewater-treating anaerobic digesters from USA - AD_UKC097_MetaG | ecosystem: Engineered > Bioreactor > Anaerobic > Digestate | place: USA... | reverse complement strand
CCTCATCAACGCCGGTGTGGACCTGATTCTCCTCGAGACCTTTTCGACGTTTGCCGTCATCACTGCCGCCATTCAGGCCGTCCGGGATGTTTCCCCCGACATCCCCATCCTGGCGCAGATGACCCTCAATGAGAATCTGACAACCTATTCCGGGGAAAAGCCGGACCAGGCCGTCGGGGCGCTCTCCGCGCTTCCTGTTCAGGCCGTCGGATTCAACTGCAGCATCGGTCCGGCCGACATGCTCGAGGCCGTCAAGACGGCCCGGCCCGCCACCAGTCTGCCGCTTTCCGTTCAACCCAATGCCGGAATGCCCCAGAAGATTGAGGGCCGCACCCTGTATCTGGCCACTCCCGAATACATGGCTGAATATGCCAAGCGCGCTATTCTGTCCGGAGCCAACATTGTCGGTTCCTGCTGCGGTTCCGAGCCCGCGCACACCCGTGCCATCCGTTCCGCCGTCAAGGCCCTGCGCCCCGGCCGCGCCGCGGAGAGCATTGTTGTTGAAGCGGGGCCGCGCCAGGAGGCGGCAGGCAAGCCCGAATTGCCTCTTCCCGGAGATTTCGCGGCAAAGGTCATCGCCAGAAAATTCGTCGTCAGCGTGGAACTCGATCCTCCTTCGGGGACTGATCCCGCAAAGGTTCTGGAGTCGGCGGAAGTTCTTCGAAAGGCGGGTGTGGACGCCATCAATATCGCCGACGGACCACGCGCCACGGCCCGCATGAGCCCCCTGTCGCTTGCTCTTTTGATTCGAGAGCGTTCCGGGATGGAGACCATCATACATTACTGCTGCCGCGACCGCAACCTGATCGGCATGCAGTCTGATCTGATCGGCGCCCATGCCCTGGGTCTTCCCAACATCCTGATCATCACCGGAGATCCGCCCAAGATGGGGGATTATCCCTTTGCCACAGCGGTGTTTGACGTGGACTCCATCGGTTTGGTGCGCATTGCCGGCAACCTGAATCGCGGGCTGGATCTCGCGGGCAATCCCATAAGCGGCCAGACATCATTTTTCATTGGCGTGGGGGCCAATCCCGGCGCCATGGATCCGGACGAAGAGGTCCGGCGGTTTGAAAAAAAGGTGGAGGCGGGGGCGCGCTATGCCCTTACACAGCCGGTGTATGAAGTGCCGCTTCTGGAGAAATTTCTGAAACGCATCGAGCCGTTCCGCATACCCGTTCTTGTGGGGATTCTGCCACTTTCCAGCCATCGAAATGCCGAATTCCTTCACAACGAGGTGCCGGGAATGCAGATTCCCGAGGCCATCCGAGAGCGCATGCGCCGCGCGGACGGCAAGGAAGCCGCCCGGGCCGAAGGTGTCTGCATCGCGCGGGAGGCTTTGGCCGAGTCGCGGCCCATGGTGGACGGCGTGTATGTCATGCCGCCTTTCGGACGCGTGGATTCCGCGCTTGAGGTGCTCCGTGATGTGCTGTGATATCCCGGATACGGCCAGGCTGCGAAAGTGATGTGCCCATGAACCACCGGGACCGCAAATTCATGCTGTATCTGTTTCTGGCGGCCCTTCTTGTCCGGCTGCTTTATCTGCGGGATATGGCGCAGAGCCCGTATTTCGGCGCGCCGTTTCTGGATGAACTGTATCATGTCAACCAGGCGCGCGACATCGCCGCGGGGCGACTTATTGGACCGGACGCCTTTTTCCGCGCCCCGCTCTACGCCTATCTGCTGGGGCTTGTAATCCGGATATTCGGACTGCGTTTCTTTGTCATCGGGCTTCTGCAGCATGTGTATGGGGCGGCGGCGGTTCTCGCGGTTTATGCCCTGGCCGGACGCATCTTCTCCCGCCGGGAGGCGCGCCTCGCGGGCATACTGGCCATGTGTTATGCCCCGTTCATCTATTTTGAAGGGGAGATGCTGGATATCTTTCTTCAGTTTCTCCTGTATCCCGTAATTCTGATACTTGCAATGAATCTCGGGGATAAGCCCGGTTGGAAAAAAAGCCTCGGGCTTGGAGCCCTCATGGGAGTCAGCGCCCTGGCGCGTCCCAACATTCTCTTGTTCCTCCCATTTCTGCTTGCGTGGCTTCTGTGGAACTGGCGCGGCGCCATTCCCGTAAAACGCCGTCTGATCCTGGCGGTCATGGGCGCCGCCGGACTTGTCCTGACGATTCTTCCCGCGACCATCCATAACGCGGCGGCGGGCCGCTGCTTTGTCCCCATCGCCTCATTCGGCGGGATTAATTTTTACATCGGCAACAATCCGAACGCGGATGGATACACGGCCCGCACGGCGCGGCGGATGCATGTTTTCGGAGGGTATCGCGATTCGGTGGAGATGTTCGCCGCTCATGACGCCGCTCTGGCGCTGGACCGCCGGGATCTGACGGCGGCTGAGACAAGCCGTTACTGGACGCGTTCGGCCTTTGGCTGGATCCTGAGCGATCCGGGGGCCTGGGCGCGGCTCACGCTGAAAAAGGCGGTTCTTTTTCTGGGGAATCACGAGATCAAAAACAACAAGAACATCTATTTCGTGGCGCGGTATTCCGGGATTTTGAGATATCTTCTGGCCTTCCTGCCCTTCGGGCTTGTGGCCGCCGCGGGTCTGACGGGCATGGCGCTGGCGCTTTCCGGAAAGGACGCGCGGCAGGCGTTTCTCCCGGCGCTTTTTGCGGCGGTTTACGCCGTGGGGGTCATCCTGTTTTTCGTCAGCGACCGCCACAGAGTCCCTGTCGTTGTTGTGCTCCTGCCCTTTGCGGCCCACGCGCTGATAAGGCTCTGGGATGCCGCGGAAAGGGGAGACCGGACTCTCATGGGCGCGGGCTGCGGCGCGATCATTGTTCTGGCGCTGCTTTCTTTTACGGACTGGTTCGGCGTCCGGCCGGAAAACAGATCCCGCGACCTGTGGAGCGTGGGGAACTGTCTTCGCGAGAAAGGCCGATACGATGAGTCGCTCGACCACTATCGCAAGGCCCTTGCCATGGATCCCGATTACGTGGAGGCCCGGAACAATATCGGCGAAATCTATTATCAGACCGGGCAATACTCTGAGGCCCTGCGTGTTTTCGGAGACCTTGTCAGACGTCATCCGGATTACCCCGCCGGATGGAACAACCTTGGCGTCTGTTATGAGCAGATGGGCCTGTGGAAACCGGCTGAGGATTCCTATCGCAATGCCGCCGGTCTCGATCCGGGTTATCTGCGCGCGCGCTTCAATCTCGCAGAATGTCTGATGAAACAGGGGCGCCGCAGGGATGCCTCGGAGGAATTGAAAAATGTCCTTCGCAATACTGACAGCGGCATGCGTATGCAGATCATGAGTGATGAGCGGTTTCGAGATCTCCTGTTGTCGAGGGACGCCCTGCCCGAACCGCGTGAAGCGGAGGAATGAAGAGGAGCAGCCATGAAGATCAATCAGGCCGAGTTTGTTAAAAGCGCGACCCGCAGATCGCATTTTCCCGCGGACGTTCTGCCCCAGGCCGCCTTTGCCGGCCGTTCCAATGTGGGAAAATCTACCCTGCTCAACGCTTTGGCACGCCACCGGCAGCTGGCCCGGGCCAGCCGGACGCCCGGCCGCACCCAGCAGATCAATTTCTTCATTATAAACGGATCCTTTTATTTTGTGGATTTGCCCGGATACGGGTTTGCAAAGGCCCCGCTCTCCGTAAAAAAAACATGGAGCGACATGATCGGGGAATATCTGAAGGATAATGCCAGCCTGCGCGTTCTGTTCTGGCTTCTGGACGCGCGGCGCGTTCCATCGGAGGGTGACCGTGAGATGCTGGCTCTTATGGAGACTCATCAAATCCCGTTTGCCGTTGCCGTTACCAAGGCCGACAAGCTGTCCCGCGGCGCCCTGGCCCGCCAGGTCGAGGTGATTCGCAAGGCCCTTTCCCTTCCCGAAGAAGTCCCTTTCATTCCCTGTTCCGCGAAGACCGGGGCAGGTCTGGACGACCTTCTGCGCGTGCTCGATGCCGGGCTGAATCCACAGGAATAATTCACATCGGCAGATGAATGGTGAAAATAGAGCCCTTGCCCGGCGCGCTTGTGACAGTGATCCGGCCGCTGTGGGCTTCCACGATATGACGCGCGATGGAAAGCCCCAGGCCTGTTCCTCCCAGCTTGATGGAACGCGCCTTGTCAACGCGGTAGAACCGCTCAAAGATGCGGTCAATATCCTGCGCCGGGATGCCGATGCCGGTGTCTTCCACTTCTATGAGCATCCGGTTTTCCCCGGTGCGGCAACGGAGGGTGATCGTTCCGCCGTTCTCCGTGTATCGCACGGCATTGGCCAGGATGTTTCCCACAGCGCGCGACAGTGTTCGGGCATTGACGCGGACAGGCGGCAGGCCGGGCGCGATATCCCAGGCAACCGTGTGGCCGCGCGCCACGATGGCGGGCTGGTAATCGTTTACAAGCGATTTCAGTAAAGCGGGAATGTCCGTGGGAGCGATATCCAGCGAACGTTTTGTCTGTTCGATTTCAGAAAGGGAAAGCAGGTCATCAATCAGACTGCTCAGGCGGGTTGCGTTGTTCATGAGGGTCTGATAAAATCGTTTTCTGGTGGCGGGATCTTCCGGGTCCCGGTCGAGAAGGGTTTCCGCGGAGGCGAGGATGGCGCTTATGGGCGTTTTGAGCTCATGTGAGGCATTATCCACGAACTGGCGGCGCATGGTTTCCATTTCCCTGATCGGTGTCATGTCATGGAAGATGGCCACAACGCCGCGAAAGGCGCCATGTTCCGAAAGGAGCGGGGAGGCAGACAGGCAGAAGTGATGCAAGGGCTGCCCGTCGCCGCCGCAGGTGATATCCGCGATTGCCGTCTCGCGTTTATCAAGCGCGGAGCGAAGGCATTCCGACACATCCCTTTCCCTTATTACCTCCCAGTATTTCTTTCCTCGAATATCGACGGCGATCATCCCGAAGGCCAGGCAGAAGGAATCGTTGGACAGTTCAATAATGTCGCCCTGACCGATGAGAAGAAGGGGATCGGCCATTCCGGATATAATTGCCGCGATGCGCCCGCGCTCCTCGTTGACGCTGTCGAACAGGCGTCCGAGTTTCCCGGACATTTCGTTCAGGGCCTCGGCCACCTGGTGGAGTTCATCCCTGCGGTGGAGTTTCAATCGGAAGCCGAAATCGCCTTGCGAGATATTGACCGCGGCTTCACGGATAAGATGGATGGGGCGGGAGAACGTGTTCGCGACAAACAACCCGATGAGAACGGCCGCGCCCGCGGCAATCAGGGCGCTGATGATGACGGAACGGTAAACGCTCCGGTATATTTTCTCGCGGATTCGAGTTCGTGGAAGGGCCACCCGCACCACGCACAGGATCTGCTCCTGCTCGAAGACAGGTATGGCCAGATAAAACATGGAGAGCCCGAGAGTGGGGCTGATGCGCGCGTCAGAACCGGTTCGGCCCATGAGCGCCTGTTGCACTTCAATGCGCATCTTGTGGTTTTCCATGCCTTCCGAGTCTTGTGAAGAGTCGGCGTAAACCCTGCCATCGGGTAGAATGATTGTGATTCTGGTTTCCAGGTCCCTCCCGAGGTCCTTCAATGTGCGGTCCATGTCGCCGGAGTGTTCGGGGGCGACACCTCTCGCACGGATCATTTCCACCGCGGTCCGTGCCTGTGCGAACAGCTGCCACCGCAGTTCGGAATCCGCCTCTGTGGAAAGAAAGCGAATAATGAGCGCGCTGGAGATCAGGGCGTGCACGAGGATGATGAGAAGAATTCCTGAAAGGATCTTAAGGTAGAAATATTTCATGAGACGATTCCTCTGGTGATGGAAGCCGGCGAATACGCCGCTTCTTCTCGATTACTCCCGGGCCCTGTAGCCGATGCCGCGGACGCTTTGTATGCAGGCGCTCAGTAAGCCTATCTTTTTGCGGACGGCGTTGATGTGAACGTCCACAGCCCGGTCCACGACAAACACTCCATCCGGCCAGCATCGTTCAAGGATGGTATTGCGCGAAAAGACCTTGCCGGGTTTTGAAACGAGCAGCGCCAGGATTTCAAATTCGGTGCGTGACAGATGAACATCCTGACCGTCAACCAGAACTTCCCGTTTTTCCCGGTCTATGATCATGTTCCTGTATTTGATACGGGCGGTCTCTTTGCCGATCTCTTCCCGCCGTTTCAGGACCGTCTTGATTCGAGCCATAAGAATTCGAACGCTGAAGGGCTTGGCGATATAGTCGTCCGCGCCGAGTTCCAGCCCCAGAACAACATCCACCTCACCCGCCTTGACTGTCAGCATGACCACCGGGATGTCCGCCGTTCTTTCGTCAGACTTGATTTTTTTGCAGATTTCAAAGCCATCCATTCCGGGCAGCATCACATCCAGCAGAACGATATCCGGCTGAAAGGATTTCGCCGTCGGGAAAGCGTTCCGTCCGTCTTCCACCACGCGGACCTCATAGCCTTCCTGCTGAAGGTTATACTCCACTGTGGAGGCGATGTCCGCGTCATCCTCGACGATAAGCACCTTTTTCTTGTTCATGGCAGGTCCTTTCCGGGTTTTTAAGCAATCTTAACAGTTCTTTAACAATTCCCTTATAACGCCTTAACATCCCCCACTTAAATCCTGTCCTTGATTGTCTATGGGGAACGGCATTCGATTGCAAGATCGAAAATAAAAAAAAGGAGAATCGCATGTTCGGAAGGGAAGGAACGGGGAAGGTGTTGGCGTGTCTTCTTTGTGTTTTCATGATCTGCGGGGCCTTTGCCGCGCCGGCGGACAACATGCAGGATGAGACCATCCTGTTTAAGAAAGAACTTTCGCAGGATGCTCAGGAGTTCAAGGTTCTGCGCACCGATGACAAGTTCGAGATGAATCGGTACATTACCAGGGCCTGGGAACTCAAACATGCCGATGCCTATGAAATCCTGCCCCACATCAAAAAGGTCGTGCAGGCGGAGAAGGGCCAGGTCCGCACCATGAAATACAAGGACCCGGAATCCGGAAAAACCCGATACTTCGTCCAGGTCGTCGCCCCGGAATTCCAGATCGAAGGGATCGCCGAAATGATCAAGGTCCTGGACCTGCCCGGCATGGAATCCTCCGAAGGCGATGTGAAATACAACTGCCGCCTGCTTTACCGGGATGCCGCTGAAATCGCCGGCATACTCCGCAACACCTCCCTTTCCGGAGAAGGCGCGGTTGCCTTCGACACAAAAACCAACTCCATCTGGATCAAGGACAGCATCAGCGATTTTAAAAAGGACCTTGCCACCCTGAAATTCTACGACGTTCCTGTCCCGCAGGTCTCCCTCGATATCGAAATCGTCGAGGTGGAGACAGATGACAGCAGCAAACTCGGACTTCAGTGGGACGCGTGGAAGAACGCCCTGGGCGGTGCTTATTCCTACAGAATCTCGCGAAGCAATGCCGTTGATAACACCCTGGCCGACAGCCTCAGACCCGCCATCAAGACCCTGCGGGGCTATGACGCCCTCCTGACTCTGGACGCCACCGTTCTTGCCGACTTTCTCAACTACATGATCGAAAACGGTCACGCGCGTGTTGTCACCCGGTCCCGCGTCCTTGTTTCCAACGGCGAAACCGGCGTCATTTCCTCCCTCAGGAAAATCCCTTACGAAACTTACTCCACCGATGCCATCCGGCGGCTCAAGGATGCCGTGAACACCACCGATCCCGGCGCTTCTCTGGCCGATCCCGCTTTCCGGATGGGCGAAAAGGCGGAAGGTCTCCATATCGAGGCACGACCCAACATCAGCCTCAAATCCACCACGCTCGATGCCTCCATAACGGTTAACAGTCTCAGCGGTTTTACAAACCAGGGAATGCCGATCATCACGGAAAGAAAGACCCTGACCAACGCCGCGCTCCGGGACGGCGAGAAATTCACCCTCGGTATTTTTGACAAAGAAACCCTGGTAAAGGAAAAAAGCAAGGTCGCCCTTCTTGGAGACATCCCTCTGCTCGGAACTCTCTTCATGAGAAACGTCGAGGTCAAGCGTAACAGCAAGATCATTGTTCAAGCCGTTCCCGCCATCAAGAGCCTCGAGTTGTCCAACGCGACCGTTCTGGACGGCAATACCCTCGATGCGGAGCCTTTATTGAAGCAAAACCCCGCCGATTTCGCGGATACGGAGTTTTAAAAACCAAGACCGCTTTTTTGCGCCTTCCACCATCTCTTCTTTTTCAGTGAAAGGAGTTCCTCATGTTCACAGGAAAGAAATTGCTCACTCTCGTCCTCGCCGTTCTCATGCTTATGCCCGTCATCGCCTCCACTCAGGATGTCAAGGAATTGATCGGCGCCGGGGCTTCGTTCCCTTATCCCCTCTATTCCAAGTGGTTCGACGTTTATGCGAAAACTTACGGGATCAAGGTCAATTACCAGTCCATCGGCTCCGGCGGCGGCATCCGTCAGCTGATGAACAAGACGGTGGATTTCGGGGGTTCCGACGCATTCCTGACCAGTGAGGAAAAGGAGAAGTTCGGCGCGGAGGTCATTCACATTCCCGCCACACTCGGCGGAGTCGCCATCATTTATAACCTGTCCACAAAGGAACAGCTCAAACTGACGCCGCAGATACTGGCCGATATTTATCTCGGAAAGATTACCACCTGGAAGGATCCCCGAATCACCGCGGAGAATCCGGGCGTCGTGTTCCCGGACCTTCCCATCATTGCAGCACAGCGCTCTGACGGGTCCGGCACCACCTCCATCTTTACTGATTATCTCTGCAAGGTCAGCCCGGAGTGGAAGGAAAAGGTCGGCATGGGTAAAAGCGTCAACTGGCCTATGGGTATTGGCGGCAAGGGAAATGAGGGCGTCGCCGGCTCTGTCAAGCAGCTTCCCGGAAGCATCGGTTATGTCGAGGTTATCTACGCGGAAAAGAATGATCTGAAATACGCTCTTTTGAAAAACCGGAAAGGCGTCTTTATCAGCCCGACCATTGAAAGCATCTCCGCTGCCGCGGACGTTGCCCTTCCTGACGACATGTGTGTATCCATCACCGACACCGAAGCCGAAAATGGTTATCCTATATCCGGCTTTACTTGGATTCTTGTTTACAGGGATCAGAAATATGGCAATCGCACCATTGAACAGGCGCAGGCCCTGAAAGATCTCATGCTCTGGTGTGTTACCACGGCTCAGGCGCACAGCGCGGAACTTCTTTATGCGCCCCTTCCCAAAGCCGCGACGGAGAAAGCCCTGAAGCTTGTTGAACGCATATCGTTTGGAGATGATCCGGTGAAACCGGCGTCAATGCCTGCCAAAAAGTCCACGGAATAATGATTCCGCGCGTTCGTTCTTATACAGGGTCAAGAGTATGAAAAAATCCCCGCTGAAAATCAATGGAGACTTTTTCTTCGGCGGCGCCCTCGGCGCCGCCGCTCTTGCCATTGTCTGCATTCTGGTGTTGATCTTTGTCCTGCTCTTCTACAAGTCTCTTCCCGCCATGAAGCATTTCGGGCCGGGTTTTGTAACTGGAACACAATGGGATCCCGTGAATGATGAGTTCGGCGCATTTCCGTTTATTGTGGGCACCCTCGTTACTTCATTCGCCGCCATACTTCTTACCATTCCCCTTTCTGTGGCAACCTCCCTGTTCATTCGGGAATATGCCCCGCCCGTTGTCGGCGGAGTGATCTCGCACATGGTGGACCTCCTTGCGGCCATCCCCTCCGTCATCTATGGCATGTGGGGTATATTCGCCATGGTTCCCGTTGTGCGCCTTGTGCAAATCTTCCTGAATAAACATGCCTCATTTGTCCCTTTTCTGAGCGGAGCCCCATACGGCGTGGGCCTCATGGCGGCCATCATCATTCTTGTCATCATGACCCTTCCCTACTCGATCTCCATCACAAGGGATGTTATGAACCAGGTCCCCCTCCATCTCAAAGAGGGGGCATATGCCCTGGGCGCCACGCGATGGACCATGGTCCGCAAGATTATTATTCCATACTGCCGCAACGGAATCATGGGTGGAACGACCCTTGCTCTCGGACGCGCCCTTGGCGAAACCATGGCGGTCACCATGGTCATCGGCAACTCAACACGTCTGCCCCGCACTCTCTTCGATCCGGCAAACACAATCGCCAGCATCATTGCCAACCAGTTCAACGAGGCCAGCGGGACGCTCTTTGTATCCGCCCTCATCAATCTGGCCCTCATTCTCTTCCTCATCAGCTTTGTCATCAACACAATCGGGCGTATCATTATTCACAAGGTGAGGCTGCATTGAAAATTCCATTTCACAAGATCACGGATACTTCGGCAACGCTGATCATCTGGCTTCTCACGCTTGTGGCGGTCACCCCGCTTGTGCTCGTGATCGGTTATGTTGCTGTGAATGGATTCAGGCATCTCTCTTTTGACCTGCTGACGCGCTCCCCAGCGCCCGTAGGCGAAACCGGCGGAGGCGTTCTCAACGGTATTGTCGGAAGCGTAATCATTCTTTTCACCGCGGGGCTCGCGGGAATCCCTCTCGGAATTCTCGGCGGCCTGTATCTCTCGGAGGGCTCCGGAGGGCGCGGACGTCACCTGGTTCGTCTCTGTATTGAAATCCTGCAGGGTGTCCCTTCGATTGTCATCGGGATTGTCGCGTATATTTTGCTTGTCGTGCCGATGAAGCGTTTTTCCGCCATCGCGGGAGGCATCGCGCTCGGCATCATGATGCTTCCCGTGATTGTCATCAGCACCGAAGAGGTGCTTCGGCTGATCCCGTCGGAACTGCGGGAGGCGGGCATAGCCCTTGGCATGCCGCGCTGGCGTGTCTCTCTCCTGGTCGTTATGCGCACCGGCATGGGCGGTGTGTTCAGCGGAGTTCTGATTTCCTTTTCGCGTGTGGCGGGGGAGACGGCGCCTCTTCTGTTCACGGCGCTTGGTTCCCAGTTTCTTTCTTTCCGGCCGGACCGCCCGATGGCAGCCCTCCCTTTGCAGATTTTCAACTACGCCATCAGTCCCTATCCGGAATGGCATGCCGTCGGTTTTGCCGCCTCCTTTCTGCTTCTCATTGTCATCCTGGCCGTCAACATCGCCACCAGGACAATTCTTGCCCGAATGAGTTTTTCCCGAAGGTGAAATTCATGATGCTGGAAAAGATTGAAAAGAGCGCGCCCCTGTTACAGGTTGAGAACCTGTGCGCATTTTACGGGAACCACCAGGTGCTGAAAAGTGTCAGCATGCCTGTTTATGAACGGAAAATCACGGCTATCATCGGTCCGTCTGGTTGCGGCAAGACGACTTTGATACGCTGCTTCAACCGTTTGTTCGAAACCGTTTCGGGAACATCGCTTTCCGGAAGGATCGCTTTTCGCGGACGCGATGTCTTCTCGTATGATCCCACCGACATCCGCAAGGAGATCGGCATGGTCTTTCAGCGGCCCAATCCCTTTCCCACCATGAACATCTACAACAACGTTATTGCCGGCTTCAAACTCAACGGACGTCGTCT
>Ga0116141_10004763_pt1 | contig 11390 bp, 8 predicted proteins | sample AD_UKC097_MetaG_FD_89744 | JGI IMG/M metagenome (GOLD analysis project Ga0116141, IMG submission 89744) | Active sludge microbial communities of municipal wastewater-treating anaerobic digesters from USA - AD_UKC097_MetaG | ecosystem: Engineered > Bioreactor > Anaerobic > Digestate | place: USA... | reverse complement strand
GTTGGCCATGCTTACTTCCAAAGCAGCCTGTGCAATGGCGTGATTGAAACTTCTCTCGTCCGGATGGGCTAATATAATTGAAATTCTCATTAGTTATTTCATCTTGATCATCAATGTTCCCTCATGTTTACACGGAAGTGAAAACCAAAGGGAGGTCACGTTTTCCGCTCCAATATGTCATATTTCTGCCTTTTCAACATTGCATTCGACTCGTATCGACAAGCGTCATTTTTTGACGGTAATCGGCTGCCCCTCAATCCCGGCATAAAAAACGACAATTTCCGCCGGTTCATGACCGTCGTTTCTGCCGTAATGCCATTTACCGACCACCTCGACAATCGCTTCACCCGCTTTCAAATACAGGGTCTCGTTTTTTTCCGTGATGACGGTCAACGCGACAAGCAGCCCGATAAAAGCACAAAGCGCGATCATGCCGTCTGACTGGTTCAATTCCTTCCTGTCCTTCATACTTTATTTGAGAAACGCAATGACACGCCGGTTCACCTCGTCGGCACACACTGCGAAAAAATCATGACCGGCGCCGGATATCCTTTCGGTCCGTACCTGTGGTGCTAACGTAGCAAGCCGATGCAGGACAATATTTGGATCAAAGATGACATCCCGGTCTCCAAACAGAAACAACGTGGCGGCAGGCAAACATCTCAGTTGCGCATCCGTCAGGGGAACGGGCGGGACCATGCGCCGGGGTTTGAAACTCCACATACCCAGGTAGGCATCATCGACCATCACGTCGATCATGCTGCGGACCGCTGCATCCTTGTTTTCGGTCGTCGACAACCAGTACATAAAATTTTTCATAAAGTATCGCATCGGGAGGAAGCACAATATGCCCCGCCAGATGAATCCCCAAGAAACCGGCGCCACCGTCCCGGCCGGGGCCAGAAGCACCAGCCTGCGCACCCGCCCGGGAAAACGAAGCGCATAGCTTGCGGCGATCCAGCCGCCGTAGGAAAGGCCGATGAAGCTGACCTGCCGGCCAAGTCCCAAAGCGGTGCAGAGCTCATCAAGCCAGACCGTGAAGTCGCCGATTCGTTTGACAGGACGCGTCTCAACACTCAACCCCACATCGTGAATGTTGTCCACCACGAAAGTTCGGAATTCTTGGGATAATCCGGCCACGTTCGTGGCAAAGACAAGTCCGGGAGAACCGATGCCCGGCAGCATGACGACAGGGGTTGCACCATCCGGCCCGCTCACACGCACAAAGGTTTGTCCGTATGACGTATCGACTATGCGCCCTTCCGAAGGCACCGGCCAGGCCGCTGAGCGCCGTTTATAATGCTCGAGGTAACGCCGCTTCGCCTTCTCGGACCGGAAGGGGTGGTAGGGTTTCAGGACCATGGCGCTTCTCCGTGCAAACCATAAGCAAGGCCAAAAGATATGTCCGTACTGAATATTGAATCATTCGTCAGAAACTATCTTTGCAATATGCGAAAATTATCTACGTCCAACTCAAAATACAAGCAGAATAATGCGCGCGACGGAGCATAAGACTTCGCTTCGACAAACAGAGGATACAGAACGGCTGATCGTCTCAGTTCCCGCATGGGAATGCGGAAAACCGTCTTCGCGTCATGCGCATAACACAATATTTCCGCACTACGCTCTTGTGTCGTCTTTCGCTTCTGCTTCCCGGAATTCATCCGTGGACAGCTCGCTGTCCCATGCGTGGTCGTTCACGGCAGGATTGACATCCCGATCCGCAGTCAGCAACTGTTCCTGCAGGTGAATCTGTTCCCGGGCATTGTAGATGTAGGTATCCTCATCATGGCGGTGCGGGGCCAGTTTCCACAGGGCCTCTTCATCATAACGGATGAAGTTCTGACCGGCGCGGGTGGCGCTGTAACGGCGAAAACCGAGTTTAACGAGCACATCAATTCCCAGGCGCACGGATGTATCCAGGGATTCACGGTAAATGTTCCGGATGTCCCTGTCGATCAGGTCGTAAGCCTCCAGCCGACCTTCGGCGCGGCCCATGATAGTCAGATGCGGAAAATACTTTCTTGCCTTAGCGATCAGGTCACTGTTGAGATCCGGCGACCCGATGGCGGCAACCAGGATTCCTGCTTCTTCGGCGCCCGCCGCCTTGAGGATATCCAGGCGCGTGGCATCTCCGTAAAATACCTTGAATCCCATTTTTCTCAGCAGATCGACCCGGTCCGAATCGTTATCCAGAACGGTGCATTCGATGCCGTTTGCTTTCAGAAATCGACCGACAACACTTCCGAAATCGCCGAAACCGGCGATGATGACTGGGTGGCGCACATTGACGGCATCGGCTTCCTTCTCCTCCACACGGCGGGTACCGAAACGGGGCGCGATCAAACGCTCATTGACCAGCAGCAGGATGGGCGTCAGGGTCATGCTGAGCGCCGTGACTCCCATCATCATGTCCGTCCATTCACCGGAAAGAATGCGAAGTTGATAGATGAAGGCGAAAAGGACGAAGGCAAATTCCCCCACCTGGGAGAGCCCCAGGCTGAACAGAAGATTTTGATCAAAGGACAGCCGGATAAATCGGCCCGTGACAAACAGGACCAACGCCTTGAGGAGAACGACACCCGCCACCAGGGCAACGATCAGCAGGGGCCGGTCAATCATGAGATTGAAATTGATGGCGGCCCCGACGGAAATGAAAAACAGGCCGAGCAGAATCCCCTTGAAAGGTTCGATATCGCTTTCGAGTTCATGCCGGTATTCGCTGTTCGCCAAAACGACGCCTGCCAGAAAGGTGCCGAGGGCGGGACTGAGCCCCACAAGGCTTACAATATAGGCCGTGGCCATGACAATAAACAGGGCGGAAGCGGTAAACATTTCCCGCAGGTGAACCCGGGCGATAAACCTCAAAAAAGGAACAAGGAGGAAACGTCCCCCAAGAACGATCAGGGCTACGTCAAACAAGAGTGCTAGCGTTTGTGCCCAGCCCGGCAACGTTTCAAAAAAAGCGGCGGTCGCGCCGGCGGGCGCTTCGACCACATGCAGCGAAAGCAAAGGCAGGAGCGCCAGGATGGGAATGACGGAAATGTCCTGAAACAGAAGGACCGAGAAGGAACTTTTTCCCGATTCGGTTTGCGCCAGGCCCTTTTCCCGCAGGGTCTGCAAAACAATGGCCGTGGACGACATGGACAGCGCCAGGCCCATGGCCAGGGCGGCCTGCCATTTTAAACCAACCGCAAGAAACACCGCCAGGAAAATCAGGGTCGTCAGGATCATCTGCAGGGATCCCGTTCCAAGGATCTGATGGCGCAGCCGCCAGAAATGGACGGGCTCCAGTTCCAGACCGATCAGGAAAAGCATCATTACCACGCCGAACTCGGCGAAATGCATGATTTCTTTCCCCTCACCCCCGACGAAGCCCAGTCCGAAGGGACCGACCATGATCCCCCCGATCAGGTACCCCAGCACCGATCCCATGCCGAGTCTCTTGGCGATCGGGACAAAGACGATCGCCGCCGCCAGATAAATCAGGGCATCCTGGAGAAAAGAGTGATTCACAGTTGCCTTGCCTCCCGTTTCCGATGCAGCCAGTCGTTCAGCAAGGGGAAACATCGCATGTCATCCATATCAAATTCCCCCTTGACCAGAAGATTCAAAAGGTTGCGATAATCTTCCGCATGATGCGCCAGATCATCTTGCGTCAACAGGTAGGTCCCCTGAACGGCAAAAGGCGGCAGATAAATCATCCGGCACAGACAGGCCGACTGCTGGAAAGGAAGCAGGAATTCCCCTAAACTAAAACGGCAGGCGCCGTCCGCGGCATAAACGGCCCGGCTGCCGCCTGTGGTCAGGCAGTTGAAAACAAGCTTGTCCTTTAGAAACTCTCCACCCTCGCCGTGAGCCCACCCGTACTCCAGCACCAGGTCGGTCCATTGTTTCAAAAGCGCCGGGGCGCCGTACATGTAAAACGGGTGCTGCCAGACGATGATGTCATGCATCGACAGGATTTCCTGTTCCCTCTTCACGTGAATGTTAAAGTCGGGGTATTCTTCGTACAGATCGTGGAGGGTTACCTCCGGCATCGTCCCAACCTGTTCCAGCAGGGCGCGGTTGACCCGCGATTTCTCAAAGCGCGGATGGGCAAAAAGGATAAGAATTCTGTTCATGAAAATCGTTTTATTGCAAATATATCAGGGTTAAGACGCCTCTTTGATGACGTTTAGCCGTCTTTTGAAAAGCGATTTCAGGACAATTACTATGAGAGGCGTTCGGAGTCAACCCAAAGGTAAGGTTTCTTTCCATGAGCCGGACGCTATCACATTATCCGGAGAAAGGATTCATCAGGATGATTTTCTTAGCTTTTTAGATCACCAGCCTGGTTTGATAAAATGGCAATAGGCGGTTTTTTACGGCACCAATATCCCCATAACCCATGCCAGATTGACTTGGGCGGTCAGGTAATCCCGCCGGGCCTTGGCCAGGTTCGCTTTCGCTGAATTCAAATTGAATTGTGCGTCATCCACATCCAGCTTGATCTTGACGCCGTATTCATAACCCTTTTCCGCCATTTCCAGAAGACGGTTCGCCTGAGTCACCGTGCTGGAAAGGGCCTTCAGAATTTCGCCGGCTTCCCGGACCGCGTTGATGGCGTCCCTGACCTGCAGGGCAATGACATCCTGCAGTTTCGATTCGTCGATTTTCAGGGACGCCACTTCGCTCTTCGCCTGCCGTACCTGCCCCCGGGCGCGGAGACCATCGAAAAAGGGAAATGTGATGTAGAGACCGGCGGTCCATAATTTACCATCCGAGTCGGCTTTATCCTGCTCCCAGTCCTTGTAGCCATAATCGGCCCGGAGATCAAGGCGGGGCTTGTCATTCGCGTTGACGATATTAACCACCTCTTCGGCCATTTTTGTGCGGTTATGGATTTCGGCAAGTTCGGGCCGCTTCGCCCGGGCAACCTGCAGGGTCGCTTCATATTCAGGGTAAGGTCCCGCCGTGGTATCGAGGTCACCGGTAACATCGATCCCCCCGCCATCCATCCCCAACAGGAAGCGCATCTGGTCCAGCGTGGTCCGGATCAGGTTTTCCGTCCGGATGACTTCAGGCCGGGCGTTTTCCACCGCCACCTCCCAGGACAGCACATCATAGTCTGTCGCGACGCCGGCCTGGAGTTTGCGGGTCATTTCTTTCAAGTGGCGATCCTTCTGGTCGAGATTCTGGAGGGCAATCCGATTGAGTTCCTTGGCCAGGAGCACATTATAAAATGCCGCCGTGACATCCCGTAGAGTCGCTTCCCGAATGATCCGCAACTGGTCTTCGGCGTTGGCCATGCCGACTTTCGCTGCCCGGATGGCCGCCCCCACCTGCCCCCAGGTAAAGAGGGCCTGGCTCAGGCTGACTTCCGCAGCGTGAATACGCGTTTCGACAGGGACAATACCCCCCATCAGTCCCCCTTGGCTTTTATCACGGGACTTTGCTGAGCCCAGGTGGGCCGTCAATTGCGGCAAGGCCGCCGCGCGCTCCGCCACATAGCGGCCCTCAACGTAACGGCGATACTCCAGGGCTTTCTGGATATCCTTGTTCTGCTCCATGGCGATGAACCGGACATCATCAAGAGTCAGGATATGGATCGGTGATGTCGTTTCGGAAGCCCGGGCCCACGCAAAAGGAAGACTCAAAAAAAAGATCACCACGAAGAGGCCAGCGAACGGAACCGCCGCGGCAAATCTGTTTACCGGTATTTTATTCATGATGGGTCGTTTCCTTTCCCTGCCATTTCTTTTTAATCCAGTTACCAAGGTCGTCGAACAGGGTATAGACGACGGGAATCACCAGTAACGTGAGGATGGTCGAGGTTAACAGACCGCCGATGACGGCCCGTCCCATGGGCGCGCGGATTTCCGCGCCTTTCCCGATGCCGAGGGCCACGGGCAGCATGCCGAAGATCATGGCCAATGTCGTCATCATGATCGGACGGAGCCGGATCCGACCTGCCGCAATGAGGGCTTCCCGGCGGTCCGTCCCCTGACGGATCATGTCCTTGGCAAAGCTGATCAGCAAAATCGCATTTTTCGACACCAGCCCCATGAGCATGATCAGACCGATCAGGGACATGATGTTGATTGTGTCGTCGGTCAACAGAAGCATTCCCGCCATGCCGAAAATGGCCAGCGGCAGGGATACCATGATGGCGATCGGATCAATGAAGGATTCAAACAAAGCGGCCAGGACCAGATAAACGAAAATGATCGCCATCAGAAGCGCTTCCGCCATGTACCCGAACGCTTCCCCCATCTCCTCCGCCTCACCGGCAAAGATGACCCGGTAACCGGGAAGCATTTCGATTTTCGCCGCCGCCTCCTTGATTTTTTCGACAGCCGTTCCCAGAGCCAGGCGGTCGAGATTGGCGGACAGGACAACCTGACGAACCAGGTCCCGTCGGTCGATCTCCGAAGGCGTCGTGCTGACCTTGTGTTCAACCAGGCTGCTCAGAGGAACAAGCACCTTCTCGCCATTCTGCTGATAGACGGCCAGGCGTATGTTCTCGACCTGGCTCAAAGCCTGGCGCTGTGTTTCGGGCATACGGAGACGAACATCAACGGCGTCACCATCCTCGTCTTCGTATGTGGAGACCGCCTTGCCGCCGACCAGCACACCCACCGTCCGGGCGATGTCGCCGGTTGTCACCCCGGCGTTCACAGCACGCTCGCGGTCCACGATCATTTTATATTCCGGGATATCCAACTCCAGCGGCACCTCGATATCGACGATGCCGGGAATGCCGTACATGGCGTCTTTCAACTGGACGGCGTATTTTTTTAAAAGCTTCACATCTTCTCCCCGGATACTCACCATGAGTGGTTTTTCTCCGGTGGGACGGCCGATTTCGACAATCGCAGGAATGATCCCGGGAATATCCTGAAGGCGTTTGCGCACGGCCTGCTGGATTTCCTGCTGGGAACGGTCGCGCTCCCCCTTGTCCGACAGTTTTACATAGACTTTGGCGTCCCGGACGGTACCCGCGTCACCGGCGCCGATACTGGCGTAGGTGTGCTTGACTTCGGGAAAGGTTTTCAGCATTGCCAGCACCGCTTTCACCCGATTCTCGGTTTCTGCGATGGACGCATCCGGGGCCGTCTGAAAATTGATCTGGAATTCCGCAAGGTCCTGGTCCGGCAGGAAGGATTTTTCCAGGCCGCCGAACGCGGCAATACCGGCAGCAAACGCTCCGGCGACAATCCCCAGCACCAGTCGCCGGTGATCCAGGGACCAGGCGATCAGATAGCGGTACCGGTCGGCCATCAGATCGAACCAACGATTGAACGCATCAAGCGTCCGGGAGAGAATATTTCTCTTCCCCTGACGGGCGATATCGGGATCGAACCAGCGGGAGGAAAGCATGGGATCCAGGGTAAAGGACACAAACAGCGAAACAAGAACCGCAAACGCCACGGTAATGCCGAAACTGGAAAAAAAGCGGCCGACGATCCCCTTCATGAAGGCGACGGGGACAAAAACCGACATGACCACGAGAGCCGTGGTGATGACGGCAAGGCCGATTTCATTCGTTCCTTCCCGGGCGGCGGTAAAATGACTCTGCCCCCGCTCCAGATGACGGACGATATTTTCCCGGACGACAATGGCGTCGTCGATCAGAAGACCGATTGACAGCGACAAGGCCATGAGGGTCATGACATTGAGAGACATTCCCATGAAGTTCATGACAATGAAGGAGGAAATGACCGAAATCGGCAGGGTGAGTCCCGTAATGACCGTTGAACGCCACGAGTTAAGAAAACAGAAAACGATCAGGATGGTCAGAAGCCCGCCGACAATCATCGTCGTCGTGACATCATGAACCGAATCGCGGATTTCAACGGAACCGTCACGGACCATCTCGATCTCCACGTCGGTCGGCAGATCCTGCTTCAGGCGTTCGATTTCCTTCCGGACGCTGTCGACTACTTCCACCGTATTGGCGCCGGTCTGTTTCATCACTTCCAGTGCCACCGCCGGACTGCCGTTGACCAGGGCGAGGGTCCGCTGCTCTTCAATGCCGTCCCGGAGCTCCGAAACATCGGCGATATAAACAGGACGCCCCTGGCGCTGGGCAATCACCATGGAGCGAAACTGTTCCACCCAGTCCGGCTTCCCGGAAACGCGCAGAGGCACCTCTTCCGTGCCACGGCGCAGACGTCCCAGCGGCGTGTTCACATTTTCCGACTGAAGGCCGCCGATAATTTCGTTGACGCCCATACCCAGGGCTTCGACCCGTGCGGGATCAAGCAGTACATTGACTTCCCGCTTCAGGGATCCCACCAGATCGACTTTACCGACGCCGTTTAAGCTTTCGATTCTTTTTTTGACCCGTTTTTCAACCAGGGTCGTCAGTTCGCGAGGGGACATGACGCCGGAACGGATCGCCAGGCTGACGATCGGCATGGCGGAAAAATCCAGTTTCTGGATGATGGGCTCTTCGATGTCTTCCGGCAGATCCCCACGGACGGCGTTGATCTTGGCGCGAGCCTCCTGAGAGGCTTCGTTGATCTTGATTTCCAGGCGGAACTCGACAATAACCGTTGAGACGCCCTCCCGGGAGACGGACGTCACATGCTTTACCCCGGAAATCGGATTGACCGCCTCTTCGATCCGCTTGGACACCTCCCTTTCCACGGTTTCAGGCGAGGCCCCGGGATATTCCGTGACAATGGAGATAACGGGCATCTCGACATTGGGAAACATGTCGATGGGTAAACGTTTATAGGAGAAAAGTCCCAGGGTCAGCAGGACCAGCATCATGACGGCGGCAAAAACCGGCCGCCTGATGGATACATCGGAGATCAGCATCGGGCCTTCTCCTAACTTTTCTGAATGATTTTAACAGGGTCGCCCTGGCGGACGTTGAATCCCCCCCGGGTAATCACGGTTTCTCCGGCCTGCAGGCCGGAGACGATTTCCACCAGCTCGTCAACGGCAGCGCCGGTCTGAACGGGCGTCAGGTGTGCCGTCTGCTTATCGACGATCAGGACCTTGCCGGTATTTTTAAGACGATCCCAGTTGACCAGGGCCGATCGGGGCACCTGAAGGACACCCCTGCGGGTTCCGGAAATGATCTGTCCTTTCACAAAAAGGCCGCCTTTGAGCACCTGATCACTATTGGGAACTTCTATCCGCACCTGGATGGTCCGGTCGGTATCGTTGACGACCGGATTGATGAAGGCCACCTTGCCCGAAAACGTTTTCCCGGGGAAGGCATCCGTCGAAAATGTGACAGGCATGCCGACCTTGACCCGCTCCAGAGACCGGCTGGCGACGGTCACGGTCAGATCGAGAATTCGATTATCAACAATTTTGAATAACGGCCTCTGGGCGCCCATTTCCCCGACCAGATCCCCGACATTCACATCACGATAGGCGACCACGCCGTCCATGGGGGCAACGATCAACAATTTCGACAGGCGGGTCCCGGCATGGTGGACACCCTTTTCGGCCGCATTGGCCTGGGCTTTTACGGATGCAATGGCCGCCTCGGCGGCTTCCTTGGCGGTCAGGGCATCATCGAGATTCTGCTGGGTCATGAGCCCCGCTTCCTTAAGATTCAGCGCCCTGAGATATTCACGATGCGCCCGCCGACCGGCGGTCTCCACCTGCAGCAGGTTCGCCCGGGCAGCCGCCCGATCGGCCTCGGCCTTCTGCAGCACGACATCTTCCTCCCGGGCGTCCAATCTGGCCAGAACCGCCCCCTTGTGGACTGGAACCCATTCGGTGACCAGGACCTGCCGGACGATTCCCGTCATCTCGGATTTCACATCGGTCTGGAACTTGGGCGTGAGCGAGCCTACGACATCAATCACTTCCGTCAGATCGGCAGGCGATATCTTCAATACCTCCACCGCCACCAGAGGCCTGGTCGGACCATTTTTGCCGCTGCGATCATCGGACCCCTGGGCTGAACAACCATAAACGCCCCCCGCCAAGGCTAGAATCAAAAAAAAGCCCCACCACCTTTTTACAGCCATTTTGCGCTCCCCCATCGATATGTATTGAACAGCCCTGATCTGTCACAAATCCCTCTGCAGTGAAATGCTGATTACCCTTGCTTCCGGTTATTCTCGGATTTTCTTTTTCTGATTCCTCCGTCTTTGAAAAATAGCCGGCCTTTCCCAGGACCCTTGATCAAAAAATATTCTTAAACTTTCATTCGCCCCGGAGCGGCAAATCCACGGAGAATCATCGTCACCATCCGTACAAGACTGTCTTTTCCGCCGCCCAACTCCGGGCGAAAAATCATCATATCGATGGATACGGACAGAGCGCCAACCAGCACCCATCTCATCACTTCGGAATCATCCCGTACAAATTCCCCACAGACAATCCCCTGTTCGACTAAATCCAGAACGGCATTATCAAAACAATCCTGAATATCCACCAGGTTCACTTCCGGCAATTCTCGACAGATGCCGTACTGAACCGCGTACATCAGTCTGATGATCTGCATGTCTTCCCGGATCATCTCAATGGTCCTGGCAAAAAGTTGCAGGATTTTTTCGGAGACCGGACAATCCATCGTTCTGACTTCCGCGATCAGACCATTTAAAAGCTCCAAACCATGCCGGATAATCTCATGATAGATGCCTTCTTTATTTTTGAAATAATAATACAGGACCGGCTTGCTGACGCCGGCCGCCGTGACGATTTCCCGGACGCTCGTCGCCGCATAACCTTTTTGACTGAAAAGCTCCGTCGCCGCACGCATCAAACGCTCTCTGGTAGACAGGTCTTGATCTCCGTTACAATATGAATTCTGAACGCTTCCTTCCATATCGAAATCCTTCTCTCATTATACTTACCGGTAGGTAGGTTGTTAACCAAACGCCATCGACTTGTCAACTTATTTCTTTTTCCCACAGACGCCGTTTCAATCAAGACCAGATTGTTTATTTAATGCATCGACTTTGGTAACCCTTCCTTTAGAACGCGCCTGAGCCACCTTTCATGTTGACAGGCCTTGTTTTTTGTTCTTATGATTTTTTTCAAAAAATGATGGAGCTTCTCATGAAAAAAGAACCCCCGGCCAATCCGGTTCCCGTAATGAAGGATACGGAAGAAGATGACATGACCGACCTGTACATGCACTTCTTCGAAATGGCGGTGCTTTACCCCGAAGGCGAACGAACGGAAGACCTGTTAAAAAAGCAGAAAATCCGCCTGCAGGAACAATCGGAACTCATTGATCTTGCTGAGGATATTATTATGGTGCTCGATATGGAATTCCGTATCAGTTTCTGGAACCATGGCGCGGAAAAGAAGTACGGCTGGCCCCGTAATCAGGTCATCGGACAAATCACCCATGATCTCCTGCAAACCCATTTTTCCCAGCCCATAGAAGAAATCTATGCGGAACTGAACGAAAATGGATTCTGGACGGG
>Ga0116141_10004761_pt1 | contig 11391 bp, 9 predicted proteins | sample AD_UKC097_MetaG_FD_89744 | JGI IMG/M metagenome (GOLD analysis project Ga0116141, IMG submission 89744) | Active sludge microbial communities of municipal wastewater-treating anaerobic digesters from USA - AD_UKC097_MetaG | ecosystem: Engineered > Bioreactor > Anaerobic > Digestate | place: USA... | reverse complement strand
TGGAAGCCGTCTTCAGGGAATCGTTCCGCAGCCTGACCAGGATCCCGGGAATAGGCGAGGGGCTTGCCTCCGCTATTGCCGGTCATGAGTATCTCCCCGCCGCCGAACGGGAAGCAGAATTTGTCGCCAGGAACAATATCAGGGTATACTTTTACCTTGACGACGATTACCCGGCGCGGCTCAGACAGTGCGAAGATTCTCCCGTGACTTTTTATTTCCGGGGTAACGCTGACCTTGACTCGCCGATGATACTCAGCGTGGTAGGCACAAGGCATGCCACTGAAAACGGCCGCGGGTTGTGCCATAAAATTGTTTCCGGACTGGCGGAGCATTTTCCTGAGTTGCTGATTGTAAGCGGCCTCGCTTACGGAATTGACATCGCTGCACACAGGGCTGCCCTCGCGGCCGGACTGCCTACCGTCGCAGTACTGGGTCACGGACTGAAGACCATCTATCCGTCGGTCCACGCGGGCGTAGCTAAAGCGATGCTTGAGAAGGGCGGACATGTCACAGACTTCTCCTCACCGACGTTGCCGGAGCGTAACAACTTCATCAGGCGAAACCGCATCATTGCAGGCATCTCTGATGCCACCCTGATCATAGAGTCGGGGATAAAGGGAGGGGCGCTCATCACCGCTGACATCGCGGCTTCGTATAACCGTGACGTGATGGCGGTTCCCGGCAGGCCGGGAGATGAATGGTCAGCCGGCTGCAATTCACTGATAAGGTGCAACAAGGCCTCCCTGGTGGAGAAGTGTGCTCACATTGAATACCTCCTCGGCTGGAAGCCGGCATCGCTGTCAGCGCCCGTTCAGCCGATGCTGTTCACCAGCCTTACGGATAATGAAAAAAGGATCTGCGAGGCGTTGAGGAATGACGGCGGTATGACCATTGACATGCTTGCCCGGATGATTGATATTCCGGTATATAAGCTGTCACCCACCCTGCTGCAGATGGAGCTTGCCGGGTTGATAATACCCTGCCCGGGGAATGTATACCGGTTACGTGGATGACAATGACAAGGATTATCGTTCATATATGCAGGTAACGACGGGTCTCAGACCCGTCGTTACGTGATAAAATGCAGATAACCTGCATCAATGTTTAATCTCGGTGGTTATACCAATCCCTGGTCAACCATTGCGTTGGCAACCTTCAGGAAGCCTGCGACGTTTGCACCCTTGACATAATCTACATAACCGTCGGTACGCTTGCCGTACCTGACGCATGCATCATGAATGTTGACCATGATCGAATGCAGCTTCTCATCAACCTCATCCTTGTTCCAGTTGAGCTTCATCTAGTTCTGCGTCATCTCAAGACCCGAGGTGGCTACACCGCCGGCGTTTACTGCCTTGCCCGGAGCATACTGAATCTTGTGCTTGTGGAATTCTGCGATGGCCTCCGGTGTGCAACCCATATTCGAGATCTCGGCAACAAGCATCACCTTGTTGGCGATCAGGGTCTGGGCATCGGCACCGTTAAGCTCATTCTGCGTTGCGCACGGCAGTGCGATGTCTACCTTTACTTCCCATGGCCTCTTTCCCTTGACGAACTTCGAGCCGGCAAATTTCTTTGCATAAGGTTCAACGATATCCTGGTTCGATGCCCTCAGATCAAGCATATAATCAATCTTCTCTCCGCTGATACCTGCGGGATCATATATATAACCATCGGGACCGGATATTGTAACAACCGTTGCACCAAGCTGGGTAGCCTTGAGGGCTGCACCCCATGCAACGTTGCCGAAGCCGGAGATTGATACCTTCTTGCCCTGGAGACTGTCATTCTTTGTAGCCAGCATCTCCTTGACAAAGTAAATACCGCCGAAGCCTGTGGCCTCGGGACGTACGAGAGAACCGCCCCAGTTCAGGCCCTTGCCTGTCAGTACGCCGGTGTGCTCAGCTGCAAGTTTCTTGTACATGCCGTACAGGAAACCGATTTCGCGTCCGCCTACACCTATGTCACCTGCTGGAACGTCAGTCTCGGGACCGATATGCTTCCACAGCTCAAGCATGAACGACTGGCAGAAACGCATCACTTCGTTTTCTGACTTGCCCTTGGGATCGAAGTCTGATCCGCCCTTGCCGCCACCCATCGGGAGGGAGGTAAGGGAGTTCTTGAAGATCTGCTCGAAGCCCAGGAACTTAAGGATTGAAAGGTTCACCGTGGGGTGGAAGCGAAGTCCGCCCTTGTATGGGCCGATGGCTCCGTTGAACTGCACCCTGTAGCCGAGATTGACCTGGACATTGCCCTTGTCATCCATCCAGGGTACCTTAAAGGTGAATATGCGGTCCGGCTCAACCAGCCTCTGCAGGACACCTGCCTTGGCAAACCTGGGGTTCTCATTGTAAACATCCTCGATAGTTTCAAGGACCTCCTTGACTGCCTGATGATACTCGGGTTCACCAGGATGCTTCTTCTCGAGCTCAGCCAGAATCTCTTTTACTTTCATTTCAATGTATGTTTGTGGTTTGTGATTATTGTAAAGATCTATTACTCCTCAAAGGTCAATGAACCGCCAGTCATGAAAAATGACTTTGCTCATGTTTTACCGGAGACCGTCTAAATAACTGATTTGTAGTTTTTAAGAGTTGCCTCAATATCTTCCCTCTGTTTCCTTGTAAGTGCTGAAATACTCACCGGAGGGTATGCTGCCTTCCGCCCCTGTACCTGCTGGAAAAGGGTGAGGTAGCTATGCAGGCCCATGAATTGTTCTTTAATCTCATACCCGGCAAACCTCTCGACCGGTATCTCAATGCTTTTGCTTTCGCCGGGCATCAGCCCCGGCTTATACCACCGGAGGGTTATCTTTCGCTCATCAGCTGAAAATAAAAGGTACATATACTTCAGTATCACCGGCCGCATGAGCAAAATCAGGTATGCCGCCGTTAACACGACTGTCAGTATTGTAAGGCTCTTTTCTGTCATTATATGTCTGAATACCTTTGGAAAATAGGCCAGGAAGATGTACAGAACATACACCACCGTGGTGATGAATCCGGTCAGCCTCAGCGAAACAATTTTTTTGCCATTGTCAAGGGTCATGAGTGTCAGGTTTTAAACAAACCTACTAATTTTTTTCGAATCGGAGGGGGGGGCAGCTGTCAGGCCTGGTCCCTCTTTTTCCTGAAGAACTTTTTCATTATGTCCGAGCATTTTCCGGCAAGTACTCCGGTGCGGACCTCCGTCTTCGGATGCAGTATACCGGCGCCTGTGGTGGTATAGCCCTTTTTCGGATCGGATGCACCCCATACCAGTGCAGTGACCTGGCTCCATGCCAGCGCACCGGCGCACATGACGCATGGCTCCACGGTAACGTAAATGGTACAGCCGGTAAGGTATTTGCCACCGAGGTAAGAAGTAGCGGCTGTGATGGCCTGCATCTCTGCATGGGCGGTGGGATCATTGAGTGTCTCCGTCAGGTTGTGGGCACGGGCAATCACTGTGCCTCCGGCAACAACCACTGCCCCCACCGGCACCTCGTCACGGGCGGCAGCCTTTTCAGCTTCGGCAAGAGCCATCTTCATGTAATATTCATCGCTTCCGGGTTCCATGGTGGTGTTCTGTCTTCAGGTTACAGGAGATTGCAGTCTTACGAATTTTTCGGTTCGGGATGGATGATCACGTCTATGTCCCTGAATTCGCGTTCCAGGCGCTCCTCGATCAGGTCACACTGACGGTGGATGGTGTCAATTGTATCCTGGGCCGGCACATCAAGGTGGAACTCAACAAACCTCTGATGGCCGGCAGCCCTTGTCTTCAGGTCATGGTAGCTAACCTGCATCTCATCCAGTATGCCTGTCAGTTTCTTCATCTCCTCTGGTGAGAGGGCTGTGTCAAGGAGCGGGAAAAAGGCTTTTCTGAGAAGCATCCATGATTCATATATTATTATGACGGCCACGCCCAGGGCGATGATGGGATCAAGCACATGCCAGCCTGTCAGCCAGATCAGCGCCAGCCCGAGCGCCACACCGGCCGATGTGATTACATCAGTCTTGAGATGCAGGGCATCAGCTTCCAGGGCAACGGAGTCAGTCTGCCGGGCAACTTTGTACAGACGCCTGGAGACAAATGTGTTGACAACAGCAGAGATGGCCATCACCAGCACCCCCAGGCCCAACGCTCCCGTCTCCCCGGGATGTATAAACCTGTCAACTGCCTCATATACAATCCATGCCGAGGCGGCGAAAATCAAAAGCGCCTCAATCACGCCCGAGACATTCTCCACCTTTCCGTGGCCGAAGGGATGCCTCTCATCAGCAGGTGTCCCCGATATCTTTACTGCGAAAAATGCGATAATGGCTGCCACCAGGTCCAGGGATGAATGGATGGCCTCGGAAATGATGCTGACCGAACCGGAAATAATCCCTGCGGCCAGTTTCATCGCTATGAGCAGGCTGTTCGATATGACCGAAAGCCTTGCAGTACGTGTCTTCAGTGGAGTGGTCATTGCTGTCGGAACTGCTTTTGAACTGCTGCAATTTTAGGAAAAAGGAGCGACAAGTCAGAGGAAAGTTATTACCGTTTGTTACCGGAATACCTTATTTTTGTCTCCTCAAAATATCTGATATGTACAGGACACATACTTGCGGTGAGCTTTCACTCAGCAACAGGGGAGAAACGGTCAGTCTGGCCGGATGGGTACAGCGTTCGAGGGACCTCGGGGGAATGACGTTCATTGACCTGCGTGACAGGTACGGCATCACCCAGCTGGTCTTTAACATGGAGACTAACGCTGACCTTTGCATGAAAGCCCGTAAACTGGGCCGTGAGTTTGTGATCCGTGCTGAAGGCATTGTCGCTGAGCGAAGCAATAAGAATCAGAAGATCCCTACGGGCGAAATAGAGATAATCACTGAGCGGATCGAGGTGCTCAATGCATCTGACACCCCGCCCTTCACGATCGAGGAGAACACCGACGGCGGTGACGAACTGAGGATGAAATACAGGTACCTTGACCTGCGAAGGCAGAACGTGCGCTCGAACATCATTCTCAGGCACAAAATGGCCCAGGAGGTGCGCAAGTACCTTGACGGCCAGGGATTCATCGAGGTGGAGACACCGGTGCTCATCAAGTCAACCCCCGAGGGAGCGCGCGATTTTGTTGTGCCTTCAAGGCTGCACCACGGAGAGTTTTATGCCCTTCCGCAGAGTCCGCAGACATTCAAGCAGTTGCTGATGGTGGCCGGATTCGACAAGTATTTCCAGATTGTAAAGTGCTTCCGTGATGAAGACCTGCGTGCAGACCGGCAGCCGGAATTCACCCAGGTTGACTGCGAGATGTCATTCATCCACCAGGAAGATATCCTGAATATGTTTGAAGGGCTGGCCCGCCATCTTTTCCAGGAGATAAAGGGATTGGTGTTTCACGGGCCTTTCCCGCGCATTTCGTATGATGAGGCTATGAGCCGGTATGGCAGTGATAAGCCTGACATAAGGTTTGACATGTGCATTACCGAGATTACTGAGAACGTCAAGGGCCGTAATTTCCCGCCTTTTGAACTTGCTGCCTATGCGGGGGCTGTTTCCGCCCCGGGCTGTGCAGGCTGGTCGCGCAAGCAGCTCGATGAACTGACCGAGTTTGTCAAGCGCCCACAGATAGGGGCTGCCGGCCTCGTATGGGCGAAGGTCGAGGCAGACGGAACGGTCAGATCATCGGCTGACAAGTATTACAGCGCCGACGACCTTGCCAACATCGCCCTGATGACCGGTTCGGATGCCGGCGACCTTATACTGATGATGGCCGGTCCGAGGGAAAGAACACTATCCGCCCTTGGTGAACTTCGTCTCGAGATGGGCAGGCGTCTTGGCCTTCGCGACAGCTCAGTCTATGCTCCCCTGTGGGTGGTCGACTTCCCGCTGCTGGAGTGGGACGATGAGACGCAGCGCTTCTACGCGAAGCATCACCCGTTTACCGCACCTAAGCCGGAGGATATCCAATATATGGAAAGCGACCCGTGGAGAGTGCGTGCCAACGCTTATGACCTGGTAATTAACGGGACGGAGATAGGAGGGGGCTCGATACGTATCCATGACCCGGAAACACAGTCGCTCATGTTCCGGACTCTTGGCTTCACTGCCGAGGAAGCGCAGAAGCAGTTCGGCTTCCTGCTCAATGCCTTCCGCTACGGCGCCCCGCCGCACGGTGGGATTGCGTTCGGGTTTGACAGGTGGACGGCAATCATGGGTGGCTCGGATACCATCCGTGATTACATTGCTTTCCCGAAAAACAACCAGGCCCGTGACTTGATGATTGACACCCCTGCCACGATAAAGCAGGAGCAGCTTGACGAGCTGGGAATAGAGATCAGTAAGGAAGACGAGAAAAAGTAGCCTCCTTCCCGGCTTCAGCCGGTCACTTGTGTGAAGATGTCCTGGCCTGGACCACCGGTTCCGCCGGCCTGGCGAATGGAATGGAGAAACAGAACAGCGATCCTTCTCCCGGCGTTGAGATAAGCCATATTGAGCCACCGAGAAGTTCGGCGTATGCCTTCGAAATGCTCAGACCGAGGCCTGTTCCGCTGTACTGCTTCGAACTGGGTCCTTCCACCTGGAAGAATCTCTCAAAGACCTTCTGCTGGAACTCGGGGGCTATCCCGATACCGGTGTCAGATACAAAGAATTCCACCATTTCACCCCTGACCACGTATCCCAACTCTATCCTTCCCTTTTTGGTGAATCTCAGGGCATTGTTGAGCATGTTGGAAAAAATCTGGATCACCTTTGTTTCATCCGTTACCACCTGTGCATCCCGGTCATCAAGGTGTGTGGTAAAGTTGAGCACGAGACCCTGTTGCTGGACTCTCATCCGGTACTGGTCATAGAGGCTCCTGATCAGCTGGTTCATATTGACGGTTGACCGGCTGATCTTTACCAGGCCGGTCTCGATATTGGAGATGTCGACGATGTCAGTGATAATTGAGAGCAGCTGGTTGCTCGACTGATAGATTATGTCAATATATTGCCTGCGCGAATCATCCGTGGTGTCAGGCGAGTCAAGCAGGGTTGTGAATCCGACGATAGCGTTCATCGGGGTACGGATCTCGTGCGAGATGTTATGCAGGAATGCCGTCTTCAGCCTGTCGCTCTGTTCCGCCTTTTCCTTTGCCCTGATGAGTTCTTCCTCTATCCGTTTCCGTTCGGTGATGTCTGAAATGAAGCCTTCGAGGGCTACCAGTTTGTCGCTTTCGTAATAGCCTCGTCCGCGCTCCCAGACCCATTTCCTGTTTCCCGATGAGGTGATGATCCTGTATTCTATGGTATAAAGGTACCCTGTTTCCAGGGCAGCATGGACGTTATTCCAGACTCTCTCCACATCTTCCGGGTCAATTATCGAACTGTAAGTTCTTATTTTATTGTTAATGAACTCATTAGGCAGATAGCCGGCAAGCTCGTAGATGCCGTCGCTGATGTACTGCATGGTCCAGTTCCGGTCGTTGTTGCAGCGGAACACCACTCCCCGGAGGTTATTGATGATGGTGCTGAGTTTTTTGTTGCTCTCGCGCATCTCCTCCTCGGTGCGTTTACGGTCAGTGATGTCACGGCCGATGCTCTGGAAGAACCTGTTCCCTTCTACCTCAACAGTATAGGCGCTGATCTCGATGGGGAACGTGCTTCCGTCACTACGCAGGTGAACGGTTTCAATATATGATGAGCCTGTCTCCTGGAGATTCCTGACATGTTCTGACAGCTGCGGTATCTCGTGTGGAGTACGGATCTCAGAAACATTCATGCCGATGAGTTTCTCGCGCGGATAGCCATATGTGGTGACAGCCCGCTCATTTGCTTCGACAATATTCAGATCGCTGTCAATCAGCAGGATGATGTCATTCCCGTGTTTCATCACGAAATCGAAGTGTTTCATGATGGCCTGCCGGTTCAGTTCTTCCTGTTGCCTTTCGCGGAGGTAGCGGGCTTTGGTCGATTTTATGATCAGCCATGCCATGCTGGCAAGGGCCAGGTAGACTATGCCCATGATCATCCAGAGCATGGTTATCTCGCGCATGAACCTGGCAAGGATCTCCGAGGTTTCCTTCTTGGCTATGAGGTACCAGTCGGTGCCGGGCACTTTTTTGACCGAAGCGATCACCTCGGTACCGGTATAGTCATTATAGACATTTGCCTCGTCTGATTCCGTGGCGGGCCTCATGGCGCTCAGTTCCATCGGGCCTGCGGCGAAGGTGACAGGTCTGTCATATCCTGCAAGGTGTGAGCCGTTGAGGTAGATTACGGAGTCACCCTCAAATCGGAACAGGATGCACTCCGACGTGCTTCCCGGTGTTGGCCAGGTGGAGAGCATCGGGAAAAGTTCCTTTTCGGGATCTATTCTCAGGACCAGCACGCCGGCGAGTACCGTGTCGCCCTCATAGGGCATCTTCATAGGGATGAGCAGGTCGAGGTGAAGGTATTTGACCACTTTCGCCGTGTGGAAATCAGACATGGATATGACCGGATTGGAAATGGCTTTGGTGACATTGCCTCTGAGGTATTCTCCCATCACTGCTTCTTCAGGCGGGACGGCTATTCCGGGGCTTCCTCCTGCGTCAAGCAGTACTGCCCCTCCGAAGTCGTAGCTTTCAATCAGGGTGGTAAGGAGCTGGATGAGTCTTGATTTTTCACGGACAGAGTTGTCCTTGATGAACATGGCGTCAATATGCTCAACCAGGGTGACGTTCTCATGGATCAGTGTTGCGTCATTGAGACGCTCTTTTTTCCATTCAGACACCTGTTCTGATTTCAGGTTTGCAACGGCCTCCATTTCAGTGACGGCATCGCGAAGCAGTCTTTTCTTCTGTTCTCCCGAATAGATAATGATGATGGCTGTGAGGACTGCGGCGGTGAAAAGAAGCACGCTCACGGAGTTCCAGGGGAACGGTGATTTATTGGTCTTCTTTTTCATCGGGTTCCTGATGATAGAATTCAGCCGGGGCATGAAGTTAAGAAAAATGTATTTAATCAACCCTGAAATCAAGGCGATTATTGTGCCGCTACAGCAAAAAACACAACACTCCCCCCGGCGTCACCGGAGGTGAGCCGCCGTAATGAATATGAGGAGTTGTATGGAGAGCTGGCTTTGTATTCTCCGGAGGCGGAGCAGGCAAAGTCAGGGTACGATTTTATTTTGCGTTCTTCTTTTCCTTCTTCTCCTTACGCTTCTCTTTCAGGCTCTTTGCAGGCTCTTTCTTTTTGTCCTTCTTTGTTACGAGTCCTTTCGTCATGGCTTTATCAATATGATTTTAAACGCTTTACAGCCCCGGGCTCATCCCCGCGGTCAATGATGCTAAAAATAGTATCTGTGAATTGAAAAAGCAACCCCTGTTGATTAAAAAATGAAAAATTGGCCGGGGGGCCGGTGAGTCAGGGTTATACCTGGAATGTTAATCCAAGACAGGCTACTTTTTATCTAACCGGTACCCCTTTTGGTCAAATAAAAAAGGAGGTGTATTCCTTTATTATTAATTTTAGAGCTGTTTTAAGGCTGAGCATATTTTTATTTCAATGAACTAACTGTTGACATTGCAACAGGTTTTGTCATTTTTGGTGATTTGAATCGTATATGCCCGGCCCTTAACCGTAAGCCGGGCTCTTTTTTCCCGGTATGTCAGACAGGAGATGTCAGTGTGACTGACGGAACGGGAGTGTATCCGGCTCTTATCTGACATGATATCCAACTATCATATTATCAATTGAATATTGTCTGATCACTGATACCTTTCTGCAACTTCAATTCTTCCAATTATGCCCTGTCTGGGGGAAGACCAGGGCCTTCGGATTTTAACTTTTTTCGAAACACCCAGAAAACGGACTTGACATGGAAGAGACAGAGTTCCTAAAGACGACGGCCTTACCCCGCAGGCTGGCCGTAACCATTTCTCTTATTGCAATGATGCTGGTTCTTGGTACACAGGAAAGCATTGCCCAGACAGCTGTGGCATCAAACTCCGGACCCGTATGCACGGGCGGTACGGTAACGCTTAATGAAACAGGCGGCAGTGCAGTTTCATGGTTGTGGAGCTCTTCGGGTACAGCTTCATTCAATGATAACAGCTTGCAAAACCCTGTTGCGACGGGGGCCGTAAACGGAGAGATATTCACGGTTCGGATCACCGATGCCGGTGGAAATACTGCCTCGGCGACAACTACGGTAATTGTTTATTCGCTTCCGCCGGTACGGCCCGATAACGTAAGCGGAGAGGAAACCCAATGCCGGAATGCTGTTGGTGTGGTCTACAGCATCAGCCCGGTGGTTAATGCCACCAGCTATCTTTGGGAGGTGCCTGCCGGCGTGGAGATTACTTCAGGACAGGGGACACTTTCCATAACTGTAAATATTGGTCCTTCTGCGCCAGCTTCCGGCACAATCAGGGTGTATGCCATAAATGCATGCGGTACAAGTACGCCGCACCGCAGCAAAGACCTGAACGTCACTGACCCGCTTGCCGCACCCGGATCCATAACCGGATCATCAACCTTTACATATGGTGCAACGGGGGTGCCGTACTCTGTCGGGGCGGTTACAGGTGCAACAAGTTATATCTGGAGCTATTCCGGTACCGGTGTAACAATAAACGGGAACGGAAGCAATAATGTGACCCTGGATTTCTCATCCAGTGCCTCTGCAGGCCAGCTGAGTGTCAGGGGGATCAATGCCTGCGGAGAAGGCAGTGCCTCATCCCTGGAGCTGACGGCAGCGGCTAAAGCGTTGCTTCTCAGCTCGGTAGTGCTTGAGGGGCTCTACTCCGGGGCCGGTACCATGAGGCAGGCCCGGAATGCAACAGGACCTGAATATGCGGCGGGTGTTGCTGACCACATCACTATTGAACTACACGATGCTACGAACTACGCAACTGTTGTCTGGTCACTTCCGGATGTACCCCTGAGCACCTCCGGGGTGGCGGAGATCAACATTCCTGCTGTCCACAGCGGTTCATATTACATTACGGTCAGGCACCGCAACAGCATTGCAACCACAACTGCACTTCCGGTATCTTTTGCCGGTACCAGCATAAGTTATTTATATTCAGCGCCTTCGGCTGTCTTCGGGGGAAACCTCAAGGTTTCCGCTGACAACTATTACCTTATATATGGGGGAGATGCTAATCAGGACGGCTCGGTTGACACGAGAGACTATGTACCGGTTGTCAATGATGCCTCGCGTTATACAACCGGTTTTACCTTTACTGATCTGGACGGCAATGGCTCCGTTGATACAGGAGACTATGTCATTATGGTAAATAATGGTTTCAGGTACGTACGTGCAAGATACCCATATTAATCAGGTTCTCCGGCTGAAGTTTTGGCTTCCGGGAAAAATAAGTCAGACTCAATACGCCTTTAATTAACTCAAGTTGCTAGCTATAACAATATACAACAATGATTTGCGATCTC
>Ga0116141_10004757_pt1 | contig 11397 bp, 9 predicted proteins | sample AD_UKC097_MetaG_FD_89744 | JGI IMG/M metagenome (GOLD analysis project Ga0116141, IMG submission 89744) | Active sludge microbial communities of municipal wastewater-treating anaerobic digesters from USA - AD_UKC097_MetaG | ecosystem: Engineered > Bioreactor > Anaerobic > Digestate | place: USA... | reverse complement strand
GCCTTGCACCTGGGCCGCAACTTCGTTCAGGAGAACCTGTCCTACCCGCTGGGCATCCGGGTTCGACGTTCCGACATGGTCGGCGACCAGATCTTCACCGACGGAAACAGCGCGGCAGCTCTGGGGTGCATTTACGGGGGCGCCACGGTGGCGGCCTGGTATCCGATCACACCGTCGTCATCAATCCCTGAGGCGTTCCAGAAATATTGCGACAAGTACCGGGTGGATCCGGCGACCGGCCAGCACAACTACGCGATTGTCCAGGCGGAGGACGAGTTGGCCTCGATCGGCATGGTGGTGGGCGCCGGATGGAACGGCGCACGCGCGTTCACCGCCACATCGGGGCCTGGGGTATCGCTGATGACCGAGTTCATCGGCTTGGCCTACTTTGCCGAGATTCCGGTCACGATCATCAACGTGCAACGTGGCGGGCCGTCCACCGGCATGCCGACCCGTACCCAGCAGTCGGACCTGCTGTTGTGTGCCTACGCGTCGCACGGTGACACCAAGCATGTGCTGCTGTTCCCGCAGGACCCCCATGAATGCTTCGAACATTCGGCAGCGGCGCTGGATCTGGCGGACCGGCTGCAGACGCCGATCTTCGTGATGACCGACCTCGACATCGGCATGAACCAGCGCCTGTGCAAACCGTTCAGCTGGGACGGGGCCCGCGATTACGACCGCGGCAAGGTCATGACGGCCGAGGAACTGGAGGCGGGCAAGGACTTCGGGCGCTACAAGGACGTGGACGGCGACGGAATTCCCTGGCGCACCTACCCTGGTACTCATCCCACCAAGGGAAGCTTTTTCACGCGAGGTACCACGCGCAACCCTTACGCCCAGTATTCCGAGCGGGGCCCCGACTACATCTACAACATGGAGCGGTTGCTGAGGAAGTTCCGAACCGCGGCCGATCTGGTGCCGCAACCGGTGTTGCGCGAAGCGACCGAGTCCACGCCGTTCGGCGTCATTTATTACGGGTCGACCACGCCCGCCATGCGCGAAGCGCTGGACGTGCTCGAGGCCGATGGCTTGCACCTGGATGCGCTGCGCCTGCGGGCATTCCCGTTCCCGGACTCGGTCAGCGCGTTCATCGCCGGACACGAAAAGGTGTTCGTGGTGGAACAGAACCGCGACGCGCAGATGCGTTCGATGCTGGTCAACGAACTCGGTTTTGATCCGGCGCGCCTGGTGCCGGTGCTGCATTACGACGGAACACCGATCACGGCCCGGTTCATCGCCAAGGCGATTCGCGACAACGTTGAGGTCGTATCGGGCGCCACTGGCGCGCCGACCGCCCAGAAGGAGACCGCATGACCTACATTGCCAAACCGAAGCTGCATCACCCGACGCTGACCACCAACAAGGTGGGCTATACCCGGCGGGACTACGAAGGCCGCATCTCAACCTTGTGCGCCGGTTGCGGGCACGATTCGATATCGGCCGCCATCATCCAGGCCTGCTGGGAACTCGATATCGAACCGCACCGGGTGGCCAAGCTCTCGGGTATCGGTTGCAGTTCCAAAACGCCCGACTACTTCCTGGGCGCGTCGCACGGCTTCAACACGGTGCATGGCCGCATGCCATCGGTGCTGACCGGCGCCAGCCTGGCTAACCGCGACTTGCTGTATCTGGGCGTTTCGGGTGATGGTGATTCGGCCTCCATCGGCCTGGGTCAGTTCGCGAACGCGATGCGTCGCGGTGTTCGCATGGCCTACATCGTCGAAAACAACGGTGTCTACGGCCTGACGAAAGGGCAGTTCTCTGCCACCGCAGACCGCGGTTCCAAGAGCAAGAAGGGCGTGATCAACAGCGACAGCCCCGTGGATCTGGTGGGGATCGCGCTGCAGTTGGGGGCCACCTTTGTTGCCCGGAGCTTTTCCGGCGACAAGGCGCAACTGGTGCCGTTGATCAAAGGGGCGATGGCCCACGGCGGCGCCGCGTTCATCGATGTGATCAGCCCGTGCGTCACCTTCAACAACCATGGCGGCAGCACCAAGAGCTACGATTACGTGCGCCAGCACAACGAGGCGGTCAGCCGGATCGACTTCATGCCCGTCCGCAGCGAAATCACCACCGAGTACGCGCCGGGCGAGGTGGTCGACGTGCCGCAGCATGACGGCTCCATCCTGCGCCTGCGCAAGCTTCACGACGACTACGACCCGACCGACCGATACGCGGCGATGAGCTACATGAATGAGCACCAGTCGCGCGGCGAAGTGGTCACCGGGTTGCTGTATCTCGACCCGCTGGCGACCGATCTGCATACCGCGCTGAACACCACGCACCGGCCGCTGAACACGCTTGGCCGCGCCGAGTTGTGTCCCGGGGTCGCGGCGTTGGAGAAAATCAATGCCTCCCTGCGCTGACAAGCCCCCTCGTCAACGCTCCGAGGTCCGTTCCATTGTTCGAAAGGGCTGCCACCATGGCTGAACGTACCGTATTTCAATCGATGTCCCAGCGCCATGTCATCAGTCTGGGACCCCAGGCGACGATCTGGGATGCCGCCTCGCTGATGACCAAGGCCAACTGCGGCAGCGTGCTGATCGTGGACACCGCCGGTTCGCTGCTGGGTATTGTGACCGAACGGGATCTGATGACCCGGGTCCTGGCCAAGGCGCTGAATCCGGCGACGACGACGGTCAGTGACATCATGACCCGCAACCCGCGTTGCGTCGGGCCCGATTTCCTGGTTTCCGATGCCGTGCTGATCATGATCGAGCGCGGCTTCCGGCATCTTCCGATCGTTGGCGAAGGCGCCCGCATCTTGGGCGTGTTTTCGGTGCGCGACGCCTTGCCGAGGGAAGTCAGCACGGCCGTCGAATTGGCCGAATTCCACGAACAGGTCAACGACGCCCTGGGTTGAACCTCGGCGCAGCGTGGAGACCGCGGGCAGGGCCCTGCATCAGGGCGTGCCCTGTCCATCATGCGGTGCCTTGCGGGCACGGGCTCGCGCCAGGGCGGCTTCGATCACCCGGCGTTTCTGGTCGAGGATGGCGGGATCGGTGTGCTGGGAATGGGCGGCGAGGTCGGCCAGCTTCATCTCCGCTTTCCTTTGCAACCGGTCGGCTTGGGCCTCGGCGTCGGCCAGGAGCCTCCGCCGGTGAAACAGGTAGCGTTCCCGGGCCGTTGAGGCCTGCTCTGCGGACCAGGCCGACCAGCCGGTTCTCTCGCCCGTGACGTTTTCCAGACCGATGCAATCCACCGGACACACCGGAATGCAAAGCTCGCAGCCGGTACACCAGGCTTCGATCACGGTGTGCATGCGCTTGTTGGCCCCGAGAATCGCATCGGTCGGGCAGGCCGCGAGGCACAGGGTGCAACCGATGCACCAGGTTTCATCGATGACAGCCATCAGCCGCGGCCCTTCGGTGCCGTGGGCCGGGTCGAGTGGTTGGCGCGGTTCACCGGTCAGTCCGGACAAGCGGCGAACGCCTTCGGCGCCACCGGGCGGGCACTGGTTGATCCCCGCCTCGCCGGCAGCCACGGCTCGCGCGTAGGCGTCGCAGTCATCATAGCCGCACCGGGTACATTGCGTCTGGGGCAATGCGTCCGCGATGCGCCGGATGAACACGTCGAGGGGTGTCGCCACCGTCATCGGCGCCAGATCATGCGGCGTCGTCGCTGGAGGTGGGGGGCTTGACCTGGGCGGGCTTGCGCCGGTTGGAGGCCGGGCTCTTGGCCTTGACCGCCGGCTTGGTGGCAGGGGCTGCGGACTTCGTCGCCGCGGCTCTCGTCGAGGCGGATGCGGCCTTTTTCGCAACGGGTCTTGCTGCGGGTGCCGGTTTTCCGGTCGCTGGCTTCCGGGCAGGCGGCCGTGACGCGGCTGGCGGGGTGGTACTGGCGGCTTGCTTCACCGATGCGGCCGGCTTCGGCTGGTGATCGAGGATGAACTTGCGGACTTCCGGATAGACCTTTTCGCGCCAGCGTCGGCCGCTGAAGATGCCGTAGTGGCCCGCGCCTTCGGCCACCAGGTGCCGTTGCTCGGAATCGACTACGCCACTGCAGATCGCATGGACCGCCTCGGTCTGGCCGGAGCCCGAGATGTCGTCAAGCTCACCCTCCACCGAGAACAGGGCGGTGGTCCTGATGTCCTGAGGCCGCACCCGTTCAAGCTGGCCTTGCGGGTTGCGGACATCCCAGGTGCCGTTGACCAGGCAGAAATCCTGGAACACCACCTTGATGGTTTGCAGGTAGTAGTTGGCATCCATGTCGAGCACGGCGTTGTATTCGTCGTAGAACTTCCGATGCGCCTCGGTGCTGGCGCCGTCGCCCTTGATCAGATCCTGGAAGTAGTCGTAGTGGCTGCGGGCGTGGTTGCTGGGGTTCATGGCCACGAAGCCTGCGTACTGCAGGAATCCGGGGTAGACCCGGCGGCCCGCGCCCGGGAAGTTGCTCGGCACGCGATAGATCACGTTCTTTTCGAACCAGCTGTGACCCTTGGTCATCGCCAGGTTGTTGACCGCCGTGGGGGACTTTCGGGCGTCGATGGGGCCCCCCATCATGGTCATCGTCAGCGGAGTCAACTCGCCCCGCGTGGCCATCAAGGATACGGCCGCAAGTACCGGAACGGTTGGCTGGCAGACGCTGACAACATGACAGTTTCCATGGATGCCCTGCAGGTGGCGGATGAACTCCTGCACGTAGTTGACGTAGTCGTCCAGATGGAAGTCTCCCTCGGACAGGGGGACCAGCCGGGCGTTTTTCCAGTCGGTGATATAGACCTTGTGGTCCTTCAGCATGGTCTTGACCGTATCGCGCAACAGCGTGGCGTAGTGGCCGGACAGGGGCGCCACAATCAGCACCGCGGGCTGGTCCTTCAGCTTGGCCAGCATGGCCGGGTCGTCGCTGAAGCGCTTGAATCGCAGCAACTCGCAAAACGGCTTGCTGATTTCGACCCGTTCGTGAATGGCGATGTCGACCCCGTCGGCCTCGATCTTGCGGATCCCGAACTCCGGCTTTTCGTAGTCCTTGCCCAGGCGGTGGAGCAGGTCGAAAGCGGCCGATATGCGCTGCGCGAACGGATGGCGGCTGAAGATGGACTGCGGATTGGCGTAGGCCTTGGCCGTGAACTGGGCCATGTCCGAAAAGGGTTCCATCAGCGATCGCTGCGTTTCGTAGATTTGGTAGAGCATGGTGGCGCCTTCGTCAAGACAGGAAATGGTGCAGTGCAATATAACACTTTGAAACGCAGGCCGTGCCCGTGAAACCCCCTATGCGGTTCCCGCAGGTGACAGCGGTGCGAGGACGTGCAGACAGCGGCTTGATTTTGGTCAACCATGCTTTCACCGAGCTGAACGATGGGCCGGCAGCGCCGAAAGAAGCCCGGCGCCTGGTCCCGGAACACGGAGCGCCAACGATCGGGGGCACCGGAAAACGGTATCAAATCAATAGCGCGCTGTGGCCGTTTGACGATGGGATCGGCCCGAAAATCATGAAAAAAGGCCACCCGTGGGTGGCCTCGCGCCGGCTTCGCGGGGCCTTGGCGCCCCGACCGAGGGTTACATGACCTGGGCGATCGCCTGGCAGACGTGGTCGATGTTCTTGCTGTTGAGCGCTGCGACGCACATGCGCCCGGTGTCGGTTCCGTAGACGCCGAACTCGTTGCGCAGTCGCACCATCTGGTCCTTGGTCAGGCCGGAGTAGCTGAACATGCCGATCTGCGCGGTGATGAAGCTCATGTCCTGTTTCACGCCCGCCGCTTTCAGGCCGTCGACCAGTTTCTGGCGCATGGCCTTGATGCGCACACGCATGTCGGCCAGTTCGGTTTCCCAGAGTGCGCGCAATTCGGGGTTGCCCAGCACCGCCGCGACCACCGCGCCGCCATGAATGGGCGGATTGGAGTAGTTGGTGCGGATCACGATCTTGAGCTGGCTCAGCACGCGGTCTGCCTCCTCTTTGCTGGCGCACAGCACCGACAAGGCGCCAACGCGTTCGCCGTAGAGGCTGAAGCTCTTGGAGAACGATGTCGAGACAAAGAAATCCAGACCGGCAGCCACAAACTTGCCGATCACCGCGCCGTCTTCCGCAATCCCGTTGCCGAAGCCCTGGTAGGCCATGTCGAGGAATGGCACGAGGTTGTTCGCCTTCACCGCGGCGATCACCTGGTCCCACTGGGCGGGCGTGATGTCATAGCCGGTCGGGTTGTGGCAGCAGGCGTGCAGCAGGACGATGGTGCCGGCGGCGGCCGCGTTCAGATCGGCCAGCATGCCATCGAAGTCCACGCCGCGTCGGGCTGCATCGTAGTAGCGGTAGCTTTCGACCACAAAGCCGGCATTCGTGAACAGCGCGCGGTGGTTTTCCCAACTCGGGTCGGAGATCAGCACCTTGGCGCCGGGGTTGAGCTTTTTCAGGAAATCGGCACCGATCTTCAGCCCGCCCGTGCCGCCGATGGCCTGCACGGTGGCAATCCGTCCGGACTTGACCGGTTCGGACTCCGGGCCGAACACGAGACTCTTGACGGCGGCGTCGTAGGCGGCGATCCCGTCGATCGGCAGGTAGCCCCGGGCAGCCGGCTTTTCCATCATCACCTTCTCGGCCGCCTGAACGCATTGCAGCAGGGGCAGCTTGCCGTTGTCGTCGAAATACACGCCAACGCCGAGGTTGACCTTGTTGGGATGGGTGTCGGCGGCAAATTGTTCGTTCAGACCCAGGATCGGGTCGCGGGGGGCCATTTCGACGGTGGTGAACAGTGACATGAAGGGTCCTTGGAAGGGGAGGGGAGTCAGGCGAACAAGTTCGGACTGCGGTAGCCTATGCGGTTGCCCCGAATTTTAGCGGGCCACGCGACACCTTCCGGGTTTTCCCTCATGCAAGACGCCATCGACACCCCATCTGAAGCCCGGACCGGCCGGTTTGTCACCTTCCCCGGGTCTCCATTCGAGCTGTTTCAGCCGTATCCACCAGCCGGCGACCAGCCCACGGCCATCGAACAGCTCGTCGAGGGCGTGCAGGATGGCGAGGTGTTCCAGACCCTGCTGGGCGTGACCGGCTCCGGCAAGACCTTCACCATGGCCAATGTGATCGCCCGGTTGGGACGGCCCGCGATCGTGTTTGCCCCGAACAAGACCCTGGCTGCGCAGTTGTACAGCGAATTCCGCGAGTTTTTTCCGAACAACGCGGTGGAATATTTCGTCAGCTATTACGACTATTACCAGCCCGAGGCCTACGTGCCGCAGCGGGACCTGTTCATCGAGAAGGACTCGGCGATCAATGAACACATCGAGCAGATGCGCCTGTCATGCACCAAGAGCATCCTGGAGCGGCGCGACGTGGTCATTGTGGCAACCGTGTCGGCGATCTACGGCATCGGACAGCCGGAGGCCTACCACAAGATGGTGATGACGCTGCGCGCTGGCGACCGGATCGGCCAGCGAGACGTGATCGCGCAGCTGATCCGAATGCAATACCAGCGCAATGACACGGGGTTCTCCCGCGGCACGTTTCGGGTGCGTGGCGACACGATCGACATCTTTCCGGCCGAGCACAGCGAGATGGCGCTGCGGGTGGAGCTGTTTGACGATGACATCGAATCGATGCAGTTGTTTGATCCCCTCACGGGTCGAATCCGCCAGAAGATTCCGCGCTTCACGGTGTACCCGAGCAGCCATTACGTGACGCCGCGTGACCAGGTGCTGGCGGCGGTGGAGACGATCAAGATCGAACTGGCGGAGCGCTTGAAGGAATTCGTCGCTCAGGGGAAGCTGGTGGAGGCGCAGCGGCTGGAGCAGCGCACGCGGTTCGATCTGGAGATGCTGAGCGAACTGGGTCATTGCAAGGGCATCGAGAACTACACCCGGCATCTGTCCGGTGCGGCGCCGGGCGAGCCGCCCGCCACGCTGACGGATTACCTGCCCAAGGATGCGATCATGTTCCTGGACGAGTCGCACGTGCTGATCGGGCAGTTCGGCGGCATGTACAACGGCGATCGGTCACGCAAGACCACCTTGGTCGAGTATGGATTTCGACTTCCCAGCGCGCTGGACAACCGGCCACTGAAGTTCGAGGAGTTCGAGGCCCGCATGCGTCAGGCCATTTTTGTGTCGGCCACGCCGGCGCAGTGGGAGAACGAACACGCGGGCAAAGTCGTGGAACAGCTGGTTCGCCCGACCGGACTGGTGGACCCCGAAGTTGAGGTACGTCCGGCCACGCACCAGGTCGATGACGTCCTGCAGGAAATCCGCATCCGGGTCGAACGCGACGAGCGGGTGCTGATCACCACGCTCACTAAGCGGCTGGCGGAACAGCTGACCGACTACTTGAGCGAGAACGGTGTGAAGGTGCGCTACCTGCACAGCGACGTCGACACCGTTGAGCGCGTGGAAATCATCCGCGACCTGCGTCTGGGGACCTTCGATGTCCTGGTGGGCATCAACCTGTTGCGCGAGGGCCTCGACATGCCGGAGGTTTCACTGGTGGCCATTCTGGATGCCGACAAGGAAGGCTTCCTGCGGTCGGAGCGCTCGCTGATCCAGACCATCGGCCGCGCGGCGCGCAATCTCAACGGTCGGGCGATCCTGTATGCGGACCGGTACACCGATTCCATGAAGCGCGCCATCGATGAAACGGCACGGCGCCGGGCGCGACAGGTGGCCTTCAATGCCGAACACGGCGTCACGCCCCGCAGCATCGTCAAGCGGGTACGCGACCTGATCGACGGGGTCTACAGCGAGAAAGCTGGTCGGGAGGCGGAACGGCTGGAGCAGGACGCGCTTCAGCGGGCTCGCGTGGAAGAGATGTCCGAAAAGGACATCGCCAAAGAGATCAAACGGCTGGAAAAGCTCATGCTGCAGCACGCCCGGGACCTTGAGTTCGAGAAGGCCGCCAGGGTTCGGGATGAACTGGGGCTGTTGAAGGAAAGGGCGTTTGGCGCGGCGGGCGCCGATCCGGCTTCGCTGTGAGGTTTGACGGCACTTGTCTCTTTATACCAGTTGGTACACATTTATACGATAGGGTTTTTGTACCCGAGTGTTTCGATTGGGTTTGTGATATAGTCGACCTCAGCGCTCAGGAAAAGGGCTCCACCCGATCCTAAAACTTCAGAAGAAGGCGCCGGGTAAACCCTAGGAATCTCGGGGTTGGGCTCTGTGAATGCCGTTCATTGCAAGTCATCGTCAACCGAGAAGGAGTCTGTCATGCGTCTCACCACCAAAGGTCGTTTTGCGGTCACTGCCATGATCGATCTCGCTTTGCGTCACGAGTCCGGCCCGGTCACGCTGGCCGCGATCAGCCAGCGCCAGCAGATTTCGCTGTCGTATCTGGAGCAACTGTTCGGAAAACTGCGGCGCAATGAGCTGGTCGAATCCACCCGGGGACCGGGCGGCGGCTACACGCTGGGTCGCAAAGCCGCCGACATTACGGTGGCCAACATCATCACGTCGGTGGACGAACCGATCGATGCCACGCAATGCGGTGGCAAGGAAAACTGCCTCGGTGAGGCGGGTCGTTGCATGACGCACGAACTCTGGGCCTCTCTGAACACCAAGATGGTCGAGTTCCTTGAATCGGTCACACTGCAGAAACTGGTCGACGATCACCTGGCCAAGGGTGTTCAGATCGAGGACAAGCCCGCGGTCAAGCGGGCCATTCACGCCATGCCCGTTTCACGGCCGGTGCGGGTGAATGCGCCGAATTCGGTGTTCGCGCTTGGCAACGCGTTTGCGAAAAGCTGATGGTCGCCGCCTGAATGACCAGCGATGCAGCGGACCGCCCTGACAACCGAACCTTGATTTTTTCCATGCAAGCAACCCCACATTTTCCGATTTACATGGACTATGGCGCCACGACACCCTGCGATCCCAGGGTCGTGGACGTGATGGTGCCGTGGCTGCGCGAGCATTTCGGCAATCCCGCTTCCCGCAGTCATGCCTGGGGCTGGGAGGCCGAGGCGGCTGTCGAAAAAGCGCGCGAACAGGTCGCAGAACTGATCGGCGCCGATCCGCGTGAAATTGTCTGGACCAGCGGCGCCACGGAGTCGAACAACCTGGCGCTCAAGGGTGCGGCGCACTTCTACCACAGCAAAGGGCGCCACCTCATCACCGTGAAGACCGAGCACAAGGCCGTGCTCGACACGATGCGCGAACTGGAGCGCCAGGGGTTTGAGGTCACATACCTGGACGTGCTGGAAGACGGACTGCTCGATCTGGAGGTGCTGAAGGCGGCCATCCGGCCCGACACCATCGTGGTCAGCGTGATGGCGGTGAACAATGAGATCGGGGTGATTCAGGACATCGCCACGATCGGCAAGCTGTGTCGCGAAAAAGGCATCGTGTTTCACGTCGATGCGGCGCAGGCCACCGGCAAGATCGAGATCGACCTCAAGACGCTGCCGGTCGACCTGATGAGCCTGGCTTCGCACAAGACCTACGGGCCCAAGGGCATCGGCGCTTTGTACGTCCGGCGCAAGCCGCGGGTGCGGCTCGAAGCGCAGATGCACGGGGGCGGCCATGAGCGCGGCATGCGGTCGGGCACGCTGCCGACGCACCAGTGCGTCGGCATGGGCGAGGCGTTCCGGCTGGCCCGTCTGGAGATGGCCCAGGACAACGCCAAGGCGAAAGCGCTGCATGAGCGTCTGCTCAAGGGTCTGTCCGATGTGGAGCAGGTGTTCCTGAATGGACATCCCACGCAACGCGTGCCCCAGAACATCAACATGAGCTTCAATTTCGTCGAAGGCGAGTCGCTCATCATGGGCATCAAAGGGCTGGCGGTTTCGTCGGGCTCGGCCTGCACCTCGGCCAGTCTGGAACCCAGCTATGTGCTGCGTGCCCTGGGACGCAGCGACGAACTGGCGCACAGCAGCCTGCGCATGACCATCGGACGCTGGACCACCGAGCAGGAAATCGACTACGCGATCGAGACCATCCGAGCCAACGTCGCCAAACTTCGCGACCTGAGCCCCCTGTGGGAGATGTACCAGGACGGGGTCGATCTTTCAACCATTCAATGGACTGCCCATTGACGGACCACACGAGGTAAGCAACATGGCCTATTCAGAAAAAGTTGTCGAGCATTATGAAAACCCGCGCAACGTCGGTTCCTTCGACAAGGGCGATGAGTCCGTTGGCACCGGCATGGTCGGCGCGCCGGCCTGCGGTGACGTGATGAAGCTGCAGATCAAGGTCAATCCGGCCACCGGGGTGATTGAGGACGCCCGCTTCAAGACCTACGGCTGCGGCTCCGCGATTGCCTCCAGCTCGCTGGTCACCGAATGGGTGAAAGGCAAGACGCTGGACGAGGCGGCGGCCCTGAAGAACAGCCAGATCGCCGAAGAGCTGGCGCTGCCGCCCGTGAAGATCCATTGCTCCATTCTGGCCGAAGACGCGATCAAGGCCGCCGTGGACGACTACAAGAAGAAGCACGCCCACTGAGGCGCCGAACCGATGGCCGTGACTCTGACCG
>Ga0116141_10004754_pt1 | contig 11400 bp, 8 predicted proteins | sample AD_UKC097_MetaG_FD_89744 | JGI IMG/M metagenome (GOLD analysis project Ga0116141, IMG submission 89744) | Active sludge microbial communities of municipal wastewater-treating anaerobic digesters from USA - AD_UKC097_MetaG | ecosystem: Engineered > Bioreactor > Anaerobic > Digestate | place: USA... | reverse complement strand
TTTGGTGAGTTGCCCTTCATGCTCAGCGCCTTTTTCCTGTTTTTCGCCGTCTTCAGCCTGCTGATCACCTGGATTTTCTGATGCGCCAGCCCCTGGCGCGGACGGGCAATCCCTCACCCCACTGACCCCGTCGCCTCACGCGCGATCCCCCCGGCTTAACGTCCCGTCGATGGCTCACGACGCCCTGACCAAATGCCCGGAATGTGATCTGTTGCAGCGCAACCCGCCCCTGCCCCCCGGGGCGATCCTGCGCTGTAGGCGCTGTGGCGCCCTTCTGCATCGTCACCGGCCCCAGAGCCTGGAGCTTACCCTGGCCCTGACCCTTGCCGGCCTGATCCTGTTCCTGGTCGCCCACAGCTTTCCCTTCCTCGCCCTGGAGTTGCGCGGCCAGGTACGGGCCACCAATCTGGCCTCCGGGGTCATTGGCCTCTATGGGGAGGGGATGTGGGGGCTGGCCGGTGCCGTCTTCTTCACCAGCATCCTGGCCCCGGCGCTGCAACTGTGCCTGCTGCTGCTGGTGCTGATTCCGCTCTGGCGCGGTCGCCTCCCAGCGGGTTTCGGTCGGCTCTTTCGTCAGGTCAAGACCCTGGCGCCCTGGGGCATGATGGATGTCTTCATGCTGGGCATCCTGGTCTCGACGGTGAAACTCGCCGATCTGGCGGCGATCATCCCCGGCCCCGGTCTTTATGCCTTCGCCCTGCTGATCCTGGTCCTGGCCGCCGCCCAGGCCAGTCTGGACCCGGACATCGTCTGGTCGTCACTCCCCCTGCCGGCGCCACGACCGCTCCGGCGAGGGGAGGCGACCCTCGCCTGTCCCATCTGTGAACTCGTCAGCCCCGGGGATCTGCCCCCGGATCGGCGGGGGCGTCGCCACTGCCCCCGCTGCGGCGCGCGCCTCCATCACCGCAAGCCCCGCAGCCTTCAGCGCACCGGCGCCCTGCTCCTGGCCGCCACCATCCTCTATGTCCCCGCCAACCTGCTGCCGATCATGCAGACCACCTCCATGGGGCGGGTACAAAGCGATACCATCCTCAGCGGCGCCCACTATCTGCTCCAGTCGGGGATGTGGCCCCTGGCCCTGGTGGTCTTCGTCGCCAGCATCCTCGTGCCCCTGCTCAAGATCCTGATCCTGACCCTGCTGCTGGTCTCGATCCGCTGGCGCTGGACCTGGCGGCCCCGGGACCGTACCCGGCTCTATCGGATCCTCGAACTGGTTGGCCGCTGGTCCATGGTTGACATCTTTGTGGTCACCATTCTCGTGGCCCTGGTGCAACTGGGCAATGTCGCCAATGTCGTCGCCCAGCCGGGGGCCGTGTTTTTCGCCGCCGTGGTCGTGCTCACCATGCTCGCCGCCATGAGTTTCGACCCCCGCCTGATCTGGGATACCCAACACGAGAGGCCCGATGCCAGAAGCGCGCGTACCTGATCCCGATCTCGCGGTCCTGCCCGAGGCCCCGCCCCCCGATCTGCCCGAGGCGGAGGTGGCGCCCCGGGGGCGCCTGTCCTCGGTCTGGCTCATCCCGCTGCTGGCCTTGGTCATCGGCGGCTGGCTGGCCTGGAAGAGCTACAGCGAGCGGGGTCCCGAGATTCAGATCGCCTTCAAGTCCGCCACCGGCCTCCAGGCCGAGCGGACCAAGGTCAAGTTCATGGACGTGGAGATCGGTCAGGTGACGGGTATTAGCGTCAGTCCGGACCTGACCCATGTCGTGGTCAAGGCCCGCCTGCTGGCGGGCAGCGAGCGCTACCTCACCGACGACACGCGCTTCTGGGTCGCCCGGCCGCGCATCTCCGCCACCGAGGTGACCGGCCTCGAGACCCTGCTCTCCGGCCCCTACATCGCCATCGACCCGGTCACCGCCGGTGATTCCCGCCGGGAATTCGTCGGCCTGGATACCCCGCCCCTGGTGACCACCGCGGAACCAGGCAAGCATTTCGTCCTCAAGGCCGGCAGCCTCGGTTCCCTGAACATCGGCTCCCCGGTCTTCTATCGCGCCATCCAGGTCGGCCAGGTGGTCAGCTATGACCTGGACCCGGACGACCAGGGGGTCAGCATCCGGGTCTTCGTCTCGGCGCCCTATGAGCGCCTGGTCCTCACCAGCACCCGCTTCTGGAATGCCAGCGGCATCGATGTCCGCCTGACCACCGATGGCATCAAGGTGGAGACCGACTCCCTGCTCTCCATCCTCATTGGCGGGGTGGCCTTCGAGAACGTTCGCACCCTGGAGGCCGAGGGCACTCCCGCGCCCGACAACCAGGCCTTCCCCCTCTATGCCAGTCAGGAGAAGGCCAGCGAGACCCTCTACGCCCGGCGGGTGAACTATCTGCTTTACTTCGAGGGCTCGGTCCATGGCCTGGAGATCGGCGCCCCGGTCATGGTGCGGGGCATCAAGATCGGTCAGGTGCTGGATATCCGGCTGGACTTCGATCCCGACCACCGCAACATCCAGATACCGGTCCTGATCGAGCTCGAACCGGAGCGGATCGACGACGCCCCCGAAGTCGCGGCCGGGGAGGAGGGCGATATCATGGCGGAACTGGTGGCCAAGGGGTTGCGTGGGCAGCTCAAGCCCGCCAGCCTGCTGAGCGGCAAGCTCTACGTCGACCTGGATCTGCACCCCAAGGCCCCGCCCGCCGCCCTGGACCGTCAGGGTGAGCTGGCGGTCATCCCCACAGTCCCCGCTCCCCTGGACGACATCGCCAATAAGGTCAGCAGCTTGCTCGATAAACTGGAGACCCTGCCGGTCGAGGAGATCGGCACGGATCTGCGGGATGCCATTCGCGGGGCCAAGGGGGTCCTTACCTCCGAGGCCCTGACCAACTCCCTGGTGGAACTGGAGGCCAGCCTGCGGACCCTGCGCTCCGCCGCCCAGGTGGTGGACGAGCAGACCCTGCCCAGGCTGGGCGCCGCCGTGGATCAGGTCCGCACCACCTTCAAGTCCGCCCAGGAGGTGATCGCCCCGGACACGGCCTTGTATCACGATATCAAGCGGGCCCTGACGGAACTCTCCACCGCCGCCCGCGCCATCCGCGACCTGGCGGAATACCTGGAACGACATCCGGAGGCCCTGATCAAGGGCAAGGGGGCACGATGAGGGCTGACCTGGGGCAAGTGGGAAGAGAAATAGCCACGGTGCGGATGTTCGAGTTGAGGTGGGGAATGCTGTTGGCGGGCGCCGTCTGGCTTGCCGGCTGCGCCTCCACCCCGCCTGCCAGCTTCCATGCCCTCTCCCCCCTGCCCGAGGCCCGGGATCCCCAGGCCAGCCTGACGGAGGGCGAGTTCAGCCTGGGCATCGGCCCGGTCACCCTGCCCGACTTTCTGGATCGGCCGCAACTGGTCACCCGCCCCGGGGCCAACCGCCTCGAAGTCGATGAGTTCCAGCGCTGGGGCGGCTCCCTGCGCGCCGATATCGTCAACATCCTCGGCGAGAACCTGGCCCATCTCCTCGGCACCAGCCAGGTGTTGATCCTGCCCGCCGAGGTCCGGGTGCCGGTCCGCTACCGGCTGATCGCCGACATCCTGCGTTTCGAGCCCGGCGACGATGGCCAGGCCCATCTCAAGGTGCGCTGGGCCCTCATCGATCCCGCCGCGGAGACGACCCGCGCCATGCGCGAGTCCAGCTATCGTCAGCCCTATGTCTCGGCGGACCCCGACAGCCAGGTGGCCGCCCTCAGCGCCTGCCTCGGCGCCTTCAGCCGCGAGGTGGCGGCGACGCTGCAAGGTCTGCCAATGTCGCCACGGGCCGCCAGTGAAACGGTGGGATCAACCCTGGCGGATTGACCGGGCTAGAGGCCCTCGGCGCCCGGCAGCCCCAGATCCCGCCACAGGCGCAGCACCGGACCCGCCTGATTCATGCTGTAGAAGTGCAGGCCGGGCGCGCCGCCCGCCAGGAGGCGGCGACAGAGGTTGAGCACGACCTCGTGGCCAAGGGCGCGGATGGCCTCGATGTCATCGCCCTGGGTCTCCAGGCGCTTGCGCAGCCAGCGGGGGATTTCGGCGCCACAGGCGTCGGAGAAGCGGGCGAGTTGGGAGAAGTTGGTGATGGGCATGATGCCCGGCTGGATGGGGATCTGGATGCCTCGGGCCGCGCAGCGGTCGACGAAGGCGAAGTAGGCGTCGGCGTTGTAAAAGTATTGGGTGATGGCCGCGTCGGCGCCGGCCTCGACCTTGCGCTGGAAATTGGTCAGGTCCTGATCGGCGTTGGCCGCCTGGGGATGGATCTCGGGATAGGCGGCGACCTCGAGCCGGAAGTGGTCGCCGGTTTCCTGGCGAATGAAGCTCACCAGTTCGTTGGCGTAGCGGAAGTCCCCCGCCGCCCCCAGGCCCATGCCCGAGGGCAGGTCGCCCCGCAGGGCCACCAGGCGGCGAATGCCCTGGGCGCGGTAGCGATCGAGGATGGCCCGGATCTGGTCCCGACTGGAGCCGATGCAGGCCAGGTGGGGCGCGGCGGCGATGCCCTTGGCCAGAAGCAGGTCCAGGGCAGCGAAGGTGCAGTCCCGGGTCGAGCCACCCGCCCCGTAGGTGACGGAGAAGTACTCGGGCCCGACGGCATTCATCTGGTCGATGCTGACGGAGAGTTTGGCCATCCCTTCCGGGGTCTTGGGAGGGAAGAGTTCGAAGCTGAAGGAGGGTTGCGGGCTGTTCATGGGGCTCCTGGGGGCGGTAAACCGGGCGGGGCCGCGGGGCTTGCGCCCCGCTACCCCGCTATTCCCTTCCCTTGATGTGAAGGACCGGGCCCCGGGGTTACCGCGCGCCGACCCGGTCTCCGATCATCAGGGGTAAGGCACGACGCCTCATGAAGGTCAGTAACGATAGGGCTCGGGCTTGTAGGGCCCGGTCACCGGCACGCCGATGTAGTCCGCCTGGGCCTGGGTGAGTTCGGTCAGCCTGGCGCCGATCTTGCCCAGGTGCAGGCGGGCCACCTCCTCATCCAGGAGCTTGGGCAGGACATAGACCCCGATGGGGTACTGGTCCTCGCGGCGGTTGAACAGCTCCATCTGGGCCAGGACCTGGTTGCTAAAGCTGTTGGACATGACGAAGCTGGGATGCCCGGTGGCGCAGCCCAGGTTCACCAGCCGCCCCTTGGCGAGGAGGATGATCCGCCGGCCGGTGGGGAAGATGACGTGGTCGACCTGGGGCTTGATCTCCTCCCAGGTGTACCGCTCGATGGCGGCGACCTCGATCTCGTTGTCGAAGTGGCCGATGTTGCAGACGATGGCCTGGTCCTTCATCGCCAGCAGGTGGTCGTGGGTGATGACGTTGAGGTTGCCGGTGGCGGTCACGAAGATGTCCGCCAGCGGGGCGGCCTCCTCCATGGTCACCACCCGGTAACCTTCCATGGCCGCCTGGAGGGCACAGATGGGGTCGATCTCCGAGACCCAGACGCTGGCGCCCAGGCCGCGCAGGGACTGGCAGCAGCCCTTGCCGACATCGCCGTAGCCGCAGACCATGGCGATCTTGCCGGCGATCATGACGTCGGTGGCGCGCTTGATGCCGTCCACCAGGGACTCGCGGCAGCCGTAGAGGTTGTCGAACTTGGACTTGGTGACCGAGTCGTTGACGTTCATGGCCGGGAAGAGCAGGGTGCCGGCCCGGGCCATCTCGTAGAGGCGGTGGACGCCGGTGGTGGTTTCCTCGGTGACGCCGCGGATGTGGGCGGCCAGCTTGTGCCAGTGCCGGTTGTCACGCTCGAAGGTCCGGCCGAGGACGCCCAGCACGGCGCGCCACTCCTCGTTGTCGCTGGCGCTGGGGGCGGGGACGGCGCCGGCCTTCTCGTATTCGACGCCCTTGTGGACCAGCAGGGTGGCGTCGCCTCCATCGTCGAGGAGCATGTTGGGCCCGCCGCCGTCGGGCCAGTTGACCACCTGCTCGGTGCACCACCAGTACTCCTCCAGGGTCTCGCCCTTCCAGGCATAGACGGGGACGCCGTGGGCGGCGATGGCGGCGGCGGCGTGGTCCTGGGTGGAGAAGATGTTGCAGGAGCACCAGCGCACCTGGGCCCCGAGGTCGACCAGGGTCTCGATGAGGACCGCGGTCTGGATGGTCATGTGCAGGCTGCCACTGATGCGGGCCCCGGTGAGGGGTTTGGTGGCGGCGTACTTGCGCCGGATGGCCATGAGACCGGGCATCTCGGTCTCGGCGATGGCGATTTCCTTGCGGCCCCAAGCGGCCAGGGCGATATCGGCGACCTTGTAATCGGTGAACTCACTCATGCTGGAACTCCAGGGTTGGTCTGAGTGAGCGCCGTTGTCGGTGGTCGACCTTCCCCGAGCCTGGCGGGACCGGGTCCCGTTGCAGCGCTCCTCGGCGGAAGGGGGGATAGCTAAAACATTCGGTTTTTCGGCTGGGGAAGCGGGGTTGGTAAAACCGAAAGCAAATGAATCACAAGAAATTCCAGGCTCAGCCGCCGGCGGCCTTCTTCAGAAGTTCGGCCTTGTCGGTGCGCTCCCAGGTGAAATGCTCCTCCTCGCGGCCGAAGTGCCCGTAGGCGGCGGTGTCCATGTAACGGGGCTTGAGCAGGTCGAGCATGGTGACGATGCCGCGGGGGCGGAGGTCGAAGTGCTCGCGGATCAGGGCGATGAGCTGCTCGTCACCGATCTGGCCGGTGCCGAAGGTATCGACCATGATGGAGGTCGGTTCGGCGACGCCAATGGCGTAGGAGACCTGGATCTCGCAGCGTTCGGCCAGGCCGGCGGCGACCAGGTTCTTGGCGATGTAGCGGCAGGCGTAGGCCGCGGAGCGGTCGACCTTGGAGGGGTCCTTGCCGGAGAAGGCGCCGCCGCCATGACGGGCCATGCCGCCGTAGGTGTCGACGATGATCTTGCGCCCGGTGACCCCGCAGTCGCCCATGGGACCGCCGATGACGAAGCGCCCGGTGGGGTTGATGAAATAGCGGGTCTGCTTGCTCAGCCACTCCTCGGGCAGCACCGGCTTGATGATCTCGTCCATCACCGCCTCGTGGAGGTCGGACTCGGCGATTTCGGGGCTGTGCTGGGTGGAGAGGACCACGGTGTCGATGGCCACCGGCTTGCCGTCCTGATAGCGGAAGCTGACCTGGCTCTTGGCGTCCGGGCGCAGCCAGGGGAGGATGCCCTTGCGGCGTACCTCGGACTGACGCTTGACTAGGCGGTGGGCGTAGGTGATCGGGGCCGGCATCAGGACGTCGGTCTCGTCGCAGGCGTAGCCGAACATCATCCCCTGGTCGCCGGCGCCCTGCTCATGGTCGTCGGTCTGGTTCACCCCCATGGCGATATCGGGGGATTGTTTGCCGAGGGCGTTGAGGACGGCGCAGGACTCCCAGTCGAAGCCCATGTCGGAGCTGTTGTAACCGATCTTCTTGATCGTGCGCCGGGCGATGGCCTCGACGTCGAAGCAGATATTGGTGGTGATCTCACCGGCGACGATGACCATGCCGGTCTTGACCAGGGTCTCGCAGGCGACGCGGGCCGTGGGGTCCTCGGTCAGGATGGCATCCAGAACGGCATCCGAAACCTGGTCGGCGACCTTGTCCGGGTGACCTTCAGAGACGGATTCCGAGGTGAAGATGGTTTCTCGCGACATGATGGGCATTCAGCTCCTTGCGGCGGCTCCCGGAGGGGTGCCAGGTTAAAGCGGCGAATTCTAAGGTCCCGGGCCCCGGCTGCCTAGAGGCGGTTTGGGCTTTTCTCTCCCGACGGGTAAGATGTTCCAACCAGGCTGTCCAGCCAGTGCTCACTCCATCCGGGGAATGCCGTGGCCTTGACCTCGTCAGCTATCTCAATGAGCTATATGAGACGCCTCTCAGTCTTTGGGAGCGACGAGGAGGGTTGGGGCAACCCAAAATTGATGGGCGAAGACTATATCTGACTCTTTTAGGTGAGGAGGCGCTAACCATGGTATCCCTGCAAACCCCACTCTGTGATTTCGGTCATCCCGCCCCGGATTTCAATCTGCCAGGCGTCGATGGTCGTCACTGGACGCGGGACGCTTGTGCCGGCGACAAGGGCCTGCTGGTGATGTTCATCTGCAACCACTGCCCCTACGTCAAGGCGGTCATCCAGCGCATCATCCGCGATGTCCGGGAATTGCGGCCCCTGGGGATCGGCTGCGTGGCCATCATGTCGAATGACCCCGCGGAGTATCCCGAAGATTCCTTCGAGCGGATGCAAGCGCTGGCCAAGGAACTGGACTTCCCCTTCCCCTACTTGCTCGACGAGACCCAGGCGGTGGCCAAGGCCTATGGCGCGGTCTGCACCCCGGATTTTTTCGGCTACAACGCCGACCTGGGCCTGCAATACCGGGGTCGCCTGGATGAAAGTCGCAAGGAGACGGCGCCGGAGGGTGTCCGCCGGGACCTCTTCGAGGCCATGAAACAGGTCGCCAGCACGGGGCAGGGGCCACGGGAACAGATCCCCAGCATGGGTTGCTCCATCAAGTGGCGTGAGGTGTAAGTGGCGTGAGGCGGGCTGACTGCCAGGAGGCGCACTCCCCTGGAGCACCGCCGGTGAAAGAGGCCGCTGGTGACTTTCACCCTGCCTGTGCCTTTCACCCTCAAGGGGTGTCCCAGAAAATCGACATATAAGCAACTTATAAAATTATTTTTGCCCCTATAAGTGGACTTGCTTTGCGGTGACTCCGGCTATTGATCCACAATATGTAACCTTTTGCCATGCTTGGCGCGGGCGTGATCGCCAGAAAGCCGGTTCCCAAGCGCAAGACACCGATTTCTAAAAACAATATTGAGGAGGGGCTTCATGTCCTCACGTCAAGAACTTGCGAATGCCATCCGCGCCCTCAGCATGGATGCGGTTCAGAAGGCCAAGTCCGGACACCCGGGCGCCCCCATGGGCATGGCCGACATCGCCGAGGTGTTGTGGAACGACTACTTGCGCCACAACCCGGCCAATCCCGCCTGGGCCGACCGCGACCGCTTCGTGCTCTCCAACGGGCACGGCTCCATGCTGATCTACTCCCTGCTGCACCTCACGGGTTACGCCCTCGGCATCGAGGACCTCAAGTCCTTCCGCCAGCTCCACTCCAAGACCCCCGGCCATCCCGAATATGGCTATGCCCCGGGTATCGAGACCACCACCGGCCCCCTGGGGCAGGGCATCACCAACGCCGTCGGCATGGCCCTGGCGGAAAAGATCCTCGCGGGACAGTTCAACAAGCCCGGCCACACCATCGTTGACCACCATACCTATGTTTTTCTGGGTGACGGCTGCCTGATGGAGGGTATCTCCCATGAGGCCTGTTCCCTGGCAGGCGCCCTGGGCCTGGGCAAGCTGATCTGCTTCTACGACGACAACAACATCTCCATCGACGGCGAGGTTCGCGGTCACGGCAATACCCCGGGCTGGTTCCTGGACGATACTCCCAAGCGCTTCGAGGCCTACGGCTGGCATGTGATCCCCAAGGTCGATGGCCATGACCCCGAGGCCATCAAGGCCGCCATCGAGGTCGCCCGCGCCATCGAGGGCAAGCCCTCCCTGATCTGCTGCCAGACCATCATCGGTTTTGGCTCCCCCAACAAGCAAGGCAAGGAGGAGTGCCACGGCGCCCCCCTGGGTGACGACGAGATCGCCCTGACCCGGGAGAACCTGGGCTGGCGTCATGCCCCCTTCGAGATCCCCGCGGACCTCCGCGCCGGGTGGGACGCCCGCGAGGCTGGCGGCCGCGCCGAGGCCGAGTGGAACGAGCGCTTCGCCACCTATACCGCCGCCTATCCAGCCGAGGCCGCGGAATTCCAGCGCCGCATGGCCGGCGACCTGCCCGCCGACTGGGCGGAGAAGTCCCAGGCCTTCGTCGACGCCGTGGTCGCCAAGGGCGAGACCATCGCCTCCCGCAAGGCCTCCCAGAACGCCCTCGACGGTTTCGGGCCCCTGCTGCCGGAACTCCTGGGCGGCTCCGCCGACCTGGCCGGATCCAACCTGACCTTGTGGAAGGGCTGCAAGGGCGTCGGCAAGCAGGATGCCTCCGGTAACTATATTTATTACGGAGTGCGCGAATTCGGCATGTCCGCCATCATGAATGGCCTGAGCCTGCATGGCGGTTTCGTGCCCTATGGCGCCACCTTCCTCATGTTCTCGGAGTACGCCCGCAACGCCCTGCGCATGGCGGCCCTGATGAAGGTGCCCAGCATCTTCGTCTATACCCACGACTCCATTGGTTTGGGCGAGGACGGCCCCACCCACCAGCCGGTCGAGCAGATCCCCACCCTGCGCCTGATCCCCAACATGAGCGTCTGGCGGCCCTGTGACGCGGTGGAGTCCGCCGTGGCCTGGAAGCTGGCCATCGAGCGCAAGAGCGGCCCTAGCTGCCTGATCTTCTCCCGCCAGAATCTGGACCACATGGAGCGGAACGCCGACCAGCTGGCCAACATCGCCCGAGGTGGTTATGTGCTGCGCGACAGCGATGGCCACCCGGAGGTGATCCTCATCGCCACTGGTTCCGAGGTAGAACTGGCCGTCAAGGCCGCGGAGGCCCTGGCCGCCCAGGGCAAGGCGGTCCGGGTGGTTTCCATGCCCAGCACCGATGTCTTCGACGCCCAGGATGCCGCCTACCGCGAGTCCGTGCTGCCCAAGGCCGTCACCGTCCGGGTGGCCATCGAGGCCGCCTGCACCGGCGGCTGGTGGAAGTACGTCGGCTCCCAGGGCGCGGTCATCGGCATCGACCGCTTCGGTGAGTCCGCCCCGGCGGGGGACCTGTTCAAGGCCTTTGGCTTCACCGTCGACAAGGTGGTGGACACCGTTAAGGGTCTGGGCTAAGGCCCGACGTGGGCCAGTGTCTGGCTTAAGGCCAGGCGCTGCCACTCAGCGACTCAGTTTTGGCTGCGACCCAGAAAACCGGCAATTGATGGGCGATGGCTATTTTTCTCAACTCATTCTCTTCCTTCACTCTCTTCCTTCACCGCTTGCCTCACTCAGGAGTAGACGCATGACGATCAAAGTCGGTATCAACGGTTTCGGCCGCATCGGCCGCATGGCCTTCCGCGCCATCGCCAAGGACTTCCCCAGCATCGAGGTCGTCGCCATCAACGACCTGCTGGACCCCGATTACCTGGCCTACATGCTCAAGTACGACTCGGTGCACGGCAACTTCCCCGGCGACATCGCCGTCGAGGGCAACACCATGATCGTCAATGGCAAGCGCATCCGCCTCACCGCCGAGACCGACCCGGCCAACCTCAAGTGGAACGAGGTCGGCGCCGACATCGTCCTGGAGTGCACCGGTTTCTTCCTGACCGAGGAGAGCTGCCAGAAGCACATCTCCGCCGGCGCCCGTAAGGTGGTCCAGTCCGCCCCCTCCAAGGACGCCACCCCCATGTTCGTCTATGGCGTCAACCACAACAGCTACGCCGGTCAGGCCATCGTCTCCGCCGCCTCCTGCACCACCAACTGCCTGGCCCCCGTCGCCAAGGTGCT
>Ga0116141_10004744_pt1 | contig 11413 bp, 9 predicted proteins | sample AD_UKC097_MetaG_FD_89744 | JGI IMG/M metagenome (GOLD analysis project Ga0116141, IMG submission 89744) | Active sludge microbial communities of municipal wastewater-treating anaerobic digesters from USA - AD_UKC097_MetaG | ecosystem: Engineered > Bioreactor > Anaerobic > Digestate | place: USA... | reverse complement strand
GCCGGTACCGAACAGCACGGGGCTCAGGTCGTAGCTGTCGAAGATGATCGGCTGGCCGGCGCGGTCGTTCTGCGGCAGCTTCACGCCGCCCAGGCTGGCAAAGGTGGCCATCAGATCCAGCCCCCCGACGATTTCGTGGTTCTTGGAAGCCGCCTTGATCTTGCCCGGCCAGATGGCGATGGCCGGAACCCGGTTGCCGCCCTCGCGCACCGTGCCTTTGGTCCCACGGAATGGCGTGTAGCCGGCATCGGGGTACACGTCCTGCCAGGCGCCGTTGTCGGTGGTGTAGACCACCAGCGTGTCCTTGTCCAGGCCCAGTGCGCGCAGCTTGTCCATGATGCGGCCGATGCGCGTGTCGAGCTCAACCACGGAGTCGGCGTACTTGCTCTTGGAGAGCGACTTGTACTGGAACTCGGGCGCCGGCAGATTGGGCTGGTGCACCTTCATGAAGTTGACATTGATGAAGAAGGGTTTGTCCGGGGTTTTCGCCGCCTGGTCCAGATACTCGAGCGCGGCCTTTTCGACGTACCCGTCAAAGAACGGAATGCCGACCACACCGTCAGGGTAAGTCACGCCATGCAGCGTGACCGGCTTGCCGGGCTCGTTGACGTACTGGCCGTTGATCTTGAAGTCTTCCTTGGGCTTCTGGCCCGCCTTGCCGGACATCGACCCCTTGGTCACCTTGTTGAACATGGCACGCAGCTCCGGGTCCATGTCGGGGAACCAGGTCGGGTCGCCATAGGTGTAGGCGTTCAGGTGGTACAGGCCGACGTACTTCATCTCGTCATAGCCCTGCGCATTGGGCAGCGCGTAGTCGTCCTCGCCCAGGTGCCACTTGCCGGTGAAATAAGTCTGGTAGCCGCCCTGCTTGAGCACCGAGGCGAGCGTCCATTCCGCCGCAGGCAGACCGCCGCCCTGCCCCTGGAAGGCCACCGTGGTCATGCCGCTGCGGTTGGGGATGCGCCCGGTCTGCATCGCTGCGCGGCCCGGCGTGCAGCTGGGCTGCGCGTAGAACGAAAAGAAGGTCATGCCATCGGCCGCCATCTTGTCGATGTTGGGCGTGGGCATGCCACGCCCTTCCCCCCCGCCGTAGGGGCCGAGATCGCCATAGCCCGTGTCGTCGGAGACGATGAACAGGATATTGGGTTTCTTGGCGGGCGCCTGGGCCTGCGCCGTCGAGGCAAGGCCAAAACCCAGCCCGACCAGCGCAAGCATGGTGCCCAGTAGTCGCATCAGCTTCATTTCGCCACTCCTTCAGAAAAACAACGCCGGACTGTGACCGATTCGCCATCGACCACCGCCCGCCCACTGGCCCAAACGCCAGAACGGATTCGCGCCCTGAATCATCGGTTGGAAATCCGTTCACGAAACCCGGAAAAAAGGGCAATCTCGACTTCCCCAAGGGGCAAATTTGCAGTGCAGCAGCCCGGCGCTGGCATCCGCCATCCCGTTCAGTCGGCCGACCCGCGCCGTAGCCGTTCGACCAGCGTGCCCAGTTCGGCGGACGTGGCGGCGCCCAGTTTGTCCATGCACTGGGCGCGAAGCGTCTTGATCGTGCGTTCAGAGACCTCCAGGGCCGCCGCGATCTGCTTGTTGAGCTTGCCGGCCACGACCTGCTCCAGCACGGTCTGTTCCCGCGGGCTCAGGAGCGCGAAGCGCTCGCGCAAGCCGGCGATATCGTTCCGCTCCCGTCGCTGCTGTTCGTCGCGCTGCAGCGCCCGGCCGATGGCCTCCACGAGCGTCTGGCGCTGCACCGGCTTTTCCAGGAAGTCCACCGCACCGGCCTTCATCGCACGCACGCTGGTCGGCACATCGGCAAAACCCGTCATGAAGATCACCGGCAGCTTGACCTTGTGGGCCGGCAAGGCGGCCTGAAGATCGAGCCCGGACGGACCGGGCATGCGCACATCGAGCAGCACGCAGCCGGGGCGATCGGGAACCGGGTGCAGCAGGAAATCGCCTGCGGACGCGTACCCGCGCGCCTCGAAGCCCGCCGCCTCCAGCAGGCGCACCAGCGCGGCGCGCAGCGACTCGTCGTCATCAACGACGTGCATCAAGGGGGGCGGGTTCGGTTCAGGCATCGCCATGATGGGGTCCGTCGACGTTTGGATCGGACCGGGGGAATTCAACCCGGAACCGCGCCCCGCCGTCAACCCGGTTCTCCGCCGTCACCTGGCCACCATGTGCCTGAACCAGGGTGCGCACGATCGACAGGCCCAGGCCCATGCCGGAGGTCTTGGTGCTGTAGAAGGAGTCGAACAAGACGGGCAGCGCCTGCGGCGAGAGGCCATGGCCCCGGTCCTGCACCGCCAGCCCAACCTGATCTGCATCCTGGAACACGCTGACGCCCACCCAGCGCCGCGCTTCGGGCAGGTCTGCCACCGCGTCCAGCGCGTTGAGCACCAGGTTGATCAGCACCTGCTGAATCTGCACCCGGTCGCCCAGCATTGGCGCGGCGGCGCCCGGGTGCTGGAATTCCAGCACGACCGCACGGCGTCGCGCCTCGACCCGCAGGATCGGCTCTACATCGGCAACGGCTTCGTCCAGGTCGAAGCGCTGGTGTTCGACCTGATGCTTGTCCAGCAAGCCCTTCAAGCGCCGGATCACCTCGCCAGCGCGCAGGTCGTCGCGACGAATGTCCGCCAGAATCTGCCGCAACCCGTCGAGCTGGTGCGTGCCCGAGTCCAGCATCATCTCGGCAGCCTCGGCATTGCTCAGGATTGCACCCAGCGGCTGGTTGATCTCATGGGCGATGGCGCCGGTCAACTCGCCGACCGTGGCGACACGCGACGCATGCAGCAACTCGGCGCGCTGTTGCCGCTCGGCCTGAACCGCGAGCTTGCGTCGGCGACGCTCGACCATGAACCCTGCGATCAAGCCTGTCTGCACCACCAACACGGCAAGCGACGCAAGCACGGCCACCCGGTGCGATTCCCACAGGCTGGGCTCCCGAAAATGCACGACTGCGTTGTCGGGAATCGCGCGCGGGCTGATGCCCCAGCGTCGAGCCTCGTTCCAGTCAACGTTCAACGTGGCGGGCACCGTTCGAACTGGCGCATCGGGTGACGGCTGCCCGCCTTCAAGCACCTGGTTCACAGCCCTCGCGGCTTGGCGCCCCATCGCTCGGAAATCCGCCATGTAGCCGCCCACCACACCGGCTCCTATCAAGGTGTTGAATACGCCATAGACCGGCGCACCGGACACGGCAGACATGCCCAGAACCGCTTCACGTGGCGTGAAATCAGTTCCGGCACCATCCCGGAAGTAGCCCGCGGCCAGGACAAGGCTGTCATCTCCAAGCCGGGACAGGCGCGCAAGCAAAGCCGGTGTTGGCAAGCCCGACAGGAACTCCGTCTCAATGCGACCACGGAACCGGGGCACTTCACTTCTTAGCTGGTCTTCCCAGGCCCGATCCTGCGGAGATGTCCCCGTGACCACCACCAGCTGGCGCGCCTTCGGGTGCCAGGCCATAGCCTGCTCGATGGTCCGCGAAAACTCGTAAACGATCGGGATACCCGTGACATCCGGCGGCAGTGGCGCCAGCCTCGAAAGAATGCCCTCAGAGACGACCAGGTAGACGATTGGAATGCCTGCAAACAGGTGCGACCGCGTTTGCAGGCAAAACGCCAGCGCATCAGGGCCGGCGGCGACGATCACATCCGGCGGATGCTTGGCGTATTTGCCGCGCAGGAAAGCACTCATCGTTTCGACAAATTCGGCGCCCTCGAACCGGGGCGCATCGAGGAACTCGTCGAACACGTTGGCGTGTCGCCCAACGCCTTCTGCGAGGCCTTCACGCAGACCGCGATCGGCCTCCACGTTGGCCGGCAGCAGCCGCCCATTGGAGTAGATGACCAGCAAGTTCGCCGGTTTCGGATCGGCCATTGCGGACAGGGGCGCCATGGCGAAACTCAGCGCCAGGAGCCAAAGGCACGCGAACCGCCTTGTGGCCGATCGAAGCGGTCCGGCGGGCAGCATCAGGTTACTCCTCTATTCATAGCCAATAATGACCATCCCACGATGGAAAACAGCCAAAACGGCTTGAAGTCCGTCAAATCCCGGCGTGGATAGCCCTGGACGATGCGGGTGTGGTGATGGGGTGGCGCTTTCACCCTTCGTCAACAACACCAGAAACTGGCTTGCTTGACAACAAGACCCGTCAGATCCCCATCCCTCGTTGGCCCGGTCGCTGCTGCCGAGCCGCAAACAGAGCTTGACCGTGGCACAGGGATCGAAGCCTTCACTTCGGGAACATCAGCTGCACCTGGGCCCGGACCTGCCAGTTGGGGCCGTCATCGGGCCTGACGATGTTGTAGTACGCCGCCAGAGACGTGTTCACCGGCAGCTTGCCCAGATGGAAGATCTTGCCCACGCCGCCACCGATCGGCACGGTCCACTTCTGGCCGCTGGCGGCATTCCAGTTCACCGTAATGACAGGCGAGCTGGTCAGGTAAAAGCCGGGGAAGTTGTAGTTGACGAACGGCTGGATCAACCCGTTGTTGTACGAGCCGCCGGCCTTGTCGCTGCTGAGCGACCAGACGTTGTTGACCAGCGCACCGTAGACCCAGGGATCGCCTTTTTCGAGTTTCAGCACCACGAACGAGGCTGCCAGGCCCCAGTTCTTGTTGCCCAGCCCGTTGGTGTCGGTGGGCAGCTGAACCACCGGGCCGACCCCCCAGATCAGGCCCTTGGGCGCGGCCGGGGACAGGAAAGCGGTGAAGGTGGTGTCGCCAAATCCATTGCTTCGGTCGTCGCCTGGGAACATGGCCGGCTGCGAGATCACCGGCACGATGGTGCGGGTGATGATGTTCCACTCCGGGTTGACCGAGACCGGGATCACCGGCTGAATGTTCAGGATGTTCTGGTTGCCCTTGAGCGGGCCGGTGTTGAGGTTGGTGTTGTTCTGGAACGGCACGCTGACCAGGTTCCCCACCGGATTCTGCGCCAGCTTGGCCAGTTCTTCGGCGCTCAGTTCGGCCCTCGCAGGCCCTCCCAGTGCGGCAGCGACTGTCGCGAAGAGCCAAACATACGGTCGACAACGATTCTTCATGAAACCCTCCAAAAAATCCCTGAGACTCAGTATCGAATTGATAGCTGACAATGGCCATTTGACGCTGGGCAGTAGCCAGAATACCTGGAATGCCGCCGTTTTTCGCCGGGTCAGTTCAGCGCATCGTCCTTGAAGAACCGGGTGCCGGTGGCCGTGATCTGGGCAGCGAGGCCGGTGTCGGTGATCTGGTAGACGAACACGCCCGGCGCCACCGACACGGCGCCGTTGAACATGCCGCCCTCGCCGCCCGCCGCGGCCGCCAGTGAACCCGAGGCACCGAACTCCCAACCCTGGTTGATGAAATTCTGCAAGGCGCTCTGGGTTTCGAACACAAAGATCAGCCGGGTGCGCGCAATGCCAATCCCCAGACCCGCCTGGACACCGATCATGCGCATGAAGGTTTGGCGATGGGTGCGGTTGTTGACCACCATGCCACGGCCCTGGCGACCGCCGGCAAACAGCAGCTTGATGCCGGTGGCGCTGAAGACACCATAGCCGGCCGCATGGTCGATGGCGTAACGGGCCGAGGGCTGGAACTCGTACAGGGTCGCCAGCGCGTCTTGCGTGGCCTCCCGGATCTCGTTACGGGTCTGGATCACCGCCGATTCATCCTGGGCGTAGGCACCGAGGGACAGCGCCATCAACAACGTGAGCAGCGCGGCGTGAATCAATCGTGAGACTGTGAGCATGGGAGAACTCCTGAAAAAAGATCACTATAGAAAACCGAACGGCCAGGTGGAGGCTCTCGCCTCCAGCTGGCCGCCGGCGTGTTCGAAAAAGTCCAGATCAGGGCCGGCTGGCCGCCATGATGACGATCTCGACGCGGCGGTTCTTCGCGCGGCCCTCGGCGGTGTCGTTGCTGGCCACGGGACGGGAATCACCAAAGCCTTGCGCCGAGATGGTATTGGCCGGAACGCCCTTGGACACCAGGAAGCGCAGCACATCGGTGGCGCGGGCCGACGACAACTCCCAGTTGGACGGGAAACGCGCCTTCAGGTGCGGGCCGATCGGCACGTTGTCGGTGAAGCCTTCCACCACGATCTGCTGGCCTTGCAGCTTGCTCAGCGAAGGGGCGATCTTGGCCAGGGCGGCTTCACCCTTCGGGCTCAGCGTCCAGCCACCCTCGGCGAACAACACCTCGTTGACCATCGTGACCTTGAGCTGGTTCTGCAGCTGCGTGATCTGCGCCTGATCGCTGGCCAGCTCACCCCGGAGCTGCTGATTGAGCGCGTCGAGCTGCTGGTTTGCGGTGTTGAGTGTGTTGGCCTTGGCCACTTCGGTGTTGTAGGTCTGCTGCGAGACGCAGCCTGCGGCGAGCACGGTGGCGCACAGGACCGCGGCAATCTGATATTTCATCTCTTTCCTCCTGATAGAGCGGTAGGCATAACTTGGGTTGTCACGACGCGTGAGAGAGTCCGACGTCTGATGCAAATCGAGACTGACGTGACCGACGCTCAAGATCGCCGCAGGTTCGGGAGTGCCACGCCAAACGTCTCCCTGTGGCCGCCCGCCTAAGGCTTCTGGACCACATAGACCAGGTTGTTCCCCTGGAATGATGCCCGGTAGTAGTTGCCACCACAGAGGTAATACTCGATGCCGCTGATGGGCGCGGAGACGCAACCCGCCGGCAACTGGGCGACCACGGTGCCAATAGGCAGGGGCGCACCAGCAGGCGGTGGAGGAGGCGGCGCGTCCGCCTTGGCAGCTGCGGACGATTGGGCGGCGGCATTGGCTGCCGCAGCCGTGGTGGCAACCGCGGCTGTGGTGGCGACAGCAGCGGTCGCCACCACCGCCTCGGTTTCCCGATAGGCCGTGCGCCGGGCCACACCGGCGTAGCTGACCGGCGTCAACGGGCGGCCGACGATGGCCCGGGCGTCGCCCACCAGGCCGATGCGAACCGGCGATGACGGAAGCATTTCGACGATGGCCAGCAGCAAGGTGGAGGCGAGGACGAGTTTTGAGGCAGATAGCTTCATGGGATTCTCCTTCGGGCTCAGCGCGCCGGATTGGGGGGCAGGAACTCAACCGCCTTGGCACCAACCGGCGGGACGAAGCGGAACTTGCTGGCCGCAATCGTGGGCTGGGTGTTCACATCCAACACCTGCAGGGTGAACTGCGGGGCACCAACGACCCCTTTCGATGTGATCACGTAGCGGCAGGGCAGCGGTTTGGCGCCCTCGTGCACCCAGAGCTGCCAGTCGACCTCGGCGCCCCGGTACGCCAGGTGGTGGCAGCGCTGGCCGCCCACGGCGACCAGCCCGAGGTAGACCCCTGACTTCACATCCTGCATCAGCCGGTCGTAGGCGCGGGTGTCGATCAGGTCAGCGCCGGGCGCGACCACGTCGAGCTTGGTCTGGGCAAACTCCAGCATCGCGTCGATGGTGGCGGGTGCGGGAACCGTTGCGTAATGCTTGGTGCCCGGGTTGAACAGCGTCAGCGTCTTGCCGTCGTAGTAAAACGACTGGTCGACAATGTCACCCCGGCGCTCGGCCATGAGTTTGTTCGGGCGCGAGACCGTAAGGGCGGCCGGGGCGACGAACTGGATTTTCTGCCCCTCGGTGGTCACCACCTCAAGGCTGTTCTCGGTGCGCAGGCTGAATTGCTTGAGCCCGGCCAGGTAGGTGGTCATGGCGCGCAGCACAGTGTCGGCTTTGGCATCGACACCGGCGGGCTGGGCCCATACGCTCTGGGCCAGGCACGCGCCGGCCAGTGCGGCACCGGCCAGGAGGGATCGGGAAGGGAAGCGTTTCATCATGGTTCCTGGTTGAGTCGTGCGCGCGGCACAGGTTGCTTCAGCGACGAACGCCCACGCGGTTGGCGCCCCCGTTTTGGTTGGTTGCGCTCACCCCCGGCGCACCCACATTTCCAGCAGCGCCGGGCTGATTGATCCCGGGGTCACGTACTCCGACGCCTGGCGCGCCAACGCCAACGCCGGGTGCAACGCCTACCCCCGGGGCGCCCACGCCCGGTGTGGCCGCAGCGGCCGGGCGCTCCACACAGCCCTTGGGCACGCCCACGGTCTTGCAGTACACGACGGCGCTGGCCGGGGTTGCGAGAAAGGCGGCGCCGAGCGCCAAAATGGACATCAAACGGATCATTTCGGACTCCTTCATGCGTGAAGTAAGTATTAGTCTGTAAAGCGGGTTGCGGGTTCTTGCGCCGATGGCGAGGTCAGTCCTTGGCCTTCATCGCGGCCTGCAGCCTGGCGATATCCGCCGGCGACAGCTGCGGCCGGTCAAGCTTGACCGTCAGCTTATTCAGCTTCGCGGTCAGCGCGAACGGCGGCTTGTAGTCGGCGTCGTTCACGCCGGTCAGCGTGTCGGAGCCGATGTCGAAGCTCTCGTCCCACTGCAGGATCATCGGCAGCGTCTTTTCCATCTTCTTGGTGTCGACCACCTTGCCGTCGACCTTGAGCGTGCCCACGCCCGACCGCCCCACGCCGCTGAAGTCGTTGAAAGCCAGCGTGCCGGCACCCAGGCCGTCGTACTTGAAATCGAATTCGACGGTATGACGCCCTGGGGTCAGCGCCTCGGCGCCCTCCCACTTCAACCGCTCCAGATCGACCAGGTTCCACAGGAACACCGGCTTACCCTTGAGCAGGTAGAAGCCATAGCCGCCGAAGCGCCCGCCGGAGGTCAGGATCATGCCCTCGGCGCCACCGGCGGGCACCTCGATGTCGGCGGTGATGGTGTACGAGGTGTTCAGCAGCAGCGGCGAATCCCCCTGCGGCAGGCCGATCATCGGGCGGGTGTAGACAAATTCGCTGCGCCCGGCGGTGATGTTGGGCCGCGGAGCGACCAGGCGCGAGGCCACCGAGGCATCCATCGGGAACACCTGGTATTTCTTCGCTTCAGCAATGAATTTGGCTTTCATTTCCTTGACCTTGGCCGGGTACTTGGCCGCCAGGTCGGTGGTCTGGCTGAAGTCCTCGTTCAGGTTGTACAGCTCCAGCACCTGGTTGTTCAGCGGGTCGGGGTTGGCCGGGCCGAAGGCGTCCCACGGCGCACGGTTCACCTTGGTGCTGAGGAACCAGCCGTCGTCGTACAGCGCCCACTGGCCCATCATCTCGGAGTACTGCGTCTTGTGCCGTTGCGGCGCCTTGGCATTCTTCGCGTCGAAGGTGTAGGCGAAGCTGGTGCCCTCGATCGGCGCTTGCTTGATGCCGTCCACCATCAACGGCGCCTTGATACCGGCGGCCTCCAGGATGGTCGGCACCACGTCGATGACGTGCGTGAACTGCTCGCGCAAGCCGCCCTTGTCCTTGATGCGCGCCGGCCACGAAACCACCATGTTCTGGTTGATGCCGCCCAGCGCCGAGGCGTTCTGCTTGAACCACGAGAAGGGCGTGTCGAAGGCCCACGACCAGCCGGCCGACATGTGGTTGTAGGTCATCTCCGTGCCCCAGACGTCGTACCACTTCATCTGGACCTCGGCGGGCAGCTTGTTCAGGCCGTTGAAGAAAGCCACCTCGTTCGGCGTTCCCAGCGGCCCGCCTTCGGCGCTGGTGCCGTTGTCGCCGTTGATGTAGATGACGAGCGTGTTGTCCAGGCGGCCCAGGTTCTCGAAATGCTGGATGACGCGACCGATCTCATAGTCGCTGTACATCGCGTAGGCAGCGAAGACCTCGACCTGGCGGATGAAGAGCTTTTTCTCGTCGGCACTCAGCTTGCTCCACGGCGTGAGCAACTGCTCCGGCCAAGGCGCGAGCTTGGTGTTGCGGGGAATCACACCCATGCGCTTCTGGTTCTCGAAGATGCGCTCACGGACCTTCTCGTAGCCGTCGTCGAAGAGCTTCATGGCCCGCACCTTGTCGACCCATTCCTGGGTCGGGTGGTGCGGCGCATGCGTCGCACCGGGCGCGTACTTGATGAACAGCGGCTTGCCCGGCTGGATCTGGTGCATGCGGGTCATGTAGTCGATCGCGTCGTCGGCCATCGCGGTGACCAGGTTCCAGGTGCCCTTGGGCTTGCCGTCGAACGGGAAGATCTGCGTCGTGTTGCGGAACAGGTTGGGCTGCCACTGGTTGGCATCGCCGCCCATGAAGCCGTAGAAGTACTCGAAGCCCATGCCGGTCGGCCACTGGTCGAAGGGGCCCACCTGGCTGGCGGCGAAGGCCGGCGTGTTGTGGTTCTTGCCGAACCACGAAGTCGCGTAACCGTTGTCGCGCAGCATGCGGCCGATGGTGGCCTTGTCCTTGGCGATGATGCTGTTGTAACCGGGGAAGCCCGTGGCCTGCTCGGAGATCACACCGTTGCCGGCCGAATGGTGGTTGCGGCCGGTGATCAGCGCGGCGCGCGTGGGCGAGCACAGCGCGGTGGAAAACATGCGGTTGTAGCGCAGGCCTTCGGCGGCGAGCTTGTCCATGGTCGGCGTCGGGATCACGCCGCCGAAGGTGCTGGGCACGCCGAAGCCGGCGTCGTCGGTAATGATCAACAGCACGTTGGGCGCGCCCTTGGGCGGCACCACACGCGGCGCCCACCAAGGCTTGGACTGGAGGGCGCCGTTCTTGATGACGCCGCCAAATTTCGGATCGGGCGCGGGCAGCTGCTTGTTGCTGACCGTCGTCGTGGCGCTGGGGCTGCCGGGCACGCCTGTGGTTTGCTGTTGCGCCAGGACCAGGCCGCAGCCCAGACCCGCCGCGGCGCCGACCAGCCAGCAGGCCAGTGTGCGTACATGCTTGTTCATGATCGATTTCCTCCGGTTGGGTCCGAAACGGGGCCTTTTGGTGAAGCCGAAAGTTTTCACCAACCGGCGCAATCTAGCACCGAACAATGCCCCTGGTTTGACATCACGCGCCGATAAATTGATACTTTACGACACACCGTGTAGATGTCCTGAACAAAAGCCCAGCCATGAACATCCCGCTTGAACTTCGCCTTCCGCGACCGGGCATGATCCGCGCGGCTCCCCTGCTGGCGCTGCCGGACGTGATGCGCGAGCTGGGCGCCGACCTGGCGCCGCTCGCCCAAGCCATGGGCCTTTCCAGCCGGGTTTTCGAAGATCCCGAGGAACCCGTCGCGTACCAGACGCTGTGTGCCCTGCTGGCGGCCTGCTGCCGCGCCAGTGCCTGCCCCCACCTCGGTCTGCTGGTTGGTCAGCGCAGCGGCCTGGAGGCGCTGGGCGCGCTGGGCTACCTGGTGCAGAACGCACCCGACGTGCGCACCGCGCTCGACGCGTTGATTGGCCACATGGACGTGCACGACCGGGGCGCCGCGCCGGCGCTGGAACTGCATGGCGACCTGGCCTTGCTGCGATATGACATCTACCGGCCCGACGCCGACGGCTCGGGGTCGGTCAGCGACGCGGCGATGGCAATCGGTTACAACGCCCTGCTACGGCTCTGCGGGCCGGACTGGAAGCCTT
>Ga0116141_10004740_pt1 | contig 11415 bp, 11 predicted proteins | sample AD_UKC097_MetaG_FD_89744 | JGI IMG/M metagenome (GOLD analysis project Ga0116141, IMG submission 89744) | Active sludge microbial communities of municipal wastewater-treating anaerobic digesters from USA - AD_UKC097_MetaG | ecosystem: Engineered > Bioreactor > Anaerobic > Digestate | place: USA... | reverse complement strand
CTACCGCTCAAGGCGACGCCACAGGGGTTGGCGTGCTTGACGATGACGCAGGCCGGACCTTCGACAAATTGCTTGACGCACTCCAGGGCCGCGTCGGTATCGGCGATGTTGTTGTAGGACAGCTCCTTGCCCTGGAGCTGGGTCGCGGTGGCGACACTCGCCCCGGTCAGGTCGGCCTCGGTGAAGAAGGCCGCCGCCTGATGGGGGTTCTCGCCATAGCGCATGGCCTGGCGCAGTCGTACCTGAAGATTCAGGGTCCGCGGGAAGGGGGCGGGTTCGGCCCCCGACGCCTCCCCGGTGCCGGTTGGGACCAGCCGCCGGCCTAGGTAGTTGGCGATGGCGCCATCGTAGCGGGCGGTGTGTTCGAAGGCCTTGACCGCCAGATCGAAGCGCAGGACATCGCCGACGGCCCCGTCCTGGGCCTGCATCTCCGCCAGGACCCGGTCATAGTCCGCGGCGTCCACCACCACGGTGACGGCGGCGTGATTCTTGGCGGCGGCCCGCAGCAGGGTGGGTCCACCGATGTCGATATTCTCGATGGCGGTGGCCAGGTCACAGCCGGGCCGGGCCACGGTCTGTTCGAAGGGGTAGAGATTGACCACGACCAGGTCGATGGGGTGGATGCCGTTCTCCCGCATCACCAGGTCGTCGATGCCCCGCCGACCGAGGATGCCGCCATGGACCAGGGGGTGCAGGGTCTTGACCCGGCCACCCATCATCTCCGGGAACCCGGTGTAGTCGGCGACCTCGGTGACCGGGATTTCCTGGTCGGTCAGGAGGCTGGCGGTGCCGCCGGTGGTGAGGATCTCGATCCCCCGCGTCGCCAGGGCACGGGCGAAGTCGACCAGGCCGGTCTTATCGGAGACGCTGATGAGGGCGCGGCGAATGGGCTGCATGGGTCTTGGGCCTCGGAAAAATACGAAGTGAGTGAATGGGGATGCTCCCCGCTAACTGTGACGAGGGGGCCGGCCGCACCCTACGCAATCGCCCGGTGGCAAGGCTCTGATCTCAGTCCGGGGCTAGCGGGTGGCTCCGGTCAGGCACGGCGTCGACGGTGCCCGCCACGTTCTGGTAGAGCGCCAGCTTCTTGCGCAGGGTGGTGCGGCTCAGGCCGAGCATGGCGGAGGCCCGGCTCTGGTTCCCCTGGGTGAACTCCAGGACCTCTTCGATCAGGGGGCGCTCGATTTCGCGCAGGACCAGGCCGTGGAGGTCACCCCCGGCGTGATCCCCCAACCGGTGGAGATAAAAGCGTACGGCCACGCGCACGCATTCGCACAGGGGCTCGGAACGATCCAGGCGCTGCACGAAAAGACCGTCCAGGCTCGGAGCGGGCGTCAGGCTGGGTTGCTGTGCCGTCAGGTGGTTCATGCCGCCGGCGGGTCCTCCGTTTGCCTCCCCCAGGCGCACGCGGGCGTGGCCTCGATGAGAGTCACTTGTTCTTGCCGGGTTGCGGCGCGATTGAAGATCTCCCGGAAGGCCGCCGCGTCCCGCCGGCCGCGTAAATACCAGCCCAGGTGCTTGCGGGCGATGCCCACGCCGGTGAGATCACCATGAAATTCGTACAGGGCCTGCACATGGTGAAGCAAGGTGGCCTTGACCCAGCCCGAATCGGGTGGGGGAGGCAGGCCGCCGGTCGTCAGATAGTGGTCAATTTCCCGGAAGATCCAGGGTCGCCCCAGGGCGGCCCGTCCGATCATGATAGCATCCGCCCCCGTATAGTTCAGCACGAAGCGGGCGCGTTCGGGCGAGTCGATGTCGCCATTGGCGATGAGCGGCATGGGGGTGACCTGCCGCAGGGCCCGCAGGGTGTCGTGCTCCGCGGTGCCGGAAAAGCCGCAGGCACGGGTACGGCCATGGACGGTCAGGGCGGCGATGCCGCTCTCCCAGGCGATCCGGGCGATACGCGGGGCATTGCGTTCCTCCGGCGACCAGCCGGTGCGGATCTTAAGGGTGACGGGCAGGGGGACCGCGGCCACCACGGCGTCCAGGATAGCGGCCACCAGGCGCTCATTGCGCAGCAGGGCCGAGCCGGCGTCCTGGCGACAGACCTTTTTCGCCGGGCAACCCATGTTGATGTCGATGATGTCCGCGCCCAGGTCCCGGTGCCGCCGTGCCGCCTCCGCCAGGGCCCCAGGGTCGTTGCCTACGAGTTGGGTGACGATGGGCCCCGTCTCCCCCGCGTGGTCGAGGCGTCGCCGGCTCTTGCGGCGATTCCAGAGACGGGTATCCGCGGCGACCATCTCGGACACGGCCAGCCCCGCCCCCAGCCGCCGGCAGAGTTCACGGAAGGGACGATCCGTGACCCCGGCCATGGGCGCCAGGATCAGGTTGTTGGCGAGGGTGTGGGGGCCGATCCGCAGGGGTGGGGGCGAATGACTCGGCGCCCGAGAGGGGGCTGCAACCTCCGTCCCGGTCACTGCGCGGTGGCGCGTCGCGGCAGAGGGATGGGGTTCGAGGCCACCGGTCCCTGGGACCTGCGGAAGCTCGCGCGCCGGGAGGTCATGCCGCGCGCCCGTCACCCAAGCCTCCGTTTCACGGGAGGTAGGCATCACCTCCGTCACTCATCCTTCCCCGCTGCGGGAGGGCCGGCTTCGGCAACGACCGGGAATGGATGGCGCCGCCCGCTGAGCAGGATCCACTCCTCGGCCACGACCGGGGGCTCCAGTTGAAACCAGGGGGCATAGGCAGCGGCGACGGTCTGGGCCTGGTCCGCCAGCAGTCCCGAGAGGGCCAGCCGGCCGCCGGGGCGCACCAGGGCCGCGAGGTGGGGCGCCAGTTCGAGCAAGGGGCCGGCGAGGATGTTCGCCACCAGGCAGTCGGCCCGCTCGTCAGGCAATTCCTGGGGTGACAGCACCCGCAGGTGCCCGGCGACGCCGTTCTCGGCGGCGTTGGCGCGAGTCGCCTCCAGGGCCTGAGGGTCGTGGTCCACCGCCAGGGCCGCCGCGGCCCCCAGCTTGAGGGCGGCGATGGCGAGGATACCCGAGCCGCAGCCATAGTCGATCAGCCGGGCCCCGACCAGGGGGATACCATCCAGCCAGCGCAGGCAGAGGGCCGTGGTCGGGTGATGGCCGGTACCGAAGGCCAGGCCCGGGTCCAGTTCGACCAGGACGGCCCCCGGGGGCTCATTCGGGGGGCGCTGGCCGCGGGGACAGACCCAGAGTCGATCCCCAAAGCGCGTGGGCGCGAAGTCGTCGCGCCAGGTGTGCTCCCAGGCCTGGTCGGCGATCTCCTCCCAGCGGGGCGGTCCGGTTTGCAGGTCCGCCAGGATAGTGGTCAGGGTCTCGGCGGTCTGACGGCTGGCGGGGTCGGGCTCGAAGAGGGCGGTGACCAGGACCTCACCCCACAAGGGGGTGGTCCCCAGCGGGGGTTCGAGTTGGGGCTCATCCCCGGCATCAGCCAGGGTGACGGCCAGGGCGCCGGCATTCTCGAGGGCCGCTTCGAGGAGCGGCGCCCGCTCCCGGTCGGTGCTGAGGGTCAGTTGCAGCCAAGGCATGGGGGAGATCCGGGGGCGAGCGAGGAGCGGACCCGAGTGGGGTTAGCTGACGGGGGCCGGCTAGAGCCCCAGCTTCTTCTCCAGATAGTGGATGTTCATGCCCCCGGCGCGGAAGGCGGCATCGGTGAGGATCCGGCGTTGCAGGGGGAGGTTGGTGTGAATCCCCTCGATGACCGTTTCCCGGAGGGCATTGCTCATTCGGGCCAGGGCGGCGGGACGGTCCTCGCCGTGGGCGATGAGCTTGCCGATCATGGAGTCGTAGTAGGGCGGTACATAGTAGCCGCTATAGATGTGGGTCTCCATGCGGATCCCCGGCCCGCCGGGGGCGTGGAACTCCTCGATGCGCCCCGGGCTGGGGATGAAGGTCTCGGGATGCTCGGCATTGAGGCGGCATTCGATGGCATGGCCATGGATCTGGATATCCTCCTGGCGGTAGCGCAAGGGCTCGCCGGAGGCAATGAGGATCTGCTCCTTGACGATGTCCACCCCGGTGATCATCTCGGTCACGGGATGCTCCACCTGGACCCGGGTGTTCATCTCGATGAAATAAAACTCGCCATTCTCGTAAAGGAACTCGAAGGTGCCGGCGCCGCGGTAGCCGATGCGGCGACAGGCCTCGGCGCAGCGCTCGCCAATCCGGCGACGTTGCTCCGCGGTGATCCCCGGGGCCGGCGCCTCCTCCACCACCTTCTGATGACGGCGCTGCATGGAGCAGTCTCGTTCCCCGAGGTGGATGGCGTTGCCATGGGTGTCGGCCAGGAGCTGGAACTCGACGTGACGCGGATTCTCCAGGTACTTCTCCATGTAAACCATGGGATTGCCGAAGGCGGCGCTGGCCTCGGCGCGGGTCAAGGCTATGGAATTGAGCAAGGTGGCCTCGGCATGGACCACCCGCATCCCCCGGCCGCCGCCACCCCCGGAGGCCTTGATGATGACCGGATAGCCGATCTCCCGGGCCAGCCGCAGGGTGCGCTTCTTGTCATCGTCCAGGGGACCATCGGAGCCGGGGACGCAGGGCACCCCGGCCTCCTGCATGGCGCGGATCGCGGAGACCTTGTCGCCCATCAGGCGGATGGTCTCGGCACTAGGGCCGACGAAGATGAAGCCGCTGCGCTCCACCCGCTCGGCAAAGTCGGCGTTCTCGGACAGGAAGCCATAGCCGGGGTGGATGGCGACGGTATCCGTGACCTCGGCGGCGCTGATGATGGCGGGGATATTGAGATAACTCCCCGCCGATTGCGCCGGCCCGATGCAGACCGTCTCGTCCGCCAGCAGGACGTGCTTGAGTTCCCGGTCGGCCTCGGAGTGAACGGCGACGGTCTTGATGCCGAGTTCGCGGCAGGCGCGCAGGATGCGCAGGGCGATTTCGCCGCGATTGGCGATGAGCAACTTCTCGATCATGGTGGTGCGATCCGCGTCCGAACGCTGACGATGCCGTCGGGATGACCTCAGAAGGGGGAATTGGCCCGCCCCGTGACCGGGGGGGTGGCCACCCGGACCCTGAGGATGGTGTCTAGTCGATGACGAACAGGGGCTCGTTATATTCCACGGGCTGGCCGTTTTCCACCAGAAGGCGCTTGATGATCCCGGCCTTCTCGCATTCGATCTGATTGAGGATCTTCATCGCCTCGATGATGCATAGGGTATCGCCGACCTTGACGCTGTCGCCCTCGTCCACGAAGGGCCGGCTGCCCGGGGATGGGGAGCGGTAGAAGGTGCCGACCATCGGCGAGCGCACCAGGCTCGCCTCGGGGAACTCGGCGCCGGGAGTCTCCGGGTTCTTGCTGGTGTCCGGGGCCGTCAATGCCGGGGGAGCGGCCGGCGCGGCGGTGGGCAGCGGGGCCGCCGGCATGTACAGGGGCGCGGCCGTGGCGCTGGCGCGGCTGATGCGGACCGATTCCTCGCCCTCGCGGATCTCGATCTCGGCGATATCGGATTGTTCTAGGAGTTCGATGAGTTTCTTGACTTTGCGGATATCCATGGGGGTGTCTTGTCAGTCAGGGGTGGTGTTCCGGGCCAACCGCTCGGCGGCGGCGCGCAGGGCCAGTTCGTAGCCCGTCGCGCCCAGACCGCTGATCACGCCCACCGCCAGGTCCGAGAAGTAGGAGTGGCGCCGAAAGGGCTCGCGGGCGTGGACGTTGGACAGGTGCACCTCGATGAAGGGAATGGCCACCGCCGCCAGGGCGTCGCGCAAGGCGATGCTGGTATGGGTGAAGGCCGCCGGATTGAAAATGATACAGGCCACGCCTTGGGCCGGGGCCTGATGGATGGCGTCGATCAGCTCATGCTCGGCGTTGCTCTGGCGGAAACCGAGGCTCAGCCCCAAGTCGCTTGCCAGACCACGCAGGCGCTCCTCGATCTCGGCCAGAGTGACATGCCCGTAGTGGCCGGGTTCCCGGACGCCGAGCAGATTCAGGTTGGGACCGTTGAGGACGAGGATGGTTGCCATGGAGAATTCTTTGCCAGAGCGGGAGGAACACCGAAGTTTGGTCGCTGGTGGCCAGACCCGGGCGTGACTCCGGGCTCCGAAGGGGCGGATTGTGCGGATTCCCCGGGATGCTGTCCAGTTCCGCGCCGCCGGTCGCGAGCGGCGGTTGTCACCTGGTCAGAGAGTCAGACCCGAAGCAACTATAATCATCGCACCCCATTTTTTGGCTGTCCCGGATAGGGTGGCGTCTGGCGGGGGACAACCTGAATACGTCCCTCTAGGCTTGACGACCGCATCCTTGCGGTCGGCACTCCGCCAGACGCCCCCCGACCCTCCTTATCCACGCCGAAAACTGAAATGCGTTGGGTATAAATTTGCCGTGGAGCCGCGGGGGCTGACGGAATTATTGGGTCCTGGCCTGGGCGGCCTGGGTAAGCAGTGGCGGCAGCCAGCCGCTCAGGACCCCTTGGGTGAGCTCGCCACAGTGATCGTGAACCCGCCGGCCGCGGTGATCGAAAATCACGGTGAAGGGCAGGGCTTGCAGGCGGTTGCCCAGGCGACGGGACACTTCCACCGCCTCCGCCCCGCCCAGCAGGATGGGATAAGTGACCGGATTCTGGGCCAGGTAGGCCGTCACCTCGTTGGCCGTGTCGATGGCGATACCGATCACCTGCAACTGATCGCTGACCCCCTGGGTCGCCAGGAGGAGGCGTAGATCGCGCTGGCAGGGCTGGCACCAACTGGCCCAGAAGTGCAGAACCAGGACCTTGCCAGCCCAGTTGGCGCTGTTGACGTCCTCGCCCGCTAGCGTGCGCAGGCTGAAGCCGGGCAATTCCGTAAGCCGCTCCCTGGTCGCCTGGCGAAAATCGGGCAGCTGCACGCTGGGGGGCTTGGTCTCCCCCAGCCAGGGTTGGCCGAAGATGGCGATCAGAATGCTGATGGCCCCCGCCAGGAGGGTGGCCAGGAGCGCCTTGCCGGCCTTCAAGGCAGTAGGCCGCGCAGATGGCTTGCGAACTCCGCGGCCGGCACGAAGCCGACGATGCGGCGGTCGCGGCGTTCCTGACCCTGGCCGTCAAAAAAGAGCATGGCCGGGGGTCCGGGGATCCCGAACCGTCCCTGCATCAGGGCCTGATCCTCCGCATCGTTCGCGGTGACATCGGCCTTGAGCAGTACGAAGCGGGCCATTTCGGCGGCGACGGCGGGGTCGGAGAAGGTGTAACGCTCCATCTCCTTGCAGGAGACGCACCAGTCGGCATAGAAATCCAGCAGCACGGGGCGACTGCTGCTACGCGCGGCCGCCAGTTCCCGCTCCAGCCCCGCGGTGCCTTTAATGGCCTTGAACTGGACCCCTTGCGGGGCGCCACCAGGGCCACCGGCGCCCAGGCCCAGGTTGAGACCCCGCAAGGGCTGGAGGGTGTCCTTGCCGCCCGCCGCGGCCCCCACCAGCATCAGGGCGCCGTACACCAGCAGGACCAACCCCAGGCCCTGCCACAGTTTGCGCCAGCCACTGGCATCGGGGGGCAGATGGGTGATGGCTCCCAGATAGATGGCCGAGCAGATCAGCAGGCTGCCCCAGAGCAGCAGGCTGACGGCGGGGGGTAGGATGCGCTCCAGGAGCAGGATGGCGACCCCCAGCAGGGTGACACCGAACACCGCCTTGATCGACTCCATCCACACCCCTGCCCGGGGCAGCAACTTGCCCGCCGAGGTGCCGATGGCCAGCAGGGGAGCGCCCATCCCCAGGCCCAGGGCGAAGAGGGCGGCGAAACCGAGGAGGGCGTCGCCGGTCTGGCTGATGAAGATCAGGGCGCCGGCCAGGGGCGGGGCGACGCAGGGCCCGACGATCAGGGCGGACAGGGCGCCCATGATGGCGACGCCGATCAGATGCCCCCCCTGCTGGCGCTGACTGTAGGAAGCGATCCGGCTCTGGAGGGCGGAGGGCAGTTGCAGGTCATAGAAGCCGAACATGGACAAGGCCAGGGCGACGAAGACCAGGGCGAAGAAGGCGAGAATCCAGGGGTCCTGGAAGGCCGCCTGGAGGTTGGCCCCACCCAGGCCCGCCAACAGACCGGCGATGGCATAGGTAAGGGCCATGGCCAGGACGTAGGTCAGGGACATCCAGAAGGCCTTGCGGGTGGAGATCCCCGGGCCATGGCCGGCGATGATCCCCGAGAGGATGGGGATCATGGGGAAGACGCAAGGGGTGAGGGCCAGGAGGAGGCCGAAGCCAAAAAAGAGCCCCAGGGTTGCCCACAGGCTGCCACTGGCCAGGGTGGCGGCGATCCGATCCTGCTCGCTCTGGGGTGGCTCCGGGGCGGGCGCCAGCGATGGCGCCAGCGTGGAGGCTGGGCTGGCGACGCGGTCGGCGTTGGCGGTGCCGGAGGTGCTGGCGGTCGCCTCCCGAGCCACACCGTCCTGAGCCGTTACGGCCGCCTGGCCAGATCCAGCCTGAGCCGCGCCCGCCTGACCTACGCCAGCCCGAGCCTCCCCAGCCAGAGCCGCGCCCGATTGTAGGGCGGGCATGCTCAGCTCGACCCGGGTCCTTTGCGGCGGATAGCAGACGCCAATGTCGGCACAGCCCTGATAACTGGCGGTCAGGGTGATGGCTTGGGCCTGGCCCTGTCCGTCGGCCGGAAGTCCGGCGATGGGTACTTCCACCTCGATGCCTTCCCGGTACAGGTGGACATCCCCGAGGCTGCCATCCGGCCTGACGGCATTGGCTACCCGTTCCGCTGCTGGCCAAATCACCTCACCCAGGGTGGCACCGGCGGGACTCTCGAGCTTCAGCGCCAGTTTGTCACGGTAGAGGAAGGTCCCGGGGGCAATGGTCCAACGCAGGCGTAGGCGATCCGGGGCGAGGGGTTCGGCCGCCAGACGAAAGGCCTCCTCGGCAGGCAAGAGGCTCTGATCGTCACCAGAAGCCCCCAAACTCAGACCCAGGGACTGAGCGAGCCCCGCCTTGCCACCGCTTGGCGACGCGGACGGCGGGACGCGGGCCGGGGCGTCTTGTGGATCGGCGGTCGGAGTGGCTGGCGAAGCGGTGGGTGGTGCGGCCGGCGAGGCGGTGGGCGAGGTGGATGGCGGGGCGAAGGACTCACCCGCAGCGGAGGCATTTTTCGCGGCGGGGGCTCCGGGAACGAGTGCCTGGGGTGGCAAGGCGATGGCCAGGGTCTGGCGATGGGGCGGGTAGCAGAAGCCGGCGTCGGCGCAACCCTGGGAACTCACCTCCAGGTCCAGGCGCGCGCCACTGCCCGGGCTCCGTTCGATCGGCAACCAGACCTCGATCGCGCCGCGCAGGATCTTGACCTCGCCAAAGAATTCGTCTTGGCGGGTTTCCCCCGGGGGGATATCCGCCTCACCGGGGCGCATGCCAGCGGTCAGGCTGCGAAAGCGAAACTTGTTACGATAAAGATAATAACCCTCAGCGACCGACCAATTAATGACCACCTTGTCGGGCCCTTCCGCCTCCGCGACCAGGGGAAAGGCCTGTTCCGGCGGCAGAAATTCCTCATCGGCCCAGGCCGGACTCCCAGCCAGCGCGGCCAGGAGGAGGAGTAGAACTGGGAGGCCGGGAAAAAACCTCTGCGGGGAGTACTTCATGTTTTTCACTGACACTGAGAAAGCCAGTCCGAGGCTGCGGAAAAAACCGTATCTTTTCATAACCGCCGTGATGGTTGGATTCAGGCGACGGGAGAGGTGCATGCATTGACCCATTCAAGATAATCGGGCAAACCCTGGCTGATCGGGCAGGCAATGATCTCCGGGAGGTCGTAGGGATGCAACTCACGCAGGCGCGCGGCCAGGGTGGGAAACAAGACCTCCCGGGTCTTGATCAGCAGCAGGACCTCCGCGTCACGCACCAATTTTCCCTGCCAGCGATAGATGGACCGGATGCCGGGCAGCAGGTTGACGCAGGCGGCCAGGTCCTCCTCCACCAGCCGGGTTCCGAGCCGGTCGGCCGTCTCCAGGTCCGGCGCGCTGCAGAAGACCAGTATCAAGGGGGAGGGAGGGGCGTGGTCGGTCATGCTCTGGTAACCTGTAGGGCAAGGCCTGGTTGGCGAGCCACTGACGCTCAATTTTATACATCGCCTTTCGGACTTCGGCCCCGATCCGGGAAAACCGAAAATTCAGGTGCGATGACTATACCGGCTTATCCAGTGAATTTTGATCATTATAGAGGTCACGCGCTTGATCCTGTTTCTCCTGGTGCTGGTCGGCGTTCCGCTCGTCGAACTTTACTTTCTCATTCAGGTGGGTAGCGAGATCGGTGTCCTACCCACCATTGGTATCAGTCTCTTTACCGCGGCGCTGGGCGGGTACCTGGTCCGTCATCAAGGTTTCGCTGTCCTGGCACGGGTGCGCCAGGTCAAGGATCAGGGGGAACCGCCGGCCCTGGCGGTCCTGGATGGCGCCTTGCTGTTGATTGCCGGTCTCTTCCTGCTGTTGCCGGGATTTGTCACCGACTTAATCGGCTTTCTGCTACTGATTCCGCCGCTGCGCCAGCAGCTCATCCGGCGCTATGTCGCGGTTCTGCCGCCGGGGTCCGGACAGGCATCCGCGGCCGGCCCCCGGGTGATCGAGGGTGATTATCGGCGTGAGCCAGACTGAGGTTCGGCCCTCACACCCACCTTTCGCCCTTAAGGACTTTAGCCCTTTCACCCTTGACAGGTCCGAGTGAGCCCCTATCATTAGCACTCGCCAAGGGTGAGTGCTAACAAGCTGGCGCCGCCCCCCTCGACCGTCCCTCTGTATGGGGTCCCCAATCCCCCGGCGGTCAACGTCTTTACAACCCATCCCATTAGTTTCACTCAGGAGAAGGTTCTCGATGAACATTCGTCCCTTACACGATCGCGTCGTAGTTCGCCGTATGGAAGAGGAGCGCACCTCCGCCGGCGGTATCGTGATCCCGGATTCCGCCACCGAGAAGCCGATTCAGGGCAAGATCATCGCCGTCGGCCAGGGCAAGCCCCTGGACAATGGTCAGGTCCGGGCCCTGGAGGTCAAGGTCGGTGATCGCGTCCTGTTTGGCAAGTATTCCGGCACCGAGGTCAAGCTCGATGGCGATGATTTCCTCGTCATGCGCGAGGACGACATCATGGGCGTTATCGAATAAGGGGTCCCCTCCTTTTCCCCCTCCCCATTCCGGAATAGCATTGAATCATTTGAGGAATCAGTAGTATGAGCGCAAAAGACGTTCGTTTTGGCGATGACGCACGTATCCGCATGATGGCCGGCGTCAATGTCTTGGCCAATGCCGTCAAGATCACCCTGGGCCCCAAGGGCCGCAACGTGGTGCTGGAGAAGTCCTTCGGCGCCCCCACCGTTACCAAGGACGGCGTCTCCGTCGCCAAGGAAATCGAACTCAAGGACAAGTTCGAGAACATGGGCGCCCAGATGGTCAAGGAGGTCGCCTCCAAGACTTCCGACGTCGCCGGTGACGGCACCACCACCGCCACCGTCCTGGCCCAGGCCATGGTCCGCGAAGGCCTCAAGG
>Ga0116141_10004738_pt1 | contig 11417 bp, 10 predicted proteins | sample AD_UKC097_MetaG_FD_89744 | JGI IMG/M metagenome (GOLD analysis project Ga0116141, IMG submission 89744) | Active sludge microbial communities of municipal wastewater-treating anaerobic digesters from USA - AD_UKC097_MetaG | ecosystem: Engineered > Bioreactor > Anaerobic > Digestate | place: USA... | reverse complement strand
GCCGCGCTTGCAAAGGCATAATATTTTTTAAGTCTGCTGATACCATGAAAATTGCTACCTGGAATGTGAACTCTTTTAAAGTCCGTTTGCCGCATGTGCTGGATTGGCTTGCCACAACACAAACTGATGTGCTGTGCGTGCAGGAAACCAAAATGGAAGATAAGGTTTTTCCTTATGCAGAACTGCAAGCCGCCGGTTATCACGCTGTGCATAATGGGCAGAAAACTTATAACGGCGTGGCGATTTTGTCACGGCTGGAAATGACCGATGTGCACCTGGACATTCCCGATTTTGAGGATGTACAAAAACGCGTGATTGCCGCCACCATTGATGGCGTGCGTGTGGTGTGTGGTTATATGCCCAATGGACAAGCCGTTGGCTCAGAAAAATATGACTACAAGTTGCAGTGGTTTGCAGCGCTAACCCGCTGGTTGAAAAATGAGTTGGCGCAGCATCCAAAACTCGCGCTACTGGGTGACTTTAATATCGCCCCGGAAGACCGCGATGTGCATGATCCAGTCGCCTGGAAAGATCAGATTTTATGCAGTGAACCAGAGCGTGCCGCATTTGCAAAATTGCAGGCGCTGGGGCTGCAAGATGCGTTCAGATTGTTTGAGCAGCCGGAAAAGATATTTTCCTGGTGGGATTACCGGCAAATGGGTTTTCGCCTCAATCGCGGCTTGCGCATTGACCATATTTTGCTTACCTCCGAACTGGCAGAGCGCTGCCGTAGTTGCTTGGTGGATAAGGCGCCTCGCAAGCTGGAGCGGCCCTCAGACCACGCGCCGGTGATTGCTGAAGTCGCAAATGGTGCATAGCACGTTGCCTCCACCAATGGCATAGTCTTGCACGCGCGCAATGACAGGTTTGGGGACATTGCGAATGAGGTTATGCAGTTTTTCAATTGGCAGACCAATTGTGCCCCGGCCGTCATATTGCCCTTCATGAGCTGATTGATCTCATCCTGTGCAAAATGCTTTTTCCCCTGCACCAGCCAAGACATTGACGCCAATATCGCGATTAAAACCTGCTTTGTTAAAGGCATGAATCAATTCTTCACACGTCTGGCCGCGAAACGCATTCATTTTTCCGGCCGATTGATCGTGATCCATGCAGCACCGTTACGTACTTCGTAGAGAATATCTTCGTATTGCATTCAAGCTGCCCCGGTAATCCCCCCATTCATGTTGGTGTAAGAATTTTTTTCTATTCTTTTACACTGAGTGTAAGAATAGATAACCGTAGCAAGTAGCAAAAGCAAATAGCAAAAGCAAATAGCGAGAAACTTATGACTGATGAACATCACAATCCCCCTGCCAGTGGTCATGGCGCACATAGTCATGCACCGGCTTCATTTGATCGTGCCTTCTTGATTGGCATAGTGCTCAATGTCACATTCGTGATTGTCGAGCTCATCGCCGGCTGGCATGCTGATTCTTTAGCGTTGCTGGCTGATGCAGGCCACAATTTATCGGATGTTGCGGGTTTGCTCTTAGCCTGGGGCGCCGTGCTTATGGGACGTCGCATTCCTGATCAGCACTACACCTACGGATGGCGAAGGGCGTCTATTCTGGCCGCGTTTGTTAACGCGATGATTCTATTGATCGCTATGGGTTTATTGATATGGGAAGCCGCTCACAGACTACAGTCGCCGGTTCCCATTGAGGGGGGCGTGGTAATGATCGTCGCAGCGATTGGTGTGGTGATTAACAGCATGACTGCTGCGTTATTCATGTCTGGCCGTCGGCATGACATCAATATCCGTGGCGCGTATCTGCATATGGCTGCCGATGCAGTGGTCTCGATGGGCGTGTTATGCGCAGGCTTGATTTATATGTGGCAAGGCTGGCTATGGTTAGATGCGGTGGTAAGTTTGGTGATTGCCATGGTGATTATCTTTGGGACCTGGGGTTTGTTTCGTGAATCGATTCACCTGCTGTTCGACGGCGTGCCGGAGGGAATCGACTTGGTTGCCGTGGCTGCATGCTTGCGTAGCCAAACGGGAGTGACCGAGGTGCATGATTTACACGTTTGGGCGATGAGCACAACTGAAACTGCACTGACGGCGCACCTGGTGATGCCCGCAGGTCATCCAGGTGATGCGGCGATGGAGGCGATAGCGCATGTGCTGGCGCACGAGTTTGCCATTACGCACCCCACATTGCAGATTGAATTTGAAAAACACGATCATGGTTGCCAAATGGCTTTCTCAAATGTGATCTAGCGATATCAGCTTAAAAGTCGGCGCTGGCAATACGGCGAGGATAGTTGAAAATACGTTGAAAATACGTTGAGCATACGGTTCAACGCCACAGCAGTAGGTGATAGATATAAAACCTAGGAGAGAAGCGCGCATGATAGATAAAAACAAACCCCGTGAATTGGCTGTCATGGTTGGTGCAACCGGTTCTTTGGGCAAAGTCATTGCAAATCGGCTGGTGGTATCCGGTCTTGACTTGCTGGCAGTCGGGCGGTCTGAGGCAGCACTTGAATCATTGACGGCTGGTTCGCCACATATGCGTTATTGCGTGGCGGATATCAGCGACAATGCCTCGATTCAAACCATTGCGCAGTCGATTGATGCGCCTGTGCGTATAGCGATTCACGCACCCGGCGTGCCGGTGGCAGGTGGTGTGCTGGAAGCGCCGCCGGATGTTTTAGCGCAAGCCGTGAATATCAAAGCCGGTGGCATGATGCGTCTATTCCGCGCGGTAGAAAAACATCTGGTGAAGCATTCTCGCCTGGTTGCTGTTGGTGGCCATTATGGGTTTGAACCGACAGCCTATGCCGCCACGGCAGGTGTTGCAAACGCAGCGCTAACGAATTTGATGCGTCAGTTAAGCTGGGCCGTGGGTGAGCGGGGTATTACCGCACATTTGGTCGCCCCCGGGCCGGCAGAGACGGAACGGTTGCATGCAATTGCTGCCGCAAGCGCAGCAAAACGGGGTGTGACGGCAGAAACCGTGCTGAACGAGTTGCTGGAAGAGTCTGCCATTCATGCGTTTACTTCACCAGAACAAGTGGCGTGGGGCATTTGTCTGTTGCTAGCACCTGAGGCAGATGCCATGGCGGGTGCATCAATCATGCTGGATGCAGGGCGTCGCCGTGGTTTGCCATGAGAGTAAAGTATAAGCAGCACATATGATGAAAGCAGGGTGATCAAAAATGACGCTGTTCTTGTTCTCTGAGGTATTGGCGGATGCCAGCGGCAGTGATGCGAAAAGCAGAAATTGCAGCGCGTAAGATGGCAGGATAGGTAAGTATTGAAGCTGCTGCTGGAGTCATTTTGAAGTCATGTTCAAGTTAGCTGTTGAAAAGGAGTTTTAATGAAGCTTTCGTTTCATGGTGCATCGCAAGGGGTTACTGGTTCTTGTTACTTGATAGAGCATGCGGGTGTGCGCGTGCTTATTGACTGCGGCCTTTTTCAAGGGGGGCACGAGATTGATGAAGATAACGCAGAGCCATTTGGGTTTGATGCGGCCAATATTGATTTTTTATTACTTACCCATGCGCATCTGGACCATTGCGGAAGAGTACCGTTATTAGTCAAACGCGGATTTCGTGGAGAAATTATTACCACCGCAGCGAGCCGAGCATTAGCGCGCATTGTGATGCTGGATTCAGCGCATTTGCAGGAGGAAGACGCCCGCTGGCGTGCACGCAAGCTCGCGCGACGCAGCAAAAAAAACCAGGAGATACCTGAGCCGCTATACACACGGCTGGATGCGTTGGAAAGTCTTGATTATTTTGGTCGCGTTGCGCAGTACAACCAACCAATCACCTTGGTGCCGGGTTTGACGGCGATGTTCATTGATGCGGGTCATATTCTGGGTTCGGCCAGTATTCGATTGTGCTGGGAGGAGAGTGGCGCAGAACGCAGCATGGTTTTTTCTGGCGATATTGGTAATTCAAAACGTCCTATATTGCGTGATCCAACACCGCCGCCGGTGAGTGACATTATCGTGATGGAAACGACCTATGGCAACCGGGCGCATAAGGCATTAGCGCCTTCAGTTGAAGAGCTTTATCAGGCGGTTGAAGATACTTTTCGGCGGGGTGGAAATGTGATTATTCCTACCTTTGCGTTAGAGCGCGCGCAAGAAATCTTGTTTTATTTGCGCGCGGGCATGGATAGCGGCCGCTTATCCCGCAATCTGCAAGTGTTTCTGGATTCTCCGATGGCGATCTCTGCAACCGAAATTTTTCGTCGGCATCCGGAATGTTTTGATGAAGAAACACGCACTTTGTTTGATGCAGGGCGTGACCCTATGCGCTGGCCTGGATTGCATTTTACCGCCGAGACGGCGGACTCCATCGCGTTAAATAATATTACCAGCGGTGCGGTAATCCTCGCTGGGTCAGGCATGGCCACGGGTGGCCGGGTGCGGCATCACTTAAAACAGCACCTGTGGCGCGAAAATTCGAGTGTCGTATTTGTTGGTTATGCCGCCTATGGCACACTGGCGCGGCGAATTATAGATGGCGCAAAAACGGTTACTTTATTCGGCGAAGAAGTGAGTGTGCGTGCGCATCTTTACACCATCAATGGTTTTTCTGCGCATGCTGATTGTGATGAGTTGCTTGCCTGGCAGCAGCATAGCTGTGCAAGAAAGACTTTCCTGGTTCATGGTGAAGTAGAAGTCATGCAATTATTTGCAACCAGGCTGAAAAACACACAGATCGTGATGCCGAAATTAGGTGAGGCTTTTGAGTTGTAAAGTTAGTGCGTGTCCGTGTAATTGTTGGTGGTTTCTAAGTGTATGTAGGTAGTTTTTAGCATGATGATTGTTAATTTCTTGTAGCGGGTGAAGTTTTGATTTTTTAATTTCCATACTTAAAGGAGTGCATCGTGGCGACTAAAAAAGTTGAATCAAGTGACGCGTTGGAGCATCGTGTCAAGCAGGTGGTGACTGAGGGTACGGATGTGCAGGCGGCCGTCTATAAAATTACACTGGATGCCATGAGCAATCACGCTTTAGGTCTTGAGTCTATTGGCCGCATCATGCAAGCGGTAGTCAAAGGCACGCACGACGGAGTGCAAGATGAAATTGACAAAACTAAAACTCAAACACAAGCCGCACAGGCGAAGATGAAAGATGCTATTTCAGGGCTTGATGCAGCGCTCACAAAATTTGCAGCAACCACTAAGCTTGCACTGGAAGAGGCGGCCGGCAAAGCGCAAAAATTCTCTAGTCAAGACATGGTGAGCACGCGTGCTGATCTTGAGAGCTTGGAAGAGTTATTTCTTGAAACCATGAAAACATCGGCAAATGCAACGCGAGGTCTGGCTTCGGACATGTTGTCAGATATGGTGGCTCATACGCGGCGTACGGGTACTGCCGTAGGGGAGCAAATTAAATCGACACTGGAAACATTGACCCATCAAATGGCTGCCGTGAGTAAAACTCAGGTTGAGGCAGGCATGCGTCTGGCACAAACGACAGCCGACATGATGCGCAACGCCGCTGTTGGTATGCTTACCGGAATGGCAGACCGCATACAGCAACACGTTGCGTCATCCAAAAAGCCGAGCGGCAAAGAGAGTTAAGGTTGTTGCAAGCTATTTCGTTAGTCCGAGATCTCGGACGGCTACAGCATGTGGCAGGAATATTGATTCGCTATGGGTTTGGCGATATGGTGCGTCGGCTGGGCATGGCGAATACGCTTGAAAAAGCGGGCCATGCGTTGCATTGGCATGAAGCAGAGTCGCTGGCGCATCTTGAAGTTCCGGCGCGTGTTCGTCGGGCGCTTGAAGACATGGGGCCAACTTTCATCAAGCTCGGCCAGGTATTGGCGACAAGGGTTGATTTATTTGATGCTGCCTGGATTGCCGAGTTCAGTCGCTTGCAGGATGACGCGCCAACTGTGCCATGGGAAGAAATACATGCCCAGCTGACAGCAGATTTAGGCGCAGCACCCGAGGAAATATTTGCCTGGATAAATTCGCAGCCATTGGCCGCAGCATCCATTGCACAAGTGCATCGAGCGCGTCTGGAAGATGGAACGGAGATCATTGTTAAAGTACGTCGTCCCGGCATTCGTCCAGCCATAGAGGCTGATTTGCGCTGGCTCATGCGGCTTGCTGATCTTGTAGAAAATGATATGTCGGAGTTGCGGGCGTTTCGGCCAAGAGAGGTCGTGCGTCAGCTCACGCAGTCATTGCGGCGAGAGCTCGATTTTGCCAGTGAGTGTCGCAGCGCGGAGCGCATCGCGGAAAATTTCGTCGATTTCACGGAGGCACAATCAACAGCCATAAAAGTCGGCGCTGGTGATACGGCGAGTAATGGCAATGACGCGCAAATCATGCCCCCGCCACTGATTGTCATCCCCCGCGTCTACTGGCAATGGACCGGCGAACGCGTCTGCGTGCAGGAATTCATTGACGGCATTCCCGGGCGCGATCTCGCCGCCGTTGATCGCGCCGGTCTTGACCGCAAAGTGCTTGCCCGGCGTGGCGCGCATGCAGTCCTCAAGATGATTGTCGAAGATGGTTTCTTTCATGCAGATCCGCACCCGGGCAATGTGTTTTATCTACCCGGCAATCGTATCGCTTTTATCGACTTTGGCATGGTTGGCAGGCTGACCGAAGAGCGGCGTGATCAACTCATCCGTCTCTTGTTGGGGCTGGTGCAACATGATGCGCGGCGTGTTTCCGATGTGCTGCTTGATTGGACAGGCAATAGCGCGCTGGATGAAGAAGCGCTGTTGCTGGAAATTGATACCTTTGTTGATCAATATCATGGCGTGCCACTCAAGCAGTTGCGGCTCGACCAAATGCTGGGTGAGGTTGCCGCCATGTTGCGTCAGCACCGGCTGGCGTTGCCCGCCGATCTGGCTTTGCTCATCAAGGCTTTTATTACATTGGAGGGCATGGGTCGAGAGCTCGACCCGTATTTTGATATGGCCGGTGAGGCCATGCCCATGCTCGAAAAAGCCATGCGCAAGCGTTATTCGCCGCGTGCCGTCGTTAAGCGGGGCTGGCAATCCGTTAGCGAAACGCTGGCTCTGGTGGCCGACTTGCCGCAAGATATTTCCCGTCTGCTGCGCGCTGCGCGCCGTGGACGGCTGGAAGTGCATATTGATGTGACGCATTTGAAGCGTGTCGGCAACCAGCTAGACCGCGCGATCAGCCGCTTGATTGTGGGCATTGTTGTGGCAGCGCTGATCATCGGCTCATCCATCGTCATGACCGTGCCCGGCGGGCCGAGTTTGTTTGGCCTGCCCTTCTTTGGTCTGCTGGGTTTTGTTGGTGCGACGGTTGGCGGCCTGTGGCTTTTGCTGTCTATCCGCAAAAGCGGCAAAATGGATTTGGAGTGAGCAAGACCCTGCAACGTCCCAAAATCGGCCTCGCGCTGGGCAGCGGTTCGGCGCGCGGTCTGGCGCATGTCGGCGTGATCCGCGCCATCGCCGACGCCGGTATTCAAATCGACTGTATCGCAGGCACCAGCATGGGCGCGCTGATCGGCGCAGTCCATGCCGCCGGCAAACTGGACGAGCTGGAAACTTTTTTCCTCGATTTCGACTGGAAAAAGACCGCCTCTTTCTTCGATATCGTGCTGCCCCGCTCCGGCCTGCTCGACGGCGCGAAAGTCAGCGAACTCGTGCGCAGCCACATCCATGCGGATGACATTGAAGCGCTGTCTATTGCCTTTGCCGCGGTGGCCAGCGATCTGGTGAGCGGCGAAGAAGTGGTCATCCGCACGGGCGACATCATCGAAGCCGTGCGCGCCAGCATTTCGGTGCCCGGCATTTTCACCCCCGTGCGCCGCAACGGGCAGATTCTGGTGGATGGCGGACTGATCAACCCGGTGCCCGCCAGCGCCGCCCGCGTCATGGGCGCCGGGTTTGTCATCGCTGTTGATCTCAATCATCAGATCGTGAATGGCAAAAATCTCAAGCCGCTGCTGCCCACAGCGGCCAGTGCAACCAGTGACCCGCAACTGAGGCCAGGCTGGAAGGATGTTTACTCGCAGACGATGCAAAGCCTCAAGCAAAAACTGCTCGCCAGCGACGCCCCGGGCCGTACCCAGTTGTTACGCTGGCTCGCACGAGAAGAGCCGCTGCCGAGCATTTTTGAAGTCCTGCTGGCTTCAATCAACATCATGGAAACAAACATCACCCAAACCCGCCTGCATATCGACCAGCCGGACCTCATCATCCAGCCGCCACTCGGCCACATCCGCTTCCTCGAATTCGGCCGCGCCGAAGAAATCATCGAGATCGGTTATGAACATACCCGGCAGCAACTCGCCGCGCTTGATCATAAGTTGTTGCCAAGATAGGGCCGCAACACACAACATGACGCAAAAAGTTCCCATAGGGACGCAAAGCGCTGGCGTTGATGATACGGCGGCAATGGCGTGGGGCGTGCTTGTTGAAATGACAGATGTATCATTTAATCCAAGCGAGACAGGCTGACAAGAGCCAAAGGCGGTAATGCAGGATGCGAATGCGGCCGTGCACCTGATCCAGCAAAACTGTGGTGTCTTTTACGGAAACTTTCGGGAGTATTGTGGTTTTTCGATTGGTTTCAAAACAAGGCACTAGAAAGTTATTTTGCGAATTAGACATCTCCAGGGTGTATTTGTCGGTAAATTTTCGGGTGTCTACTTAACGTTGGGTTTCTATGGACGATTTCCTCACATTTGCCGCTGGTGCCGCAATCGGTGGCCTCCTCTCGTGGCTTATTACCCATCGCTATTACATGAAATCCGGAGCCGACCAGAAAACTGAGCTGGCGAAATTGCAAGTTGCACTCAAGCCGCGCAACACGCTCAGTGACTTTGAAGACCTGCTTCGTACAAGCACCTGGACAAAATCATTCGTCGTGCATACCGAGATATGGATGGCCGACGCCGACAACATATTTCAAATTGAGCAAGGCGAAAGTACGCGCGAGTTCAAGGAACGATGGACGACTGTCTACCCTGACCCCAATAGCACGGCCTATCCGGTCTATCTGAAAATAAACGGAACCACAATCAAGGAACTGACGTTCATTTCAATGGACGGCGGTCGCATTTTCGTCCCGATGGCAGGGGTTCGGCTTGATGCCAAAGAAATACCAGAATACTTCTGGAACCTAAACAGCCTTGAAGTTTGGGTCTGCCGAATTATCGGAAGCTATTACATCTACGAAACCCTTGAGGGGGTTGCCAGAACATCAAAGGTCACTCTTGTCGAGTGAAACCTAACATGGCGCTCAACCTCGCTCCCTTCGGTCGCTGGACGCTGCGCGATAAAGCCGCGCAGCGCCGGTTAGCTCTACGTTATGCATAAACTAGTACTTGGAAAATTTCATGTTAATAACACTTAAACTCGAGAAATCAGTCACTAATATTCCAGAGTTGTCACGTGCGATAGATGCATTTGAGACCATCGATGAAGTTTATAGATTGATGCAATCTAGAGATGCCATTAAACAAGGCGCAAGAGTCGATTTTCGAACAAAACAATTCAAGGATATAAAAGGTGGAGAACTCGAAAGATTCAATGTAACTTCTCCACCAGAAATTACTATTAGCGCAGATAATCTTTGGATTGCCGCGCTACTTTTCATTTTGAAAGATTATTCAAATGCAAAAAAGAACATCTCCGAGGCCGCGGAAGATACTGCTTTCATTGCCAATCTAATAAAAAGTATTGGTGAAGATCAGTATCAAAAGGCAGTAATCAGCGCGAAGTTATTTGCCGAGCAAATTGCTGAAATTGAAGAAGCAAATATGAAAATGCTAAAAACGAAACTTGATGCCGCGCTACGTATTTTGCGTAATAACATTGGCTCAATCAATACCAAAGGCAAGTAGTGCATAACCCATCATTCAAGCGGGACGCCCAACGGCGCCCCTTAATTCAAAGTTGGGTGCGTTCGTTTCCCTTCGCTTATCATCTGCGCATGCGCAACCTTCTGATCACTTTTAGCCCGGCTCACGCTTCGGCCATGCGCCGTGGGTTTTTGCGATTGCGCGGCTTTTGCGCACTGTCGCCTGTCGCCCAGGCCGCTGTGTTTCGTCCTGCCGCCGTATCACCAGCGCCGACTTTTTCGCGGTGCGGCGTTTCGTGCGTTTTATTCAACCCGCGCCCGACCCGGCGCTCAAGCGGGCTGCGCTAAAAGCCGCGCAGCCCGCTTAGCTCTACGTTGGGCGTCAAAGGAGAATCTGTGAAAGTCCGAATCCTCGCATTTCTATTTTCAGTTTTTTTACTCGTCCCTCTCAGCTATGCACAAGAAAAGGTACAAGACCGTTCTGATTGGGAGAAGATATTCAGTGAGTTCAATGCTCATGGGACAATCGTCGTAGCAGATGAGCGTATAAACATTCAATCCACATCGGTTTATGATGAAAAACGGGCGCAAAAACGCTACTCGCCTGCTTCTACATTCAAGATCACACACACTTTTTGCCCTGGATGCTGGGGCTGTTCGTGATGAATTTCAGGTTTTTAAATGGGATGGGGTTGTAAGAGATTTCGTTGCACACAATCAAGACCAAGACTTACGATCAGCCATGCGCAACTCTGCCGTTTGGGTATATGAGTTGTTTGCAAAACAAATCGGCGAAAACAGGGCAAGAGACTATCTCAGAACACTAAACTATGGAAATGCCGACCCATCTACCAAGCATGGCGACTACTGGATCGATGGCAATCTTGCAATTTCAGCATACGAGCAGATTTCTTTCCTAAAGCGCCTTTATAGAAATGAACTGCCGTTTCGCGTAGAACACCAGAGTTTGGTTAAAGACATCATGATCGTCGAGGCTGGGCGCGACTGGATACTACGCGCTAAGTCTGGCTGGGAAGGGCGAATGGGTTGGTGGATTGGGTGGGTCGAGTGGCCAACTGGTCCAGTTTTCTTTGCTCTGAATATCGACACGCCAAATAGAATGGACGATCTTCCGAAAAGAGAAGCTATTACGCGAGCTATTCTTCGCTCTATCGAGGCATTGCCGCCCAACCCATCAGTCAAGCAGGACGCGCTACCGCGCGCCTCTTACCTCAAACGTTAGCCACCACATGTACCTCCGCCGAGACCAAGTTGATGCCCTTTTTCAGTCGAGCCTTTCCGAGGTTAGCTCGCGACTGTTTGGCCACATTGATTTCGTGACGGAGTTATTGAAGGGCGACGATTGGTCGCTTGCTATCAAAGCTCAAGCTCTGGTCGAGGCTTGTGTGACGCAAGCTTTACTCATCCGGTTGGGTGATGAACGAATACGCAAAACTGTGGAAGTAATGCCACTGGTTGGGGAGGTCAGCAAACTCCAGTTCGCAAAAGATTTGCAAGTCATGGATGCTCCGCAACGCCGCCCCCCAGTGTCAGCATAGTTGTCGCCCTTTTTTTGAGAGCGATTTTTAACTATGAGCCCCTACAGCCTAGCGATAAGACAAGAAGCCGTGCGCAAGACGTTACAGCGTGGGCG
>Ga0116141_10004733_pt1 | contig 11421 bp, 11 predicted proteins | sample AD_UKC097_MetaG_FD_89744 | JGI IMG/M metagenome (GOLD analysis project Ga0116141, IMG submission 89744) | Active sludge microbial communities of municipal wastewater-treating anaerobic digesters from USA - AD_UKC097_MetaG | ecosystem: Engineered > Bioreactor > Anaerobic > Digestate | place: USA... | reverse complement strand
GGATCGGATCGGTGGGGATAGAACTTCCCGCAGATGCAACCACAGAAACCGTCCTTGATGCAGTGAACCGCCTCAACGAGGATCCCGACATCAACGGCATCCTGGTCCAGCTGCCTCTGCCCAAGGGCCTGGACGAGAAAGCGGTGATCACCACCATCAGCCCGGACAAGGACGTCGACGGCCTGCATGTGGTCAACGCGGGGCGGCTGTCCCAGGGCCTGCCGGCCCTGGTGCCCTGCACGCCGGTCGGCTCCATGGTGATGCTGCGCGACGTGCTGGGCGACAACCTGGCCGGCAAGCGCGCCGTGGTCGTCGGCCGCTCGATCCTGGTCGGGCGCCCCATCGCCCAGCTACTGCTGCAGGCCGACTGCACCGTCACCATCGCCCACTCGCGCACCGTCGACCTGCCCGCCGTCTGCCGCGAGGCCGATATCCTGGTGGCCGCCGTGGGCCGGCCGCGGATGATCCAGGCCGACTGGATCAAGCCGGGCGCCACTGTGATCGATGTCGGGATCAACCGGGTGCCCTTCGACGACCCGATCAAGGCGGCCGAGGGCAAGACCAAGCTGGTGGGCGACGTGGCCTACAAGCCCGCCCTGCAGGTGGCCGGCGCCATCACCCCGGTGCCGGGTGGGGTTGGCCTGATGACGGTGGCCTGCCTGCTGCAGAACACTGTCACCGCCGCCAAGCGGATCGCCGGGCTGGAGTAGAGCTCTAGCTCGCCGCCGCGTCGTTGGTCAGGCCGACGGTGCGGGTCAGGACGTCGGAGACCGCCTTGTCGAAGGCCGCGACGATGGCCGAGACGCGGTTGTCGCCGGCGCGAACCTCGGCCGACAGGGTCTCGTCGCGGACCACAGCGCGGTCCTGGGCGCGGACGATCACCACATGCACGTCCACGGCGACCTTCGGCGCCGCCTTGCCGCCGTGGTCATAGACCGCTTCGAACCGTTGGACGTCCAGGCGCAGGGAGTAGTCGGCCTTGGCCGGCTCGCCCCGGGCCACCAGGCGCGCCGCGCCCTGGTTGGCGCTGAAGGCGCGGGCGACGGCTTCGTCGAACAGCACCGAGGCCGGATCGGCCCAACGGCTCTCGGCGATATAGGCGACCTCCGAGCCGGTGACCGTCAAGATCCGATCGCCCGCCGCGGCGCCGACGAAGGACCCGTTGGCGCGGGCGACGCCGCGCCGGACCTCCGCCGCGGGACCCGATTGGGCGACGGCGCCGTCGAAGCGGTAGAGCAGGGCGGGCTTGGTCTTCGGAAAGACCGTGACGCAGGCCGACAGGGCGACGGCGACGGCCGCGATCCCGGCGATCCGGAACAGGCTGCGGGTCGGGTTCATGGCTTGACCTTCTTTTCCTCGGCGGGCGCCTTGCCCACCAGGCCTCTCGGATTGGCTTGCAGCTCGCGCACCAGACGATCCAGCGACTCGGCGGTGTTCTGCAGGGACTGGGCGGCGGCGGTGAGCTGGGGCAGACCGTTGGACGCGAGCTCGGAAGTCGGCCCTTCCAGCTTGCCCATCATGGAGCGCAGGTCCTTGGCCGCGGCGCGGGTCTCCTCGGCGGCGTCGCCGAAGTTGCGCACCGTGCGCTTGCCGTCAGTGTCGACCACGTCCTGGGTGGACTTTGACAGGGCCGAAATCTGCTGGGCCGCCACGTCAATGTCCTGAACCGCCTTCTGGAAGTCGGCGATCACCTGCTTGCGCTCGCGCAGCTCGCCGGTGAAGGCCTGGGTGTCGTTCAGCGCGGCGTTGAAGGTCTTGATGTTGTCGTCGGACAGGACGCGGTTGACCCGGTCCAGGGCCTCGATGGTGCGGGTCAGGACGTTGCCGCCACCTTCCAGCAGGTCGGACAGGGCGCTGCGCTGGCTGCGCAGGATCGGCACCTTGTCCTTCGGGAACAGGTCCTTCAGCAGCGGCTTGGACGGCGTGCCGGCGGTGATCTGGATGTAGTTCACCCCGGTGATGCCCTGGGGCTCCAGGGTGGCGTAGGAGTCCTCGCGGATCGGCACGTCGGAGGTCACGCGAGCCGTGGCGATCACCTGGTTGGGGTCTTCCCGGCGCAGGGCGATCTTGGTGACCTCGCCCACCTTGATGCCGTTGAAGTGCACTTCGCCGCCCTGGGAGATGCCGCGCACCGGACCCTGGAAGACGATGTCGTAGTTGTCGTAGTCGTGGGTGAACTGGAGCCGGGCCAGCCAGACGACGAAGATCACCAGACCCACGAAGAGGATCATGGTCGACAGGCCCACCAGGGCGTAGTTGGCGTCTTTTTCCATCAGGCGGGGGTCCGGCTGGCCTGGGCCGCGGCCGCGGCGCGGCCGCGCGGTCCCAGGAAGTATTCGTGAATCCACGGGTGCGTGGAACGCTCGAGCTCGTGCACGGGCGCCGCGGCCACCACATGCTTGTCGGCCAGCACCGCCACCCGGTCGGTGATGGTGTAGAGGCTGTCCAGATCGTGGGTGATCATGAAGACGGTCAGCTCCAGGCTGCGGGACAGGTCCAGGATCAGGTCATCGAAGGCCGCGGCCCCGATGGGGTCCAGCCCGGCGGTGGGCTCGTCGAGGAACAGGAGCTCCGGATCGAGGGCCAGGGCCCGCGCCAGGCCCGCGCGCTTGCGCATGCCCCCCGATAGCTCCGAGGGCTTCAGCCCGCCGGCTTCCGGGGGCAGGCCGACCATGGCGATCTTCAGGTCCGCCAGTTCGCGGATCGCCTGGCGGGTCATGTTGGTGTGCTCGTACATCGGTGTGGCGACGTTCTCGCGCACTGTGAGGTTCGAGAACAGCGCGCCCTGTTGGAAGAGAACGCCCCAGCGGCGGGCCATGGCGGCGCGTTGCTTGCGGGTGGCTCGCGTCAGGTCCTGGCCGAACACCCGGACGCGGCCGCCCTCGGGCCGCTTCAGCCCGATGATGCTGTTGAGCAGCACCGACTTGCCCGAGCCGGACCCGCCGACCACGCCCATCACCTCGCCCTGGCGCACAGTGAGGTCCAGGTCCTTGTGAATGACCCGGTCGCCGAACTGGGACAGGAGCCCCTCGACCTCGATAGCTGGGGCGGCGGCGTTGCGGCTCACAGGTCCAGCTCCATGTAGAGCAGGGCGAAACCGGCATCGATGACGATGATGGCGAAGATGGCGTGGACCACGGCGGCGGTCACCCTGCGGCCAAGGGATTCCACATCGCCGCCAACCTCGAGGCCCTGGCGGCAGCCTATGCCGGCGATGACCGCGGCCATCACCGGGGCCTTGGACATGCCGATCCAGAAGTGTGTCGCGCCGACATTGTCGAGGATGCGCTGCAGGAAGAAGGAGGGGCCCAGGCCCAGCTCCGACCAGGTGACCGCCAGGCCGCCGAGCAGGCCGGCCAGGGTGGCGACAAAGGTCAGCAGCGGAATGGTGATCAGTAGGGCGGCGAAGCGCGGGAAGACCAGGGCCTCGAACGGATCGACCCCCAGCACCTTCATGGCGTCGACTTCCTGGTTCATTTTCATCGAGCCGAGTTCGGCGGCGAAGGACGAGGCCGAGCGGCCCGCCAGCAGAATGGCGGTGATGATGATGTTGAACTCGCGCAGCACGGCGATGCCGATCAGCTCGACGACGAACACCTCGGCCCCGAACTGGCGCAGCATATTGGCGCCCAACAGGGCGACCACGGCCCCGATGAAGAACGAGGTGGTCACCACGATCGGGATGGCGTCCAGGCCCGCGCGCTCGGCCAGGGACACCAGCGCCGGCCAGCGGACCCGCTTGGGATTGATGATGACCAGGCCCAGCACCGCCAGCAGGTGACCGGCGAAGACCAGGGTCTCGAACAGCTCGCGCACCAGGTCGATGACGCCGCGGCCGATGCGGATGGACATCTGGTAGAAGCCGCGGGGCGCCGGACGCCGGGCCGGGCGGGGGCGGGCGGCCTCGGTCACCAGGGCCAGCAACCGCAGGGTCTCGGTGCGCCCCGTGACCCGCTCTGTGGGCAATTCGCCGCCGGCGGCCCTGACGATGGCGAAGGCCCCGGCGGTGTCCAAGCGGCCTACGGCGGTAAGGTCGAAGACGGTGTCGTGGCGGCCCGCGACCTCGCGCGCCAGGGCGTCGCCGGCGCCTTTCAGGGCGCCGTTGGTCCAGTCGCCTGTCAAAAGGACAGCGCCGTTCGGGCTCACGCTATAGTCGGCGGTGTTTTCCATCGGCCTGCGCGCGAACGATCCCGGCAAGGTTACAAGGCGTGCCGACCGTGCGGTGAGGCCGGCTGGCAGGTCAAGCCTAGCAGAGCCTGTCCCCAGGGCCGAACGCCTTCTGGCGAAGGTTGTTCCAGCGCGCCCCCGAGACGCGCTATGAGGGGTGCGGCCCATCTTTCGCCCCAGTCGGCGGGGAGCCTGGGGGCTGTTCAGTGGTTACAGGCCGGGAGCGTCTTATGACCCGCCAGATCGATTTCGCCGGAGCCTCCGGCAGCGTCTATCGCTATTCCAGCATCGAGGAAGAACGCCATCTTCCGCCTGCGGGGGCGAACTATGTCATCGCTCAGGTCCAGGATCAGGCGGCGCGAATCCTGTTCGCCGGGGAGACCGAGCGGTTGTCCGACCGCGAGTGGGAGGCCGCCCTGGCCACGGTGCGGGCCGAACTGCAGCACCAACACGCCGGCGACGCCGAGGTATTCACCCGCCTGAACGTCCGCAGCGCCGTTCGCCGGGCTGAGCGCGAGGACCTGATTCAAGCCCACGCGCCGCCTCTGAACGCCGGCTGAGGGCCGTGCGGGTTGATCTTCGCGAGCGCAATCTCCGCAAACTGAACCTTGGGTTGGTGGTCCTAGCCGCGTTCGCGGGCGAGGGTCTGCGCCAACTGGGGGGAAGGCATGGCCAAGACGGGACAGCGCGGGCTCTGCGTCGCGGCCGTGCTGGTGGCCGGGCTGGTCTCCGCATGGCCGGTCGCCGCCCAATCCTATGATCCCTACGCCACCCTGGGCCGCTCGCGGCCGCTCGACCGGCTGATGGAGTATGAGCGCGGCGGTTGGAGCCGGCAGGTTCGGATCGATGGCAGGACCCTGGTCGTCAAGGCGCATCCCCGCGACCCCTCCTTGCTGATCCAGCGCAATGTCGGCGCGGCCTTCCTGCAGGGCGCGGCCGAGGGATTGAGCCTGGGCGTCGCGCCCGCCGCCCTGGCCGACGACGTCTACAGTCGCGCCGCCGCCAAGGTGCTCAAGACGGCCGGATGCCGGCTGGTGGCCATGCGACCCCTTGACGGACGGGTCAGCTGGGAGGCCGAATACGCCTGTCCATCGGGCGTCAGGATCGGACGTTAGAAGAGGGAGCCAGACGCTTGATCTCCTTGATCGCCTTCGGGCTGGGATACGCCATGACACTGGCGGTGGATGTGGCCCTGGTCATCGCCGGGGCGGCCTTCGCGGCCGAGGCCCTGTGGTGGCGCTTTGCGCGCCGCGTCAGGTCGAAAGCCCGCTGATCGCGACGCCCGCGATGGCGCAGGCGATGAGGGTCGGCCCCATGCCGACCTTGAACCGCAATATGGCGACCGTGGCCGCCGCCGCCAAGCCGATGGCGGGCAGGTTGGCCGAGGCCAGCACCGGCAGGTCCGGTCCGACGCCGTAGAGCTTGGCAGGCCAGCTCTGGCGGAACAGGGTGTGCAGCCCGAACCACAGGGCAAGGTTGGCGATCACCCCGACCACAGCGGCGGTGATGGCGCTGAGCGCCGCGCGCAGAGCGCGGTTGTCGCGCAGTTGCTCCACATAGGGGCCGCCCAGGAAGATCCACAGGAAGGACGGCGCGAAGGTCACCCAGGTGGTCAGCAGGGCGCCGAACGCGCCGGCCAGCAGCGGGGGCAGGGGGCCGGCGTCGCGCCAGGCCGCCAGGAAGCCCACGAACTGCAGGACCAGGATCAACGGGCCGGGGGTGGTCTCGGCCAGGCCCAGGCCGTCGGCCATCTCGCCGGGGCTCAGCCAGCCAAAGCCCGAGACCGCGGCTTGGGCCACATAGCTCAGCACCGCATAGGCGCCGCCGAAGGTGACCACGCCCATGGTCGAGAAGAAGGCCGCGATCCGCGTCCAGACGCTGTCCGATCCCAGGATCAGGACCAGCAGCGCGAGCGGCGCGAGCCACAGTCCGCTCCAGAGGCCCAGGACCCGGATCCAGCGACCCGGTCGCGGGCGGGTATGCTCAAGCTCGCCGCGGGCGAACATGGCGTCGATCAGGCCGCCTGGATCATCGGTGGGTTCGGTCCCGTGCGCGCCCTCCGGCAGGTGGCGGTCGAGCGCCCAGCCGGCCAGGCCCGCGCCCAGGACGATCAGGGGAAAGGGCACCTGGAAGGCCCAGATGGCGATGAAAGCTGCGACCGCCAGGGCGAGCATGCTTCGTGACTTCAGGGCCCGCCGGCCGATCCTCAGGATCGCCTCGGCCACCACGGCCAGCACCGCGGCCTTGACGCCGAAGAAAATGCCGGCCGCCAGCGGCGTCTGTCCGAACAGGGCGTAGGCCATGCTGAGGCCCAGCATGACCAGGGCGCCGGGGGCGATGAACAGCAGGCCGGCGATCAGCCCGCCCGCCGTCCGGTGCATCAGCCAGCCGACATAGGTGGCCAGCTGCTGCGCTTCAGGCCCCGGCAGCAGCATGCAGTAGTTGAGCGCATGCAGGAACCGACGCTCCCCGATCCAGCGCCGCTCCTCGACCAGGACGCGATGCATCATGGCGATCTGGCCGGCCGGCCCGCCGAAGGACAACAGACCGATCTTCAGCCAGACGCCGAAGGCTTCGCGCAGGGAGGGCGGTTGCGGATCGGTCAGGGGATCAGGACCACTTTCACGCACTCACCATGGTGCTGGGCCGCGATGGCTTCGTTGATGGCGCTCAAGGGGTAGGTCTTGATGAGCTTGTCGAAGGGCAGGCGGCCGGCTCGGTAGTGGTCGAGCAGCTCGGGCAGGAACTCGTCGGGATCGGAATCGCCTTCGATCACCCCCTTGACCGTCAGGCCGAAGGTGATGGCCGCCCCAAGGTCGCCGGGCATGGGCGTGCCGGGCGCCGGGACGCCGACAATGGCCAGGACGCCCTTGGAGCCCAGGGCCCCGAAGGCGCCGTTCAGCACGGCGGGCAGGCCGGTGGTGTCAAAGGCGTAGTCGACGCCCGCGGGCAGTATGGCCCGCACGGCCGCCGCCAGGTCTCCCTGCGCCTTGGGGTCGATGACGTGGGTTGCGCCGAGCTCCAGGGCCAGGTCGCGGCGCGCGGCCAGGGGCTCGACCAGGATGATGGTCGCGCACTTGCGAATCTTGGCCCCCATGACGGCGGCCAGACCCACTGAGCCGCCGCCCAGGATCAGGATCGACGAGCCTTCGCGGGCTTCCAGTGAGCGCATGACGCCGCCGGCGCCGGTCTGGATGCCGCAGCCCAGCGGCCCCATCAGCTCCAGGGGCACATCGTCGGGCGCCTTCACGACATTGCGCTCATAGGTCAGGGCGTAGGTGCCGAAGGAGGATTGGCCGAAGAAGTTGCCGGCGATCGGCCCCTCTGGGTTCTTCAGGGTCATGGAGCCGTCGGTGCGCACGCCCGCATAGTTCAGCATCGGCATGGTCCGGCAGTAGGCCGCGTCGCCGTCGCCGCAGCGGTCGCAGGCGCCGCAGGAGCGGAAGGTGATCAGCACCTTGTCGCCCACCGCGACCTTCTTCACCGCCGAGCCGACCTTTTCCACGACGCCCGAGCCCTCGTGCCCGAACACCGCTGGACGCGGGAAGATGCCCTCGGCCTGCTGGAAGACGAGGTCGGTGTGGCAGAGGCCGACGCCGGCGATGCGCACCAGGATCTCGTCGGGCCGCGGATCGTCCAGCTGAACGGTCTCGACGGAGAATCCGGCTTGGCCCGTACGGGCGACGGCGGCGGTGATGTCCATGTCAGGCTCCCTGTTACCCCGGTCCGGTGGGGCTTTTGTGACGAGCCTAGAGGGATGACGTGGCGGAGGGGGAGGGGTTTGGCGCCGGCCCGTTTGACGTCAACATGGACGAAGGCCTTTGGCGTCTGGGGTGATCCAGCTCGACCAGAATAAAAGATAATTAAAACAAGATATTGAGCGACTTAGACCGCTTCGAGGTCGATGGTGCGGCTCTGTGGCGGGGTCAGGCCGGTGCCGTCCAGGCAGGCGTCCTCAAGGTCCACGGGGCGGAGCCCGGAGCGCAGTTGCAGCGGGCGCAGGTTCGCGTCGCGGAATCGGGCGTGAGCCAGGTTGGCGCCTCGGAACGAGGCCCCGCGCAGGTCCGCGCCGGTGAAGTCGGCCTTGCGCAGGTCGGCGCCGGCGAAGTTCGCGCCGGAAAGCTGAGCGCCAGAGAAGTCCACGCGGTAGGCAAGGGCGTTGCGAGCGGAAAGGCCCGGGAGCATGCGGTCCTTCAGGTGCGCCGAGGCCGGTCGCAGGTCCAGCCCGTCCAGGCGCGCAGGTTCGCCCTCGCGGCCCTCCGTGCGGACCCAGCGCTCCAGGCTGTCGATGGTCGCCAGGATCAGCGGCAGCCGCGCCTCGGCTTCCGGGGTCGTGTCGAGGACGCAGCCCTTCAGGGCCGAGGTCGGGATGTTCAGGCGGCTGACATCGATGCCGGTCATCACGGCGCCGTTGAAACGCGCGCCCTCGAGCCGCGCGCCAGCCAGGTCGGCGCCATCCAGGATGGCTCCGCTGAAATTGGCGTTCTTGAGGTTGGCGAATCGCAGCTTGGCGCCGCGCATGGCGCAATTGGTGAAGTCCACCTCAAGGGCGACGGCCTCAGACAGGTCGGCGCCGTCCAGACGCGCGCCCTTCAGGCTCGTGCCGATCCACTTCAGGCCCGCCAGATCGTCATGCACCGCGAGCACGGCCGAGCGCATATCGGCTTCATCGAGGTTCGCCCCGGCGAGCTTGCAGCCGGCGAAATTGGCCCCGCGCAGGTCGGCGCGGAACAGGATCGCGGCGCGGAAGTCGCACCCCGCTAGGTTGGCGCAGTAGAGGGCCGCGCGGGACAGGTCCGTGCCGATGAAGCGGGTGCCGGCCAGGTCAGCGCCGGTGAAATCGACGTCGGCCAGGTTGCGCTGCACGCAGTCCATCTTGCGGGCGATGACCATGCGGGGAATGGCGCGCGCGCCGCCGGGCAGGCCGCGCGCAAAGGTCTCGTGCGCCCGCACCAGCCGCTCAAACTGCTCGGCGGTGAGGGTGACGCCCTTGAACTTGAGGCCTGCCATGGCGTGACGCATCACGCACTCCTAGAGCGCCAGGCTTGAGAAACCTTGAAAATCGCGGTTCTGCGCGAGCGGCTCGGCCACAAGCCTGAGGCCTGCCTTGCGTAGAGTTCACCATTCCGGGCGGAGTTCGGACCTTATCCCGAGACGAAACGCCACGGATGGGTACCCCGCCGCGTGAACAGGCTCTAGTATTTGAGTCATTGAGAACGTGTCGCCGTCCAGTTTATCCCATCGCCCAGCGTCATCCCTGGGCTTTCATATACCCGAATTGGGAACCGCCGATGTCGAACCTGCCGCATCAAGTTGTGAGATTGGCCCTCAACTTCAACTTGCTCAGCGCCGACTTACTCTCGCGCGCGCTTCCGCTCGACTTTGGCCCGGGCCTTGTATTCCTGGAAATCAACTACGAGAACCTGCAGAAGCAAAAGTCCCCGCTGGAGCCGCGACGGCCGGTGTCGGCCTACCGCATCGCGCGTGAGCTGCGTCTGCCCTACGAGACCGGTCGCCGATACGTGAACCAACTGGTCGATGTCGGCTGGTGCGAGCGCCTGGATCGGGGGTTCATCGCGGCCGCTCGGGGGCCCGGCGAGGTGGCGGTGGCCTCCAGCGTGCCAGCGGTCTGGGAAGCCGTCGGTCACTATGTGGACGCCCTCAACCGCGCGGGCGTGGATATGCCCGTCGGTGGCTTCAGTTCGCCGTTCAACGTCAAGTCACGGGTGGCGCTTGAGGCCAGTCTGCACTTCCTGAATTTGCTGAGGATCGGCTGTGACGTGTTTGGCATCGACGCCCACGACGCCCTGCTGATGTACGCGATCCTGACCGCCAACACCGCTCATGTGACCGCACGCCTGAGCGCCGCTGACCTGGCCGCCGATGTCGGCGCCCCCATTCCGGACTCGCAACGCCGCCCGGTGTCGGCGTACCGCCTCGCCCAGGACCTGCGCGCGCCCTATGAGACGATCCGCCGGCACGTGCGCCGCCTGGTCAAGGCGGGCCTCTGTGTGGACGCGCCGGACGGCGGCGTCATCGCGCCGGCGCGAGCTCATGACCGCCCTGAGATCCGACAGGGCGTCACCGCGATCAACGCTGAAGTGGCGAGGTTCCTGAAGGTGATCGCCGACATCACGCCTCTGCCGCTTGAGGAGCCGCAGGCGGAACCGGTGTTGCGCTCGGCCTGAGCCGTCCCCTCAATGGGGCAAGGCGCTCAGGTAAGAGGCCAGGCCCGCGATCTCGGCCTCCGTCAATCCCACCGCCTGCGCCCGCATGGGGCCGGTGGTCAGCGCCTGGACGATGCGCGATGACGGTGTCCGGGCCAGGGCGGCAAGCGTCGGGATATTCGGCTGACCAGACCCATGACAGACCGCGCACCTGGCCTGGAAAAGCTGTTGGGCTTTTTCGGCGCTGACCGTCTGGCGCGCAGGTAGGGCCGCAAACTGGACGTCGCCGAGACTGCGGGTGTCTGGTTCGCGGGCGGCTCCGCCTGCGGGACGAAGACCGAAGGCCTCGATGCGATCGGTTCCGACGAAGACCAGGCCCTTGGCGATGGTCGGCTCGTTGTACTTGCCCCCGGTTCCAAGAAGCCCCGGCGCGCTTTTCCACAGCAGGGTGAGGTCGCGGGCGTCGAAGGCGTAGAGCACGGGCCGGGGCGCCTTGGGCCCATAGAGCGGCGCGGATCGCGGGGCGTCGGTGTCCAGCACCCAGACAATCGCGCCGCGGGCGCCTCGGCTGGTGACGACGGGCGAGCCCGGATTGTGCAGGGTCTCGGTGGTCTGCTGGCGGTCCATGGCGAGGTAGGCTGGGCGACCCGGCGCCGCCACCACCTTCAGCCGGACGAGGCCCGGCGGGACGCTGACGCTGAGATTGTCCGGCCGCTTGCTGCTGCCGGAGACGAACAGGTAGGTCGCGCCGCGAGCGTCGCGGTACTGGGCGGCGGTGCTGCGGCTCTTGGCCTGGTCGACCATGCCATGGGTTTCGGAATAGGGCGCGAAGACGCTCAGCGGTCCTGGCTTGCCGAACTGAGGCTGTGGGGCGGGGGCGAGCAGTGAGCCGTCCGTCGCCGGATCCTGGCTGCAGGCCGGTCGCTTGACCCGCGACCCGGGCAGGGCGTCCCGGTCGAGCAGGTAGGCGACCCCTTGCTTGGCGCCCGCCAGGCCGAGCAGGCGCGGCGTGCTGGTCCGGGACGACGGCAGGTCGATGACGAAGGTCCCGCTGCTGCCCAGGTCGATGTCCATTGACTGGGCCTGG
>Ga0116141_10004731_pt1 | contig 11422 bp, 7 predicted proteins | sample AD_UKC097_MetaG_FD_89744 | JGI IMG/M metagenome (GOLD analysis project Ga0116141, IMG submission 89744) | Active sludge microbial communities of municipal wastewater-treating anaerobic digesters from USA - AD_UKC097_MetaG | ecosystem: Engineered > Bioreactor > Anaerobic > Digestate | place: USA... | reverse complement strand
GAAAGCCGTGCAACAAAATCCTGTTGTCAGGGGTTGACAGAGGAGTCCATACATGAATTGTTAGGGCCCACGCCGCGGACCTTCAATGTCCGACTCATATTTTCCCAGAGCCGATAGAACTGCGGAATTGTCAGAGTAGCGCTTCTTGAGCGCGGCCAATCTGCGATCAGTGCCAGCGCAATAGATCTCGAGGCTCTCATTGACGAAAGCACGACGTTTTATTTGCTCCGGCGAATCTCCCTCCGTCGGCTCACCGCGAAAATGATCACAGGCATCACGATCCACGATAAATGCCTCGACCTCCTGCGGAAGCTGGGCTTGCGGTGTGGCGATGGAGAGTGCAAAGAGCAAGATGATGTTCATCGTGGGCCCTAACTAGATTTCGCCCCCACATCCAGGGGCGTAACGCTGGATCATCTGTGCGTCGGGCGGGTACGTCAAGCTGCATTCTTCGTCAAATCATGCAGTTCTGCCATTCCTGGCAGCGCCGCGAGGACGCGCCCTGAAGGCGTTATTGCGCGTCGATGGAGGTGTAACGATTTATGGGGAACATGATCGTCGCATAAGCGGGTGCGTATCTCACGTTGTGGAGGCCTGATCTCGTGGCGACGTCGATCGCGCTGGATGGACTCGCTACGGGCGCGAAACGAACCGGTTCCCCGCAACGTAAAACCGCAGCGGCTTGAGCGCCCATTCGCCGGCGTAGTCGACGCCGATGCGCGGGCGCACCACGATGTCGGCCGCGTCCACCGCCGGCGCCGCCGCGATGAAGAGGTCCGCGCTGCACAAGTCGTGGCCGTAGTGACGGCGGTCGATGCCCATGGCCTTGCACAGCCGGCCCGGGCCGTTGCTGGCGTGGGGCAGTTCGCCCTCGGGCTCCAGCGCGCGCAGCAGCACGGCGGTGCCGCTGCCCTCCGGCCCGGTGACCACGTTCATGCAGTGGTGCATGCCGTAGATGAGGTACACGTAGGCGTGGCCGGGCGGGCCGAACATGGCCTCGGTGCGCCGGGTGCGGCCTTTGGAAGTATGCGCGGCCCGATCCTGCGGGCCGAGATAGGCCTCCACTTCGACGATGCGGCCGATCCGCAGATCGCCTTGCGCGACCCGGTGCACCAGACGCTGGCCGAGCAGCGCGCGCGCCACCGTCACCGGATCGCGGTCGTGGAAGGATCGCGGCAGCGGGACGAGATCGGCGCGCGGCGCGGGCACGGGGCTCAGCCGCCGCGCGCTTCCAGCGCCGCGACTGCCGGCAGGGTCTTGCCTTCGCAGAATTCCAGGAAGGCGCCGCCGCCGGTGGAGATGTAGGAAATCCCCTCGGCCACGCCGTACTTGTCCACCGCCGCCAGGGTGTCGCCGCCGCCGGCGATGGAGAATGCGGAAGAATCGGCGATGGCTTTTGCCAGTACCTTCGTGCCGTTTCCAAAGGCTTCGAACTCGAACACCCCGACCGGGCCGTTCCACAGCACGGTGCCGGCCTCGGCGACGATCTGCGCGTAGCGCGCGGCGGTCTTCGGGCCGATGTCGAGGATCATCTCGTCCGCACCGACTTCATCCAGTCCGCGTATCACCGGCGTCGCGTCGGCCGAAAATGCCGTTGCCACGGTCGCATCCACCGGCAACACCAGGCGCTCGCCGGCCTCGGCGAGAATCTTTCGTGCCGTATCGAGCAGATCTGCCTCCATCAGCGAGGTGCCGACGGCGTGGCCCTGCGCGGCGAGGAAGGTGTTGGCGATGCCGCCGCCGACGATCAGGCGGTCGACCTTTTCCAGCAGGCTGGAAAGGAGCGTCAGCTTGGTCGAGACCTTGGAGCCGGCGACGATGGCCAGGAGCGGGCGCGCGGGCGCGTGCAGGGCGCGAGCCAGCGCATCGAGTTCTGCCATCAGCAGCGGGCCGCCGCAGGCGATCTTCGCCTCGCGGATCACGCCGTGGGTGGAAGCCTGGGCGCGGTGCGCGGTGCCGAAGGCGTCCATCACGAAGACCTCGCACAGCGCCGCGTACTTCTTCGCCAGCGCCGGATCGTCCTTGCCCTCGCCGACGTTCATGCGGCAGTTTTCCAGCAGCACGATCTCGCCGGGCGCCACCGCCACGCCGTCCACCCAGTCGCGCACGAGCGGCACCGGACGGCCCAGGAGTTCCGACAGGCGCGCGGCCACCGGCGCCAGCGAGTCGGCCTCGGAGAACACGCCTTCCTTCGGCCGGCCCAGGTGCGAGGTGACCATCACCGCCGCGCCTTTCTCCAGCGCCAGGCGCAGGGTCGGCAGCGCCGCCAGCAGGCGCTGTTCGGAAGTGACCTTGCCCTCGGACACGGGCACGTTGAGGTCCTCGCGGATCAGCACCCGCCGGCCGGAAAGATCGAGATCGGTCATGCGCAGGATCGCCATGGGACAGCCTCCAAAGGGAAAACCCGCATTGTCGCCGATCGGCCGATCGGACGTCAGGCCGGCCGTTCGGCGAGCCATTCGCATTTGATCCGTGTCAAGAGCGCGAGGCGGTGTCGCTGGCAGACTGCGCGCCATGTCCACGCCTTTCTTCTTCAGCGACGAGCTGCTGCAGCGCTACGACCGCCCCGGTCCGCGCTACACCTCCTACCCGGCCGCGCCGCGCTTCCACGAGGGCTTCGGCGATGCCGAGCTGCGCGAGCACATCGCGCGCAGCAACGAGGATCCGATGCCGCACCGGCTCTCGCTCTACGTGCACATCCCGTTCTGCGAAAGCCCGTGCTTCTACTGCGGCTGCAACCGCATCATCACCCGCGACCACCGCAAGGGCGCCGCGTACCTGGAGTCCCTGAACCGGGAAATCGAGCGGGTCGGGCCGCTGTTCGACCGCGACCGCGAGGTGATCCAGCTGCATCTGGGCGGCGGCACGCCAAACTTCATGACTCCGGCCCAGCTCGGTGCGCTGCTGGAAAGCCTCGGGCGCCACTTCACTTTCAGCACCGCCGCCGACCGCGACTTCTCCATCGAGCTCGATCCGCGCCACGTCACCCCGGAGGAAATCGGCGCGCTGGCGCGGCTGGGTTTCAACCGCGCCAGCCTCGGCGTGCAGGACTTCGATCCGCAGGTGCAGGAGGCGGTGAACCGCATCCAGGGCGTGGAAATGACCCTCGACCTGATCCGCGCCTGCCGCACCCACGGCCTGCGTTCGATCAACGTGGACCTGATCTACGGCCTGCCAAAGCAGACCGTGGAGGGCTTCGGCCGCACCCTCGACACCGTGCTGGAAGTGCGTCCGGACCGCCTTGCGATCTACGGCTATGCGCACCTGCCGGAGGTCTTCCGCGCGCAGACCCAGCTCAAGGCCGAGGACTTGCCCACGCCTGCGGTTCGGCTGGCGCTGCTGCGCCTGGCGATCGAGAAGCTTACCGCGGCCGGCTACGAGCACATCGGCATGGACCACTTCGCCCTGCCCACCGACGAGCTGGCGAGGGCGCGGCGCGGCGGCAGCCTGCACCGCAACTTCATGGGCTACACCACCCACGCCGACACCGATCTGGTCGGGCTGGGCGTGAGCGCGATCAGCCACATCGGCGCCAGCTTCAGCCAGAACCCGCGCGACCTGGACACCTGGGAAGCCCGCCTTGCGCACCAGCCCGACGCCCTGCCGGTCTGGCGCGGGCTGTCGCTGGATGCCGACGACCAGCTGCGCGCCGACGTGATCGGCCAGATCATGTGCCTGGGCGAAGTGGACATCCGCGAGGTCGAGCAGGTCCACGGCATCGAGTTTGCCAGCCACTTCCGGGCTTCGCTGGAACGTCTGGCACCGATGGTGGCCGACGGGCTGGTGGAAATCGACCGCCAGCGCCTGCGCGCCACGGCGCGCGGCCAGCTCCTGCTGCGCCACATCGCCATGGCTTTCGACGCCTACCTGCACGAGCGCGCCGAAGCGATGGCGCCGGCGCGGTTTTCCAAGGCGATCTGAATCCTCCGCGCGGCGGGGGCGGCGTGTGTGCGAGCCGCCCCGTGCGCAGCGGAAGCTCAATCCAGGAACAGATCCGGCAGCAGCGGCCGGCCCGGCTCCACCGCGTAGCCGGAGAAGTCCGTCACTCCGGCCTCGCCCAGCACCTCTTCGTCGATCAGGAAGCGCCCGGTGAAGCCACTCGCCGGGCGCACCAGCACGGCGTGGGCGGCGTCGGCGACGATTTCGGGGGTGCGGCAGCCGCGCGTGTCCACGCCGGGAATCATGTTGAGCGCGTCGGTGGCGATGATGGTGCGCGGCCACAGCGCGTTGATCGCGATGCCGCGCCCGGCCAGCTCCGCGGCCAGGCCCAGGGTCACGAAGCTCATCCCCATCTTGGCGAGCGTGTAGCCGGTATGCGGGGCCCACCATTTGGGATCGAGCGAGGGCGGCGGCGCGAGCGTGAGCACGTGCGGATTGGCGGCCTGAAGCAGGTGCGGCAGGCACTTCTGCGTGACCAGAAAGGTGCCGCGCGCGTTGACCTGCTGCATCAGGTCGAATCGCTTCATCGGCGTCTCGGCGATGCCCTTGAGCCAGATCGCGCTGGCGTTGTTGACGAGGATGTCGATGCCGCCGAAGCGATCCACCGCCGCCGCCACCGCGGCCTCGACCTGTTCTTCCTCGCGGATGTCGCACTGCACCGCCAGCGCCTGCCCGCCGGCCGCCTGCACTTCGGCGGCGGCGCTGTGGATGGTGCCGGGCAGCCTGGGATTGGGCACCGCGGACTTGGCCGCGATGACGACGTTGGCGCCGTCGCGCGCGGCGCGCAGCGCGATCGCAAGGCCGATGCCGCGCGAGGCGCCGGTGATGAAGAGGGTCTTGCCGTGCAGGGTGCTCATGGGTGGGTCGTGAATGAAGCGGGAACGATCGGCCACTCTAGCCCAGAAGCGCGCGGCGGTGCGGCTTCTATACTCCCGCGATGAATTCGCAGACGCTCGATGCCCTGATCGCCTGGGTCGGCCACCATCCGGTGGCGGCCGGCATCGTGATTTTCCTGATCGCGTTCTGCGACGCGGTGGTGATCCTGGGCTTCATCGTGCCGGCGATCCCGCTGCTGTTCGCCATGGGGGCCTTCATCGGGCTGGGCAGCCTGGACGGCCCCTACGCCATCGCCTGCGCGGGCGCCGGCGCGTTCTGCGGCGACGGCCTGAGCTACCTGCTGGGGCGACGCTACGGCGATCACCTGCGCCGCATGTGGCCGTTCTCGCGCCATCCGGACTGGCTGCCGCAGGGTGAAGCGATGTTCCGACGCCACGGGCTCAAGAGCATCCTGATCGCGCGCTACGTCGGCGCGGTGCGGCCGCTGGTTCCGGCGATCGCGGGAATGCTGCAGATGCCGGCGCGCCGCTATGTGCCCGCCAGCGCGCTGGCCTCGGCCAGCTGGGGCGCGGTCTTCCTGCTGGCCGGCTGGGTCTTCGGCGCCTCCATCGACCTGCTGGCCGCGGTCGCCGGGCGCCTGGCCATCGTGCTGGGCATCCTCGCCGCACTGCTCGCGCTGATCTACTTCACTGTCCATCAGGCCTACAAGGTGTTGGCGCCGCGCGCCGCACTGATCCTTTCCCGCGTGCTGCTGTGGTCGGTGCGCCATCCGGTGCTGGGCCGCTTCGCCGGCGCCCTGATCGATCCGCGCCGGCACGAATCGCCCTCGCTGCTGGTGATGGCCCTGCTGCTGATCTTCGGCGGCTGGGCGTTCTTCTCGGTGCTGATGATGGCCGCCGGCCACGACGATCCGAGCGCGCTGGACCTGCTGGTGCACCACCTGATGTTCGGCCTGCGCACGCCGCTGGCCGACCTGCCCATGGCGGTACTGGCGGGCCTCGGCGACTGGCAGGCGCTGCTGCCCTGCGCCGGCGTGGTGGGGCTGTGGCTGGCCTGGCGCAAGCGCTGGGTGGCGCTGTGGCATTGGGTCGCGGCCTTCGCCTTCGCGTTGAGCGCGGTGTGGGTGCTCGACCGCCTGATCGAGGTCCCGCGCCCGCCGGCGGCGCTGGCCGCAGCGGGCTTCGACTTTCCTTCCGCACCGGTGACCCTGGCCACCGTGGTCTACGGTTTCTTCGCCGTGCTGATCGCGCGCGAGCTGCCCGGACGCCGTCGCGCCTGGCCCTACGGCGTCGCCGGACTGATGGTGGTGGCGATCGGATTCGCACGCCTCTATCTCGGCGCACACTGGCTCACCGACGTGCTGGCCGGCGCCTTCCTCGGCATCGCCTGGGTCGCGATCCTCGGCCTGGCCTATCGGCGCCGCGCGCCGCGCTCCTTCTGGATGCGCCCGCTGGCGCTGGCGTTCTATCTGTGCGCGATCGGGGCCGGCCTGTGGCACGGTCAGCGCAGCGCGGCCGACACCCTGCGCCAGTTCGAGCCGCCGCAGCTGCGCGCGCAGGTGGATGCTGCGGCGTGGTGGAAAGGCGACTGGGCCTCGCTGCCGGCGCGGCGCAACGGTTTCCTCACCGAACGCGCCTGGCCGATGAACGTGCAGTACGCAGGCCCGATCGAGCCGCTGCGCCGTGCGCTGCTCGTCGCAGGCTGGGAAAACGGCCCGCCGGCCAATCTGCACACCCTGCTGGCGACCCTCGACAAATCCGCCACGCCGGCCACGCTGCCGGTACTGCCGGCCTCCAACAACGGCCACGGCGACGCCCTGCTGATGACCCTGCCCGGACCCGAACCGGACGTCCGTTTCGTGCTGCACCTGTGGTTCGCGCCGCTGGCCCTGTCGCCCGACCGGACGCCGGTCTGGCAGGGCTCGGTGGCGCAGCTGCGCTTCGGCACCGAGCTGTCGCTGTTCCGGCTCTGGCGGGTGCAGCCGGATGCGTCCGATGCGGCGCTGGAGCGCCTGTCGCAGGCGCTGCCCGGACTGCAACAGCGCCGCGTCGAGCGCGCAGGGGAAAGCGGAACGGTGCTGCTGCTGGCACCGTTGCGCGCCGACTGAGCCGTCGCGCGGGAGTCAGAACCCGGACGGATCGACGCCGGGCGGAGCATCCGGATCCACGCCGAGGACGCGCAGCGCGCGCTCGCCGTCCGCCAGCCGCAGCCGGACCACCTCATCGGCGACCAGCGCCGCCGCCGAGCGCACGCTGCGGCCGTCGGCATCGAGCACGAGGGCATAGCCGCGCTCCAGCGTGGCCAGCGGGCTGACCGCGTTGAGCGCCCGCCCCAGCGCATTCAGGCGCGCCGCCTCGCGCGCCAGGCGCTGCACGATGGCGCGCCGCTGGTCCGCCAGAAGGCGCGCGTTCGCGGCCAGGAGCGCCTGCACGCGCGAGCGCGGGTGCAGGGCGGACAATCGCAGCGCCTGCGGCGCAAGCCGCGCGCCAACCGCCGCCAGCTTTTGGGCCGTGGCGCGCGTGAGGCGATGGCGCAACGCGCCCAGACGCTCGGCGCCGCGCTGCAGGCGCGCCATCGGCTGCTGCACCCCGAGGCGGTGCTGGAGCGGATCCAGCCGCAGCCAGCCGCGCTCGATCCTGCGCCGCATGGCGGCGTCCTGCTGCTCGCGCAGTCGGTGCAGACGCAGCCGCAGGTCGGTGCCGTCCGGACTGAGCAGTTCCGCCGCGGCCGATGGCGTGGCGGCGCGCAGGTCGGCGACGAGATCGCTGATGGAAACGTCGATCTCGTGCCCGATCGCGCTGACCACCGGGGTGCGCGCCGCCGCGATCGCGCGCGCCAGCGCCTCGTCGTTGAAGGCCGCCAGGTCTTCCAGGGATCCACCGCCGCGGGTGAGCAGCAGAACGTCGTAGCGCGCGCTGCCATCGGCGCGGGCCAGCATCCGGGCGATTTCTACCGCCGCCTGCGGCCCCTGCACCGGCACCGGCAGCAGGTCCACCTCGATCAGCCCGAAGCGCCGCCGCAGCACGGTGAGCACATCGTGCACGGCCGCGCCGCCGGGCGAACTGAGCAGGCCGATGCGCGCGATGCGCGGCGGCAGCGCACGCTTTCTCGCCGCATCGAACAGGCCTTCCGCGGCCAGACGCGCCTTGAGCGCCTCGAAGGCGCGCCGCAGCGCGCCCTCGCCTGCCTCCTCCAGATGCTCGACGATGAGCTGGTATTCGCCGCGCGGCTCGTAGAGCGTGACCCGGCCGCGCGCCAGCACCTGCATCCCATCCACCGGGCGGAAATTCAGCCACTGGCTGCGCGGTTTGAACAGCGCGCAGCGCACCTGCGCGCGCGCATCCTTGAGCGCGAAGTAGAGATGCCCCGAGGCCGGCCGCGAGACGCCGCCCAGCTCGCCCTCGATCCATACCTGCCCGAGCGCGCCTTCCAGCAGCTCGCGCGCCAGCGCATTGAGCTGTGCCGGCGCCAGCACGCGCCGCGCCGCCGCGGAGGAGGAGTCGTTCACGGCGGCGTGTGGCGGGGTGAGGGCATGGCCGGATTCTCACACGGAATCGAGAAAGTGTCCGCAACAACGCTGATTTCCAAGACCTTGTGGAATCGAAGTCGGCGCGCCGACTTGCGATCGGGCGCGCGGCGCGGGAAGCTTCGCGGACCGCCGGCCCCGCTCCTGGAGCGCGCATGATCAATCCCTACCGCAGCCTCAGCGCCAACCTGCCCGACCGCGTCCCGGCCGGACGCGATGCGCTGCCGACGGACGCCAAGCGTCTGCACGCCTGGGTCGATGCCCTGCCGCGCGCCAACCAGCAGGCCTATCTGCTGGAACTGACTTCGGCGCTGGACGCCTTCCACACCCGCCAGCTCGACGGCTTCGCCCGCCTGGAAGTGATGGAAGTGCTGCGTCCGCCGCTGCTGGAAGCAGCCAACCTCCTGGCCAGCCGGCTGCAGGGCAGCAGCTTCCCGCTGACCGGCACCAAGGCCGAAACCGCCACCCAGCTCCTCCACCTGCACCGGCAGCTGGCGCTGGGCTACCGCATGGCCCTGGTCGAAGCCTGCGCGCCTGCCGGCAAGGTGCCGTTCCTGCGCGGCACCAGCGCCGCGACGGCACTGGTGCGCGCGACCTATCACCACGTCCGCTGGCTGGCCGCCAGCTACTTCCTCTATCGCCCGCCCGAGCTCGACGTATGGGCGCAGATTTATGCCCTGGCCGCATTCGCGGGCGCCCGCGGTCTGGAAAACAAGGCCATCGAAGACGCCGCCGAGCGCCGCGCCCTCACCGTCGCGCTGCTGCAGAACCAGGCCGTGCTGATGGCGTTGGCCAATCCCTACCGGTTCAGCCAGCGCGAGCTGGTCGAACTGTGGACGCTGTGCCGCGACGTGGCCGCGACGGTGGAAATGACGCCGCAGCGTTTTGCCGCCGCCGGCGCGCTGGCGATGATCGACACCGACCTGCCGCCGTCCTTCGTGTCGCGCGCGCCCGATCCGGATGAGGGCGACGCGCTCTGGATCGACCTGCGCAAGCTCGACACCCTGGTGCGCGGCACGCTGTCGCGCAGCGGCGACAGCGGCGAGGCGGTGTTGCGGCTGGCGCGCGACTATCGCCTGGCCGTGCCGGTGAGCCTGCTGGAACGTGCCATGGAGGGCTGGAGTCAGGACACGAACCGCGCCAGCCCCCGGTTCGAGGGAGGCTACGCGATGCACACCATCGTCGGCCTGAGCGGGCTGCACTTTCATCTCGCCGGGCAGCAGGATTTCGACAGCTTCATGCGCGAGGTGCGCGGCATTTCGGCGGTTTCGCTGGATCGCGCTTCCTGGGCGCAAACCAGCGCCGATGCCGTACATGCAGCGGTTGCCGTGGCGCGGATCCAGGACCAGAGCCTGGGCGGCTACCGCCTGCGCTGGGACGCTTCGCAGGGCGTGCGCGCGCGCATTGGCGAACTGGTCGGTCTCGGCCTGCCGGCGGAAGGCGGGCCGTTCGACTGGATGGTCGGGCTGGTGCGCTGGCTGCGCTATGACGAAGGCGGCATGGAAGCCGGCATCGACCTGATCTCGCGGCGCGCCCACGCGGTCGGACTGCGCTCGCTGGACGAAGGCGGCAGTTCCGCCGCACCGATCCGAGCGCTCGGCCTGCTGCCGCTGTCGGGCGAAGAGAACGGTACCGCGCAGTTCCTGTTCTCGGCGCTCAACGAGGTCGACGCCCCCCAGATGGAAGTGGTCCGCGCAGTGGACCGCTGGGGCGGAGTGGCGACGCAGGCATCGACCATCTTCGCCTGCGGTGCCCTGCAACCGCAGCGCCGCACCGGCGACTACCTGCTGGCGCAGGCAGAACGGATCTGAGCACTCCGATGCGGCGCGGATGCCCGGGCGCGCGGGCTTGCGCGATAATGCCTGGCTGCGCTGCGCCGCCCCGGCGCGCCGTTCCTGCAGGTGAGACATGAGCATGGTTTCCACCGCGGCCCGTCATCGCACCCTGGCCGCCCGCATCGGCGGCGTCGCACTGGGCGGCGGCGCGCCGATCGTGGTGCAGTCGATGACCAACACCGACACCGCCGACGTCGCCTCCACCACAAGACAGGTGGCCGAGCTGTGGCGCGCCGGCTCCGAGCTGGTCCGCCTCACCGTCAACAACGCCGAAGCCGCCGCCGCGGTGCCGCGCATCCGCGACCGGCTGGCGCTGATGGGCGTCTCGGTGCCGCTGATCGGCGACTTCCACTACAACGGCCACACGCTCCTTGCCGACGAGCCCGCCGCGGCGCAGGCGCTGGCCAAATACCGCATCAATCCCGGCAACGTCGGCTTCGGGCGCAAGCGCGACACCCAGTTCGCCACCCTGATCGAACTGGCCCTGCGCCACGGCAAGCCGGTGCGCATCGGCGCCAACTGGGGTTCGCTCGACCAGGACCTGGCGGCGCGCCTGATGGACGAGAACGCGCAGCGCGCCGAACCCTGGGACGCCGCCGCGGTGCTGCGCGAGGCGCTGATCCGCTCGGCGCTGGACTCGGCCGAACGCGCGGTCGAACTGGGCATGGCGCGCGAGGACATCATCCTTTCCTGCAAGGTGTCCGGCGTGCAGGACCTCATCGCGGTGTATCGCGATCTCGCCTCACGCAGCAACTACCCGCTGCACCTGGGCCTGACCGAGGCCGGCATGGGTTCCAAGGGCATCGTGGCCTCGGCCGCGGCGCTGGCGGTGCTGCTGCAGGAAGGCATCGGCGACACCATCCGCATCTCGCTCACGCCCGAACCGGACCAGTCGCGCACCGCCGAGGTGATCGTGGCGCAGGAGCTGCTGCAGACCATGGGCCTGCGCGCCTTCACCCCGATGGTGACCGCCTGTCCCGGCTGCGGGCGCACCACCTCGACCTTCTTCCAGCATCTGGCCAAGGTGGTGCAGGACCACGTGCGCGAAAAAATGCCGGTGTGGAAGCTGACCCACCCGGGCGTGGAGAACCTGACGCTCGCGGTGATGGGCTGCATCGTCAACGGCCCGGGGGAATCGCGCCACGCCAACATCGGCATCTCCCTGCCCGGCACCGGCGAAGCGCCCGCCGCGCCGGTCTTCATCGACGGCAAGAAGGCCATGACCCTGCGCGGGGAACACATCGCCGAGGAGTTCGTCGAAATCATCGACGGCTACGTGCGCGAG
>Ga0116141_10004727_pt1 | contig 11427 bp, 13 predicted proteins | sample AD_UKC097_MetaG_FD_89744 | JGI IMG/M metagenome (GOLD analysis project Ga0116141, IMG submission 89744) | Active sludge microbial communities of municipal wastewater-treating anaerobic digesters from USA - AD_UKC097_MetaG | ecosystem: Engineered > Bioreactor > Anaerobic > Digestate | place: USA... | reverse complement strand
TGGAAGGAGAGATGACACAGGCCATGGAGTCTCTGGGACTCTGGCTTCGCGAGCGCTCCCAACCGGGGGACTTGATTGCTGTCAACCACGCGGGAGCCTTGCCGTTTTATGCGGATCGTCCGGCGCTGGATATGACCGGACTCTGCAACCGGCATATTTCCCGGCTGCCCGGCGGATTGCACAAGAAGTATGATCCTGACTATGTTCTTGCCTGCACTCCGCGTTACGTGATCCTGAATACCTCTCGCCGTCCCTCCGATGGGGGATATGGCCGGGATTACTGGGAAGGCGAGAATGCCCTGTATGACCATCCCGAATTCCTGAAACAGTATCGTCCGCTACCGGAATTCTGGACGTGGCGCTGGGATGCCGTAACCCCCGACCTGACCTATACCATGGTGTTTGAGCGTGTTTCGCCCCTCGAAAATGGGCCGAAAGGCGATTAAGATATCGCGGCGTTTTTCAACCGAGGATGACGGAGGTGAAGCATGAGACGGATTGGCCTGTTTGCGGTGGTTCTGGCGATCACCGTGGCGCTTCTGGCGGTGACGGGCTGTGCAACAGCGCGCGGATTCGGGCAGGACGTTCAGTCACTCGGACGGGGCATTGAGAATGTCTCCGAATAAGCATGAATTCGCACGATCACTGGATGAATGAGCCATGAGTGATCCACCCGAAGAGGATCTGAATTGTCTGTCCGATCTGTCCGAGGCATTGTCGCGGACACGTCCGACCTGGCATGAATACTTCATGCTCATGGCGAAACTGTGTGCGACGCGATCGACCTGCTATTCGCGTCCCGTGGGGGCGGTGATCGCACGGGACAAGCGAATCCTGGCGACCGGATACAATGGCGCTCCGCCCGGAGCCTGGCATTGCACGGATCGGCAGGAATGCTTCTGGCGTCAACCCCAAAACCAGATCCCCGGAATCGAACCACGCGATCTTTCCCGTGCCATCCACGCCGAAATGAATGCTGTTGCCCACGCCGCCCGATACGGTATCAACATCAACGGTTCCATTCTTTACTGCACACTTTCACCGTGCGTCCACTGCTTCAAAACCCTGATCAGCGCGGGGATCGTGGAGATCTATTTTGAGCACATCTACGATTTCAACGACCAGGGGGGAGACAAGGCACTCCTGGCCTACTATGAGCAATATGCCGATCTGATCAAGGTGCAACAGCTGACTCTCTCCGAAACCTCGCTGGAGATTGCCCGGCGATTCCTGCAATCCATCACCTCTTCTCGACGGCACGAACATTATTCCTGAATCGATGGAACACCGCTGGAGAGTCGCTTGAGACTCTGGTAACTTCGAGTGCTGTCCGGCGCTGGTTGCCGGAGCCGAATTCCGCAAGATGAGGGCGAAAACCATGCTGAAACTCAAGTCTGTCTTTCTGTTGCTGATCGTTGGATTCCTGGCGCAGGGTGCGTTTTCTGCCGAGGAGGATTTTCTGGGTCGATGGGCCATCACATTGGATGATCCAGGCACGACGTTCCAAGCGTGCTGGCTGGAGGTCAGCCGCGATGGTGGTCAGCTGTCCGGCAACCTGCTCTGGCGGTGGGGAAGTGTTAACCCGGCGAAATCAGTCCAGATTTCCGGGGATGAGATCCAGGTGACGATGACGGAAAGCAGCAATAACAAGACTTATGATGTGATTTACAAGGCATCGCTGCAGTACGGGCGACTGATCGGAACGGTTGAACGACCTCGCCAGGAACTGGCCTGTTTCTGGGGACGTCCGGCCCTGGAGGCCGCCACGGATGTATCGGGGACCTGGGAGGTTGCCATTCAACATGGCGATCAAAAGAGGGTGCACGAGCTGACATTGATGCAGAAAGGGGAGACGATTCTCGGCCTGATGAGCCTGCATGGCGTTGTGGCGCAGGTCAAGACGGCGAATCTCGATGGGAATCGTCTCAGTCTCGCCTTCGATCCGTTGCGAGTGGAGGGGCATGGGCAGGAAATGAAATTGAATCTGGAGATCCGGGGCGATCTCGCCGAGGGCAAGGCCCAGATCGGCGATACACCCGAATTGACGGCAACCGCGCAACGGCAACGGGTCTGGGGTGCGCCGGTGAATCTGTTCAATGGAAAAGACCTGAACAACTGGGTTCCTCGCGATCTGGCCGTGACGCCCAAATGGGATGTCCAGGACGGCCTCATGGTCAATTCGCCGCCGGATATCGACCTGCGTACCAGGGAAGAATTCAGCGATTTCAAACTCCATGTCGAGTTTAAGATGGAACCGGGAAGCAACAGCGGGATCTATCTCCGGGGACGCTATGAAGTGCAGCTGCTGGAGGATTACGGCAAAGGGACCGAGTCGCACGGCAACGGCGCGGTGTACAGTCGGATTGCCCCTGCGAAAAACGCCAGTAAACCGGCGGGTGAATGGCAGACTTATGACATGACGCTGATCGGTCGCTGGCTGACCGTGGTTTTGAACGGAGAGACGATCATCGACAATCAGCACCTGGACGGAATCACGGGCGGCGCGCTCGATAGCTTTGAGTGGATGCCGGGACCGCTCATGTTCCAGGGCGATCATGGACGGGTCTGGTTCCGCAAGGTAGTCGTCACCCCGGCGCTGGATTGATTATGGCCAAACGAGTCGGAGAAAGCGTTTTCGCCCTGTTGATCGTTGTGCTGACAGCGGCGGTTCTGCTTTCTCTCTATCTTTCGATTCGCTATGCAGAGTTAGCAAACGAAGAGGCCACGCCGGGAAAAAGCCTGTGTTCCTTTTCGGAGGCATACGACTGCGATGCGGTCCTGCAAACCCGATACTCAACGACCTTCGGCATTCCCAACAGCACGTATTCCATGGTGGTGTATACGTGTCTGCTGTTCTGTGGGCTGATTACCTGGTATCAGCGAGGGAATCTGTGGCGGTGGTATGTGCGACTGGGGCTGCTGGTGGACTTGGTGGCGGTCGGAATCAGTGCCTATTTCGCCTACATTCTCTTTTTTACCCCGATGCCGTCCGTTTGTGTCTTTTGTGTGGCACTGCAAATATGCAGCGTTCTGGCAATGATCTGCTATATTGCGCTTCTGCCTTCCGCTCGCCAAACGTCGCCCGGACTGCGGGAAAGGCCATTGGCGGGCATGTTGATCCTGCTTTGTTTGATCCTGGCTGCCGTGGAGTTTCTCTCGATTGAGCAATTTCGGACAAACGGTAAGCTGGCGATCCTCCAACGGGAGTATCAGACCACGCTGTTGAATCGGGCCTTCAATCTCTGCCTGTTCACGAATCAGCCGATTATCCAGGTTCCCCTCGATGAACAGACCCCGGTGTACGGATCTCCTGATGCCCGTCATACGCTGATCGTGTTCGAGGATTTCCAGTGCGGTCCCTGCTCGCGATTTCACCATGCTGTGTCCGAGGCGTTCACTGTATTTGCCACCGATACGTTTAAAGTGGCTTTCAAGCATTTCCCGGTGGGGAACGACTGCAATCCCGCCCCGGTTGCGAGTTATCATCCTTTCTCGTGTACCGCTGCTTACGCCTCGGAAGCGGCTCACCGGCAGGGGAAATTCTGGGAGTACGCCGACCTGGTGTTCTCTAACCAGCCGGATTTACACGCGGACAGTTTCATGCAGTTCGCACGGGAATTGAATCTCGACCTGGAACGATTCGAGAAGGATCTGCTGTCCGATGAAGTGCATAAACGAGTCGCGGCGGATGTTGAGTTGGGCCAGAGGCTCAGGATTGGAGGAACGCCGGGCGCTTTGCTGGATGGACGTCCATTGGTGGGGAATGAACTTCAGCCGATGTTCTGGTCCCTGATCCGGTCTCTTGAGGAGATGGCCCCACAGGCATTACGAGAAATGGAAGCCCGGGCGGCGATCATTCCTCTTTCGGTGACGGACACCGTGACGCCTGCGACATCGGATTTGAGCGTTCCATAGAGCTGTCGCCTATTGGGTAGGACGGTTGGAGGGAGACCATTCGTGGATCAAGCGCTGAACTTCCGCGTTTTCGGGAGCAAGAGTTCTGGCCTTTGCGAGTTCTTCCCGCGCGGATTCCTGCTCTCCCAGAAGCCATAGTATCCGTGCGAGATCCACCCGGTATCCGGCATTGCGGGAGTCTTCCTCGACCAGTTGAGAGACAATCTCTTTCGCCTGGGCCAGCTGGTTTTGTTCGGCAAGTGCCAGGGCCAGATTCCGGCGGTAGATCAGTCGAGCGGGAGCCAGATCCTCCGCTTCGCGGAAACACCGCTCCGCTTCCGACCATCTCTTTTCCCGGAAAGCAATTAAACCCAGCTGATTCCAGGCCTCATGGTCATAAGGGCGGGTTTGCACATACTCCAGGAGGATTTCCTCCGCTTGTACATATCGCTGCTCGGCAATCAGGACCATCGCCGCGTTGTAGTCCTTCACTGCCTTCGGAGTTCCGCCGCAACTGCATAGGGTCAATACCAGAATCATGCAGATCGGTCCTGTGTGCAGTATCGCGGAACAGCGTTCTATAGACAAAGTGACCTCAGCGATGTTCCCTCTCCCGCCGGGAGAGGGTTGGGGTGAGGGAAATAAGTTCAATGGAGTCAATGGGTCCTTTATGTCTGCCCGCCTCTGTTTCAGGGATCTACCGATTGAATCCGAAACGGAGAACCCGGTCGTGCCCGGCAAGGTCTTTTGTCACTTCCGGCTGTGAAAAGACCCGTTTTCGCTTAATCAGATCGAACAGAGGGTCTTTCAGGCTTGGGTCGATCTCCAGGCAGATTGCCCCTTCCGGCGACAGAAGCGGGGCGACATTGTCCAGGAAAGTCCGGTAGAAATTCAGCCCCTCGCGTCCGCCGTCCAGACACGCGACCGGTTCGAAATTCCTCACATCCGGCGGAAGGCTGGCGATGTCTGCGCTCTTGATATAGGGGGGGTTGGAAACAATTACGTCGAAATTATTGATGAGAGATCCCCGCAACGCCTGAAACATATTGCCCTCATGAAGAGTGGCGTAATTGATTAAGTCGTGATCCCGAACATTCAGCTGAGCGCATTGAATGGCCGTGTTGGATATGTCTGTTCCATGGAACTCCCCGTCCTCCAGGCTATGTGCCATGGCGATCAGGATGCAGCCGGTACCGGTTCCCACGTCCAGGATTTTGGGGCATTGAAATCGAGTGGCATCCTCCAGGGCTTTTTCTACGAGAATCTCGGTTTCCGGGCGGGGGATGAAAACGCCTTTGATGATCTTGAAGGTGCGAGAATAGAATTCGATCTGTCCCGTGAGATAAGCGATCGGCTCGCACTTGGCTCGTCGCGCCACGAGCGCATTGAAATCTCGGTCTTCCTCCTTTGACATGGGACGGGAGGGGTCTCCCAGGATCTGTGCACGTGACAGCCCGGTAACATGAGCGGCAAGCAATTCCGCCGAGAGCTCCGGGGATTCGATCTTCTTCTGCTGGAAGAGCGTGATCGCCGATTCCAATGCTTCTTGAATATTCATCGCAATGCTGCTCCTTTTGCCGTCAAACTCACAATAAAATCACTTCCCTCCGGAGGTACCCCAATTTTATCCCACAAACCGGTTTTTTTTCAACCTCCGTAAGAAATGCGCGACTACCCATCCTTTGCGGAAAGTTTGTCGAGACGATCTCGGGCCGCAAGTGCCTCCAGGATCGGATCGAGATCCCCATCCATGATGCTTTCCAGTCGATGAATGGAGAGGCCGATCCGGTGATCGGTGACCCGGTTCTGGGGGAAATTGTAGGTGGATCTTTTCGCTTCGGTCTCCGCTTTTCACCATGGATCGCCGTTGATCTCGTTCGACGGCATCACGCTGCTGCGCCTCACGTTCCAAAACCCGGCTGCGGAGAACGCGCAATGCTTTCGCCCGATTTTTGTGCTGGGACTTTTCGTCCTGGCAGATCACAACAATGCCTGTTGGAATATGGGTCAGTCGTACTGCCGAATCGGTGGTGTTGACGCTCTGCCCGCCCGGACCGGAGGACCGAAACACATCCAGCCGGATTTCTTCCGGTTTGATCTCGACCTCGACCTCCTCCGCCTCCGGAAAGACGGCGACCGTGGCGGCGGAAGTGTGGATCCTGCCACTGGCCTCCGTTTCCGGGATGCGCTGAACGCGATGGATGCCCCCTTCGTATTTCAGCGCGCCATACGCCCCCCTTCCTTCCACGGAAAAAATGATCTCTTTGAATCCACGCAGGTCCGTCGGGCTGGAAGAAAGGATCTCGCATTTCCATCCCCTTCGTTCCGCTACCCGGAAATACATTCGGAACAAATCGGAAACGAACAGCCCGGCCTCTTCTCCTCCGGTACCGGCACGAATTTCCATAATCGCGTTCCGGGCGTCATTTTTATCCACCGGCAGAAGATGGTCCCGCAGTCGTTCCTGGAGGAGTCGTTGTTGCTTTTGTGCCCTGGGAAGTTCGTCGCGGGCCAGTGAGGCCAGATCCGGGTCTCCTTCCTCCAGGGCCTCTCGCAGGTCCGAAATCTCCTTCTGGTTGCGTTGGTACTCTCGGAAATCGGCGACAACGGGGGCCATCTCGGAATGCCGGCGACTGCATTCCTGCATCTTTTTCGGATCGAAAAGGGTCTCCGGCTGAACCATGCGCTTTTCCAGGTCGGCGAAATCCTGTTCCAGCCGTTCCAGCCGGGAGAGCATTGAGGAATCCATCATGACCGCGCCTGCAGAAAATTCGTACTTGACAGCAAAAATCGACTTGGGTATGGTACGTCACTCCAATTATCGGACAAGGTCGGTCCGGGTTGGACGGCGCCGAAGCGGCGTTCCATCACAGGAAGTCAGTCGGGGGTATATGGCAGTGGACAAACGTTTGGCAGAACTCAAAGAGAAGCTGATGTATGAACGGAATCTGCTTTTGGAAGATATCGGTCGGGACCACCGGGTCCCGGAGCTCAGCACCCATGGCGATCTCGCCGATCGGAGTGCTGACTATAGCCAACGTGAGATGCTGCTGGGGCTTGCGGAGCACGACCGCGAACGGCTTCTGGCCCTCGAAGACGCGCTCCGGCAGATCGAGTCCGGCACGTACGGCATCTGCAATGAATGTAACAAACCCATCCCCCAAGCGAGGTTGATTGCCATGCCTACCGCCCGCTTTTGCGTGAAATGCCAGGGGAAACAAGAGCGATTGGGGTATGAATAGGTACGCGAAACAGCATACTACGATTCACGCCATCCCTCGGATTCTGACGAACGCGACGAGGAGTACTCCGGCGAGTCGGACAGAGATCGAGGGGATTGGGAATAACGGACTATCCTGAGAACATCATCTCCGAGCACTGTCTCTGAAGAGAAACAAGACAGGTCTGTCCTCTTTCTGGTGTATGGTCTTCTGGACCGGAGACTTGCCTGTGATAGGATTGCGCACGGAGCGGCGACACCGCCGTTGCCGAAGCAATTTCAGCAAGGGAGCACATCATGCAAAAACAGCTTGGCGTTCTGATACACGGTGCCGGATGGGTTTCCGGAGAGCATACCAAAGCATTCCAGCATAACTCGAACACGCGGGTGGTCGCCATCTCCAGCCGCAAAATGGAAAGTGTCAAAAAGCGGGCGGCGGAGGCGGGCCTCAAAGATATCGGCATGTACACAGACCTGGATGAGGCATTGCGCCATCCGGGTGTGGACATTGTTTCGGTTTGTACGCCCCAACATCTTCACGCCGACAACACGATCAGGGCTGCTCGTGCGGGAAAACATGTTGTCATTGAGAAACCTGTCGCCAACAGCGTGGATGAAATGCGCGCCATGCTGGAGGCGGTCCGCAAGGCGGGTGTCAAGACGATTGTCAGTTTCGTCCTGCGTTGGAATCCCCTGTTTGATACCCTCAAGGCGATGATCGCCGACGATGCTTTCGGGCAGGTCTACTATGTCGAAACGGATTATCAGCACGATATCGCCGGGTGGTGGTCGGGATTCGAAGATGGCCGCAAAAAATCGACCGGAGTCAGTGCACTGAACGTGGGCGGTTGTCACGCGGTGGATGCCGCGCGGTGGTTTGCCGGGCGAGGGCGATATCAACCAGCGAAAATCACCGAGGTCTTTGCGTATTGCGGCGGATATCGCAAAGGACTGATCCGCGAGTTTCATTACCCCACGGACACCTGGGTGGAGAATGTTCCCCCGATGGAATACGACGGGCTGGAAGTGGTCCTGTTGAAATTCGATACTGGAGCGATTGGGAAAGTCTCGGTCAATTTCGACTGTGTTATGCCGTACACGTTCCCCATCCAGATTTTTGGCGATAAGGGTTCCGTGAAAGACAACCGGGTCTGGTCTCACAAATTCCCCGGTCAGAAAGGCTGGGTGGAAATTCCGACCATCCTGCCGGTCACGGCGGATGTCAGCCATCATCCGTTCCAGGGACAGATGGATCATTTTGTGGATTGCATTCTCAACAACCGCGAATCCCACTGCAACCTGGAAGACAGCATCAACACACACGAGGTGGTATTTGCGGCGCAGCAGTGCTACGAAACCAAACGGCCGATCCAACTGCCGTTGCGATAATCTCGGAGAGTAGTTGCGATGAAAGGAGCAGGAACCCATGCGAACGAGCGTTTCGACATTCTGCCTGTTTGTACTGGTGGCGTTGATGTTCTGTAACACGTCAAGTTCACAGGCGCAAATGGGATTCACAATCGACCGCGCGCAGCGCGAGGAAATCACCGTATCGCTTAACGGCAAGGAAGTGGCGATCTTTCACAGCGGTCTTGCGCTGGACAAGAGTTACATTCATCCGCTACGGAGTCCCGACGGGCGCGTGATCACCTACGATTCTCCCGCCGATCACCTTCATCACCGGGCATTGTGCGTGGGCTGGCCGGATATTTCCGGCGAAGATTTCTGGGCGGAACTGAATTCCCCCCAGGGACATCGCGGGAAAATGATCCCGGCGGGAATGGAAACCCGGACGCTGCCGGATGGAAGCGCCCAGATCCGCGAGGAGAGCATCTGGGTCCGTCAGAACGGCGAGCCGCTGGTTCGCGAGCAATGCGTGTGGACTTTCCTGGTTCCACAGGGCAATCTTCAGCTGGTGGACGTGGACCTGACGCTTACCGCACTTGCCCCGGAAGTGGTGTTCGGCTCCGACAAGGAGAAACCTCGCGAGTACCACGGATTCACCTTGCGCAACGGTCCTTTTGAGGACATCCGTGTCTTCAATTCCAACGGAGAAGAAAGCGCGGACGAATGCCGAGGGAAAGCTGCCAAATGGTGCGCCATCTCCGGGATTCAGGCAGGCCGACCGGCTCTTGCCGCCATTTTGGATCATCCTTCCAATGAAAGCCATCCAACCAGGTTCTATGTGCTGGAAAAAGGTATGCAGTACATTTCCTCTTCCCCGAACATGGGCAAACCGAAAGTCCTGAAAGCCGGGGAACAGTGGCACCTGCGCTATGAGGCCGTTGCCGCCGGCAAACCGGCGGAAGGTGAATCCTGGGACGTTGAAAAGATCTGGCAGGAATTTGCCAAGAGATAATTTGCAAAGGATCGGAGAACTCCGATGGCTAAAATCATCGCGTTTCTGGGCAGCCCACGGAAAAAAGGCAACACCGCCACCGTGCTGGAGCGAATCCTGGCCGGGGCACGGGATGCCGGTGCCGAAGTCGAAAGCGTTTTCTTACACGGAATGGATCTCCACCCCTGTCAGGAATGCCTGGTCTGTCAGTCCGTACCGGATGAACCCGGCTGCGCGATCACAGACGACATGTCGGGGATTTACGGCAAGGTTCTTGAATCGGATGTGATTGTCCTTGCCTCGCCCGTATTCTGCTGGAGTGTCAGCGCGCAGATGAAGATTCTCATGGACCGGATGTTCTGTTTCTTCAAGTTCGAGGAGCCGGAATTGCCGCGAATCCTTATCCGGGACAAGGGCATCGCCACTGTTCTGACCGCAGGAGGGGATGAATTCGATGGAGCGGATCTGGCCGTGGAGGTCATTCAGCGTCTCGCGCGCTGCATGAGTGCGGATTACCGGGGACACTTTGTGGCAGCCAAGCTGACCACGCCCGATGACGTCCGCAAGGATGAGGCGCTGCTGGAAAGAGCGTACCAATTCGGGAAACGCCTGGCGTGAGTACGCATAAACGCGATGAAACAGGATGAACCATGGGATGCCCAGGTCCGTCGCGACCTGCAGGAACGGGTTGACCCTCTCTGCAGGGAGATTGCATCCGGACGGATGGTATCCTGGGAGGCGCGGGAACGCTGGATTGAGATCCGCAGAGAGTTGGCGTGTTCCGTGCCCGACGAGCTGGACCTGATCGACTTGATTTATGGTGCGCGTATCAGCCGCCTGATCGAACAGTTCTGCATTCCGCGCGAGGTTGACGATCTGGTGAATGATCTCTGATCCCATTGCCTGAGGAGTTCCATGCCACATATTCAGATTCGAGGCGAGATTTCCATTGAACGAATGTGGGAGAGTATCGGGCAGTTGAAACTGCTTCAACCGGACCCGATTATCATCGACCCTCCCTATATGCTCCTTAACCGGAAGACGCTTCTGTTCCAGACCTCGGTGACCGAATACGGCAGAAGCCAGAAGTTCTACCTGATCGTATCAGCGAGAGAGGAAGGTCTGACCGTGCGCGTGGATCCGTTGACCGATCCGGTGAAGTCGGACGGTGTGAAGCGGGCGGTCGGATTTCTGGCCGCCCATTTGAAATCGATGTTTCCCGGCACGGAATACGGAGTGACGAATATCCAGGATTTTGTTATGCGGGAGCCGTCATGAGACACGCCCGCCAGGCCTGTTCGGCCCGATAAGAGCTGCGCACCAGGGGACCGGCGACAACAATCCGAAATCCGAGCGACTGCGCCTCCTCCCGAATCTCTTCGAATTCCTCCGATGGGACGTAGCGGGCTACGGGATGATGGCCCGCCGTAGGTGCAAGATATTGGCCGATTGTGAGGATCTGAACGTCTGCCGCAACAAGTTCCGTCAGGGCCGCTGTGAGTTCCGCCCTTGATTCGCCCAATCCCACCATGAGGCCGCTCTTTGAAAGGAAGCCCTTTCTTGCCGTATAGCTGAGAATCTCAAGGGACCGGTTCCAATGCGCGGACGGTCGCACAAGCGGATACAGGCGCGGAATAGTCTCCACGTTGTGATTGAGCACATCCGGCCCTGCATCCAGTACGGTTTCCAGCGCTTGCATGGACCCTGCGAAATCGGGAATGAGCACCTCGACGCGGCAATCGGGTCGAATCGCGCGAATCGACTGCACGGTCTTGGCGAAAAGCGATGAGCCACCATCAGGCAAGTCATCTCGCGTCACTGACGTAACCACCGCGTAATTCAGTCCCAGGCAATTGACCGCGCGGGCCACACGGGACGGTTCCTCCGGGTCCAGTTCGCCGGGCTGTCCATTTTCGATGGCGCAAAATCGGCAGGATCGCGTACACATTGTCCCCAGTATTAAAAATGTTCCGGT
>Ga0116141_10004726_pt1 | contig 11427 bp, 9 predicted proteins | sample AD_UKC097_MetaG_FD_89744 | JGI IMG/M metagenome (GOLD analysis project Ga0116141, IMG submission 89744) | Active sludge microbial communities of municipal wastewater-treating anaerobic digesters from USA - AD_UKC097_MetaG | ecosystem: Engineered > Bioreactor > Anaerobic > Digestate | place: USA... | reverse complement strand
TGGTTTGCCATAGGTTTGACCATGTGGGGTACCAACGTGGGCCCATCTATGTTGATTGCCAATGCGAGCAGCGGTTTTGAAGGCGGCATTGCGGCAGGAAATTTTTCCTGGTATGCTTTCCCCTTTATCATGCTCCTCGCTTTCGTGTTTGCGCCCCGCTATTTGGGAGCAAAAGTCACCACTCTCCCCGAATACATGGGCAAACGTTTTGGAGAACAAACACGCAACTACATTGCCTGGTATTCTATCCTGACTATTTTGATATCCTGGCTGGGACTGACTCTGTTTTCGGGCGGGGTTTTTATGGCTCAGTTGCTCGATATTCCTCTTTGGGCCTGCATAGCGATTCTGGTGGCTGTATCTGCTTTGTTTACCATGGCCGGGGGTTTGAAGGCCATAGCCTATACCAATGTTTACCAGATGCTTTTACTGATCGGGGTTTCGGTGTTGCTGGTGGTAATGGGAATTAATAAAGTCGGCGGATTGGGTTCGGTGGTCAGGGATACTCCGGTGGAATTTTGGAATCTTTTCCGTCCTCTCGACGACAAGGATTTTCCCTGGCTGGCCATATTGGTAGGTTATCCTGTTATGGGAGTCTGGTTTTGGTGTACCGATCAATCGATGGTGCAATCGGTATTAGGAGCCAAAAACCTGGAGGAAGGCCAAAAAGGGGCGAATTTTTGCGCCTGGCTCAAGTTGCTCGATATACCTCTGTTTATCCTACCGGGTATTTTGTGTTTCCTGCTTTTGCCCGGCCTGACCAATTCTACCGATTCCTACCTGCAATTGGTTAATGCGGTTTTCCCTTCCGGTTTGATGGGACTGGTTATCGTGGTTATGGTAGCGGCTCTGATTAGTACCATCGGATCGGCATTGAATTCCTTAAGCACGGTTTTTACCATGGATATTTACATCAAGAAATTCCGTCCGGACGCCGGCGACAGCAATATTCGCACCATAGGAGGCCGGGTGGTCTTTGTCGGAGCACTGATTTCAGTCTTTTTGGCTATTGGCATCACTTATATTCAGGGTTTGAGTTTCTTCAATATTTTCCAGTCGGTGTTGGGCTTTTTGGCTCCTCCCATGGCTGCCAGTTTCCTTTTTGCAGTCTTCTGGAAGAAAACTTCGACCCAGGCCGTTAACCTGGTGCTCACAGTCGGAACAGCTTTCAGTATCGGAACAGGAATATTGTATTATACAGGCTTGATATTTAGCGGAATGCATTATTTATATCTTTCCTTCTTTATTTTTGTGGTTCTGGCTCTTTTTATTTTTATCTGGTCAAAGGCTGTATCTAAACCTTCTTTACAGAAAATGGAATATGTGCCCATTAAAGTAAATAAGAAAGTAAAAATAGCCTGGGGCATCCTTGTTTTGTGTATGATTGGAGTGTATTTGTTTTTCAATGGCTTTTAAAGTTTGAAATTATGAATTGGGTAGATGAATTGCTGCAGGTGAAAACCGTCAAGGCCTTGCCGATAATGACCCATCCGGGCATAGAAAAAATAGGTAAGACGGTGCGGGACGCTGTAACCGATGGCAGAGTGCATTACGAAGCCATTCGCTATTTATCGGACCATTATCCCTCTATGGCTTGCACGGTCATTATGGATTTGACCGTCGAAGCCGAAGCTTTCGGATCAAAAATAACCATGCCCGAAGACGAAGTGCCTTCTGTAACCGACCGTCTGGTACAAGATCGTGAAGGCATTGAAGCCCTGGAGATTCCCGGCATGGATGCCGGCAGGCTGCCTGAATATTTATTGGCCAACCGGCTGGCTGTCGAAAACATCAAGGATAAAATCGTTTTGTCGGGATGTATAGGGCCCTTTTCGTTGGCCGGCCGGCTGTTCGGTCTTTCCGAAATCATGATGGAAATCTACATGGATCCCGATACGATTCATCTCTTGCTCGATAAATGCACCCGTTTTTTGATCAGTTATTGTAAGGCCCTTAAAACCATTGGAACTGCCGGGGTCTTTATGGCCGAACCGGCTGCGGGATTATTGTCCAATGAAGACTGTCAGACATTTTCGAGCGATTATGTTCGTCAAATAGTAGAAGCTCTGCAAGACGATCGATTCAGTATTATTCTGCATAATTGCGGCAACAGCGGGCAATGCACCCAAGCCATGATAGACAGCGGGGCCAGGGTCTTGCATTTCGGAAATCTCACCGATATGGAAGAGGCTCTTAGGGTTTGCCCCCCGGATGTTTTGGTGATGGGCAACCTCGATCCTGTTGGGTTGTTCAAGCTGGGCAGTCCCCAAAAGGTCAGGGAGAGCAGCCGGCAATTGCTCGACAAAGCCAAATCATACCATAATTTTGTCATTTCGTCGGGTTGCGACATTCCTCCGCATACTCCCCCCGAGAATATAGCCGCCTTTTTCGAAGCCTGTGCAAAACAACCAAGTTGAAAATAATGAAAAAGCTCCTGTTTACTGTTTTATGCCTTGGCCTTTGTAATACCATGATTGCCCAAAGGCAGTCCTTTGAACTCAACGAAGGCTGGACTTCTTTTGTGACGCAAAGCCCCAATCCCGACGCTGTAATCAACGACACCCTTAAATTGAATCTGCCCCATAACTGGGACGATTATTACGGTTATCGCCAACTTACCCACGGCAATTTGCACGGCACAGCCATGTACGTCAAAAGCTTTGTGGCTCCCCCAAAAAAGGAAGGAAAGCGTTATTTTATTCGTTTCGAAGGAGTGGGTACTTATGCCGTTATTAAGCTCAACAACAAGGACTTAGGTCGTCATTTGGGAGGCAGGGTAACGTTTACGATCGATGTGAGCGATTATCTGAATTACGGAGCAGACAATTTGCTCGAAGTAAAGGTTGAGCATCCGCATATGATATCGGATATGCCCTGTGTGTGCGGGGGCTGTTCTTCTGAATGGGGTTTTAGCGAAGGCTCGCAGCCTTTTGGCATTTACCGGCCGGTGGTAATGGAAGTTACCGGCGAGGTCCGCATAGAACCTTTCGGCGTCCACATCTGGAACGACGACAGGGCAACGAAAATCTTTATCGATACCGAAATCAGGAACTACTCCGGCCGGGAACACAAGCTCCTGCTCGAGAATCGTTTCAATACACACAAAGGCAAAAAAGTTTTTCTGCTCCGCGAGGAGATCAGTGTGGCTCCGGGAGCGACAGTTACTGTGCGTCAGGAGGCCGACATAGATGATCCGGTGCTGTGGAGCAACGAAAATCCTTATTTGTATAAATTGGTTACCAGTTTAAAGCAAGGAAGAAAGAAAAAAGATGCATTGGAAACCCCCTTCGGTATTCGCACCATCAGCTGGCCGGTGAAGCGCAACGATGGCGACGGGCGTTTCTTTTTGAACGGTAAGCCGGTGTTTTTGAACGGCACTTGCGAGTATGAACATCTTTTGGGGCAAGGCCATGCTTTTAGTCGTGAACAGGTGAAGGCTCGTGTAAAGCAAATGCTCAACGCCGGTTTCAATGCTTTCAGAGACGCCCATCAGCCCCATCACCTCGATTATCAGAAATATTGGGATAAATACGGAATCTTATTTTGGACACAGCTATCGGCGCATATCTGGTACGATACCCCCGTATTCAGAGAAAATTTCAAAACTCAGCTCAGGCAATGGGTAAAAGAGCGCCGAAACAGCCCTTCGGTGGTGCTTTGGGGACTGCAAAACGAAAGCATGTTGCCCAAAGACTTTGCCGTAGAATGCACCGCCATCATTCGTGAGATGGACCCCACGGCGCTGAATATGCGTGCGGTTACCACCTGCAACGGCGGGGTAGGCACCGACTGGAACGTGGTGCAAAACTGGAGCGGCACCTACAGCGGCAATCCGGAACGTTACGACGAAGAACTGGCTTTGCCCAACCAGTTGCTCAACGGTGAATACGGAGCCTGGAGAACCCTGGATCTGCACGAAGCGCCGGGACCCTTTAAGCAGGAAGGCGCCTATTCGGAAGAACGTTTTTGTCAATTGATGGAGATGAAAATCCATCTGGCCGAAAAAGCCCGCGACAAAGTCTGTGGCCAGTTTCAATGGATATTCAACAGCCACGACAATCCCGGACGCCGTCAGCCCGACGAAGCCTACAGATTAATAGACCGGGTGGGGCCGGTCAATTACAAGGGGCTTATTACTCCCTGGGAAGAACCTTTGGATGCTTATTACATGTATCGTTCCAATTATGTGCCGGCCGATACGGATCCCATGGTCTATATAGCTTCGCATACCTGGCCCGATCGTTTTGAGGAGCCCTGCAGGGCATGCATACAAGTATACAGTAATTGCGATTCGGTGCAATTGTACAACGACGCCGGTAACCGGGCTTATCTGGGAACAGAGGTTCATCAGAAAGTAAAAGGTACCCATTTTGCCTTTGAAAATTGCTTGGTGCAATACAATGTGTTGCGAGCTGTTGCTTATCGTTCGGGTAAGGCTGTGGCGGAGGATTTGATCGTACTGAACAACCTAAAAAAAGCACCCTCTTTCGATCTCTTGTACAAAAAAGACAAATCCCTGACCAAAGGCAAATCTTCGTATAATTACATTTATCGCGTCAATTGCGGAGGAGACGACTACATAGACAGTTTTGGCCAGCTTTGGGCCAAGGACGATACCAGTTTCTCCCGTTCCTGGGCTCAGGATTTTGCCGGTCTCAATCCCTATCAGGCCAGTCAGCGTGTCACCAACGATCCCATTCGCGGAAGCCGGGATTGGCCTCTGTTCGGTCATTTCCGTTACGGCAGGCATAAACTGGCTTACCGTTTTCCTCTGCCGGACGGTAAGTACAGGCTGGAGTTGTATTTTATCGAACCCTGGCACGGCACAGGATCGGGTAAGGGCGGCGATTGCGCCGGTCTGCGCCTTTTTGATGTTTCCGCAAACGGAAAAATTCTCTTGAACGACCTGGATATATGGGCCGAATCGGGTCACGATGTCGCTTTGAAAAAGACTTTCCGGGTGAAAGTACAAGGCGGTTTTCTAAACCTTGAATTTCCCGAGATAAAAGCAGGTCAGGCCGTTTTGTCGGCCATTGCTATTGCCAGCCGCGACAAAAGCATTAAGCCTCATGTGCCTCCGGTTTCGGACTGGAGCTGGCAAAAGGCAGACCGGGAGCGGGTGGGGCGTTTTCCAACCGAGCGATTGCCCGAAGACAACAACGTCAGACCGGGTGTGTCTTATCCCGCCGTAGAGGCCGTTGTCGAAGGCAATTACAGGAAAGAACAGATGAACAACAGGATGGCTGTGATTTTTGAAGCAGCAAGCACAAACAGCATAAGTTGGGATATTACAACCGGACTGGCTCAGCTCTACGCTTTGCGTTTTAATTACCGGAATATCTCCGGCCGCGATATGCTGGTGGATATGAAGATAATAGCTGCAGACGGCACCGTGCTCAAAGAAGATAAACTGACTTTTCCCATCAATGAGAGGGGCTGGAAGCTGATCAGCACCACTACCGGTTCGTTCATCAACGCCGGTCATTACCGGATCGTTCTTTCTTCGCCCGATATGGATGGTCTGTGTTTCGAAAGACTCGATGTTCAGTAAGGCAGTATATCTTTGCTGTTGGCTTGTCTGCCTGTATTTAAAGATCTGAGCAGTTCTCTGGAAAAGCCTTCTTCGGCCAAATAATATTTGAAAAGTTTTTCGGGGCTGAGTATGGCTTTGAGTTTAACGTAGCGCTCTTTTTCCAGATCGGCCCGTTGTTGGCGGATTTCGGCCATTCTTGCATTGATTTTTTCGTAATCGATTTTCTGGTTCTCTCTCCCTTGTCTGGAGACGCGCATCAAACGCATCATTTCGTGGTTTAGTTCAAGACTTCTGTTTTGGATGTCGTTTACGATAGGCCAGAACAACTGAGCTTCTTCGGCAGTAAGCCCGATTTTGTCTGTATAATAGGCAATTCTTTTGAGACGCATTTCTTCCCATTGTTGTTGCCTTTCTTCCTGATTGGGTACCCTGCCGGGTAGGTTTGCTTCACCGCCGGGCCTTTGTGAAAAAGCAACGCTGCTGAATAAAAAGCATAAAGCGATTATAAAGCCGGATCTCATTTTTAGTTGGTTTTTGGACTGAATTTATTCGAGTTCGTCCTGATTAATGTAATAATACATAAGACTGTATTCGTCGAGTGAGCTCAGAAGGATTTCTTCGGCAGTCATGGTACTTTCCTGAAATTCTTCTATTTCTACTCCGTCTGTCTTGCCGATTATGGGTTGCTTATTGTCCGTGTTGGTCAGATTGAGTACGGCACGTATCGAAAACAAGAGCAATACGAATACGGCAGCCATGTAAAGCACGGGCTTCACACGGTTCATAAAGAGCTTTATTCCCTGAGCAGGAGCAGATTCCATTTCTATGCGGTGCTGAATTTCTGCTTGCAGGTTTTCGAAATAATGCTCGGGGACTTTGAATACTTCTTTATTGCCGGGCCGGTCTAAATTAAAATTGTTGCTCATAAATGTACCTCCGTATTTTTGGAAAATAACATCATCTTAGACAAAGATAATGAAATAAGGTTTAAAAATCACTCAAAATCTGCTCTCATAAATGCTTCAATCTTTTTGACAGCGTAGTGGTACGAGGCCTTTAAAGCTCCTACCGAAGTTCCTAAGATTTCAGACATATCTTCGTATTTCATGTCGTCGAAATATTTCATGTTGAAAACCAGACGTTGTTTGTCGGGTAGGGTCAAAATAGCTTGCTGAAGCTTCAGTGCGGCTTCGTCTCCTGAAAAATAGGGGTCTCCCCGCAAGTTTTGAACCATAATATCTTCCATATCGGTAAAGTTCGACTGGTTTTTAATCCTCTCTTTATTGAGGAAGGTATATGTTTCATTGATGGCAATACGAAACATCCAGGTGGATATTTTGGAATCTCCTCTGAATTGCTCAATATTGCTCCAGGCTTTCATGTAGGTGTTTTGTAAAATATCGTTCGCGTCATCGTGCGAGAGAACCATTTTCCTAATCTGCCAATACAGACTTTGCGATGTTTCACTAACCAACAGGCTAAAAGCTTTTGACCGGGTCAGGGGGTCTCTGATCAATACAAGGATTTCGTTTTCTTTTTGTTGATCCATTCGATAAAGAATTCCTGCTACACAATGGTATCAGACTATAGTTTATTCAAAAAGTTTAATGGAGTCTTTACTAAACCCACTAAATTAACAGCAGGTAAAGACTGACGGCCGGTATAGCCATTAAAACAGTGTCCAGCCGGTCGAGCAGACCTCCGTGTCCGGGAATTAATTTTCCCGAATCTTTTACATGTATCGTTCTTTTGATGAGCGATTCAAATAAATCGCCCAGCAGGCCGAAAACAACGATCACGGCTGCAAATCCCATCCATTCGCCCTTACTGAAGATATCGGGAAACCACAGAGCGGCCGGTATACCGGCGGCGACAGTGATGACCAATTCCGCGATGAATCCCTCCCAGGTTTTATTGGGTGAAATCCTTTCAAAAAGTTTGTGCTTACCAAACAGACTGCCGAAGACGTAAGCCGAGGAGTCGGCAATCCAAACAAAGACAAAGAAACTCATCAGCAAAACCCGATTATAAGTTCCGCTTTCCCCGGTGGAAGACAAGAATGCCATACGGGCCAGAAGCACCATCGCCAGGCCGATATATACTTGTCCGAAATAAGTAAGCCAGGGAATGCATGTTTTTCAAGTTGGTTTTGAATAGTTCGGCGATTGATAAATACATCATTATGCCTAACCAGGGAAGAAAAATGGCGGACGGCAGGATGCCGCTGAAATAAAAATAGGCTGCCACAAACAAATAAACCCCGCCCAGGCTGGCCATGAATTTGTTTATTTTGACGTCGGGCTGTTTTTCAATCAGGGTGTAAAATTCCCAAAGGCACAGGCCGGTAATAAGGGCGAAAAGAATGGCAAAACTGTGTTGACCATAGAGTATGCAAAAAGTCAGCAGGGCAACAAAAGCAATTCCACTTACAACTCTGGCAAAAAACTCTTTCATAGTAGCAGATTAATCGGATAAGAAGGCTGAATTTCTTTATTCCTCGCCGGGAGTATCCTCTGATTCGGTTTTTTCTTTTTCGTCTTGTTGTTTTTGCGACTCCATCAACTCTTCCATCCTGGATGTCCATTTGCGTTTGCCAAAAATCTGTTCCATATCTTCGGAGAAGATAACTTCGCGTTCGACCAGGATATTGGCGAGCTGTTGATGCCCATCTTTGTTTTCGCTCAGTATTTTTTTTGCTCTTAGGTATTGTTCGTCTACCAAAGCTTTTACCTCCTTGTCTATGAGTTCGGCGGTTTTCTCACTATAAGGCTTGGAAAAACTGAATTCGGAACCGCCACTGGAGTCGAAGTAGGAGAGATTGTTCAATTTATCGCTCATACCAAAATAGGCAACCATGGCATAAGCCTGCTTGGTTACCCTTTCCAGGTCGTTGAGCGCACCGGAAGACACTTTTCCGATAAACAATTCTTCGGCGGCCCTGCCACCTAGGGTGGAACACATTTCATCCAGCATTTGTTCCCTGGTGGTCAATTGCCGTTCTTCCGGCAGGTACCAGGCCGCACCCAGGGCCTTACCCCTCGGGACAATGGTCACTTTGATGAGCGGATGGGCAAATTCAAGCAGCCAGCTCAATGTGGCATGACCGGCTTCATGTATGGCAATGGAACGACGTTCGTCGGCGGTGGTTATTTTGTTCTTTTTTTCCAGGCCGCCGATAATGCGGTCTACTGCGTCGAGAAAATCCTGCTTTTGCACATGGGTTTTGTTTTTGCGTGCAGCAATCAGGGCAGATTCGTTACAGACGTTGGCGATGTCGGCACCCGAGAAGCCGGGCGTCTGTCTTGCCATAAATTCCGAATCGATGCTGTCGTCTGTTTTTATGGGACGCAGGTGTACATTAAAGATTTCGCGGCGCTCATTAATGTCGGGCAATTCAACATTGATCTGGCGATCGAAACGGCCGGCCCTGAGTAAGGCCTTGTCTAATATGTCAGCCCGGTTGGTGGCGGCCAAAATAATGACGCCACTGTTGGAACCGAAACCATCCATTTCGGTGAGCAATTGGTTCAGGGTGTTTTCGCGTTCGTCGTTAGCACCTATGTTGGGATTTTTGCCGCGCGCCCTTCCGACAGCGTCAATTTCGTCAATAAAAACGATGCAGGGAGCCTTTTCTTTGGCTTGCCTAAAAAGGTCGCGAACCCTCGAAGCACCCACTCCCACAAACATTTCAACGAAATCCGAACCGGAAAGCGAAAAGAAAGGAACATCGGCTTCGCCGGCGACGGCTTTGGCTAAGAGGGTCTTTCCGGTTCCGGGAGGGCCTATCAGCAGGGCACCCTTAGGTATTTTACCTCCAAGCTCGGTGTACTTGTCCGGATTTTTTAGGAAGGCCACGATTTCTTCTACTTCCTGCTTGGCTTCACTCAGACCGGCAACGTCCTTGAAGGTGATGGGGTTTTCTCCGCCTTTTTCGAACAATCTGGCTCTGGATTTCCCCACGCTGAAGATGCCTCCGGCACCACCCGCACCGCCTGCGCCTCCGCCGGCCATTCTCCTCATTATAAGAACCCAAATGACAATGAGCAAAATAAAAGGAGCCAGGCTGACCAGGACAGACACAAAGGTGTTGGAGGTGTTGTCGTATTTAACCTCTATATCCGGCGAATGAGTATTATTGAAATTTTCTATAAACTCAGAAAAACGATCGGGCGAAGGAATTTCCACGACCAACACCGGCGCTTTGTCTTTGGTCACATTTTCGCCAAATACGCTTACCAGAGCCTCGTCTTTTATACTTAAGCGAACCTGGTTTTTGTTGTTGATACAGAGAATTTCTTTAACTCTGTTGTTTACCAGATGCTCTTCCATTTCCGTCCAGGTAATTTCTTTGCTGGCTTCCTTTCTTGAAATGAACTGAACAGCAAACAATCCTATCAGAATCAGAGCATAGATCCAGTAGATGTTGAATTTGGGCTTGGGTTTAGTGTCTTTGGGACGTTGTATTTCGCTCATAAAGTTGACTTAATTAAGATCGGGAATCTCCGTCAAAACGGCATCGTTCCAGAGATGTTCCAAATCGTAGTATTGCCTGCTTTCGGGATGAAAAACATGAACCATAATTTCACCGTAATCGAGAATGATCCACAGAGCGTTTTGGTAACCTTCCGCAGCAAAGGGTTTGATTCTCATTGTTTCATATAAATGCTCCCGTATAAAGTCGGAGATGGCCAGAATATGTGTATTGGATGTACCTTCGCAAATGACAAAATACCTACAGATAGAATGCTCCAGGGCCGACATGTCTACTATAGTGATTTTTTTCCCTTTTCGTTCCTGAATAGCGTGGGTAATGTTTTTTAATACAGCTTGGTTTTCATCCATAGAATCGTTTTTGAACAGCGGCAAAGATACGTTTTCATTTGCATTGTACCGCAAACATTGTACCAATTAATTTAGCGACGAGGCTTGATCCATTGCCATAATACTTTGTAAGTGGTCTTCTTACCGTACATCAGGATACCTGTGCGGTAGATTTTCGCAGCCAGTTTGGTGCTGAATACAAATGTCAGTGCCAACAACCCATATGACAGAACTAAGTGCCAAAAAGGCACACCAAAGGGTAAACGGACCATCATTACAATGGGGGAAGTAAATGGAATGAACGAACACCAGATGGTAAGCGGCCCTTCGGGATTGCCGGCGCCGTAGATGCCTGCATACAGGGCGAAAAGGATAGGAATGGTCATGGGAAGGGTAAACTGTTGGGCATCCTCGCTGTTGTCGATGGCTCCCCCAACGGCCGCAAATAAAGAGGCATACAGCAGGTAACCTCCCAAAAAGTAAAGCACAAACCAGAACAGAATTTTTCCCACAGAAATAGAACTGAGAGCCTGCAAACCGTCGAGGACTCCGGGTGGAAGCGAACTCTCCGTCCCAGGCATCGAAGGGCTTAGTCCGTCGAGCGGAATATTGCCGAACCGGTTGCCGATTACCACCAAAACCAACACCACCACTACCCAAAGGAAAAATTGAGTAAGGCCTACCAGGGCAATACCTATTATTTTCCCCATCATAAGCTGAAAGGGTTTGGCCGATGAAACAATGATCTCCACAATGCGGTTGGATTTTTCTTCAATCACACCGTTCATCACCATTCCTCCGTAGACAAAAATAAAGAAGTAGATGAGCATGGCTGTAATCATACCGATGATCATGGAGATTTCCGAAGAGGTTTTTTGTTCGTTGCCGTCGTCGGTCCAACGTATGGTTTCTATTTTGACCCTGACCCTCGAATCGCGGATTATCTGCCCCAGGCCCTCAATTTGGTAGGAAGCGATTTTGTCTTCGGAGGCCATTTGACTGAGCTGGCTTTGTACATAATCTTTGAGCTCGGCTCCCACCTGTTGTTCAGAATAAATTCTAACCCTCGGGCT
>Ga0116141_10004712_pt1 | contig 11447 bp, 10 predicted proteins | sample AD_UKC097_MetaG_FD_89744 | JGI IMG/M metagenome (GOLD analysis project Ga0116141, IMG submission 89744) | Active sludge microbial communities of municipal wastewater-treating anaerobic digesters from USA - AD_UKC097_MetaG | ecosystem: Engineered > Bioreactor > Anaerobic > Digestate | place: USA... | reverse complement strand
CGCAGGAAACGGCGTTCCGTCAACTCACGCATGAGAACCTCCTATTCATCAGATTTGAACCATCCGCACAAGGGAACCTTGCCCGTGACGAGGGGCGGGTCGCAGCGAACGGCATTTGTTCCACATTGAAACCGCCCGGAGTCTAGGCAAGAAGTTGCCGCTTCCCGGCAACCATCCGCGGTTTTCGCAACTGCGTCACGAAAACCGATCGCCACGTTGCCATTCGACAACCCATAAAATCCCAGTCCCCCGCGTCGCCCACCACCTGCCTTTCTGCCTTCGTCCGATGGTCACGTTCGCCGTTCTGCCCCAGTATCTGCTGCCAAAGCGGTGGCTGACCCGGCTGGCCGGCCGCGCCGCCGGCGCCCGGCTGGGCGACCTCACCCACGCCGCCATCCGCCGCTTCGTCGCCCGCTACGGTGTCGACATGAGCGAGGCGGCCGACCCGCGCATCGAAAGCTACGCCAGCTTCAACGACTTCTTCACCCGCGCGCTCAAGCCGGGCGCGCGCCCGCTGGCCGCCGCCGATTACCTGTGCCCGGTGGACGGCGCCATCAGCCAGTTCGGCGCCATCGAGCGCGACCAGATCTTCCAGGCCAAGGGCCATGCCTACAGCACCACCGCCCTGCTGGGCGGCGACGCGCGGCTGGCGGCCGAGTTCGAACACGGCCAGTTCGCCACCCTGTACCTGAGCCCGCGCGACTACCACCGCATCCACATGCCCTGCGCCGGGCGGCTGCGCACCATGGTGCATGTGCCGGGCGATCTGTTTTCGGTCAACCCGGTGACGGCGCGTGGGGTGCCGGGGCTGTTTGCACGCAACGAGCGCGTGGTGTGTGCGTTCGACACCGCGCGCGGCCCGCTGGCGCTGGTGCTGGTGGGCGCCACCATCGTCGGCAGCATGGCCACCGCCTGGCACGGCGTGGTCAACCCGCCGCGACCGGGCCGGATCCGGCGCTGGAGCTACGACGAGCCACGCATCGAGTTGCAGCGCGGCGAGGAAATGGGGCGCTTTCTGCTCGGCTCCACCGTGGTGCTGCTGTGGCCGCACGGCACACTGCGCTTTGCCCCCGACTGGGCACCCGGCGGCGCGGTGCGCATGGGCCAGGCCCTGGGCAAGGCGCTGGGCTGACAGCGCGGCGATCCGCCGCCCTTCAGCCGCCGGCCAGCGCCAGCGTGACCGGATCGATCTGGTAGTTCTGCGGCCCGCGGCTGGCGATCTTCAGCGCGCCCAGGCGGTTGCCCAGCGCCGCGCAGCGCGCCAGCGGCCAGCCCTGCTCCAGGCCGTGCAGCAGGGCGCCGCGCCAGGCGTCGCCGCAGCCGGTGGGGTCGACCACGGCCTCGGGCTGCACTGCCGGCACATGGGTCTTGCGGCCGTCCTCCCACAGCTCGCAGCCGGCGCCGCCCAGCGTCACCACCAGGCCGCGCACCCGCCGCGACAGCTCGGCCGGCTCCACCCCCATGCGTTCGCACAGCATGCGGCCTTCGTAGTCGTTGACGGTGACCCAGCTGGCCAGCTCGACGAAGTGCGCCAGCTCGCGGCCGTCGAACATCGGCAGGCCCTGGCCGGGGTCGAACACGAAGGGAATGCCGGCGGCGTGAAACTGCTCGGCGTGCTGCAGCATGGCGTCGCGCCCGTCGGGGGCGACGATGCCCAGACGAACGTCGGCGCGCGCGCTGACGGCCGTGCGGTGCGCCTGCATCATGGCGCCCGGGTGGAAGGCGGTGATCTGGTTGTTGTCGCGGTCGGTCATGATCATGGCCTGCGCGGTGTAGGTGTCGTCGATCTGGCGCACGAAGTCGGTGCCGATGCCCAGCTGGCGCAGCCGCTCCAGGTAGTCGCCACCGTCGTTGCCCAGCGTGGCCATGGGCAACGGCTGGCCGCCCAGCAGGCGCATGGCGTAGGCGATGTTGCCGGCGCAGCCGCCATAGTCGCGCCGCAGCGCCGGCACCAGAAAGGACACATTGAGGATGTGCAGCTGATCCGGCAGGATCTGCTCGGCAAAGCGCCCCTCGAAACTCATGATGGTGTCGAACGCCAGCGAGCCGCAGATCAGGGTGGCCATGGGGGGTGAAGCTCCTAGAAGGTGTTGCCATGCGGGCGCCGCGCCGGCGCCCCGGGGTTCAGGGGTAGAAGGCCACCAGTCGGTAGCCGACGATGGCCGACGGGCTGGCGCTGTCGGCGACGGTCAGGCGCTGGCTGGCGTTGAATTCGCCGCGCGCGGCCAGGGCCGCTGGTGCGCCCAGTTCGGCCGGTGCGATCACGCGGCGCAGCAGCACCTGGTCGGCAACGTCGGTCAGGCTCAGCTCCAGCGACGGCGTGGCCACCGGCAGATCGGCGGTGTTGCGCAGGCTGACGCTGAAACGAAAGCCGTCGGCGCTGGCGCGCTGGAAGGCCGAGCCGTCGATGACGATGGCCTCCAGTTGCCGATGGGGCCGGATCTCGCAGCCCACCACCGCGCACAGCGCGCCCAGGGGCGCCGCCAGCGCCGGCGCACGCGCGGCCAGCCAGTCGCGCCGGCTCAGTGCCGCCTGCAGCGCCAGGCCCAGCGCCAGCAGGAAGAACGCCGACCACAGCAGCGCACGCATCGGCCGGGACGACCAGAAGGCGCGCCGCTTCGCCTCGGCGACGAAGGACGGTGCCGCCGGGGCGGCGGAGGGTTCAGGCTCCGACGCCGGCTCGGGTTCAGGGACGACTCCCCCGCTCGCCCCGGCTTCGGCTTCGGCTTCGGCTTCGGCTTCGGCTTCGGGGGCGGCTTCGGGTTCGGGTGCGGCTTCGGGTTCGGGTGCGGCTTCGGGTTCGGCCGCAACGGCGGCGGCTCCCCGATCGGCCCCGGCTCCCGCACCGGTTTCGGCCTCTGAATCGGCTCGCGAATCGGCCGGCGGATCGGCTTCGACTATGGCGTCGGCCACGCCTTCGGGCGCCGAAGTCGCGGCCTGCGCGTCTGACGGCGCCGCCGGCGGCGCGATCTCGCCCTGGGGCTGGTCGGGTTCGTGGCCGACCACCGTGGCACCGTCGCCCTCGGGCGCGGCCGGCGCGCTGGCGCGGGCACTCGTCAAAGCCACGGGTGGCTCGATCGACAGGGGTGCCGGCAGGGTCTCGGCATGCGGCGAGGGCCAGCCGTCCGGTGGCGCACCGGACGCGGCGGCCGGGCTGGCTGGCCGCCGCAGGAAGATCGCTCCCGGTGGGGTGAAGCTGGGCGCGGCGGCGGCCTGCGCGGCAGCCGGCGGCGCCGCGGGCGGGGTCGCGGCCTGCGGCGCCGGCGGCACGGCAGCGGCTGGCGCTGGCTCGGCGGGCGCCGGTGGCGGTGGCGGTGGCGGCACCTGCAGGCGCACGCTTTCGCTGTAGGGCAGCATGTGCGCAGCGGCGTCGAACACCTGCTGGCAATGGCCACAGCGCACCCAGCCGGCGGCGATGCGCAGCTGGTCGGGCACGACCTTGAAGGTGGTCGCACAGGCCGGGCAGCGCGTGATCAGGCTCATGGTGCGCGGATTGTAGGGAGCCGGCGGCGCGCGGCCGCTGGCTCAGGCGCGCCGGGCCACCAGCAGCACCCAGCCGTCTTCGCGGTCGGCCACCTGCAGCGCCAGCCAGGGCCGGTAGGCGTCCTGCAGCTCCTCGGTTTGGCGCTCCAGCACGCCGGCCAGCACCAGGGCACCGCCGGGCGCCACGTGCGCGGCCAGCAGCGGCGCCAGCACCTTCAGCGGCGTGGCCAGGATGTTGGCCAGCACGGTGTCGTAGGCGCCCTGGGCCAGCTCGGGCAGGCCGGCGCGCAGCACGACGCCGTTGGCGGCGGCGTTGTCCTGCGTGGCCTGCACGGCGGCAGGGTCGATGTCCACGGCGTCGACCGCGGCCGCGCCGTGCAGCGCGGCGCCGATGGCCAGGATGCCGGAGCCGCAGCCGTAGTCGAGCACGCGCTGCCCCTGCGGCGCGTGTGCCGCCAGCCAGCGCAGGCACATGCGGGTGGTGGGGTGGGTGCCGGTGCCGAAGGCCAGCCCGGGGTCGAGCCGGATCACGCGTTCGGCCTGCGCCGGCACCTGGTGCCAGGTCGGCACGATCCAGAAGCTGGGCGTGATCGGCACCGGCTCGAACTGCGCCTGCGTCAGGCGCACCCAGTCCTGCTCGGGCACGGCGGCGATGGCGGCGATCTGGCAGCCGCCGTCCCAGAAGTCCTGCAGCGCCAGCAGGCGCGCTGCCTCGCGCGCCGGTGCCTCGGCGCCGAACAGGGCCACCACGCGCGAGCGCGACCAGCTCTGCGCCGGCGGCGGCAGCCCGGGCTCGCCGAACAGGGCGCGTTCGGCTGCGGTGTCGGCGTCGGCGTCTTCCACCGACACGCTCAGCGCCTCCAGCGCCTCCAGCGCGTCGGACAGGGGTTCGACGCGGTCCTCCGGGCAGATCAGGCGAAGTTCAAACATGGCAGGTGGAACACTTCAAAAACCATAGCTGCCGGCGCTTTCTCATCGGGCGCCAGAGCCACAAAAGCCTCGGAATTCGCAGCCGGTGACGTGCGCCGTGCCCCGGCGCCAGACGGCCACCCAGCGCCCGCGATGGCCGCGCAGGGTCAGCGCTGGTGCTCGCTCAGCCACTTCTCCAGGTAATGGATGTTGGTGCCGCCTTCCATGAACTTGGCGTCCACCATCAGCTCGCGGTGCAAGGGCACGTTGCTGTGAATGCCCTCGATCACGGTTTCGGCCAGCGCGGTCTGCATGCGAGCGATGGCCTGCTCGCGCGTGTCGCCATAGACGATGATCTTGCCGATCATGGAGTCGTAGTTGGGCGGCACGAAGTAGTTGGTGTAGACGTGCGAGTCGACCCGCACACCGGGGCCCCCCGGCATGTGCCAGTGCGTCACGCGCCCCGGCGAGGGCGTGAACTTGAACGGGTCCTCGGCGTTGATGCGGCACTCGATGGCGTGGCCCTTGACCTGGATCTGGCGCTGGGTGAAGGGCAGCTTCTCGCCCGCCGCCACCATGATCTGGGTGCGCACGATGTCGACCCCGGTGATCCATTCGGTCACCGGGTGCTCGACCTGCACGCGGGTGTTCATTTCGATGAAATAGAACTCGCCGTTTTCGTACAGGAACTCGAAGGTGCCGGCACCGCGGTAGCCGATCTTCTTGCAGGCGGCCACGCAGCGATCGCCGATGCGCTCGATCAGGCGGCGCGGGATGCCCGGCGCCGGGCCTTCCTCGATCACCTTCTGGTGGCGCCGCTGCATGGAGCAGTCGCGCTCGCCCAGGTAGACGGCGTTGCGGTGCTTGTCGGCCAGCACCTGGATTTCGATGTGGCGCGGGTTCTGGAGGAACTTCTCCATGTAGACCGCCGGGTTGTTGAAGGCGGCCGCCGCCTCGCCCTTGGTCATCTGCACCGCGCCCAGCAGCGCCGCCTCGGTGTGCACCACGCGCATGCCGCGCCCGCCACCGCCGCCGGCGGCCTTGATGATCACCGGGTAGCCGATCGACTTGGCGATGCGGCGGATGGCCGCCGGGTCGTCGGGCAGCTCACCGTCCGAGCCGGGCACGCAGGGCACGCCGGCCTTGATCATGGCCTGCTTGGCCGACACCTTGTCGCCCATGATGCGGATCGACTCGGGCGTCGGTCCGATGAACTGAAAGCCGCTCTTTTCCACCCGTTCGGCAAAGTCGGCGTTCTCGCTCAGAAAGCCGTAGCCGGGGTGGATCGCCTCGGCGTCGGTGACTTCGGCGGCCGAAATGAGCGCCGGCATGTGCAGGTAGCTCTGCGACGACGGCGCCGGGCCGATGCAGACGGCCTCGTCGGCCAGACGCACGTACTTGGCGTCCTTGTCGGCCTCGGAATAGACCATCACGGCCTTGACGCCCAGCTCGCGGCAGGCGCGCTGGATCCGCAGGGCGATTTCGCCGCGATTGGCGACCAGGATTTTCTTAAACATCAGCACCCTCGCGGCTCATCGCCCGCACGCTGGCGCGTGCCAGCGCAATTTGCTTCGCCTGGCCTGCGGCCAGACCGCCGCGATGGGCGACCAGGATTTTCTTAAACATCAGCACCCTCGCGGCTCATCGCCCGCACGCTGGCGCGTGCCAGCGCAATTTGCTTCGCCTGGCCTGCGGCCAGACCGCCGCGGTTCGCGACCAGAATTTTCTTGAACATCCGCTGCCCGCAGCTTCTTATTCGATGACGAACAGCGGCTGGCCGAACTCGACCGCCTGGCCGTTCTCGCCCATGATCCGGGTGACGGTGCCGCTTTTTTCGGCCTCGATCTCGTTGAGGATCTTCATCGCTTCGATGATGCACAGCGTGTCGCCCTCCTTGACCGCCTGCCCCACCTCGACGAAGGGCTTGGCGCCCGGGCTGGCGGCGCGGTAGAAGGTGCCGACCATGGGCGACTTGACGACGAAGCCGGTGCTTTCGGCCGCTTCGGCCACCGCCTGCGGTGCCGCGGCGGCCGGCGCGGCGGCTGCCGGGGGCGCCGCAGGCGCCACGGCCGGCGCGGCCACGGGGGCGTAGACCACCTGGGCCGCCGCCGGCTGGCCGCTCTTGACGATGCGCACCTTGCCTTCGGCTTCGGTGATTTCCAGTTCAGACACGTTAGACTCCGACACCAGGTCGATCAGGGTCTTGAGCTTGCGCAGATCCATGTTGCTTACCAATTCATTGGGAACAGGGTCGAATTTACCTCAATTCGCGTCGATTTGCGTCGAATTGCCGCTAATTTTCAAGTATCTGGCTTGCGCGCGGCATCACGCCAAGGCCGCTGGCAGCCCTCAGGCGCTGCCTGCGGCCTTGCGCCAGGCGCGCAGATCGCCTTCGCGCAGTTGCCCCAGCTTGCGTTCGCGCAGCGTGCCCTGGGCGTCGAACAGCACGCTGAACGGCAGGCCGCCGGCACTGTTGCCCAGCTCACGCGTCAGGCTGGCGCCCTCCAGCCCCGCCAGCGCCACCGGAAAGCTGACCGGCGTCTGGGCCAGGAAACGCCCCACGGGCTCCGCCTTGTCGACCGCCAATCCGAGCACTTGCCAGCCGTTGGCCTTGTTTTCGGTGTAGAAGGCGCTCAATAGCGGCAGTTCGGCGATGCAGGGCGGGCACCAGGTGGCCCAGAAGTTGACCAGCAGCGGGCGCCCGCGCAGGCCGGCCAGCGCCAGCGTGCTGCCGTCGGGGGTGGGGAAGCTGCGCTCCCAGAAACCGGCCAGCTGGGGTTCGCTCAGTTGCAGGCGACGCGCCGCATACCAGGCGCCGGCGCCGGCCGCCGCCAGCGCCACGCCGGCCACCAGCAGGCGGCGCCCCAGCGGACGGGCGGGCGGCGCAACGACCGGCGCTGGCTGGGGTTCGGGGAGGGTCATGGCGTGGGCTCCATCTGCATGCGCTGCACCAGCGCCTGCCGGTCGCCGCGCAGCGGCTGGCCCAGGCGGCCGGGCTTGAGCGCGCCGCGCAGCTCGTCGTGGTCGTGGATCATCAGGTGCACGCCGATCGGCTCGCCCAGCTCCGGGCAGGGGCTGGAAAAGCTCAGTGTATCCACCGGCACGCCGTGCAGGCCGTTGATGCTGCGCGCCTGGTAGCGCACCTGGTGGTCGATGAGGCTGATTTCGGCCGACTTGGGATCGTCGCAGAACAGTTGCAACCAGACGTCCGAGCGCCGCGTGGCGGTGCCGTTCCACACCGCCCCGGTGACGTGCGGCCGGAATTCGGCCAGCCGCTCCATCCAGCGCAACGCCAGCCGCCGCAGCGCGGCCAGCTCGGCCGGCTGGGTGTCGGCATGAAACAGCGCCAGGTAGGCGCGCACCTCGGCTTCCACCAGCTCGTTGTCGGGCAGGGCGGTGCGCGCGGGCAGGCCCATGAGCTTGTGGGCGCGCCGCTTGGCGCCGCCGTAATCCAGCCCCTCCTCCACCACCAGGCGGGCGGCGTGGGCGGCCAACTCCTGCGTCAGGGTTTCCATGGGTGTCATTGTGCCCTTGCGGGCGCCCGGACTCACTTACATTCGTTCGCCAATCCACCGGAGAGCCGCCAATGCAAGCCACCATGATGTCCACGCCGCTGTCGCTCAACCACCTGTTGGAGCGCGCCGGGCGGCTGTTTCACGACAACACCATCGTCTCGCGCCTGCCCGACAAGAGCCTGCGGCGCCACAGCTACGGCGAGTACTACCGCCGCACGCGGGCGCTGGCCGCGGCGCTGCAGGGCCTGGGCCTGCAAAAGGGCGACCGCGTGGCCACCCTGTGCTGGAACCACCACGCGCACCTGGAGTGCTATTTCGGCATCCCGGCCGCCGGCGGCGTGATGCACACCCTGAACCTGCGCCTGCCGCCAGAGGAGATCGGCTGGATCGCCGGCGACGCGGCGGACCGCTTTCTGATCATCGACGACGTGCTGCTGCCGCTGTACCAGCAGTTCGCCCATCTGCACCGCTTCGAGCGGGTGATCGTGTTTGCCTTCTCCGGCGCGCCGGTGGCGCCCGAGTTCACCGACTACGAGGCGCTGCTGGCGGCCGCCGACCCCGACGCCTTCGACTACGCCCCGCACGCCGAGGACGACCCGACCTCCATGTGTTACACCTCGGGCACCACCGGCAAGCCCAAGGGCGTGGTGTATTCGCACCGCTCCACCGTGCTGCATTCGCTGGTCGGCGCCCTGCCCGACGCCACCGCCGTGCGCAACACCGACGTGGTGCTGCCGGTCACCCCCATGTTCCACGCCAACAGCTGGGGCATGCCCTACATCGCGGTGATGCTGGGCGCCAAGCTGGTGTTTCCCGGCCCGCACCTGCACCCCGAAGACCTGCTGGACCTGATGCAGCAGGAGCCGCCCACGCTGACCCTGGGGGTGCCGACCATCTGGCTGGCGATGATCCAGCTCTACGATTCGTCGCTGCAGCCTGGCTCGCCGCACCACGGGCGCTGGCAGCTGCCGACCGGCCTGCGCTCCATGGTCGGCGGCGCGGCGGTGCCCGAAAGCCTGATCCGCGCCTTCGGCCGCCACGGCGTGTGGATCATGCAGGGCTGGGGCATGACCGAAACCAGCCCGGTCGGCACCCTGGCCTACCCGCGCGCCGAGCTGCAGGGCGCCAGCGACGATGAACGCTTGCGCCGCGCCGCCATGGCCGGTGTGCCGATGCCGCTGGTCGACCTGCGCATCCGTGGCGACCACGGCCAGGACCAGCCCTGGGACGGCACCAGCGTGGGCGAGTTGCAGGTGCGCGGACCCTTCATCACCGGCGGCTACCACGAAGCCGGCGCGCCGCCCGACAAATTCACCGCCGACGGCTGGCTGCGCACCGGCGACGTCGCCAGCGTGGACGCGCTGGGCTACATGCGCATCAGCGACCGCACCAAGGACCTGATCAAGTCCGGCGGCGAATGGATCAGCTCGGTCGATCTGGAAAACGCCCTCATGGCCCACCCGGCGGTGGCCGAAGCGGCGGTGATCGCCATCCCGGACGAAAAATGGAGTGAGCGCCCGCTCGCCTGCGTGGTATTCAAACCCGGCCAGCAAGCCACGCACGAAGACATGAACGCCCTGCTGCTGACCAAAGGTTTCGCCAAGTGGCAACTGCCCGAGCGCTAGGAGGTCATCGACGCCGTGCCGCGCACCTCGACGGGCAAGTTCTACAAGCTGCAGCTGCGCGAGCGCTTCCCCGCATAGTCCACTGAACCCTGCCGTGTTTAGTGCTGTCAGGCACTTATAGAAGCCAGAACAAGGCTTGCGGCAAGACGCGGCTCGCAGCCCATGCTGGCGGCCTTGGCAAGAGGCGCAACGCCGCCGCAAGCCTTTTTCTGGCTTACCGCAGGGCGAGCCGCCAGGGGGCCATCTGCTTTGTGGCGTGGCCTTGACATGGCTCCACCATGCCTGCGGCCACGCGCCGCGCAGCTGGCCCCCGGGCGACTCGCAATGGGTACCTGGCAGCGCGAAACACCGCACTGGTTGTAGTCGCCCGGCAGGGCCGGCCCGGCACAGCCGCCGGCCCGCCCCTCACAGCGCGTCCAGCGGGCTCAAAATGCCCCGCCCGCCCTTGTTCAGCACATGGGTGTAGATCATGGTGGTGTTCACATCGGCATGGCCCAGCAGCTCCTGCACGGTGCGAATGTCATAACCCGCCTGCAGCAGATGCGTGGCAAACGAATGGCGCAGCACATGCGGCGACACCGGCTTGGCAATCTGCGCCACGCGCGCCGCCTCGCGCACCGCGCGTTGCACCGACTCGGGGTACACATGGTGGCGCCGCTCCAGCGGCTGGCCGGTGCGCGCATCCGGGCGCGGGTCGATGGCCCGCACCGGTGACGGAAACACCCACTGCCAGGCCCAGGTGCGGTCGGCGCCGGGGTATTTGACGGCCAGCGCGTGCGGCAGATAGACCCGCCCCAGCCCGGCCGCCAGATCCTTCTCGTGCAACGCCCGCGCCTTGTGCAACTGCGCCTGCAGCGGCGCGATCAGGTTTTCGGGCAGCACCGTCACCCGGTCCTTGCCGCCCTTGCCCTCGCGCACCACGATTTCGCGCCGCGCAAATTCGATGTCCTTCACACGCAGGCGCAGCCCCTCCAGCAGCCGCATGCCCGTGCCATACAGCAGCTCGGCAATCAGGCCCGTGGTGCCGTCCATGTGCTGCAACAGCGTGCGCACTTCGCTGGGTGTCAGCACCACCGGCAGACGGCGCGGGCGTTTGGCCTGCACCACTTCGTCAAGCCAGGGCAAATCCACCCCCAGCACCTGCTTATACAGATACAGCAGCGCCGCCTTGGCCTGGTTCTGCGTGGAGGCGGACACCTGCCGATCCACCGCCAGGTGGGTCAAGAACACCCCGACCTCGGCCGCCCCCATGTCCTGCGGGTGGCGTTTATCGTGAAAAAGTATGAAGCGCCGCGCCCAATCGATATACGCCTCCTCGGTGCGGATGCTGTAATGGCGCGTGCGCAGGTGCTGGCGCATGCGCTCCAGCAGCTTGGGCGGGCGCGGCGGCGTGGGGGCGGGGTCTCCGCCCACGACCGACGCATCGGGGTCCTGGGCCATCCGGGAAATTTTAGGTTTGACTAAACGCAACCGATCTAGGGTTTACGTGGGGATGTTGCAAGATGTATTGTGTTGGGAGGCATCCTGCGCTACCATCCCCATCGTCTAATCCTAGTTAGCCATCATATGAGGGACTCATGCAATTAGATATCACACCAGATATCGCCAATGCGCTCGGTTTCTACGTATATGCCTATATTGATCCCCGTGACGAATCGGTGTTCTACATCGGGAAAGGTGTTGGGGCACGAGCAACAGACCATTTACTTGACAAGACCGAGTCAGTGAAGGTTGCACGAATCATAAGCATTCGTGAAGCAGGCTTTGAGCCTCGCATTGAAATCGTGGCACATCAACTTCGCGATGATCTTGAGTCTAGTCGTGTCGAGGCTGCCATTATCGAAATCATCGGTGTTAATAAGCTAGCCAATCTTGTTAGGGGTCGATTTAGCACTGATTACCCACGTCGCCCTTT
>Ga0116141_10004710_pt1 | contig 11447 bp, 10 predicted proteins | sample AD_UKC097_MetaG_FD_89744 | JGI IMG/M metagenome (GOLD analysis project Ga0116141, IMG submission 89744) | Active sludge microbial communities of municipal wastewater-treating anaerobic digesters from USA - AD_UKC097_MetaG | ecosystem: Engineered > Bioreactor > Anaerobic > Digestate | place: USA... | reverse complement strand
TGTTCACCTTTGTGGAACAAATCCTGGCGGCTTCCCGCAAGGCGGCCGACCTGACCAAGGGGCTGCTCGTTTTCAGCCGTCAGCAGGCGGTCAGTTATAAACCGTTGCATGTCAACCAGGCCATTCGGGAGACGGAAAAGCTCCTTTCAAGACTTCTGACCGAGGATATTGAACTGCAGATACTGCTTACGCAAGAGGATGTCATCATCATGTCCGACAAGTCGCAAATGGATCAGATCCTGTTTAACCTTATCGCGAACGCCAGGGACGCCATGCCGCAGGGCGGCACGCTTACGGTCGAGACAAGTGTTGTTTTCATGGATGCGCGTTTCGCCGAAACTTATGGCTTCGGCAAGCCTGGTCGTTATGCGTTGATCATGGTATCCGACACCGGCATCGGGATGGATGAACCAACGCGGGAGAAGGTTTTCGATCCCTTCTTTACGACCAAGGAACTGGGGAAAGGAACAGGCCTTGGTCTGGCTACGGTCTATGGTATTGTCAAGCAGCATGATGGATTTATTTCTCTGGACAGTGTCCCCGGCCGCGGTTCAACCTTTTCCATTTATCTGCCTTTGATCATCGGTCGCCCAAAGGATGTTATAGAAACTGCCATGCCTATCTTATCCGGCAAGGAGACCATCCTGGTTGCCGAGGATAATCCGGAGGTCATGCAATTCATGCGCGACGCCCTCAGTCGTTACGGCTACCGGGTCATTGAAGCGGTGGACGGCGAAGAGGCCATCACCCTCTATCGGAACAACCCGGATGTCAAGCTGTTGATTCTTGACTCGGTGATGCCTAAAAAGAACGGACGGGATGTTTATGAGGCATTACACATGAAAAATCCGGAAATTAAAGTCCTTTTTACGAGCGGCTACACGGAAGATATCATCCTTGCCAAAGGGATTGAGGACAAAGTATTTGATTTCATTCCCAAGCCTCTGTCTTTACAGGCTTTGCTCCAAAAAATACGCGATGTCCTGGACAGATAAACGATCATCCATTGACAGCAAAGAAGGCTTGTCTTAGTATTTCGTCACTTGAAATATCATGTCGCTGCAGGTCTATGAAATGCATTGGAACAGTCCGGCCAATCAGAAACGTTTAAAACGTCTATTTGAAGAGGGTTTTTCGGCCATGGATATTGCCGAGCCGCTGGCTTCTTTCGACGCAGAGCAGTCAGCCATGTCTGTGCGGGCTTTCCTTGAACAAAAGGGGTTCGATTGTGTCGGCGTACGCCGGAATGGTATCGTTTGCGGCTATGCCTGCCGGGATGAACTTGCCGAAGGGCCGCTGGATAAATACCGGTGTCCTTTTTCTCCTGAGGACTGTGTGACCGAAACGGAAACGCTGCGGCATGTAATCCAGGTAATGGCATATCGAAATCGATGTTTCGTGAAGGTGCTGGGGGAGGTAGGGGCCATCGTTACCCTGAGCGATCTGGAGAAGCCGCCGGTTCGCATGTTTCTCTTCGGGATGATTACCATCTTCGAGATGATGATGACCTGGGGGATTCGGATGTCTTTTCCCGGACAATCCTGGTGCGGGCATATTTCACCCGGTCGTCTCGCCAAGGCCGAGTCGCTTTTTAATGAGAGGCAGCGATGCAACAACAGGACCGATCTATTGGATTGTCTCCAGTTTGCCGACCGGGCACGACTGATGTTGAAGATCCCCCGGGTTCTGGAGATTCTTTCCCAAAACGGGATTCCCTCGAAGGAAGCGGCGCTCAAGGCTGTCCATGAGTTGGAAACGCTTCGCAACAACATCGCCCATGCCCAGGAAATCATTCCGGAGAGCTGGAAACGGATCATTATTTTTTCCACGCGCCTGGAGATGCTTCTCGGCGAAACCTTTAATGCCTCCTGATCGGCACGGTTCGCGACCAGATTGTAATGCACACAAAAATATTTATTGCTTCTGCAATATGTTCCTCGGAGTAAGATGTGTCATCAGGGAAACGCCGGCTTCCTTGGAAATCACACCACAACTTTTGCATAGGGTAGATTTGCCTGGCTTCCCGGGAGTATTTTGAAAATGAATCGTTCTTTAGAGAAGTTTGTTCGGCGGGATGACCACGGCTTCACCTGTGATGACCAGATTCCCGTCGCCTGTGAAGCAATAGGTTGATAAAGTCAATCGTTTTTGTTTTCATCAATATCTGTGATTTCAACACGTGCGGTAACCGAATCATTAATAAAAACCGGTTTTATGAATTTCAAATTTTGCGAGACATAAATCGTTCCCATGCCCGGAAGTTTCGTTCCCAGTACAGCGGAAATTAATCCCGCAACCAAAATGCCGTGTACAATTCCACCCTTGAAGCCGGTAGTTACGGCATAATCTCCATCGCAATGAATGGGATTGGAGTCTCCTGAGGCTTGGGCGTATTTTATGATGTCCGCATCACTGAACATTTTAGTCATTTCAGCCTTGTCACCGATTTTATATCTTGCCTGACTAGACGACATCGCTTTTCCTCCTGCCGGTTAATGGTTATGCATGCTCCGGTGCTTAAAAAGGATGCAGAAACGCTTATCGTTACGCAAGAAATAGACCAAAAAATCTCCATAATATGCAATTATGTGAGCATTATATTAAAGGAGAAAAGGTTTTTTTCACTAGGGTCGGGATAAGTAGTTGCTTTCTTTTCATTGGATTTCATCTCCTTGCGGGTGATCATGCTCCGACGTATCTTCTTTTTGGTTTACCCAAACGGCAACCAACCTGTATGTGACGGCCAGTACAACAGGACCAATAAACAGCCCAATGATGCCAAAACTGACGAGACCGCCGATGACTCCGGCAAAAATTAAAAAAAAGGGAAGGTCGGCGCCCATCCGAATCAGAAACGGCCGCAGGATGTTGTCGCTGGTGCTGGCAAATATTGCCCACACCAGCAAGGCCGTTCCCCAGGCTGTATCGCCGTTGTAGTAAAGCCAGATTACCGAGGGGATAAGGACTGGTGCGGGTCCGAGCTGAGCAATGCACAGCATAAACATGACTGCTGTCAGGACGAAGGCGGCCGGAACGCCGCAAACGACCACACCGACACCTCCCAGCAGCGCTTGGAGCAGGGCTGTTCCAACCACGCCAAGTGCAACACCTCGGACGGTATGGACGGCGAGCAAAACAATTTCTTCACCCTGCTTTCCCCCCAGCCTTTGAGCAAACAGTACAACACCCGTTGCAACAATTTCGCCCTTGGCATAGATTAACGCCGCAATGATAACCGTGAAGAGAAATTGTAACGCAATCATGCCAACGCTTCCGGCTTGAGATAAAAACCAGGTCAATATCTTTCCGGCATAAGGAGCCAGCCGTACCGAAAGACCTTCCGGTCCGGCAACGGAGTTCTGCCAGGCTGCCGCAAGCTTTGGACCGACGACAGGTATGCTGTTCAACCAGCCGGGCAGGGCAGGCATGGTCTTTGTCGTCAATGTGTTGACCCAAGCGGTTATTGAGTCCGCGTTTTCAATAATGGCAACGATAGCCAGCGAAAAGGGTACGATAAACAGGAACAGCATGGCCACGGTCATCACTGTCACCGCCAGAAGCCTCTTGCCCCAGAGCCATGTTTCCAGTTTCAGCATGAGCGGCCAGGTTGCAGCAACGATCATGCCTGCCCAGATAACCGACGGGAGAAACGGACGCATGATCCAGAACGTTGCGGCAATCAGAACCGCGATCCATAGAACTTGTAGGGTAACACGCGTTAAATCCAATGATGGGGTTTTTCCCATGGCCGGTACGTTTCCTTTGCGCTTCAGGTTAAATAAAATGCATGTTGGACGAGTTTGAGATTCATTATTGAATATTGTCTAATATAGTCAACGGTTTTTTGCTGTTTCGGCGAAGTAATGCCGTATGAGCGGTTTCATTCAAGGTACCCATCATTCAGGGCAATAACAGAATGATCACAAGAGAATATCCCGGTTGTGATTGAACATCAGCGTGTTACACTTTCCAGTGGATGCCCGGATATACTTTGTTCGCGCTTCAATGGTTTCTGAGTCTTGATGCCTAATATCCTGAAAATAAAGGGTGAATTATTTGACCTGCTCTGCGGTGCATGCTATAAGCAGAAAAAAATCAGCAATTCAATCTGACCAAGCCGCAAACCGATACGGAGGGGATTATGAACAACAGTTTTTACTTCTCCACTATTGCTTCCCTCTCGGCGCAGTTGGGGCGACTCTCTCCCTTGGCAACGGTCATTGTAAACATCCCAACAGAGAATCGTACTGTAAGTGCCGAAGCGATTGGTATGCCACAGTTCATCATGGTCGATGCCGCCAAGAAAAAGGTCTGGGCGGCAATGGACAAGGATCAAAAGCAGCGCAGCGAAATTATAGTTGTCAGGCACCTTGGCGGGAAATTAATACTGCAAGGGGCTGATGAAGGTATCGATAAGCAACGGGAAGCTGTAAGCTGGACCGCGAATATTTCCGAAGCGACAGGTAAATTGATTTTGACGGCGGCAGGCGAAGAAGCTGTCTTTGCCGTGTTTGGTGCCTGTCTACCTCAATAGGATAGTGCATAAATTTGCTGAATCATATAATTTGAATGGTATTGCAACCTAGCCGGTGTTCTATGTTTAGCAGAGAGGTGTAACTCCATGTTCATTTTACCTGAGAATGTCGTTGCCTGTCTGGAGTGTGACCTGCTGCAGCGAGTTGCATCCCTGCCGCAAGGCGCGACGGCCCGGTGTCGGCGTTGCGGTCACAGTCTGGCTTACAACAAACCAGACTCCCTGAACCGGACGCTGGCCCTCGCAGTCGCCGCTGCCATCGCATTGATCGTCGCCAACATAACGCCGCTGATGGGTCTTTCCATTTCCGGGAGACAGACCAGTACGACCATCCTGGGTGGAGCCTGGGAAATGTGGCTCCTCGGGCAGGAAATCGGAGCGATGATTGTCCTGTTCTGCACCGTCATCGCCCCTGCTGTCCACATCGGTATCATGCTGACCGTCCTGATCGCAGCAAGGAGAGCGCCGGCGCCGCAATGGGTCGGGACTTTGTTGCGCTGGTCCAACTGGCATCAACCCTGGGCTATGGTCGAGGTCATGATGCTCGGTCTCCTGGTGGCCCTGATCAAGATTGCGGAATTGGCAACCGTAAATCCCGGCATCGGCATGTTTGCTGCGGGAGCGCTTGTGGCATTGGTCACGGCTATGACCGTTTCCTTCGACCCTGGTGAAGTTTGGAAGCGGGTAGGATGGGTCGATAAAGAAAAAAAGGGGGGGGCAGGCGGTCTATCTGGGGCATCGGATCAACAACCACCAAGTCATCTTGGCCCCATGACGGGAAAGACGCTCGGGCTTGTTGTGTGCGAATGCTGTGGGCTCCTGTCAAAACCGGTCGATATCGAGGCGCCCGGGAAATGCCCTCGCTGCGGGGAAGTACTTGCTCTGCGGCGGCATGACGCCATACAGCGGACTTGGGCTCTCATCATTGCTGCCGCAATCTGCTTCATTCCTGCCAATGTATTTCCGGTAATGGTATCGAAACTGCTGGTCGGCGTACCTGAGGACGATACCATCATAAGCGGCGTCGTTCTTCTCTACAAAACCGGGTCCTGGCATCTGGCAGCGATTGTTCTGATTGCCAGCATAGTGATTCCCATGGCCAAGATTGCGGCGCTTGCATACCTGCTCATCTCAGTCCAGCGACGCTCGCTAAAGGGTCAGCAGGAGCGGCTTCGGCTTTACCGGCTGGTCGAGTTCGTCGGCCGCTGGTCCATGCTCGACGTATTTGTCGTCACGTTTACCGTAGCGCTCATTCAACTGCAGCCATTGATGTCGATCAAACCGGGGGCTGGTGTGCTCTTTTTTGCAGCTGTGGTCATCCTGACCATGATTGCGGCCGAACAATTCGATCCCCGCTTGATCTGGGATTCCAATAATAAACAAGGAGGGCTACATGACTGAAGACATCGATCTCTCGGATGTTCCGGAAAGCACGACCGTACCCAAGAAAAAAATGAGATTTTCTGTGGTCTGGATCATTCCTCTCATCGCGGCGATTGTGGCCATCGGAATCGCCGTCCAGCGGATTTTGACGGAAGGCCCGACCATTACTATTGTTTTTAAAAATGCCGAAGGGATCGAGGCGGGCAAAACCTTTGTCAAATATAAGGATGTAGATATCGGTGAGGTGACAAAGGTTACACTTTCCAAAGATTTCCAGAAAGTGGTCGTGACGGCCAAGATTGACAAAAGTGCGGCAGGCCTCCTGATGGATGATGCAGGATTCTGGATCGAACAGCCGCGGGCGACCCTGAGCGGTATTTCAGGAATCGGAACACTTCTGTCCGGAAACTATATTGGTTTGGAACCCGGCAAGTCTAAAAAAGAGAGGCGAGAATTTTATGGACTTGATGTCCCACCGGCCATCACATTTGACCAACCCGGTAAACGGTTTATTTTGCAGACAGATACCCTTGGCTCGATTGGACATGGTTCACCTATCTATTTCCGGCAGTTCAATGTTGGCCAGGTGACTGGGTATGATCTTGCAGAAAACGGTGAGTCAATCAAGATCGAAGTCTTCGTCCGGACACCTTACGACAAATACGTTACGGATCAGACCCGCTTTTGGCAGGCCAGCGGCATCGATGTTACACTTGGGGCGGAAGGTTTTGCAGTACGGACCCAATCGGTCCTGTCGATGCTGATCGGTGGGATTGCCTTCGAAACGTCCACGTCTGCAGAAAATCCGAAACCCGCCGCCGAGAAAGCAATTTTTGCCCTTTTCAACAGCCGCAAGGAGGCCATGGCCAATCCCGAAACAATATTCACGAAATACGTCCTGCATTTTAATGAAACGCTGCGTGGCTTGAATGTCGGTGCCCCTGTGATGTACTTCGGTTTGCCGGTAGGTGAGGTATCGGCTGTTGGTCTCGAATATAATCAAAAGCAGAATCGTGCCCGACCACGTGTGGAAATCGTGCTGTATCCCGGACGGTTTATGACGCATGTGAAGCAAGCATTTTATGTTGAAAAAAAGGTTCAGAGTAAGGCAGAACGACAATCCTTCATGCAGACTGCTGTGGATCACGGGCTCCGGGCGCAACTGCGGAGCGGAAATTTATTAACCGGACAGCGTTTTGTTGCCCTGGATTTCTTTCCCAATGCCTCCGGGGTAAAAATTGACTGGTCAAAGTCCCCGGTAGAACTGCCGGTGATGCCGAGCGGTCTTCAGGATATTGAGATGAAAATTAACAATATCTTGGGTAAAATCGAAAAAATGCCCCTTGACGATATCGGCATGGATGTGAAAAAGCTGCTTGAATCGATTGACAGCTTGGTTAAGCGTCTCGACGGAGAAGTCGTTCCCGAAGTGAAAACAAATCTGGAAGAACTCAAGCGTGTTCTGGAAAACATCAACACCACGCTTGTCGGCCAGGATGCGCCGACGCAACAGCAACTGCGTGAGGCATTGAAGGAAATCACCCGAGCAGCCCAAGGTGTTCAAAGCCTGGTTGAATATCTTGAGAGAAATCCCGAAGCCCTCATTCAAGGGAAAAAACAGGAGAATCGATGATGAAAAGATTTAGACAATTTCTTGCTTGCTGCACCATTGCCGCCGTCATTTTCGGATGCGCCTCGTCAACACCCTCGCGTTTTTATACGCTGAGTACGATATCAGTACCGGTCGCGGCATCACAGGCGCTTTATTCCGTTTCAGTTGGACCGATCACGGTGCCGGCAGTCGTTGATCGTCCGCAGATAGTGATCAGAACGGGACCGAACCAAGTGACCATTAATGAGTTCGACCGCTGGGCCGCACCGCTTAAAGATGATATCGGACGTGTGGTCGCTGAAAATCTCTCTGTGGTTCTTGGGACATCTCAGGTGAGCTTATTTCCACAGTCGACGGCGGTGGGCGCTTCATATCGCGTTGCAATCGATATTGTGCATTTTGATTCAGATCTGGGTAAATCGGCAAACCTTGATGCGATGTGGACAGTTAAGTCCGCGAAAAATGAAATATTGCGACGTGGTCGCACGACGCTTGCTGAGGCGACACGGGATGCCGAATTTGATGCCTTGGTCGCGGCCCACAGCCGCGCGCTCGGCCGATTAAGCACGGACATTGCCCGGGCCATTAAGGAGATCGAAGCCAAAAAGCCTTGAAAGATAGATGCTTAGGTAAATGATACTCTAAACGGAAGAGGTTTCAGTAAGCCCCGGGGCAAGCCGCGGGGCTTACCGGCCTCTATTTCTGGGTTGTTTGGGTGTGATCCATGAACCATCGGATTCTTTCGGCCCACCCTTTGAAAGCGCTTCTTGCCGCACCAAGGGTTGTGAATCGCTCCAGATATCCGGCGGACCTTTCATCAACCGCAGCGATAATCACTTCATTGGTTGTGGAATCGAGGGCCATAAATTCTGCTGCCGTATTTCCGCCGCCGCTGTAAGAACCGGTTACGCCTTTTTTGATGAGACTGATGCCGATGCCCACAGGCACAACAGACGTTACGGCACTGACACCCGGCCTGCTTTTTTTGATGCCGGTGATGGCAATTCTCAACCGGGCAACGTCCGGCCCCGGATCGGACACCAAAGGATACTTATCTTTCAGGGCATTGACGATTTCCTGATTGAAGGCATCGGATAACTCCTTCATCTGTTCCGCATCGATTCCCATGTCTTCCGAATCGGGAGCCATATAAAAAACGACGCTGTCCACCATCAACTTATGGTACCTCGCAAAATCAACACCCGTTTTAATCCAGCGCATTTTTGCGCCGCCTTCGGGTCCGGGTTGCAGTTTCGAGTAATAATCGCCTAGAAATCCTGAATATTTAGGTTCTCCTGCCCCTATGGTTGAAGCGGTTAGAAAGATTAATCCAATAAACAGGACTGAAAAAGCCACCGTTTTTGTTTTCACAGCATCCTCCTGGCATTCTTTTCCTTTTCCGGGGGAATGAAACCCATCTCATTTGACTCGTTCGACGGATATCGCCTGCGCCTCAGTAAAGGTGATCATCAATTCATCTCCCACCTTTACTTTTTCCAAATTAGCCGGATCTTCGACTTTTACCTTGACGGTCTTCCCTGCAGGACCCATGAGCGAGATGGTTCCACCCTGTTTGTCGATGGCTTTAACAAAGGCGATGATCGCGGTTTGGTGCGTGATCATGCCGCCGGGCATTTCCCCGGGTTTTGCTCTGACGATGGTCGTATTTTCGCCTGCCGCCGTTGCTTTTCCAGGTTTAACGATTTCAACGGCGATCGATTCCAGGAATTTTATCGTAACCTTGTCACCCACCTTAACCTGGGGTAAATTTATGGCTTCTTCGCCAACCCGAAAATCACGGCGTTCCCCTTCGGCATTCTCAAGCGTGACAACACGTTTTTTTAGATCAATGTCCGCAACGATTGCCGTCATCACAGCCACTCTTTCTTTGACGACCCCCGGATAATCCGTTTTTGTCTCGGTCTTGTTGCCGTTTGCACAGCCAATCAGCATAATCGCCGTCAATAAAAAAAACATTGCCGCCATCCAGACTCTTTTCATGAACAATCCCTTCCTTCCTCTTTTGAATTTAAATGGTCTTATATGATGAACTTCCCAATATGGTCTTACCCGAGAACATAAAATAACCGGCTGCCAGTTTTATCATATTACTCTTGAGATTCGTATCATCCATGACGCCATAAGTTTCAAAAAGCTCAGACGCAATATCATTAAATATATCAAGCACGTCCGGATCGAAATGGCTTCCTCGGCCATGGGAAATGATTTCCAGTGCTTCTGCCCAACCCATATTTTCTTTGTAATGGCGTTTGGACGTCAAGGCATCAAAAACATCGGCGACGGCAAAAATGCGTGCAACCAACGGAATCTCCTTGCCTTTTCGCCCTTGAGGGTAACCGGAACCATCGTATTTCTCGTGGTGGCCGCCTACGATCAGCGCCGCATCGGTTAGCCAGGTCGAGCGCCCCACAATATCCAGACCATGCCGGACGTGTTGTTTTGTTTCCTCATATTCTTCCGGAGTCAGGCTGCCGGGCTTGAGCAGGACGCTGTCCCGGACGCCGATCTTGCCGACATCATGCAGAAAAGCCCCCTTGATAAGCGAGCGCATGTCATCATCCTGCAACCCGATGTCCTGGGCGATGCGAATGGCGTAAATGGTCACCCGGCAGTTATGGGTACTGGTTTCAATATCCCGCTTGGCAATGGCGCCCCCCAGCACGCTCATGATTTCCAGGTTGGCTTGGGCGAGACCGGCCGATAACCCGGTCAGTTTACCGAGCAGGCGAATGATAGACGGATAGAGGATCAGGGTTGTTATCAAAACAATGCCTGCGGCAAAAAGTGCACTCAAGGCCGCATCATAACGTGCTTTTTGAATGTAGCGGGAAGAGACGACGTATGCCCCCTCGACATGGGCTACCGGTTTGCCCTCGCTGTTGACAAGATCTTTGCGCAATTGCACGATAAGGGTTCCGTTTATCCGGGAAATCCTTTTCCAGAGAGCAGATGCACCGTGTTTTACCTGGTTTGCGCCTGAATATTTCTCTTGGATTGCCGATTTTATCTGCTCTTGGGCCGGGTTGATGAAGGCTGCCACTTCCCGGAAGGCGGAATCAAGAATACGGACATATGCAAAGGAAGATTGTGCCGAACTGTTCTGAATGCGGAGATTTTTTTCCAGAATACGTTGAATCTGCTCGCGATTGCCCAAGCCATCGGTATCCAGTTCATCTATAATTGACCCGCGCAGACGTTCCAACGCGACTGTCGCCTGATCCTGAATCCGTTGATCCAGGTTTCTCAGTTCAACCCAGAAAACCAGAACCATCAGGATCAACGCAAGGCACGATGCCACCAAGGCCAAACGGATCACAAGCACCCGATGGATAGGATTGTTGATCATGAAAAACGCACCCGCTTCTGACTGATCATCAAGGTTTCTTTTTTACTGTGTCGGCGTCTTTATTCCGAGCTTCAGTCAATTTATCCGCCGCGGTTACCCAGCCGCCCCCCATGGCTTTGTAAATGTTAACCAGGGAGGTAAAGAGTGAAGCACGGTACATGGCGTAATTAAGCTGGGCCGGGAACAACTGTTCCTGGGCCTGGAGGACAGTGGAATAGGGGGCGTAACCGCCGTCATAAAGCAGTGTTGACAGACGCGTATACTCGCCGGCGGCGTCAACCAGCCGTTTCTGGGCTTGAAGCTGATCGATGATTTTGGTGCGCGCGGAAAGGGCATTTTCCACGTCGGAAAACGCATTCTGGATGGATCGTTCGTAGGTCAGCAGGGCTGCCTGATGGGCGGCCTCCGCCTGTTTAACCTGGCCGGAAATGGCGCCGGCGGTAAAGATCGGCCCGGTGATGGTTCCTCCGTAGGTCCACGTTCGGGCCGGACTCTTGAATAGATCGGAAAGATGTCCGCTGGCCTGGCCGTATCCGGTGGTCAGTGAGATG
>Ga0116141_10004709_pt1 | contig 11447 bp, 8 predicted proteins | sample AD_UKC097_MetaG_FD_89744 | JGI IMG/M metagenome (GOLD analysis project Ga0116141, IMG submission 89744) | Active sludge microbial communities of municipal wastewater-treating anaerobic digesters from USA - AD_UKC097_MetaG | ecosystem: Engineered > Bioreactor > Anaerobic > Digestate | place: USA... | reverse complement strand
CACTGGTATGTGACAACCTCTTTCTTTTGTGTGTTATTTCTTGTCGTAAACCAATGCCAGATTCATCTCTCCCATATCGCTTTTCATCGATGATTTCACTGTAAGAGTTTTACCGTCATCTGATAGGGTCCAGGCATCATTGAGTTTCATCTCCATTGTTTCACCATTCATGTCGAAAGCGATGGTTTTAGCGAAGCGAAGTTCCTTTTTGTCTTCTGACCAGGATGTGATAGTCTTGACGGACGAGCCCATCATACCCTCATTTACTGATTCCTTGCCGTCAAGAGTATATTTTTCGCTTCTCTTCATTTCTCCCCCTTCCCAGGAAGGCTGAACAAGATCAACTGAAATCAAACCTTCCTGCTGGTTAACGGTCATTGATGTTGCGGACATCCTTGGCCCGTCACCGAAAGTACTTTTCGATTCATTGAGTGCCCACGAACCCGAAAAATCAGACTGGGCAAATAAACTTCCGGAAAGAAGGCTGAATGATAAAATTGCAAATAAAACAGGTAACGAAGTTTTAATAACGCGTTTACCAGAACCAAAATTCACTTTACTTTTCATTTTACTATAAGTTTTTATTATAAATGCTGATAAAATTAACACAATTCGGGGTGCGAATTCATGGTCATTGAAAAAATGTCTGAATTTTCCACATTGAGGATTACCTTCCGGAATATTTCAGCAAGCGAATCAACCCCGCATTATCATTTCTTTACAGAGAACCTGTAAATGGTTCGTGATTTGAACTTTTTCCCTGGATTAATAACTGTGGAAGGAAACCCGGGTTGATTGGGGCTATCAGGATAATGCTGACTCTCAAGACAAAAACCTGATCTTAATCTGAACTGCCTTCCTCCTGTCTCAGTCTGTTTTTTGTACATGAGTCCGTTACCGGTATATAGCTGCATAGCCGGCTGGTCAGTCATCATTTCCAGCATCCGGCCGCTGACAGGATCATAAACCACGGCATCAACTTTCTCCTTATTGTCAAGGACGTAATTATGATCATATCCTGAAAAAACTGAACCCTCGTATGTCTCTCCTATTCTGGCCCCGAAAGTCTGAGCTGAGGTAAAGTCAAAGGGGGTTCCTTTGACAGGACGTATTTCGCCGGTCGGGATCATTGTTGAATTCAGCGGAGTAAATGCAGATGCTCTGAGAGTCATTTCATGATCAAAAATATTACCGTTACCTGCACCATGCAGGTTGAAATATGCATGATTGGTCACATTAATAACACTTTTCTTATCTGTTGATGCAGTGTACTCTATAATGATCTCATTCTTGTTCGTCCAGGTGAAAACCACTTCTATACTGATTGTTCCCGGGAATCCTTCTTCCATATCAGGGCTCACGTAAGAGAACCTTACGGCAGGCTTATTCTTATTGTTGATCATTTCAGTGTTCCAGACCTTAGTGTACCAGCCGTGAGATCCTCCGTGAAGAGTATTGGGTTTGTTGTTTACGGGCAGATCATATTCCACACCGTCAAGGGTGAATTTTCCATTGGCTATCCTGTTAGCGAATCTTCCTACTGTTGCTCCGCCAAAAGAACCTCTTAATATCGATTTAAGATCATAAGAACCAAGGACAACATTATCCATTTTCCCGTTTTTATCAGGAACCTCAACTCCTACGATCCTTGCGCCGTAGTTCGTCAGCCTTAACACATTGCCTGCTTTGTTCGTAAGTGTGAAAAGATATACTTCCGAACCGTCATGAGGCCCGAGTAGTTCTTGTTTTACAATGCCGGTATCTTCCCTTTGCTGATTACTGAAGATGAGTAAGAAAACTGAAATAAAAATAGATAACTGGTTCATGTATAAATTACTTTTTATTGATCTTTCTATTTGCCCATTCAATGAAGTATTTCATATTTGGTGCATCTGTATGTCCTCCGTCGTGCTGTCGCCAGGCAAGCTCTCCATCCAGCATACCCGTATTATAAGGAGGCATTACTTCTTTTCTGTAATCATTTGACACACCGATATCTTTTGCTCCAAGCAATTCAAATACTGCTCCGGCAGCCACAGTTGCCATATAGCTTCCCTTCTGATCGAGCCATTTCGCATCTCCTTTTTCAGGAATGCCATAGCTTATGAATGTGAGCCTCGGCGCACACATGGCTATAAGACTGTGAGAGTCAATACTCAGCTGGTCCGCGCTTCCAGCTCCTGAAGCCGATTCGGCAGCGCCATATTTCATATAGTTCCCGGCCATCCAGTGGTATTCACCGCTTCCGGTAAGGTTTTCGACAGCTTCGCCAAAATTGCGCCTGTGAAGAGTGGCTCCGCCTTTACCCGACGATCCAATCAATCCCAGGGCAAACCGATCTTCAAAAGCCAGTGTAACAAGCGCTGCCTTACCATAACGTGAGACACCCTCGATACCAACATGTTTTGCATCAACAGCAGGGTCGGTTTCGAGGTAATCGAGTCCCCGGGCTGCCCCCCAGGCCCAGGCCCTGAGTGCACCCCAGTCATCAGGTTTACGCGGCTGACCCTTATTTACGAGCCCGATAATGCCTTTGGTCAATCCGGCCCCGTTGTCTGCCTGTATACTAGAAGGGTCTATCATCGCATAACCCCAGCCTGCCATAAGAAGCTGCTGTGTTGACGGAGGATCGGCATTAGCCTGGCTTCCCATCCCGCCAAAAGGAAAAGCAGCAGTTTCCCGTGTAACGGGATTATATGCCGGATACCTTTCGAATATTTCCTTTACACGGGGATCGCTTTCAGACAGCAGCTTCCTGAACGCCTGGTTCAATACTTCCATGTCATCAGGACCAGGCTGCGCGGGAGCAGGCAGGCTTGCCCTGCCGAACATCATCAGTACCGGGACCGGTCCTCTGGCGTTTGCCGGAGTAACCAGAACCATTGATATATTTACATCAATAAGAGGGTATTCCGAATTATCAACATGCCCTGTGAGCTTTTTCGCAATTACCGGAATAAAGCCGACCATCTCTCTCTCAGAAATATCCACATTCCATCTGACAGCGGGGATTTTTTCCGGCAGGCGACCATAAACCTCCTTCTCCAGATCTTCTTTGATCTCAGGGCGCCTTTGATTCCACCATATATCAGGTGTCGTAACCTTCTTCCCGTTTTTCAATGTAAGCAAATCAGGCAGATCAGGATATGGTGTTGCCAGGGACTCATCATAATTGGCATGGTTGGGAGCTGATTCATTACCGCTTGGTCCCGGGCGAAGACTTTTAATCCCGAGCTGCTCCATCATGTTCCGGTGATCCTGCTCAGTGGTGAACCCGGCAGGAGGATCATACTGGCGATCATTACCGCCCGCCAGGGCAGACTCAAACACAACTCTGTATGTCTTGATTATCCCTCTGTAATCAAACCGCACAAAAGCTGTGTCGGTTTTTGATTTCGCCTGATCTACAGTCACTTTCACATCCGGATCACTGGCTGATGCAGATACGGAAGGTATTGCGTTTGTGCCTGCAGGAATTTTACAGGCGGCTTCGTAAAGATCATAACCGGTAATCCCGCTGGCATTCGTTGACCTGACCGGAGTGGCCGGCAGATCAATTTCAACTCCGTTGACAATGATGCTTACTTCAGGAGGAACCGGACGCACGATTTTCACTTTCCTGGAGCTGAATCCAAGTCCCGACAAATCGAAAAGAGCGCCCTGATCAGAACCTTCGGCAACAAGGAAAACTGCATGTTTCTTGTCGAGCCTGTCAACATACTCTGAAACGTCTGTGGTGAATTTTGTTATCTCCTGTTCGGAATTTGCGGGCACAATTATTTCACCGATCTTTTTGCCTTTCCACGTACTGTTATCCCATGGCCCGTCCAGCCAGACATTGACTTTGAATGTGTCATTTGTCTTTGGCGTCAGGAACAGATTAAATGCTGTCTTGTTACGGGGTCTGGTTCCCTTGAAGGCTTTCAACCCTTTCCTGTCCTTATCAAGACCTCCGAATCCAAAGTACTTGTAGCCTATGATGTGACCATTCTCCACATTTGTTATTGGCATGTTGTTATCCCATATATCCCACGAATCCTGCTGGCTGTCGGGATTTGAGAGATAGCAGGCATATCCTGCAGAGTAATACTTATAGGGATCGAGGCCGTAGATGTGGAATCCTTCGGATGTAACTTCAGCTCCGGTATATTCATTTCCCTGGCTATCTTTTGCGCTCCAGGTATTATCTTCAGAATATGGGTTATATCCCCTGATCGTGACTTTTCCGCCTTCCGCCACCGGTTTTTCATCCCATTTCACCGTTACGGGAGCCACCATCGGCTGACGCGCGTATCCGTAACCTCTGGGTGCCCTGTGATAGAATACGTACCACTGGTTGTTGATCAGCTCAATGCTACCGTGAGTATTGTGTCCAGAATAACTCGTCATCAGTTTTGTTCCGTCCCTGTCCTGTACCGGCGCGCGTGAGTCGACCAGTACGCCGCCGCTTTTCCACGGGCCCAGCGGAGTGTCGCCGTAGGCATAACGCAATGCCGAGTTGGTACTGCTCAGTCCGTAGTCAGGGCCTGAATATCCGCTGTAAACCCATACATATTTATTACCAATCTTGCGGATTGAGGCAGCCTCAAAAAAGTTGAACGAGCCGAGATTTTCATCTTTATAGACGCTGGGATATACTGTACCTTCCGGGTCTCTCAGTACACCGTATCTGGAACTGGCAGGGATGAAATAACCAATGGCCTGGGTCCCGGGCCTGAGTGAATACATTGTGTTCTGATCAAGCTGACCGGCTGATGACCTTTGGAACCCCCAGAATCCGTATGCTCTGAAGCCGATCTCATAATCAGGGTCTTTCGGGTCGGTTATGTATTCAATAAATACTGCCGGATCAAATCCCATGATACTTCCCGGTATCGTGCTCATTCCGTCTTCAGACATGTTAACGGGGGTAAACGGACCGTCCGGACGGCTTCCTCTGGCTACCATGGCTTCCCTGTTCCGGCCACGACTGTGAGGATACAGATAGTATTCCTTTGTACCGTCCCTTCTCTTCACCTCTACCAGGTCCGGAGCATACATGACATCCCACTGGCCATCAATGGGATATGTGAATATGGGCCCCTCATCACGCCAGTCTGACAGATCCTCTACCGGTGCCGACCACGATCTGATGTCAGGTCCGCAGTAACTCTTAAACCTGACATCGTGGGACCCGATGATATAGATACGGTATTTCCCTGGATTGTCGGGATCTTCAAAAACACGGGGCTCACCGTCGGGAAGGTGTTCCCATAACGGCAGATATGGATTACCTGAAGTACGATGGGATAATTTGACAACTGAATTGTCATTTTTCACCTGGTTATTATCTCCACCCGGTTCTTTTGCAGAAAACAGGAACAGAGACACAAGTAATAATATTACCTGCGGCACTTTTAAAACAGATATGGCTTTCTTCATTTTTGATTATTACAATTGCACTTCTGACCGGATATGTTCTTGAAAACCGGGATAATTCATATGCCTATTCCCGGAACTCCGGGTTATAAAAATAAGCTTTCTTTTCTTAAGATAAGTAACCCGGCCTGTGTTCCTTGTATCGCTTGTCTCACTTTGAATCAATTAGCAGGTCAGAATCCTGATCACTTCTGAAGAACCGGTCATCCTTCAGCCCTGTCAGCTGCCGGCAAACCCTGAGTTCCTCTCCCTCAAGGGATATATCAGTCTCTCCCGCCCGGTAGCGGTTCAGGATTTTACTCATTATATTGAACTCTTGTCTTCCCAGCTTATACTTACGAAGGAACAGCAGAGCGAAGATCAGGAATGTGAAGGGTAAAGCGCAGAAGAGAAGGCGTATACCCCAATCTGTTACAGGTGAGATATTTCCGGCACTGAGAGCCTCCTTGCTGTAACCGATCACATCCAAAGCAATTCCGAGGACACCCACTACTACGCCTCCCGAGAATTTACGCAGGAAGGTCGATACGCCTGCGTAGAGCCCTTCCCTGCGACGTCCGGTGATAAGCTCATCCACATCGGCTATGTCGGGCAGGGCGGACCATGAGAATAGATTAAGTCCGGCACTTCCCACGCCAATCAGCGCGCAAGTGGAGATTATTATAAACCCAGGTGTAGAGCTGGAAAAGAATATGACGGCAAAACTGGCAGCTATCCACACTCCGGCTGAGATGTATGCCGGAGTGGTTTTGTCAGTTTTTTGAGCCACATGAGAAAATATGCCGATAAAAACGAGCTGGGTAGCAAGAATAGATCCCATTATAATAGCGAAAAGTTCCTCTTTCTGCAAAGAAACCGTCAGGAAATAAACAGCCAGTGTCATGACAGTATCAATAGCCATCTGACAGAGAATGAATATAGTTACATAAGTCCGGAAGGAACGGTTCCTGATTACGCTCAGCCAATCCTTTATGCTAACCGCAAGGACAGGCTTCATCTGATTCTCCCAGGTACCAAAGAAAACAACCAGCCAACAGATGGCGAACAGAGCTCCAAAAGTAAGCCCCATTATAAGGTAAGCCTGTTTGGGGTCTTCGTAGGCTCCTGTGATCATCGCCGGAACGGTGGCACAAAGAATTGCGCCCGCAGCAGAAAAACCAAGGCGCATACCGGTGAATGCACTCCGCCTGTTATAATCTCTTACCATATCTGACAGAATAGCGTTGTAGGGGACCATCACCACGGTGAACGCCATGGAGAAAAAAATATATGCCAGGGTATAGTATAAGAATCTGGCTGTGCCGCCAGTAATGCCGAAACCGTGCCATAACATCACCCAGGAGAAGAATACTGGAAGGCTGCCCAGAAGGAAATAATGCGGCGGCGACCAAAACGTGATCTGGTTCTGTCTGACAGTTGCCCCATAAAAGGGTCAGTAATGGCATCCCAGGCTTTACCGATAAAAACGATAATACCGGCACTGGTTCCGGAGAATCCCTCAACATTTGTCAGGTACACAAGAAACAGCAGACCTACAATTATAAAGGATCCGCCGCCGTAAATATCACCGGAGGCATAGGCTATCCTGCTGAGCAGTTCTTTTCTGTTTTTCATGACAGGGTTTTCTTTTCGTAGTACTCATCCCGGATAAGCCGGATGGCCAGCACCCATTTCATCATCATCCTGACATCATCCAGCACGAAGCGCCGGATGTCAGATCCGCTGGCAATCTCGAAATATTCTCCGACGGCAAAGGGCACCATCACAATATCTTTCATGTCAAAAATGAGAGTTTCTGTTTTGTCAAAAACTTTCCCCTCATAGATTATTGCTTCCCGTGTCAGGCTCAGGGTACCGTGTCCCATATGCTGATACCCGTACTTTCCGGGTTCATTCCATTGGAGCGACGTGGCAGCGGTCATTCTGAAGCCCGGATCATGAATTTCGGTTAAAAGGCTCTCCTGCTGGAAGTCATACCAGGTATCAAAACCATCATAGACGATACTGTCACTCCTGCCGGGCTCAAAGAACAGCTTGTTGTTCATAACAGCCTCATTGTCACAGTCAAGGCAAAAGAGCCTGTTGCCACCGGAGCGTAGGCTGAATTCTCCTTTGCATCCGGGGCATTTATACAGTACAAGTTCGGCACCTTCGGCCAGACGGTTTCCTTTGAATGTAACGTTATGGTTTCTCTGCCATCGGTAGTCATCAAAATCGATGGCGCCAAGCAGCCTGCGGCAAACAACATCTGTGGAAAGGGTGCTTAGCTCCTCACCTGTAAACAATCTGGTGACTGTGGCATCAATACGTCCTCTGCGGGTTCTTTTTGTCCATCTGGGACGAGTCAGATAGCCACCGTTAATCTGTACAGCTACTACTGGTATTTCAAATGTCTTTATAAGCTTTGCTATGCTGGGAGCGGCAAATCCCCCAGGGCGACCTTCATTTGATAAGCATCCATGGGGGAAAATAGCAACTATACGGCCAGCACCGATAGCATATCTCGTTTTGAGTATGGCCTGATTATCTCTGGTAAATTGATTTTTAGAAATCACCCCCATTAATCCCAACAGGAATTTCAGAACAGGATCGCGAAAGAAATTGTAGGCTGCGATGTAATTCATCCTTCCTGGCAAAAGTGCAATGGAAACAGTAATAAAGTCAAGCCAGCTGGTGTGCCCGGCAACCACAAAAAAAGGAGGCCTGATACCCTTTATGGCAGAACGGTCCACCCGGAGCCCAAGTACCCATCGGAAATATAAACCTGCAAAAAAGCAAACAGTATAGTACAAGAATGCATTGGGCTTAGGTACAATGGCTCCTTTCTTTTTTAGCATTGAATAAGATATATGATGCCTGCGATAAGATTTTTAATAATTTTTTCTAAGGTGTCATCCGCGTGATGGGATATAAAAATACAGATATTTATCACCGGTCAAAGTAAATGTGGCTTTTTCTTGCAAGCTGTGCCTCTGAGTACCCCGAACGGACAAAAGTTGCTACTGGTTAACCAGGAATTTAGGTACTCCCCTTTCAGAAGACCTTTTTACCTCAATTAAAGCAGATAAATACTCTGATCCTGTATATGTTTGGTGGAAAAAACCGCTACTTTTCAGTATTAATAAGGTCAGTTATAGCCTGTACAAATTCTTTGTGAACTAACGGCTTCTGAAAGGTCATATCAGCCCCCAGAAGTTTTGCACTGGTGAGATATCCCTCATAATGAAATCTTCCACCACCTGAAATTGCTACGATCTTTAATCCCGGATTCTTTTCTCTCAGGTAGGATATCAGTTCGAGACCTTCTTTTTCAGGCATCACAATATCAGTTACCAGAAGATCCGGGGGACAGCATTCAATTTTTTTCAAACCTTCACTGCCGTTGCTGGCAATATCAACTCCGTATCCGGCTTTTTCAAGCATCCTTTTAAGCATTGTCAATATTGAAGGATCATCGTCTATTATTAAAATTTTCGCCATAGCTAAAGTTGATTAGTTTTCATCCAGGACTTTTCTGATAACCCTGCTGAATTCGCTCAGTTTGATAGGTTTCAGGACAAGTTCATAAGAACCGGTTTTTGACTTTTTCTCTTCAGATAACTTGTCGATGTATCCGGTTATTATAATGACCTTCAGGTCGGGATTTATTTTTCTCATTTTTTCGGCAAGCTCGGTTCCCAGCATTCCTGGCATTGTCTGATCTGTTACGAGTAATGAATATTTCCCCGGGTTTCTTTTAAACTCCTCAAATGCTTCACTGCTATTGGTCTTGGTGGTGACTTTATATCCAAGATTTTCAAGCATCTTCTTACCCACAAAAGAAATATCCAGCTCATCGTCGACAAACAGAATGTGTTCGGCTCCCCTTGGAAGCTGATCCGAAGATTTGACTTCATTTACGGGATCTGAAATGTTGTATGGAAGAAAAACAGTGAATGATGTACCTTTACCCGGAGTGCTGTCTACAGTTATTGCCCCATTATAATTGCTGACAATACCATGCACAACAGAAAGGCCCAGTCCTGTTCCTGAACCCACTTCTTTACTGGTAAAGAATGGTTCAAAAATCCTATCCTTTGTTCTTCTGTCCATTCCATGACCAGTATCTGACAGTCTGATTCTCACATAAATCCCAACCTTAAGATTGTTTATTTTCTCTGTTGTTTTCTGATCCACCAGTACACTATCAACCTTTATGTCAAGGAGGCCTCCCCTGTTTTTCATCGCATGAATGGCATTTGTACATAAATTCATGATAATCTGGTGTATATGAACCGGATCTGCAAGAATTATCCCTATTCCCGAATCAATACTTTTCCTTATCTCAATTGCACGAGGGAGGGATGCCTTGATAAGGTTTATTACTTCAACCACTATCTGGTCTATTTTAACAGGCTTCTTCTCCACGTTCACTTCCCGGCTGAATGTCAGAATTTGCTGGACCAGATCCTTTCCTCTTACAGCTGCATTATTTATCTGTTCCAGATCGAACCGCAGGTTGCTGTCCTCAGGAATTTCTTCCAGGGCCATATCCGTGTAACCAAGGATCGGTGTCAGAATATTATTGAAGTCATGCGCTATACCACCTGCCAGCGTTCCGATTGTCTCAATCTTCTTGAGTTGAAATAGCTGAGTTTCCAGCTCGCTTCTCTCCTTTTCGGACCTTTCGCGAATCTCAATCTCTTTCTTGAGTTTTAAATTGGCATTTGTCAGCTGTCGAGTCCTTTCTCTTACTCTTTTTTCCAGGGTGCTGTTGACTGCTTTGACTTTATCCTGTTCCAGTTCAAGGAGTTTTCTCATATAAAAATCCCTGCGGGAGGATAGTTCCAGGGAATACCCGATGAGCATCCCGATAATATTTGAACTGATGAAGAAGAAATTGTTATTGATCAGTATTGTGATAGGTGTGTCTGAGATCCATATGGCTGATATCTCGTAAGCAATGACAATGAGCCAGCCCGCAAACGATGCATATAAAAACCGGGCTTTGGCAAATGTATATCCAAAAATAAAGATCAGTATAAGGCCGGCATAATATGAATAGTTGGATACCCTGGCACCAAGAATTATCATTGCTATGATTCCGAATCCGGTAATGAACATGACACCGGCTATGGACAACTGCATATATTTCCTGAACGGTTTGAAAAATGTAAAGGCAAATACTGCCAACAAAACCGGTAACACAACAGCAAACCTGATAAACCAGAATATTTCTTTCAGTTCCGGAACCGTGGCGGCATCAAGAAGTGCAAACCCACAATAAAAGATCATCGCCAGTATCAGTGAAAACCTGAATGGGTTCAAAGCCTTGACGTAGTAGTCATTAAGGAATTCAGATTCGAAATTAGATAAATACCCTGTAAATGAAAGTGTTAGCTTGTTAAAAGTCATTGATCCCGAGTTTTCCCGGCTCAATCCCAATAAAGTATTCAGCGTATTTTTGAGAATATTCATCCCTTCTGACTGTCGATTTATTAATAAACGTCAGAAGTGGGCAACAGATTTTATCTATTGCTTTTAAAATTATGGGATAACAGATTCAAATGCTTTGCGTGTGTTTAGAAAGCAGGAATCCTGACACAGAAATCAAGTTTTTTTAAGTGTCACTGAATATTAAGGAAAAGATTTACACCAAGAGCTTCAGCATCAACAAATACATTCCTGTTCAGTAGACCTGCATCTCCCGCAAGATTTAGCAGATCCTCCCTGCTTCTGTAGTTAAGATACCATTCAGATACTACCTCCATAAGGATTTGTGATGGATTTTCAGTGCTGAAATTGCCTATTATAAGTTCACCTCCGTCTGCTACGTAATTGATGTATTTCCTTAACAGGTAAACAAAGTGTTTCTCCCTGAAATAATCAAATAATCCGGCGCTCCAGATAAGGTCATACCTCCTGGCAGGCTCAAACCTTAAAACATTGACTTTGTTATAGGAAATCAGTTTTTCAAATTTTTTGTTCTTGGCTGACGAATAATCGATGGCATTCTGGTCATAATCCACCAGGTCAAAACTGATATCGTT
>Ga0116141_10004707_pt1 | contig 11451 bp, 3 predicted proteins | sample AD_UKC097_MetaG_FD_89744 | JGI IMG/M metagenome (GOLD analysis project Ga0116141, IMG submission 89744) | Active sludge microbial communities of municipal wastewater-treating anaerobic digesters from USA - AD_UKC097_MetaG | ecosystem: Engineered > Bioreactor > Anaerobic > Digestate | place: USA... | reverse complement strand
TCGTTGGAGGAGATCTTGTATGCCGTGACGCCGGCGGGTGCCGATGCGGGCTTGCCCGGGGTGTAGGCCGGCACCCCCTCGAGCACCGAGCGCAGGTGAACGGACGCGGCACAGGACCCGGGTTCGGTCATGGGACCCACTGTAGGCTCTTGGGACATGAAGAACTTCGTCATCAAGACCCTCGTCAACGCCGTTGCGCTCGGGGTCGCGGCCTGGGTTGTGACGGGCATCCACCTGGGCGCCGACGAGACGTCATGGACCGGCAAGGCGCTGACCGCGGTGATCGTCGCCTTGATCTTCGGGGTCGTGAACGCGGTGCTCGGGCCGATTGCGCGGTTCCTCTCCTTCCCCGCCCGGGTGCTCACCCTCGGGCTGTTCACGTTCGTCGTCAACGCGTTCTTGCTGCAGGTCACGTCCTGGTTGAGCGGCGCGATCGGGCTGTCGTTCAGCATCGCGAACTTCTTCTGGGACGCGGTCTTCGGCTCGGTCATCATCACCATCGTGTCCTGGGGCATCTCCCTCGTCCTCCCCGACCGCGAGGACTGAGTCATCGACTCGCGGGGCCGCCGCGTCCTCGTCACTGGGGGCGCGGGCTACATCGGATCGCACACGGTGCTCGCCCTCATCGAGGCGGGCTATGACGTCGAGATCGTCGACTCGTTCGTGAACGCCAAACACAGCGTGATCCCGCGCCTGTGTGAACTGGCGGGCCGTGACCTGCGCGTTCATGAGGTGGACCTGACGGATCGGGCCGCGACCGAGGGCATCTTCGCCGACGCCGCGGCGCGGGCCGCCGCGGCCGGGCGCCGACTCGGGTTCGATGCGGTCGTCCATTTCGCCGGGCTCAAGGCCGTGGGCGAGAGTGTGGCCAAGCCACTCGCCTATTACGACAACAACCTCGGGTCCACCTTCTCGCTCGTCGAAGCCATGGCTCGGCACGGCATACGCCATCTGGTCTTTTCTTCCTCGGCGACCGTCTACGGCGACTCCTACCCGGCGCCCTTCACCGAAGACCTGCCCACCAGGGCCACCAATCCCTACGGCTGGACCAAGGTGATGATCGAGCAGGTGCTGCGGGACGTCGCTGCCGCCGATCCGACCTGGCGGGTGGGGTTGCTGCGCTACTTCAACCCGATCGGCGCCCACCCCTCAGGACGCATCGGCGAGGACCCGCAGGGCATCCCCAACAACCTCATCCCCTACCTCGCCCAGGTCGCGGTGGGCCGGCGCGCCGAGTTGTCCGTCTACGGGGACGACTACCCCACGCCCGATGGCACCTGTCTGCGCGACTACATCCACGTCCTCGACTTGGCCGCCGGGCATGTCGCCGCCCTCGACTACCTCTGGGACGCCACCGAGCCGGTCGGCACCTGGAACCTCGGCACCGGGCACGGCACCTCGGTCCTCGACATGGTCGCCGCCTTCAGCCGCGCCGTCGGCTCCCCCGTCCCCTACCGGATCGTGGACCGTCGCCCCGGGGACATCGCGGTGTCGTATGCCGACCCGTCCCGCGCCCGCGCCGAACTCGGCTGGGTCGCCTCCCGGTCGGTCGATGACATGTGCGCCGACACCTGGCGTTGGCAATCGGCCAACCCCCAGGGCTTCCCGGACGCCTGACCCGCACACACACCCGAACCTGCTCCTGACAAGCGGCGAGGCCACCGGGTGCAGGGTTCGCGGTGGCCTCGCCTGGGGGTGCTGGCGCGTCGCGGGGGATCGGGGGTCGGGTGCGGCGCGCTGGCACGGTTAGGGGGGTTGTTAGGTGGTGATCGACTCCTGTTCGCGGCGTCGGGCGTACCAGGAGGTGAGGACGCCGATGAGGGTGAGGAGCAGACCGCCTCCGAAGAAGACACCCAGACCCGAGGCGCCGGTGTAGGCGAGCGGTGGTGGTGTCACGTAGGTCAGGTCGACGTGCGAGTCGTTATCGGTGGGGGTTTTGCTGGTGTCCGTCCCGGCCGGCGGAACCGGGCCGAGGGGGTTGGTTTCCGGGGTGTCACCCTTGACTGGCGCCACATAGGCCACGTTCCGCAACGTCCCGGACCCGGTAGCGGTGATCTTGGCGGTGACGGTGATCAACGCCCCGTCGTTCCCGGCCGTCAGCGGGTCACCGGACAGGCAGGTCGCGGTCGTGATATCGCAGGTGTACCCGGTGCCGGTCATCGACACGATCGTCAACCCGGCCGGTGCCACATCGGTCACCGACCAACCCGCCAACGCGTCGACTGGGCCATCGTTATGCGGCACCAGCGTGAAGCTGACGGTGTCACCGGGGGCGTAGGGTCCCGGTTTGTCCAACGCTTTGAGCAACGTCAGGTTCATCTTCACCAGGCCCGCATCGATACTCGGGTCATCCGGGGCCGTGGCCGAGTTGGTCCCGGTCTTGGGCGTGTGCACCAGCGCCATCCCGGTCGTGATGTCCGCGTTGGAGTCCACCGTGGTGTCTTTACCCACGGTTTGGGTCGTGAACGTCGTCCCATCCGGGCGGGTGAAGCCGATGACATAGTCCTGACCAGGAGCTAGATCCTTGAAGGAGTAGAACCCGTCCTTGTCCGTGACCGTGGTGGCCACCACCGAGGTGCCGTCGGCCTTGTACAAGGTCACCGTGACCCCGGGCACCGGCGGTTCCCCGTCGGACTGCAACCCGTCCCGGTTGACGTCCCACCACACATGGTCACCAACCGAAACCGGCGTCAACTCCAACGACGCCTGCGCATCATTGTCCGTGCCCGACGTGTCGGTGTCCGTGGTCGTGGTCGGAACCGCCAGCGGGTTCGTCTCTGGGGTATCCCCAGCCACCGGCGCGACCCAGGCCACGTTGTGCAACACCCCGACCTGGTAGGCGTCGATCGTCGCGGTCACCGTCACCGGGGCCCCGTCCTTACCCGCGCCCAACGGTTGGTTGCTCACACAGGTGGCCGCCAGGTTGTCACAGGTGTACCCCGCGCCGTCACCAGTGATCGACACCAACGTCAACCGCTTGGGCAGCACATCAGAGACCGACCAGCCCTTGAGGGCATCGACCGGGCCGTCGTTGTGCGGGGTCAACGTGAACGTCACCGTGTCACCAGCCCCGAACGGGCCCGCCGTGACCAACTTCTTGACCAACGACAGGTTGATCTTCACCAGGCCCGCGTCGATGGTCGGGTCATCCGGGGTCGTGGCCGAGTTCGCACCCGTCTTCGGGGTGAGCACCTCAGCCACCCCAGCCGTGTTCGGGTTCGAGTCGATTGCTTTGTCGGCACCGACCACCGGGGTGGTGAACGTCGTCCCGTCGGGTTTGGTGAACACCACGACGTACTTCTGGCCAGGAGCCAGGTCGGTGAAGGAGTAGAACCCCTTGTCGTCCGTGACCGTCGAAGCCACCTTGGTGGTGCCGTCAGCCTGGTACAACGTCACCGTCACACCCGCGACCGGCGCCTCACCCTTGGTTTGCAACCCGTCCCGGTTGACGTCCCACCACACGAAGTCACCAATCGAGACCGGGGTCAGCGTCAACGACGCCTGCGCATCGTTATCCGTGCCCGTCGTGTCGGTGTCCGTGCCCGTGGTCGGGACCACCAGCAGGTTGCTCTCCGGGGTGTCCCCAGCCACCGGCGCCACCCACGCCACGTTGTGCAACGTGCCCGTGGTGTACGCGTCAATCGTCGCGGTCACCGTGATCGGTGCCCCGTCCTTACCGGCAGCCAGCACCGACAGCCCGGTGCAGGTCGCGGCCGCGGTGTCGCAGGTGTACCCCGCGCCGTCACCGGTCATCGACGTCAGCGTCAACCCCTTGGGCAGCACGTCCGTCACCGTCCACCCCTTCAGGGCATCGACCGGGCCGTCGTTGTGCGGGGTCAACGTGAACGTCACCGTGTCACCAGCCCCGAACGGGCCCGCCGTGTCCAGCTTCTTGGCCAAGGTGAGGTTGATCTTCACCAAGCCCGCGTCAATGGTCGGGTCATCCGGGGTCGTGGCCGAGTTCGCACCCGACTTAGGCGTGTGCACCGGGGCCGTCCCGGTCGTGACATCCGCGTTGGAGTCCACCGTGGTGTCTTTACCCACGGTTTGGGTCGTGAACGACGTCCCATCCGGCTTGGTGAACACCACCACATAGTCCTGACCCGGAGTCAGATCGGTGAAGGAGTAGAACCCCTTATCGTCCGTGACCGTCGAGGCCACCTTGGTCTTCCCGTCAGCCTCGAAAAGGGTCACGGTGACCCCCGCGACCGGCGGTTCACCCTTGGTTTGCAACCCGTCCCGGTTGACGTCCCACCACACGAAGTCACCAATCGAAACCGGGGCCAGAGTCAACGACGCCTGCGCATCGTTATCCGTGCCGGTCTTATCGGTGTCCGTGCCCGTGGTCGGGACCACCAGCAAGTTGCTCTCCGGGGCATCACCCGAGGCCGGCGCCACCCAGGCCACGTTATGCAACGTGCCCTTGGTGTACGCGTCGATCCGCGCGGTCACCGTCACCAGCGCCCCATCCTTCCCAGCACCCAACGTGACCAGGGCGGTACAGGTCGCGGTCGTGGTGTCGCAGGTGTATGCCGCGGCGTCACCAGTGATCGACACCAACGTCAACCCCGCAGGTAGCAGGTCCGTCACCGACCACCCCGCCAGAGCATCCACCGGGCCCTCGTTATGCGGCGTCAACGTGAACGTCACCGTGTCACCAGCCCCGAACGGGCCCGCCGTGTCCAACTTCTTGCCCAAGGTCAGGTTGATCTGCACCAGGCCCGCATCCAGCGTCGGGTTATCCGGGGACGTCGGCGAGTTCGTGCCCGAGGCCGGCGCCACGAAATCAACACGCCCGTTGGCGGGATTGACATCGGAATCCACCGTGTCATCCGCACCCGCGTTCGCGGTCGTAAACGCTGTACCCACCGGCTTGGTGAACACCTCGTAATACGCCTTACCCGGAGTCAACCCCGTGAACGAGTAGAACCCATTCGCATCGGTCGTCGTCGCGTTCACCTTGACCCCGTCCGCGGTGTACAACGTCACCGGCACGTCCTTAACCGGGGCCTCACCCTTGCCCTGAACACCATCACGGTTGATGTCCCACCACACATGGTCACCCACCGACACCAACGAGTCCACACCCACCGGCGCCTGCGCGTCGTTATCCGTCGGCGTGATATCCGTATTCGTCGTCGACGTCGGCACCACCAACGGGTTCGTCTCCGGCACATCACCGGTGACCGGAGCGACATACGCCACATTGTTCGCCGTACCCACAAACCCGGCATCAACGGTCGCGGTCACCGTGATCGGGCCACCCGCGGCACCCGGCGCCAACGCATCCTGCGCAACACACACCGCACCAGAACACGTGTACCCAGCACCAGTCATCGACACCAACGTCAACCCCTTGGGCAGCACATCGGTCACCGACCAACCCTTCAGAGCCGCCACCGGCCCATCATTGGACGGGGTGAGTTTGAACGTCACACTCGACCCGGCATACACCTTGCCCGTCGACGTGAGTTCCTTGGCGAGTTTCAGGTTGTACTTCACCACGCCCGCGTCGATGCTCGGGTCATCAGCCAAACCCTGACCGGTGCGGTTCTTCCCATCCGCTGGGGTCGTCACCGCCGCCAAACCAGTAGCCGGGTCCGGGTTCGAATCCAACGTGGTGTTCGTCCCAGCAGTCTGGGTCGTGAACGACTCACCATCACCCAACACGAACTTCACCGTGTACGCCGTGTTCGGCGGCAAATCCGAGAACACGTAATACCCGGACGAGTCGGTCGTGGTCGACTTCACCACGACACCCTTGCCATCAAGCAACTGCACCGTCATCCCGGCATACACCGGTTCGTTGTTGTTCTGCACCCCGTCCCGGTTCACGTCGTACCACACGAAGTCACCAACCGACACCAACGCCGTCACCGACACCACCGCCTGCGCGTCGTTATCGGTACCCGTCGCTGAGGTGTCCGTCGTCGTCGTCGGCACCACCAACGGGTTCGACTCCGCGACATCACCGGTGGCAGGAGCCACATAGGCGACGTTCTTCACCGACCCGGTCGTGATCGACGGATCCAACTTCGCCGTCACCGTGATCACCGGACCATCAGCCTTAGCAGCCAACGGCGCACCAGCCGTGCACGTCGCACCCGCACACGTGTACCCCGTGCCCGTCATCGACACCAACGACAACCCCGCCGGCAGAACATCGGTGACACTCCACCCCGCCAACGCGTCGACGGGCCCGTCATTATGCGGAGTCAACGAGAACGTCACCGTCGCACCCGGGTTAATCGTCCCGGTCGTGGTCAACACCTTGCCCAGGGTCAGGTTGTACTTGACCACACCCGCGTCGATGCTCGGGTCATCGGCCAAACCCTGCCCGGTCCGGTTCTTCCCATCCGCTGGGGTCGTCACCGCCGCCAGGCCAGTAGCCGGGTCCGGGTTGGAATCCAACGTCCGGTTCGTCCCCGCAGCCTGGGTCGTGAACGTCTCAGCCGTTCCGGCCACGAACTTCACCGTGTACGCCGTGTTCGGCGGCAAATCCGCAAACACGTAATACCCAGCCGAATCCGTCGTCGTCGACTTCACGACCTTGCCCTGCCCATCAAGCAGTTGCACCGTCATCCCGGCATACACCGGTTCGTTGTTGTTCTGCACCCCGTCCCGGTTGACGTCGTACCACACGAAATCACCGATCGACACCAACGGGGTCACCGTCACGCTCGCCTCGGCATCGTTGTCCGTCGCCGAGTCCTTGGTCACCGTGGCCAGGGTCGGAACCACCAACGGGTTCGTCTCCGGACCATCAGTACTCACCGGCGCCACATACGCCACATTCTTCAACGACCCCGACGTAACCGACGAATCCAACTTCGCCGTCACCGTAATCACCGGACCATCAGCCCCAGCAGCCAACACCGCGCCAGCCGTGCACGTACCACCCGAGCACGTGTACCCGGTGCCGGTCATCGACACCAGCGTCAACCCGGCCGGCAGGATGTCGGTGACACTCCAACCCGCCAACGCGTCAACAGGCCCCTCGTTATGCGGGGTCAACGCGTACGTCACCGTACCGCCAGGGTTAACCGTCCCGGTCGTCGTCAACGCCTTCGCCAACGTCAAGTTGTACTTCACCAAACCCGCATCAATACTCGGGTCATCCGGGGACGTCGCCGAGTTCGCCCCGCTCGCCGGGGTCGTGACCGTGGCCCGCCCAGTGGCGAGGTCAGGGTTGGAATCCACACCCTTGTCGCTACCCGTGGTCTGTGTCGTGAACGACGTCCCGGTCGGTTTGACGAACTCGACCACATACGCCGTGCTCGGCGTCAGATCCGTGAAGGAATAGAACCCCGCACTATCAGTCGTCGTCGACGCGACCTTCGTGGTGCCATCCGCGGCATACAAATTGACAACGACCCCAGAAACCACCGGCTCGCCCTTGTCCTGAACACCATTACGGTTCGTGTCGAACCACACGAAATCACCAATCGACACCGCATTACTCAACGTCAACGACGCCTCAGCATCATTATCCGTCGGAGAGTCCTTAGTGACAGTGTCCAACGTCGGCACCACCAACGCGTTCGTCTCCACAATGTCACCCGTCGCCGGCGCGACATACGCAACATTCTTCAAGGTGCCCCCCAACGGGGCATCCGCGTTGATCGTCGCAGTGACCGTGACCGGTGCCGCCGTCTTACCCGCCGGCAGAGCAACACCAGAAGAACACGTACCACTAGCCCCACCAGTAGCGATAGTGCACGTGTAACCCGTACCCACCATCTTCGTGATCGTCATCCCCGCCGGAGCCAAATCAGTCACCGACCACCCCTTCAACGCACCCATCGGCCCCTCATTATTCGGGGTCAACGTATACGTCACACTCTGACCCCGCGAGAACGGACCCGCCGAATCCAACGACTTCTTCAACTGCAAATTCATCGACGTAATAAACCCAGCATCAATACCCGGATTATCCGCCACCGTCCCCGCACCCGGATCCGACGCCAAATTCTGTGAACCACCCATCGACGGCGACGTAAACGTCACCGAACCCGTCTTCCCATCAGTGGCCACAACCGCATCCGAATCACCACCAGTGGTCCCATCCAAAGGCGTGGCGCCGTTATCCGCCACCGGGTCATTACTCGTCACCCCACCAGCATTCACCGTCGTAAACGTCGCACCACTGGGTGCAACAAACTCGATCGTGTACTGAGCACCAGGCAGAAGGAACCGGAACGAGTAATACCCATTCTTATCGGTCGTCGTCGACTGCACCGACGCCCCCGACGCATCCTTCAAATTCACCGTCACACCCGGCAAACCAGGCTCACCAGGAGACTGCAACCCATCACGATTAGCATCCACCCACACATAATCACCAACCGACACCCCCGGGAACGGCACAATGACGCCGACCTTGCGAGGAGCAGCCGACAACAGCGGCGCGGTGGTGCCATCCGAGTTAAGCCGCGCCTCCTGATGCGCCATCGAGTTCCACGCCACCGACAAATTAAGCGGCGACAAGGACGACTCCGAGGCCGAGACCGGGGCCTTCATCGGCACATGCGCAGTGATCGTCGCCGCCGGCTGCCAACCCGAGGCCGTGTCCTTGACACCCTGGAACAACTTGACCTTGAACGACTTGACCGTGCTCCAGTCCGTGATCTGGTCCGCGGTGTACCAGGTGTTCTGAGCATTCGTGCCACCCTCGGGAGAGTCACACGCAGCACCCTGCCAATTCGTACCCGGGGCGCCCTGCGCCAACTCCGGACGACACGGGTCGTAAGACAGGCTGTACATCACCTGCGGGCTCGCACCAGCCGGCACCGTTGATGCGTCGAAGGTCACCGGACCAGTCATCACCGGATCCCACTTGGTACCGCGAGTACTGGTAGCAAGCACCTGATTAACCCCGACATCGCCCACATGCGGCAAAATGTCATACATCACGAAGTTCGTCAGCGGGACGTTACCCGTGTTCACGTGCTCGAAAAGATAGTCAAACTTCCCACCGCGCGTGACCTGCGAAACGCAGGGGTAGCGGGTATAACCGTTCAGGTCAGGACAGGTCGAACTAGGCAGACCCGTGGTCTCAAGCGCATTGAGGCCCACGTCCCCCTTAACCCACTTCAGGACATCGGCGCGCGCGGCGTCTCGCACCTGCACCACGTCCGCCGCCGAGCACACCGTCTCCGTTGTCGAGCCGTTGGCGTTGAGATCCTTGGTGTCCGTCGCGCTAGTCCACAAGCACTTCGTCATCGACGTGACGGTGTTGTTGACCTGCGCGTTGTTCGTGTAATTGGCGACCGCCGCGCCCGGGCGGACCCGCACGGTGAAGTACACACCATAGGCGACGGTGCCGTCCTGGACCGACGCCGGCAACGTCAACTTCGGCCACAACAACGTCTGGGTGCCATCAGCATTGTTTGTGATGGTCGGCGTGAGGGCATTGCCCGTCGTGGTATCGCTCACGGTGCCATAGACCCCGAATCTGGGAGATCCGGGCGGAGCCGTATAGAAGGTGCCCGTGGACACGTACTCGAACGCCTTGGGCAGCACATCGACGAGGTCCGTGTTGACCAGAGGTGAGCCATTTTCACGCGAAAAGGCAAGCCAATACCCAAAGGTGTCACCGGGCGCCATAGAGGTCGCTCCAGGGTCGTTGACGAAGATGTGCCCCTTGGACATCCGCAGAGTGGTATAGGGAGCCTGCACCGTCGCCGTCGTGCACGAGTTGACGGGGGCGGGAACACCCGTGCCGGTGAGTTGGGCACAGTTCTGCAGCGTCGCGCCAGGGGTCAGATCGGAGGCAGCAGTGGCCTTGAAATGGATGTCGAACCACGCGTTGGGGGCCATCGAGGCCGCCGTCGCACGCACGAATCGTGCGGACGTCGGGACCGGGGTGTCCGGGAACGCACCGCCAGGGTTGTACGTGAAGAAGGTCGTCCACGTGGTGCCGTCGGCCGACCATTCATAGGTCACGACCGAGTCCGGAACGCCGGTGGAGTTGTTCCAGATCGGCCCGTACACGCGGGTCAGCGTCAGGCCACTCAGTCCCGTGGGTAGCCGGTCGGTGACCGTCCAGTTGGAACCCGTGGCGTTGCCGTTGTTGGTGGCCCGCATGGCGTAGACGAAACTTTCCCCCGGAACCAGCGCGCTCGGACCGCCCTTGGAAAAGCCAGGATTGTAGCTGGGAGCGACAATCTTGACGTCGGCCTTGGCCGTCAGGGTGCCGGTCGTGCCGTCCGCGTAGTTGACCGTGCTCGTCACGGAGTTGGTTTGGGTCGTGCCCGCCGCGAACAGCTCGGCTGGGAACTTCATCTCGACCTGTGCCGGGTACCAACTCGTGTTCACACACGGGGAAGTACCGCAGTTGGCGTTGGTTGGGTCCAGACGAGGCACCGTCCACGTGATGGTGTGGCTGGTGTAGTCGACCACTCCCCCTTCCGCCGTGGTACCGCCGTCAGGAATAGCAACCCCGTTCTTCAGCACGACCACTCCCGCGGGGAAGGTGTCCACGAGAGTCCCCCCCGTGACGACCACGTTGCCCAGCGTATTGGGGTTCGCAAAGCGGATCCCGTATTTCACCGTCTCGCCCGGAGCGATCTGGCTGGGCGTGGCCCCCTTCTGGAGCAGCCAGTTGGGCGTGGGCTTCGGGACCGTGATGTCGACAATCGGAGAGGTGACGGTGCCGCCACTGGCCTCGAGCGTCGCACTGTTGGGGATCGTGCCGGTCACCGTGCCGTTCACCTTGGCGACGACGACCACCTCGAGGGAGTTGCCGTCCGGCCAGGGCTTGGCGGCCGACCCGAGTGTGACGGTCATCGTCTGCCCGGAAATCGACTGGCTGAGGGGGAAGGACAAAGGCGTGCCGTCGGTGCTTGCCGTCGGCAGGACGACCTGCACCGGGGTCAAGCCCGAGTTCAGGACATCGCTCATCGTCGAAGCACCACAGTCCGTCGTGTTGGATGAGCACGTGAGCGTGAGCCGGTACCGCACGAGAGCGCCAACGGCGAACGTTGACGGGGCCGTGTAGCCAGCGCCTTGAGTAGCGTCCAAGGCTTTGGCGATGTCTGGACTACCAGCAGCGTACGCGGGGACGGCCACACCCAACACGGCCAACGCCGCCGCCATGACCGCGGTGACGAGCCGCGCCAGCCACGAGCCGCGCGCCTCTCGACCCCATGACCAGACCACCCGGCCACCGGCCCGTCCTACGCGCCTGACGCTGCGACCCTCGCTGGACATATGCACTCCTCCGCCAACCCGGCACCCAAGGGCTGCCCTCCGTTGGGCAGACCCGTGCACCGGCGAACGTAGGACTCAGGACCTGAGAATTTGCCAACGCTTTACAATTATGGGGTAGTTGAGGAGGAAATCATCACCTAGTGGTCCGTGTTTGAAGTGTTCTGACGGTTGGCCTTCTTGAGGATCTCGTCGGCGGTTTTGGTCCATACGAACGGGTGTTTGCGGTCGTTCCAGCCGTTG
>Ga0116141_10004706_pt1 | contig 11451 bp, 7 predicted proteins | sample AD_UKC097_MetaG_FD_89744 | JGI IMG/M metagenome (GOLD analysis project Ga0116141, IMG submission 89744) | Active sludge microbial communities of municipal wastewater-treating anaerobic digesters from USA - AD_UKC097_MetaG | ecosystem: Engineered > Bioreactor > Anaerobic > Digestate | place: USA... | reverse complement strand
TAATTTGAATCGTGGTATTTCGGGAATCCTGTTCCGGCAGGTATCATTTTTCCAATTATTATGTTCTCTTTTATTCCACGGAGAACATCTTTCTTTTTTTCGATACTTGCGTTGGTAAGAACTTTTGTAGTTTCCTGGAAGCTTGCTGCCGAGAAGAAGCTTTCTGTGTTAAGAGAAGCTTTTGTTATTCCAAGAAGAATTGTTTCCCATGTTGCTGGCTTCAAACCCTTCTTTTCAATAGTTTCGTTGACAGATTCAAGTTTTTCCTTTTCAATGAACTCGCCTTTCATAAAAGTGGTGTCGCCTGATTCGACGATCTTTCTTTTCTTGAGCATCTGTTTGACAATGACCTCAATGTGTTTGTCGTTTATAGGAACACCCTGAAGTTTGTAAACTCTCTGAACTTCCTGAACAAGGAATTTTGCAACTTCAATTTCTCCCTTGATGCGGAGGATGTCATGCGGATCTACAGATCCGTCAATAAGCGGCTCACCTGCTTCCACATAGTCACCGTCATGGACATTTATGTGTCTTTCCTTCGGTACCGGAATAGGTGGTGTCGTTTCGCCGAACTCAGGGGTGATGGTAATTATTCGCTTGCTTCTCGCACCCTTTCCTTCCGACTGCACTGAAACATAACCTGAAATTTCAGAAACCTTTGCGGGAATTTTGGTTTTTCTTGCTTCGAAAAGATCGCTGACCCTTGGAAGACCACCTGTGATGTCTTTAGTCTTTCTTGCCGCTCTTGGAACTTTTGCAAGAACATCACCGGTTGCCACAGTGTCTCCGTTTGCAACTTCTATGTATGCGTTTGCCGGAAGATGGTATATTGCTTCACCTCTTGCTATGGTCTTTGCTTTCTTTCTTCCTTTCTTGCCTTCTTCGGTGATAAGGAGTTTCGGAGACATTTTGGCATCTCTTGTCATGATGACTACGGCTTTAGATCTACCGGTCTGGGCTTCAACCTCTTCTTTCATTGTTACACCGTTTTCAATGTCTTCATAAGCAATGACACCATCGGTCTCAGCAATGATCGGAGTGTTGTAAGGATCCCAGTCTGCGAGTATGTCGCCGGGATTGACTTTTGCTCCGTTTGCAACACGGAGATTTGTTCCGTATGTGACAGGATATCTTTCTCTTTCTCTCCCTTTGTCGTCAACGATCAGAAGTTTTCCGTTTCTGTTCATTGCAACAAAGCCGCCGTCAAGTTTTTCAAGTGTTTTAATGTCTTTCCATATTATTTTGCCGGCCCTTTTTGCTTCGTGACTGGATTTTTCTATCGTTCTTGATGCAACACCGCCGACATGGAAAGTTCTCATTGTAAGCTGAGTTCCGGGTTCACCGATCGATTGAGCAGCAATAATGCCGATGGCTTCTCCAACATTTATAAGATGTCCTCTTGCAAGATCTCTTCCGTAACATTTTGCACAGACTCCGTATTTACTTCTGCAGGAAAGCACAGTTCTTATCATTATTGAATCAATACCGAGCTCAACTATTCTGTCAGCAGTCGCTTCATCAATAAGTTCGTTCGCTTCGAGAATTATTTCACCTGTATCAGGGTCTTCTATATCATCAAGAGAAACTCTGCCGAGAATTCTTTCTCTTAAAGGTGAAATGACCTCTCCGGAATCGTTCATAAGCGCTTCCGCCCATATGCCGGTATTTGTTCCGCAATCTTCTTCAACGACGACAACATCCTGAGCGACATCAACAAGTCGCCTTGTGAGATATCCGGAGTTTGCCGTTTTAAGGGCTGTGTCGGCTGAACCTTTTCTTGCGCCGTGTGTTGAGTTGAAATAGTCAAGAGAATCAAGACCTTCTCTGAAGTTTGCAAGGATAGGGGTTTCTATGATCTCACCGCTGGGCTTAGCCATAAGACCTCTCATTCCACCGAGCTGCCTGATCTGATCTTTTGATCCCCTTGCCTTTGAGTCGGCCATGACATAGATCGGATTTTCAGAAGGCATTTTCACTTTGCCCCAGATAGGATGATTGATGGTCTGCTCAATCAGTTCGTCCATCATTTTATTGGTTACTCTTTCGTTTGCCTTATCCCAGAGGTCTACTATTTTGTTATACCTTTCAGATTTAGTTACGACACCGAGGTTATACTGTTCCTCTATCTCGCGGACCTCTTTTTCTGTTTCAGCAATGATGGTTTTTTTCGCTTCAGGAACTTTTATATCGTCAACAGAGATGGAGTATGCCGCTTTTGTAGAATAATGGAAACCGAAATCTTTTATCTTGTCTGCAAAAATTACGGTCGCCTTTCCTCCCGCTACACGGAAACTTCTGTCAAGAATGTTTGACCAGTCGCTTTTTTTCATCTGCTTATTTATGGTTTCAAACCCGAGGACTTTCGGTGCGACCTTCCATATCAGAAGCCTTCCCGGGGTTGTAACATATATTTTACCGTCAATTCTGACCCTGACCATAGACTGCCATTCAACTATTCCCGCATCTCTAGCCATTAAAGCTTCAACATCTGAGAAGAACACTTTGTTTTCGCCTTTAGATTTCGGTTTTGCCGTTGTAAGGTAGTAAAGACCCAGAACCATATCCTGAGAAGGTGTTATTACCGGAGTTCCGGATGCCGGAGAAAGAACATTGTTTGTAGACATCATCAGAACACGGCTCTCAAGCTGTGCTTCAATGCTTATAGGAAGATGTACCGCCATCTGGTCACCGTCAAAGTCTGCATTGAAAGCGACACAGACAAGGGGGTGAAGCCGAATGGCCTTTGAGTCGACAAGAACTGCTTCAAACCCTTGAATACCAAGACGGTGAAGTGTAGGGGCACGGTTAAGAAGAACAGGGTGTTCCTTTACCACTTCTTCAAGAATTTCCCATACGATATCTTCACCTGATTCGACCATGGTCTTAGCTGCTTTAACAGTACTTACATAGCCCCTTTCGTGCAGTTTGTTGTAGATAAACGGCTTGAAAAGTTCCAGAGCCATTACTTTAGGCAGACCGCATTCGTGGAGTTTCAGCTCCGGTCCGACCGTAATAACTGAACGGCCAGAATAGTCAACCCTTTTTCCAAGAAGGTTCTGTCTGAAACGACCCTGTTTCCCTCTGAGCATATCACTCAAAGATTTAAGTGGTCTTCCGTTAGTCCCCTGTATCGGCCTATGAACCTTTGTATTGTCAAAAAGAGCGTCAACAGCTTCCTGAAGCATTCTCTTTTCGTTTTTGATAATGACATCCGGAGCACCGAGATCCATAAGTTTTTTAAGTCGGTTGTTTCTGTTTATGACCCTTCTGTAAAGGTCGTTAAGATCGCTGGTCGCAAACCTTCCGCCATCAAGAGGAACAAGCGGTCTGAGATCCGGAGGAAGGACGGGAAGCACCGTTAATATCATGTTGTGGGGACTTTCTCCAGACCTGAGGAACTTGTTAATGACATTGATCCTTTTCTGATATTTTGCCTGCTGACTTTTGTCACCTGATGTGTGGATCTTTTCCTCAAGTTCTTTCTGTACTGCAAGAAGATCTATTTCTTCAAGAAGTTTTCTTAAAGGAGCGGCACCTGTTTCTGCACGGATCTTATCATAACCGTATTTCTCAATGAGTTCGGTGTACTGCTCTTCTTCAAGATAGTCGCCTCTTGAAACGCCCGGGATCTGGGATTCAAGAACTACATACCCTTCACAGTAAATTACACTGCTGAGAGCCGAGTTGGACATGCCCAGAACAGTGTTAATGTAGAAAGGAGTTGTTTTTACATACCAGATGTGTGCAACCGGTGTGGCGAGGTTAATGTGACCCATACGGTCCCTTCTGACCTTGGATTCAATAACTTCTACACCGCATTTTTCACATACTATGCCTTTATATTTCATCCTTTTATATTTTCCGCACAGACACTCGTAGTCGTTTACGGGTCCGAATATCTTTGCACAGAAAAGACCGTCTTTTTCCGGCTTGAATGTTCTGTGGTTCAGAGTTTCCGGTTTTTTAACTTCGCCGTAAGACCACTCAAGGATCTTTTCAGGAGAAGCGAGTGACACCTCAATAGCTTTAAAATCAAAACTGCTTTTCGGTTTCTCAAAGATTTTGAAAATATCTTTCAAGGTATCCTCCTATTTATTCTGTTCTTCAATCAAATTTACATCAAGGCACAGACTCTGCATTTCTTTAACAAGAACGGAAAACGAAGCAGGTATTCCGATGTCGTATTTTGTTTTTCCCCTTACGATCGCCTCGTAAAGTTTTTTTCTTCCTTCCACATCGTCAGATTTTACTGTGAGAAATTCCTGCAGACAATATGCCGCTCCGTATGCTTCAAGAGCCCAGACTTCCATTTCTCCAAGACGCTGTCCACCGAACTGAGCTTTTCCGCCCAGCGGCTGCTGTGTGACAAGTGAGTAAGGACCAGTGCTTCTTGCGTGAACTTTTTCATCAACAAGATGGTGAAGTTTAAGGAAATACATTACACCGACGGTTACATCAGACTCAAAAGGTTCACCGGTACGACCATCAAAAAGGATCATTTTACCGCTTTCCTTTTCGCCGGCCTTTCTAAGTATTTCTCTGATCTCGCTTTCTTTTGCTCCGTCAAAAACAGGGCTGGCTGTATAAACACCGCCTTTCATCGATTTTATAAAACTGCGGATTTCATCTTCATCTGATGAATCTATGAGTTTTTCAATTTCGGCATTCGGTTTAAGAATATCCTTCAGCTCTTTTTTAAGCTTGGAAAGACTGTAATTCTCTTTTATAAATTCATTGATCTGCTCACCGATCCTTCTAGCTCCGAGACCAAGATGGACTTCGAGTATCTGACCGATGTTCATGCGGCTCGGAACGCCGAGCGGATTGAGAACTATGTCAACGGCTCTTCCGTCTTCCATGTAGGGGACATCCTCTTCCGGCAGGAGCATTGACACAACACCCTTGTTGCCGTGACGGCCTGACATTTTATCACCGACAGAAAGTTTTCTTTTGATAGCAACGAACACTTTCACTGATTTTATTACACCCGGCGAAAGATCATCGTTCCTTGTTATCTGGCGGATCTTATTTTCATAGATCTTTTTAACAGTTTCGATCTTTCTTCTCATTCCGAGGATAAGCTCTTTGATGTTTTTAAGGACATCTCTGTCTTTTACACTTACGGATGCAATTACATTTTCGGGGATCTTCAGAGTGTTTTCTTCAGTAAGCTCAATCCCTTTCTTGAAAATGACAACATCTTTTTCACTCTTTATGTCGGCATCAATTTTTTTGCCGGTAAGCATTTTTCTGATGAGTTCGTAAGTATGTTTTTCAATGATCCTTATCTCGTCATCACGATTCCTTTTAACAGAATCTATCTGGATCTGTTCCTGTTCCTTCATCCGGTTGTCTTTTTTTACACCTTTTCTTGAAAAGATCCTGGTGTCGATAACAACACCCTCAACCCCGGAGTGAACATAAAGCGAGCTGTCTTTTACATCGCCGGCTTTCTCACCGATATCGCCCTTAAAAGCTTTTCTTCAGGAGAGAGAACGGTTTCTCCTTTCGGAGTGACCTTGCCGACGAGAATGTCTCCGGGCTTGATCTTCTGACCTATTCTTATAATACCGCTTTCATCAAGCTTCCTTAATATTTCATCAGGAGCATTGGGAATATCTGCGGTAATTTCTTCAGGACCTCTTTTTGTATCACGGGCTTCGCAAATAAACTCCTCAATATGTATCGAAGTGTACATATCTTCTCTCAAAAGCCGCTGATTGATAAGTATGGAGTCCTCATAGTTGTATCCGTTCCAAGGCATGAAAGCGATGAGAACATTTTTACCAAGAGCGAGCTCACCTCTGTCAATTGCCGGACCGTCAGCTATCGTGTCACCTTTTCTTACATAATCACCTACAGAAACAACAGGTCTGTGATTGATGGCGGTATTCTGATTCGATCTTTTGAATTTGGTAAGGTTGTAAATATCAACATCGACATTTTCTTCATCTGAAACTTTAACAACAACTCTGTTTGCATCTATCTTTACGACCACACCATCTCTGTGTGCAAAAATTGTATAGCCGGAATCTCTTGCGACATACTTTTCCATTCCGCTTCCGACAAGAGGAGCGTCGGTCTTGATCAAAGGAACTGCCTGTCTCTGCATGTTCGATCCCATTAGAGCTCGGTTCGCATCATCGTGTTCAAGGAACGGAATGAGTGCGGCAGAAACAGATACAAGCTGAACGGGAACAAGGTCCATGTGGGTGACATCTTCCCGTTTGACTCTTGCAACTTCACCAGATTTTCTTGCGTTTACGATCTCGTCAGCGATCTTTCCTTTTGAATCAAGAGCAACTGATGACGGGATAATCGTTTTTCCTTCTTCGTCAATAGCATCGAGATATACGATCTCGTCAGTCACTTTACAGTTTTTGACAACTTTATAAGGTGTTTCAATGTATCCGAACTCATCAATTCTGGCAAAAGTTGTAAGCGATACAATAAGACCGACATTCGGTCCTTCAGGTGTTTCAACAGGACATATGCGACCGTAATGTGTTTTATGAACATCTCGCACTTCAAAGCTTGCATGCTCTCTAGTCAGACCGCCTGGTCCGAGTGCGGAAAGACGCCTTTTGTGGGTCATTTCTGAAAGAACATTCGTATGGTCCATAAACTGGCTCAACTGTCCACCCTGGAAGAATTCCTTCAGAACCGCGCTGACCTGTTTATAGCTTATAACCTCATAGGGAGTAAGTGTCTCGACAACACTGCCTGCAAGTTTTTCCTTGATGCTGTGAGACATTCTTAACAATCCCGTCTTGAAAACATCTTCGAGAAGTTCACCTACAAGACGGACCCTACGGTTGCCGAGGTGGTCTATGTCATCAGTCTTATATCCATGTCTTCCATCGCTGAGATTAAGAATATAGAGAACTGTGTTCATAGCATCCTCTTTTCTAAGCTGTCGCATTGAAAGAGGAATGTTTTCGTTGAATTTATGGTTCATTCTCAAACGGCCGACTTCACTGAGATCGTAGCTTTCAGGATTCTGAAAAAGATTTTTGAAATATGCTTCAGCAACCTCGATTTTAACAGGATTTGAGGGAACCATGAGGCGATATACTTCAAGAAGGGCATCTTCTTTTGTGGAAACTTTGTCTATTCTTAAAGTATTTGAAAGATAAGGCGAGAAATTGAAGTTCTCAAAATATATGATATCAAAATCCTTTATACCTTTTCCTATAATGTTATCAAGAAGAGTTGCTGTAATGTCGTCGTTTACATCAGCAATCATATCTCCTGTTTTCGGGTCATATACGGGATTGAAAAGTCTTTTGCCTGAAAGATAGTCGGCTGGAAGAGCTATTTCAGAAATTCCGGCATCCTGAAGTCTTTTTAGAACGCCTGCGGAAAATTTCTTTCCTTCTTTTGCAATTTCCTTTTCATCTGCTCCCATAACATCAGCAGGGATTTTCTGCTGTTTCAGCATGTCAGGTCTTGTAAAATCTATTGCTTTTGCTATAACACCGTTGTTAACGGTTATTTTTTCAGGGATGTAAAACGAAGAAATAATATCTTTGTCGGTATATCCCCATGCTTTCAGAAAGATCGTGGCGGGAAACTTCTTTTTACGGTCGATCTTCACATAGAGCAGTCGCTTGGAATCAAATTCAAAATCAAGCCATGATCCATGATAGGGGATGAGCCGTGACATGAAAATTTCGTTTCCACTCGTTGTTTTTGCTTTATCAAAATCAAAAAAAGTTCCGGGCGAACGGTGAAGCTGATTTACAATTACACGCTCTGTTCCGTTTATAACGAATGTGCCCCAGTCAGTCATGCAGGGAATCGTTCCGAAAAAGAGTTCCTGTTCCTTGATGTCGTTAAGCTTTTTACGCTGACCGTTTTCATCAATTTCATAGGATGCAAGCTGAACTCTTATCTTCAGAGGGAGCTCATAACTTAATCCCCTCAGCTTACATTCATCGACATCGTATTGTGGTTCTCCTATAGAGTAGCCAAGATATGAAAGTTCGATAGAGTTATTAAAGCTTGTGATAGGGAAGACTGATAAAAAAGCACCGTTAACGCCGGCCTTTATTCTGTCGGAAGGTGCTGTGTCTTTCTGCAGAAAGTCCGAGTACGACCCTTTCTGCACCTCAAGAAGGTCTGGAACGTCCGTTACATGTTTAGTAATTTCGCCAAACCATCTTCTTGTCCTGAAATTCTGCTGTCCTAAGATACCCATCATTACCTCACTGTTTGGTTCTGATATTACCCGGCTACCTATAATAAATTATATAAAGCAAAAACAAAAAAGCAGGTAAGACAGCCAGAGCTGTCTTACCTTACAAAACCTCAACTATGCGCAAATTAAATTGCAAATATAAGCGGGTTATTTTATTTCTATTTCAGCACCGGCTGCTACAAGCTTTTCCTTAATGCTTTCTGCCTCGGCCTTGGGAATGCTCTCTTTTACTGTTCCGGGAGCATTGTCAACAAGGTCTTTTGCTTCTTTAAGACCAAGTCCTGTAAGAGCTCTTACTTCTTTGATAACATTAAGCTTATTTGCACCGGCAGCCTTAAGAATTACATTGAATTCTGTTTTTTCTTCAACTACAGCGGCAGGGGCAGCGGCAGCGGCAACTGCTACAGGAGCAGCGGCGCTTACACCGAGTTCATTTTCGAGCTCTTTAATAAGCTCAGCAAGCTCAAGAACGGTCATTCCCTTGATAAAATCTTTTACTTCAGCCTTGTTTGTCATTGTCTTCTCCTAAAATAACAAAAATTGATAATTAAGCCTGTTCAAGTTTTTCTTTGTAAGCAGCAAGCACGCGTACAAAAGATTCGGGAACTGCATTAAGCAGCCGGACGAAATTCTGTGGTACGGCGAGCATTGTTGCAAGAAGCTTCGCCTGAAGCTCTTCTTTGCTCGGAAGATCAGCAAGTGTTTCCACATCTTTTGCGGAAAGAACTTTTCCATCAATAACACCGCCTTTCACAATGATGCGCTCGTCTTCCTTTGAGAAATTTTTGACGATCTTTGCACCATTGACCTGATCCGCATCCAGCGTAAACATGAGAGATGTCATACCGGTGAGAAAATTCGTGATCCCCTCGTACTCGGTACCTTTCACAGCGATTCTCGCAAGAGCATTTTTCACAACCATCATTTTTACATGCTTGGATGCACACTCTTTTCGAAGAGGAGTGAAAGTCTCCATTTTTACACCGTTGAAATCAACGGCAATGCATGATGAAGCTTTGGAAAGCACATCTCTGATCTCTTCAATGATCTGTTGTTTTTTGCTTCTTTCCATCAAGCAACTCCATCAGTTACTAATTCTGGTCATCGAAGAACAATGACAGGTCTCAGACAGGAAATTAAGCCCTAAGGCACCCGGCTTCTACGACCAGAAACGATTATTAAATTACTTCGCCTCACTAACAATTGCTGTTTCATCAAGTTTCACACCGGGACCCATGGTGCTGGATATGGTGATCTTCTTAATAAATGTTCCTTTAGCTGTTGCCGGTTTGAGTTTGATAAGGTCCTTCATAAGCTCCATGACATTGTCACTGATCTTATCAGGTCCGAAGCTCAGCTTGCCCACCATACAGCAGAGAACGCCCGCTTTGTTTGTTTTAAATTCAACACGACCTGCCTTGACAAGCTTGATAGCTGCAGAAATGTCGTTGTTGACAGTTCCGAGTTTCGGGTTAGGCATAAGTCCTTTTCTTCCAAGTACTTTACCAAGTTTTCCGATCTTGCCCATCATTGCCGGAGTTGTGACAAGTTTGTCAAAATCTGTCCACTCCTCGGTCATAATTTTTTCGATCAATTCTTCACTGCCGTAATAATCGGCACCGGCATTTTTTGCCAGTTCCACCATATCAGCAGGAACGACCGCACACACTTTTGCAGTTTTGCCCACACCATGCGGGAATACTGTTGCACCTCTGACCATCTGATCAGATTTTTTTGCATTGATCCCGAGATTTACAGCCACTTCCACAGTCTCATCAAATTTCTTTGAAGCAGATTTCTGAAGAATGGCTACAGATTCCTTAATGCTGTACTTCACATTTCTGTCGAAGTTGTTCATAGCATCTTTCATTCTTTTTCCATAATTTGCCATTCTGATCTCCTACTTCACATTAATTCCCATACTGCGGGCTGTTCCCGCAATAATCTGTTTTGCGGCTTCAAGATCAGTAGTGTTGAGATCTTCAAGTTTTACCTTTGCGATCTCTTCAATCTGATCCCAAGTCAAGGTACCGATCTTCTTTTTGTTGGGCTCCCCGGATCCTTTACTCTTGTTCAATGCTTTCATAAGCAACTGGGATGCAGGCGGAGTTTTTGTGATGAATGTAAACGATCTGTCTCCGTAAACCGTTATGACAACGGGAACTATGAAGCCTTTCTGCTCCTGAGTTCTTGCGTTGAAAGATTTACAGAATTCCATAATGTTCACTCCGTGCTGTCCGAGTGCAGGACCAACGGGAGGAGCCGGATTTGCCTGACCTGCAGGAATTTGCAGTTTAATGTTCGCAAGCACTTTCTTAGCCATTGTTCACTCCTCTTAAAAACGTTAATCCTCAACCCTCTCCACTTGGGAGAAGTTAAGCTCGACGGGTGTAGAACGCCCAAATATATTAACCAAAACATCAAGTTTTTCTTTGCCTTCCTTTACATCATCAATAACCGCCTTGAATCCGGCAAAAGGGCCGTCTTTTATCAGCACCATTTCGCCTTTTTCGTACATTACTGCCGACGCTGTGGAAACTTCTCCGTCTTCTATCATTTTCTTGATTTTTATGATTTCCTGTTCAGTTATGACGGTCGGCATTGAGACAGCATTTTTGTTTTTACCTGTTGCAAACCTTTTTCTTTCACCGATAAACAGGGGTTTCCTTGCAAAAGCGATACTTTTTATCAGCAGAAGCGCATCTTCAGTATATTCCATCTGAAGAAAAATATATCCAGGATAGAGATTTTTTCTGACAAGCTTCTTTTTTCCATCCTTCTTTTCTTCAACTTCCACTTCAGGAACTATAATTTCTCCGAAAAAATCATCCATACCTTTTTCTTTAATAAGGTTTTCAATGGCTGTTTTCAGTTTGTTTTCATGTCCCGACTGAGTGTGTATCGCATACCATTTCATAAATTATTCCCCAGCACTTTAATATATCAGGGACGAAAGGTTTCCCCATAAAAAATCAAAAACAACAAAAACAACGATCATTATTCCTACGAAAACGAACACCGAAATTGTTGTAATCTTTGTCTCATCTTTTGTGGGAGTAACAACTTTCATTAATTCTGCAAGAGCTTTGTCCAGTTCTTCAACATAAAAACCGCTTTTCCCTTTCCAGAAATAAAGAGTTACGCCGGCAGCAATAATAAATCCGGCAAGGTTTTTTACCGGCACCAGCGAAAAAAGTCTGGTTTCTGCAATATCAATTGCTCTGATGCTGAGCAGTTCATCTGCCGCCTGG
>Ga0116141_10004705_pt1 | contig 11451 bp, 8 predicted proteins | sample AD_UKC097_MetaG_FD_89744 | JGI IMG/M metagenome (GOLD analysis project Ga0116141, IMG submission 89744) | Active sludge microbial communities of municipal wastewater-treating anaerobic digesters from USA - AD_UKC097_MetaG | ecosystem: Engineered > Bioreactor > Anaerobic > Digestate | place: USA... | reverse complement strand
GAGCGCGTGTCGGGCGTCCGGGAGGATCCGAACCGGTCCGGGCCGCTGCGCCTGAACAGGCGGTTCAGGGCCCGGAACGGGTCCGCCTCCGAGCCGCCGCGCGCGCGGTCCGGCGAGGTCGAGGGCGTCGGAGCGGGCAAGGGTGTCGTCTCGGCGCCGACGGGGCGCGGCGCCGTGGCGGTGGTTCGTGCGACGAAGCGGCCCGCGCCGTTGTGGCCGGCGATCAGCTCGAGGATCGAATTGTCCGAGGTGCTGCCGACGTAGGGGCGCTCGGTCGGCGCGGTCGTCTCGACCAGCACCAGCCAGGGCAGGCACACCACGGCGAGCATGCCGGCGGCGGCAGCCAGATCGGTCAGCCGCCGCCGCAGCGGGACGGCGGTCGATGCCAGGACCACGAGTGCGAACGCCGGCAGGACCAGGAACGCGGCCAGCATCTTCACGTTGAACGCGAGTCCCGTGAGTGCGGCGGCGAGCAGCAGGGGCCCGCGCCGCGCGGTCTCGACGGCGCGCAGCAGCGCCCAGGCCGCGAGCAGCAGCAGGAGCACCAGCCAGGTGTCCATGACGTTGCTTCGGTTCACCGCCACCCACACCGGCGTGACCGCGAACAGCAGCGCGGCCGTCAGCGCGCAGGCTGCACCCAGGCGCGGGCGGGTCATCCGGTACAGCACGGCCACCGACAGCACGCCGGCCAGCACCTGGGGCATCAATAGGCTGAACGGGCGGAATCCGAACAGCGTCACCGAGACGGTCTGGATCCACAGCGCGAGCGGCGGCTTGTCGACGGCCAGGAAGCCGGCCGGGTCGAAGGCGGCGAAGAGGAAGCGGTGTGCGTCGCCAGCCATGCTGCGCACGGCGGCCGTGTAGTACTCGGCGCCCCAGCCGTTCTGGTCGAGCGCATGGAAGCGCAGCGCGAACCCGAGCGCGAGGATCGCCAGCAGCGCGAGGCGTCGGATGCGGATCTGCGCGTCGGGAAGCACGACCGGAGGTTAGCGCATGGCGGGGACCGCGTGCGCGGCCCGGCACAGCAGGTGACCGCGTGACGCACGAACGCGACGCACGAACGCGACGCACAAAAGGAAAAGGCCCGCCGAAGCGGGCCTTTCCCGTGACGGGCGCGCGGCCTGCGCCGCGCACCGGTCGGCCAGGACTTACATGTCCATGCCGCCCATGCCGCCCATGCCGCCCATTCCACCCATGCCGCCGGGCATGCCGCCGCCGGCCGGCTTGTCTTCCGGCGCTTCGGCGATCATCGCATCGGTGGTCAGCAGCAGACCGGCGACCGACGAAGCGTTCTGCAGCGCGGTGCGGGTCACCTTGGTGGGATCGACCACGCCCATCTCGACCAGGTCGCCGTAGGTGGCGTTGGCCGCGTTGTAGCCGAAGTTGCCCTTGCCTTCGAGGACCTTGGCCACGACCACGCTCGGCTCGTCGCCGGCGTTCGAGACGATCGAGCGCAGCGGCTCCTCGATCGCGCGCAGCACGATCTTGATGCCGGCGTCCTGATCGGCGTTGTCGCCCGAGACCTTGATGGCCGAGCGGGCACGCAGCAGGGCCACGCCGCCGCCGGCGACGATGCCTTCCTCGACGGCCGCACGGGTGGCGTGCAGCGCGTCTTCGACGCGGGCCTTCTTCTCTTTCATCTCGACTTCGGTCGCGGCACCGACGCGGATCACCGCAACACCGCCGGCCAGCTTGGCGACGCGCTCCTGCAGCTTCTCGCGGTCGTAGTCGCTGGTGGCTTCGTCGATCTGCTGGCGGATCGCCTTGACGCGCGCTTCGATGGTCTTGGCTTCACCGGCGCCGTCGATGATCGTGGTGTTCTCCTTGCCGATCTCGACGCGCTTGGCGCGGCCCAGTTCCTGCAGACCGGCCTTCTCCAGCGTCATGCCGGTCTCTTCGGCGATGACCGTGCCGCCCGTCAGGATGGCCATGTCTTCCAGCATCGCCTTGCGACGGTCGCCGAAGCCCGGGGCCTTGACGGCGACGGTCTTCAGGATGCCGCGGATGTTGTTGACCACCAGGGTGGCCAGCGCCTCGCCTTCGACTTCCTCGGCGACGATCAGCAGCGGACGGCCGGCCTTGGCCACCTGCTCGAGCACCGGCAGCAGGTCACGGATGTTGGAGATCTTCTTGTCGTGCAGCAGCACGAACGGATCCTCCAGCACGGCGATCTGCTTGTCGGGGTTGTTGATGAAGTAGGGCGACAGGTAGCCGCGGTCGAACTGCATGCCCTCGACGACGTCGAGTTCGTTGTTCAGCGACTTGCCGTCTTCGACGGTGATCACGCCTTCCTTGCCGACCTGCTCCATCGCGTTGGCGATGATCTGGCCGATCTCGGTGTCCGAGTTGGCGGAGATCGAGCCGACCTGGGCGATTTCCTTGGTCGTCGTGCAGGGCTTGCTGATCTTCTTCAGCTCTTCGGTCAGGGCGAGGACCGCCTTGTCGATGCCGCGCTTCAGGTCCATCGGGTTCATGCCCGCGGCGACGTACTTCATGCCTTCGCGCACGATCGCCTGCGCCAGCACGGTGGCGGTCGTGGTGCCGTCACCGGCGGTGTCGGAGGTCTTGGACGCGACTTCCTTGACCATCTGCGCGCCCATGTTCTCGAACTTGTCCTTCAGTTCGATCTCCTTGGCCACCGAGACGCCGTCCTTGGTCACCGTCGGAGCGCCGAAGCTGCGCTCGAGCACGACGTTGCGGCCTTTCGGGCCCAGCGTGACCTTGACCGCGTTGGCCAGGATGTTGATGCCGTTGACCATCTTGTGGCGGGCATCGTCGTGAAACAGTACTTGCTTGGCTGCCATTGTTCAGTCTCCTGAAAACCGGGAATGAGAGGAGTGTTGGATTCGGGTGGAGCGGCCTCAGCCCTCGACCACGGCCATGATGTCTTCTTCGCACATCACGAGAAGCTCGTCACCGTCGACCTTGACGGTCTGGCCGCTGTACTTGCCGAACAGCACTTTGTCGCCGACCTTCACACCCAGCGGACGGACCTTGCCGTCGTCACCGACCTTGCCGTTGCCCACGGCCAGGATCTCGCCCTGGTCGGGTTTCTCGGCTGCAGCGTCCGGAATCACGATGCCCGAAGCCGTCTTGCGCTCGGAATCGAGGCGCTTGATGATCACGCGATCGTGCAGGGGACGAAGTTTCATGGAGTTGGCTCCTGAGTTCTTGATCAAAGAGGGTTTGCAGAACAACCTGGGCCGCAGCCGCGGCCGTGTCGAAAAACGCCGAGGGTCGTCGCCGGGCATCGCCGGCTTGTACTAGCACTCGTCGTTTGCGAGTGCTAATCATAGGGGGTCACCCGCGCGATTTCAAGGGGTGAATGCGCCGCCCTGTGCGATATCGCCGCCCGACGGCGTCGGCGGCCGAGCCGGCGCCGCCGCGTCCGGCAGCGTCGGCGGCGCGAAGACCGGCGCCGGCGGCGCCTCGAAGACCGGGGCCGGGCCGGCGGCCAGGCCGTGCTCCAGCCGGTACAGCCAGGCCAGCAGCTCGGCCACGGCGCGGTAGAGCTGCTCCGGAATGTGCTGGTCGAGGTCGACCTGCATCAGCAGCGCGACGAGCTCGCGCGATTCGTGCACGTAGACGCCGGCGGCGTTGGCGCGGTCGATGATCGCCTGCGCGATCGCGCCGCGGCCTTTGGCCACCACTTGAGGTGCCGCCGCGCCTTCGCGGTAGGCCATCGCGACGGCCAGCGGCAGCGGGCCGGGCGCGGCGTCCGGGGGCGGGGGCTCACGCATCGCGGACCGTGGCCCCCGTCAGGGGCAGCCCCGCGGCGTCGAGTGCCTGCGCCAGGTCCGGCAGCCCGCTGCGCAGGCGGGCCGCACGCGCCGGATCGGCGGCCTGCAGCGCCACCCGCACGGCGCCGTCGGCGAACGCCAGCTCGGCGTCGACCGCGCCGAGTCCGGGCAGCTGCAGGTGCAGGCGGGTGCGCCATGCGCGCCCCTGTCCGGGCGCCTCGTGCCGCGCTTCGGAGGGCGGCTCGTCGATCTCCCAGCGCATCGGCTGACCGGGCCAGACCTGTCCCTCCCACGCCAGCCGGCCGGTGTCGAGGCAGTCGAGCTGCTGCCGCACCAGCGGCACCGTGTCCGGGTGCGGCGGGGGCGCGACCTCGTGCCCGCCGCCCCGCATCGCCGGCACCTGCCCCTGGGGTTCGGTCAGCAGGGATTCGAGGCTGCGCTGCCCGTTGATCCATTGCAGCTGATGGGATTCGTAGAACAGGCCGCTCTGGGCGAGCGCCTTGCGCAGCAGCGGTGCCAGCAGCGCGCCGGCGCTGCCGGTCATGCCGGTCGCGTCGGTCAGGGGGGCTGCGGCCCGGGCCCCTGCGGCCGTGTCGGCCGTCGGATGCGCGATGTCGCGGCCGGGATGGTCGGGCGTCCCTGCGAGCGCGCTGATCATGCGCGCCGCCGCCCCCAGCGCGACCGATGGACCGTCGCTGCGCGCGGGTGCCGCGGGCAGCGCGAACGCGATGCGCGGCTGCGCGTGCAGGTAGGTGAGCTCGACGCTGTCGCCGCCGCGGATCCACGCGGGCAGGGCCATCATGAACTGCCGTCCGCCGACCTCGACGCGCGCCCGTCCGCTGTCGTCCCGTTCGAGCACCCGCGCGCGCATCTGCTGGCCGGGCGTCCACTGCGGCGGCGGGTGGTCGTGCGCATCGCTGCCGACGGACGCGATCGCGGTGAGCACGATCGGCGCGTTCAGCCGATGACTCGATTCGATCCGGGCGAGGGCGGGTGGCAGGGGCATGAGACGATGATTCCACGCCCGGCGCCCGGCGCGCGCATCCAGCCGACGGGCAGCGTCTGCGGTCGGACCGGTGCGCGAACCGTGCTAACGTTCCAGGCGGTCCGGGACGGCCCGGCTCGGCCCGCCCCGCCGGGCGGCCGTCCGATCCCCACACGGAAGCTGCCGCCATGTCCGCTCTGCTGCTCGGTCTCGTCCTGTTCATCGGCATCCACTCGGTGCGCGTGTTCGCCGACGGATGGCGCAGCGCGCAGGTGGCCCGGCTCGGCCCCAACGGATGGAAGGGCCTGTATTCCCTCGTCTCGATCGTCGGCTTCGCGCTGATCGTCTGGGGCTACGGCCTCGCCCGGCAGGCGCCGGTCGATCTCTGGGCGCCCCCGGTCTGGACCCGTCATCTGGCGTCCCTGCTCACCCTGGTGGCCTTCGTGCTGCTCGCGGCCGCCTACGTGCCCGGCACCCGCATCAAGGCCGCGATCCGCCATCCGATGACGGTGGCCGTCAAGACCTGGGCGCTGGCCCACCTGCTGGCCAACGGGCGGCTGGCCGACGTGGTGCTGTTCGGCGTGTTCCTCGTCTGGGCCGTGCTCGTGTTCCGCGCCGCGCGCGGGCGCGACCGCGCCGCCGCCGCGCCGCCCCCGGCCGTGCGTCCCGGCCGCGACGTCGTCGCCGTGCTGGTGGGGCTCGCCGCCTGGGCCGCGTTCGCCTTCCACCTGCATGCCGCGCTGATCGGCGTGCGTCCGTTCTGAACCCGGAAAGGTCTCCGATGTCTCCCGAACTGAAGCAGCAGCTGCAGTCCATCCTCGGCCCGGCGGGCTGGCTCGAGGGCGACGACGTCCTGGCGCGGCCCGCGTCGGTCGCACGCCCCGGCACCCTCCAGACCCGCTACCTCGCCCGTCCGGAGAGCACCGAACAGGTGTCGGCGGTGCTCAAGGCCTGCCATGCGGCCGGGCAGGTGGTGGTGCCGCAGGGGGGCATCAGCGGGCTGGTGCGGGGCGCCGACACCCAGCCGGACGTGCTCGTGCTGTCGACCGAGCGGATGCGGCGCATCGAGGAGATCGACGCCACCCAGCGCATCGCGGTGGTGCAGTCCGGCGTCACGCTGCAGGCCATGCAGGAGGCCGCGGCAGCAGAGGGCCTGCTGTTTCCGCTCGACCTGGGCGCACGCGGCTCGGCCACGCTGGGCGGCAACCTGTCGACCAATGCCGGCGGCAACCGCGTGATCCGCTACGGCATGACCCGCGCGATGGTGCTGGGGCTCGAGGCGGTGCTCGCCGACGGCACCGTGATCTCGTCGATGAACCGGCTGCTGAAGAACAACACCGGCTATGACCTGAAGCAGCTGTTCATCGGCGCCGAAGGCACCCTCGGCATCGTCACGCGCATCGTGCTGCGGCTGTGGGAGGCGCCGGCCAGCGAGCAGGTGGCCCTGGCCGCCTGCAGCGGCTTCGACCAGGTCGTCGACCTGCTGCGCCGCGTCGACCGGCAGTTCGGCGGCGCGCTGTCGGCGTTCGAAGTGATGTGGCGCGAGTACTACGACCTGATCACCCTGCCGCCGGGCCCGCATCGTGCGCCGCTGCCCAACGGGCGTCCGCTGTACGTGCTGATCGAGTCGCAGGGCGGTGACCGCGAGGCCGACGCCGCCCGCTTCGAGCGCGTGCTCGGCGAGGCGATCGAGGACGGACTGGTCGACGACGTCGTGATCGCGCAGAGCGACAAGGAAGTGCAGGGGATCTGGGCGATCCGCGACAGCGTGACCGAGATGGGGCGGCATGGCGAGCGCATCAGCTTCGACATCTCGGTGCCGCTGCCGCTGATGAAGGCCTACGTCGAGCGCATCCGCGCCGAGATCGCGCAGCGCTATCCGTTGCATCACTGCTGGGTGCTCGGCCACCTGGGCGACGGCAATCTGCACGTGGTCGTCAACGTCGGGCCGACCCTGTCGCCCGCCGACAAGGAGACGATCGAGACGATCGTGTACGGCGCGCTGCCGCCGTCGGGTTCGGTGTCGGCCGAGCACGGCATCGGCGTGGCCAAGCGACCGCATCTGGGCCGCAGCCGCTCGCCCGAGGAGATCGCCCTGATGCGCCTGCTCAAGAACACGCTCGACCCGAAGGGCATCCTGAATCCCGGGGTGATCCTGGAGGCCTGACGCGCCCTGACGCGCCCTGACGCGCCCGAAGGCCCGAAGCGCCCGAAGCGCCCGAAGCGCCCGAAGCGCCCGAAGCGCCCGAAGCGCCGTCGAAGGCCTTCAGCCCGGCCGGTGGTTCCCGATGTCGTCGGGCGGGGCCGCGATCAGCCCGGATGCCATCAGCGTGTCGGTCGCCTGCCGCGCCGCGGCCATCCGCGCGGTCGCGCGCGCGACCAGCTCGTCGTGGGTGGCGCGCACGCGGGCGAGTCCCTCGGCCTGCGCCGCCATCCCGACCGCCGCCGCCACCCTGGGGTAGAGCGCATGCTCGTCCATGCGCGGCACGATGTCGCCGGCGTGGATGCCGCGGGCCCGTGCGAATGCCGCGATCTCGCGGGCCGCGGCGATCGCCATCCCGTCGGAGATCGTGCGCGCCCGCACGTCGAGCACGCCGCGGAAGATCGCCGGAAAGCACAGCGAGTTGTTCACCTGGTTGGGGAAGTCGCCGCGGCCGGTGGCCACGACGCGCGCGCCGGCCTCGTGGGCCGCCCAGGGCCAGATTTCAGGGACCGGATTCGCACACGCGAACACGATCGGATCGCGCGCCATCGTCGCGATCCAGCGCGGATCGATCGTGCCGGGGCCCGATCGGGAGAAGGCGATGCACACGTCCGCGTCGCGCAGCGCCTGCGCGATGCCGCCCGCGACGTGCGCCGCGTTCGACGTCGTGCACAGCGCCCAGCGCTCCGCGCGTGCATCGCGCTGCGCGGCGATGTCCTCGCGGCCCGGATGCAGCGTGCCGCGCGAGTCGCAGGCGATCACCCGGCCGGGGTCGACCCCGAACGCCCGCAGCAGCCGCCACGTGGCGGTGTTGGCCGCGCCCATGCCGATCATGGCGATGCGCACCGCGTCGAGGCGCTTGCCGACGACCTCGAGCGCGTTCAGCAGCGCGGCGACGGTGACGACGGCCGTGCCCTGCTGGTCGTCGTGCCAGACCGGGATCGACAGCGTCGCGCGCAGTGCTTCGAGGATGCGGAAGCACTTGGGCTGCGCGATGTCCTCGAGGTTGATCGCGCCGAACGACGGCTCGAGCATCTGCACCGCGCGCACGAACTCCCGCTCGTCGTCGCTGCGCAGGCACAGTGCGACCGCATCGACGCCGCCCAGGTACTTGAACAGCAGCGCCTTTCCTTCCATCACCGGCAGCCCCGCCTCCGGGCCGATGTCGCCGAGGCCGAGCACCCGGCTGCCGTCCGACACCACCGCGACCAGGTTGCCGCGATTGGTGTGCGCGTACACCCGCTCGGGATCGGCCTGGATCTCACGGCAGGGGGCGGCCACCCCGGGGCTGTACCAGATGGAGAAGTCGTCGAGGCCGCGCACCGCGCACTTCGGCAGCGTCTGCATCTTGCCCTGATAGAACGGATGCAGTCGCAGTGCCTCGTCCGCCGGGCGCGCCGCGCGCGCCAGGCGTTCGGCATCGTCGCTGCGCCCGGAGGCCGGGGCGGTGTCGTCGGACGGAACGCGTTTCTCAGCCACGTCGGGCCCTCCCTGGAAGTGCACGCTGCCGCCGCGCGTGGCGCGGCGTCGATGCACGACGACGCTAGCAGCGCCGGTGCGCGTTGCCGATGCGAATCGTCAACCTGCGCAGCCGATGACCCGGAGGGCCGCCGTAGAATCGCGGCATGGACAAGCCGCGCTGGAACCCCTTGTATCTCGCCTTCGCGATCCTGTTCGCGATTCTCGTGCGGGATGCGTGGCAGACCTGGCAGGAGGTCGAGCCGCTGCCCTACAGCGAGTTCCTGAAGCAGCTCGATGCCGGCAACGTCAAGGACGTGGTCGTGCAGGCGGACCGCCTGCAGGGACAGCTCAAGACCGCGCTGCCCGACGGGCGCGACCGGTTCGTCACGCTGCGCGTGGACCCCGGCATCGCGGAGGCGCTCGCGCGTCACGAGGTGCGCTTCACCGGCGTCGCCCAGGGCGGGCTGCTGCGCGATCTCGTCTCCTGGATCCTGCCGGCGCTGATCTTCTACGCCGTGTGGATGCTGCTGTTGCGGCGCATGGCGGGCCGGGACGGCGCGGGCGGATTCGGCTCCGGCGGCTTCGGCGGAGGTCTGCTGTCGATCGGCAAGAGCAAGGCGCGCGTCTACATGGAGACCGACATCAAGGTCACCTTCGACGACGTCGCCGGTGTCGACGAGGCGAAGGCCGAGCTGCAGGAGGTGGTCGGCTTCCTGAAGGACCCCAAGAGCCACGGGCGCCTGGGCGCGCGCCTGCCCAAGGGGATCCTGCTGGTCGGGCCGCCCGGCACCGGCAAGACGCTGCTGGCGCGGGCCGTCGCGGGCGAGGCCGGTGTGCCGTTCTTCTCGATCAACGGATCGGAGTTCGTCGAGATGTTCGTGGGGGTCGGCGCCGCGCGCGTGCGCGACCTCTTCGAGCAGGCGCGACAGCGCGCGCCGGCGATCATCTTCATCGACGAGATCGATGCGCTCGGCCGCGCGCGCGGTGCCTTCGGACTGGGCGGGCACGACGAGAAGGAGCAGACGCTCAATCAGCTGCTCGCCGAGCTCGACGGCTTCGATCCGCGCGCGGGGCTGGTGCTGCTGGCCGCGACCAACCGGCCCGAGATCCTCGATCCCGCGCTGCTCCGGGCCGGGCGCTTCGACCGGCAGGTCCTGGTCGACCGTCCCGACAAGGTGGGGCGCGTGCAGATCCTGCGGGTGCATCTGCGCAAGGTGACGCTCGCCGCGGATGCCGATCCGGAGCAGGTGGCCGCGCTGACACCCGGATTCTCCGGCGCCGACCTCGCCAACCTCGTCAACGAGGCCGCGCTGCTGGCGACACGTCGCGGTGCCGATGCGGTCTCGCTCGCCGACTTCACCGGTGCGGTCGAGCGCATCGTCGCCGGGCTCGAGAAGAAGAACCGCCTGCTCAATCCGACCGAGCGGCGCATCGTCGCGCATCACGAGATGGGGCACGCGCTGGTGGCATTGTCGATGCCCGGCAGCGATCGCGTGCACAAGGTGTCGATCATTCCGCGCGGCGTCGGCGCGCTCGGCTACACGATCCAGCGCCCCACCGAAGACCGCTTCCTGATGACGCGACGCGAGCTCGAGGACAAGATGTCGGTGCTGCTGGGCGGCCGTGCGGCCGAAGCGATCGTGTTCGGCGAGGTGTCGACCGGCGCCGCCGACGACCTCGTGAAGGCGACCGAGATCGCCCGCTCGATGGTCGTGCGCTTCGGCATGGACGAAACCCTCGGCAACGTCACCTACGAACAGCCGCAGGCACCGCTGCTCGGCAACGTCCTGCCGGGCGCCGCCGTGCACGACTACTCCGAGGACACGGCCCGCCGCATCGACGTCGCCGTGCGGGCGCTCGTCGCGGACGCGTTCGCACGGGCCACGTCGGTGCTCGAGGCGCGACGCGATCGGCTGGAGGCCGGTGCGCGCGCGCTGCTCGAGCGCGAAACCCTCAACGAGGATGAACTGCGCGTCATCGCCGGCACGCGCCCACCGGCCGACGCCTGACGCTGCGCGCCGTAGCCGCTCGAGAAACCGCGCGGCCGTCGTGGCTCGAGGAACAGCGCGGCCGCCCCCGTTCCATGAACAGCGCGCCCGCAGCTGCTTCAGGGTCAGCGCGCCCGCAGCCGTTCCAGGATCACCCGTCCCGCGCGCCCGCTCGGCGTGACGCCGAGGCGCTGCTCTTCGGCGCGGATCGCGGCGCGTGAGCGTTCGCCGATCATGCCGTCGATGGCCCCGACGTCGTGGCCGCGCTGCGCGAGCAGGGTCTGCAGTTCGCGGCGTTCGGCGCGCGACAGCCCCGGATCGTCCGTGGGCCAGCGCGCCACCAATGGTCCGGCGCCGCGCAGCCGGTCCGACAGATGCGCGATCGCCAGCGCATAACTTTCCGCGGCGTTGTACGCGTAGATCGCATCGAAGTTGCGGAAGACGAGAAACGCGGGGCCGCCCGCCCCGGCGGGCAGCAGCACGGCGGCGGGCGAGCCCGGGGACGGCTCGACCGGCGCGGCGCCGCGATCGGCCTTCGGTGCGCCGCGATCGCCCGCCACCGCGGCGGCTTCCCCCGCCACCGCGCCGCGATCGACCGGATCGACGCGGCGTACGCCCATCGCCGTCCAGTCGGCCAGCGGGCGCTTGTTGCGGCGCCCGGCCTGCGACACGTCGAAGCCCGCAGGCAGGCGCACCTCGTAGCCCCAGGGCTCGCCCGGGCGCCAGCCCGCACGCTTCAGGTAGTTCGCCGTCGACGCCAGCGCATCCGGCACGCTGCCGACGACGTCCCGGCGGCCGTCGCCGTCGAAGTCGACCGCCGTGCGCAGGAACGTCGACGGCATGAACTGCGTGTGGCCGAAGGCGCCGGCCCAGGAGCCGACCAGTCCGTCCGGTGTGGCGTGACCGTCCTGGACGATGCGCAGCGTGCTGATGAACTCGCCCCGGAAGAACGCCTGGCGACGTCCGAAGCACGACAGGGTCGCGAGCGAGGTCAGCAGCGGGCGCGCGCCCTGCGATCGCCCGAAGTCGCTTTCGACGCCCCACACGGCGACCACCGTGGCAGCGTCGACGCCG
>Ga0116141_10004704_pt1 | contig 11452 bp, 12 predicted proteins | sample AD_UKC097_MetaG_FD_89744 | JGI IMG/M metagenome (GOLD analysis project Ga0116141, IMG submission 89744) | Active sludge microbial communities of municipal wastewater-treating anaerobic digesters from USA - AD_UKC097_MetaG | ecosystem: Engineered > Bioreactor > Anaerobic > Digestate | place: USA... | reverse complement strand
CCTGCCGGGACCTCTCATGGAGGCGGCCAACCCCAGAGAGAGCATGGCGGCGGAGTAGAGACCGCAGATCTCTCTTCTCCCCATCCCCCCTCCCAGACCGGTGGCGAGCCAAACCAGCTCTTCAGGCTTGCGAAGGTACCTAAGCGTCGTCAGGAAGAGGGACTCTCCACAGTTGTACCCCTTCCCGGCGTAGTTCAAGATCTCCCTGGCCATCCAGGAACTTCCCAGCCGATCCTCTTCTCCCGGGCTCCAAGGATCCCACAGCCTTCGGCCAAGAGCGCTCTTTTTCTCGTCCATGTTCACCTCTCTGACCGTTTATTGTACTCCTCTCGTTCTTTTCGATAAAGAGGATCGACTCTTTTGACACCCCTTTCATTTTTTTGAGAGGGCACGCCTTCGATTACGGTTGGAGAAGGGCTCCCAGTCGACCTAGCCGCGGTATTCTTCCTCTGTTTGGAAAGGAAAAGATCGCGCTTTACCGCTTCTCCAAAGAGGTGTTTTTCAAGATCCTCTTCCCGTAGACGAGACGCTCCAGGGCGGTGTAGTTGGAACCTACGCCCACGGCGAGAAGCCCCCAAAAGAGGATTCGGCTGTCCAAGGCGGCGAAGAGAGAGAGGACGATCAGGGAGAACATTCTTTCGAGACGCTGAACCCTTCCTACTTTACAGGGGTAACCCAGGCTCTCGATCTTGGCCCTGGTATAGGAGGTGAGGAAAGAACCAAGGATGTAGAAGAGGGCTATGTAGGCGAAAGAGGGGCGACCGTTCGCGTTGAAGTAGAAGAAGATGCCGGCGAACTGAAAAACCTCGATATACCTGTCGACGCAGGAATCCAAGAGAGACCCGAAAGCCGTCGTCTTATCGTATCTCTTGGCCACCAGACCATCGAAAACATCGCATAGGACAGAGGCGAGAAGGACGAAGGCGGCGGCGACGAAAGATCCTCTGGTGTAGAGCCAAGCGCTGACCAGGGAGATCAGGAAGCCCGCGTATGTCAACGTATCCGGTGAAAGACCGAGGGTCCCACCGATGAGGAGGAGAAGCTTCTCCCGGAAAAAAGCCAACAAGGCGTACAAGGGTTTGAACATCGCTCTCTGAGCTCTCTTTATTGGAAGGTAGGGGGGAGAGTCACCTCTCCCCCCCTACCGTGGTTATGGGGTTATTTGTTTTCGAATTTGTACTTTTCGATGAACTCGGCAACCATCGCCTTGGCGGTGTGGTCGTCGTACTGGATAGGCGGAGACTTCATCATGTACGAAGAGGGACCTTCGAGAGAGCCGGAGATCCCGTTGTCTTTCGCCAGTTTGGCCATACGGACACAGTCGATGATGATCCCCGCGGAGTTGGGGGAGTCCTCGACGGAGAGCCGGAGCTCGATGTCCATGGGGACATCGCCGAAATGACGGCCTTCGACGCGGAGGTAGCAGACTTTGTTGTCTTTCAGCCAAGGCACGTAGTCGGAAGGACCGACATGAACGTTGTCCTTGTCGATGTGAATGTTGCGACGCTCAAGCTGAGAGACCACGGCGTTGGTCTTGGAGATCTTCTTGGAATCGAGACGCTCTCTCTCCAACATGTTGAGGAAGTCGGTGTTGCCGCCGACGTTGAGCTGGTAGGTACGGTCGATGATCATACCCCGGTCCATGAAGAGGTTAACCAAGGTTCTATGCATGATCGTGGCTCCGACCTGGGATTTGATGTCGTCGCCGATCACGGGAAGGCCCTTCTCGCGGAATCTGTCGGACCAATACTTCTCCCGGGAAATGAAGACGGGGATGGCGTTGACCATGGCGCACCCGGCTTCCAGGATCTGCTCAACATACCACTTGGTGGCCATCTCGGATCCGACGGGGAGGTAGTTGATGACAACGTCCGCTCCGGTGTCCTTGAGGACCTGAACGATGTTAACCGTCGGCCCAGGGGCCTTCTTGATGATAGGTGAAAGGTACTTTCCCAAACCGTCATGGGTCATCCCGCGCTGAACGGTGACTCCCAGGTTGGGGACATCGCTGAACTTCTTCGTGTTGTTGGGGTAAGCGAAGATCGCCTCGCTGAGATCCTTGCCGACCTTTGTCTCGTTAATGTCGAAGGCGGCGACGAACTCGATGTCGGAGATGTGATAACCACCCAGGTTGACATGCATCAATCCAGGAACGAAATCGTCCTCCTTGGCGTTCTTATAGTAGTGCACTCCCTGCACCAGGGAAGAGGCACAGTTGCCGACCCCGATGATGGCAACTTTGACTTTTTTCTTGCCCATGGAAAACCTCCTAAAAGATGGATAATTTTACGTATTTCTTTGGATTTTTTCGGAAATCTTTGATCAGATCCTGCAACTCCTGCAGGGTCGTGTTGATACTCTCTATATACTTCTTGTCGTTGACAAGGGCTCCCGCGCTCCCTTCACCGGCATCGATCTTGGAGGCGATCGAATCGAGCTTCGCCGAGAGGGAGGCCATCTGCTCCATGGCCTTGTCCATCTTAACCAGGCTCTCCCGCCCCTGCTTTCCCGTTGAGGCGAGTTCGGCACGGAAGTCGCTGGAGAGGTTCTTCAGCTCGCCGGCCAAACCGCCAATCTTCTTGATCTCCTGGTTGTAGGCGGCGATATCGATCTGGTCGATTTTCTTGTCGCCCTTCTCAAGGATAGAGTGGAAGCGGACCAGAGAGTCTCCCAGGGTCCGGATCTTTGACTCCAGATCCCCTTCGTCGATCTTCTTCTGAATCCCGGTCAGAATCATCTTGGTCACGGAGATCAGGTCCCTGTTGTATCCGGGAACCTCCGCTCCGGGCTGGAGGAAGAGATCCTTCTTGCCGGGTTGGACGGTGATGGCCTTCTCCCCCATGAAGTTGAGGGTATTGATCTCCCAACGGGAGTCCGTGGGCACATCGTACTTCTTGTTCACGTCGACGCGCACCAAGACGCCGTCCTTGAGAAATTTCACGCCTTTGGTCCAACCAATCCGGTACCCCCTCATGAAGACCTGGGAGTGATCTCTGAGGCCGACGACATCATCGAACTTGACGTAGACGATGTAATCCCGGGTGAAGAAGATTCTCTTTTCAGCCAACCAGATGATCGACATCATCAGGATCAGAAAGCTGAAGAAAATGATCACCCCGGAGATATAGCTCATCTTCTTATAGTCCATCACTCGTCTCCCGTTTCATAGAGATAGTTGAGAGTCTCCGGGGAGAGCTCTTCCTTGGTACCGATGGAAAAGATGGCCCCGTCTTTCAGCAAAGCAACCCGATCGGAGACCTCGCGCATTAAAAGGATGTCGTGGGTGACCACTACCGAAGTGACGCGAATCTCCTTCTTCAGCATCCCAATCAGCTCGCTCACCAGTTGCGAATTCCGCCGGTCCAAGCCGGTGGTTGGTTCGTCGTAGAAGAGGTAGCGGGGTTCTTTGACGATCGCCCTGGCGATGGCGACCCTCTTCTTCATGCCCCCGGAAAGCTCTTCGGGAAACTTGTCGAGCACCTCCTCCTGGAGGCCGACGACCCGAAGGGCGTCGACGATTCTCTCCTCGATCTCCTCCTCTCTGAAGGCTCTATGCATCCTGAGGTAGAGGGCCATGTTTTCGCGGACGTTGAGAAAATCGAAGAGGGCGCTGTTTTGGAAGACGAAGGCGATACTCTTACGAAACTCCTGCAACTGTCGGTCTTTCAGCTTCAGAATATCGACGCCGTCGTACTCGATGACCCCTTCGTCGGGCTCCATGAGCCTGACGAGAGTCTTGATGAAGACGGTCTTTCCCTGTCCGGAAGGGCCGAGAATCACCATGGTCTCGTTGTCACGAACATCCAGGGAGACCCCCTTCAGGACGTGCTGTTTTTCGAAGCTCTTTTTAACTCCCAGGGCACGGATCACAGGAGCCACTCTCCCAGGTAGTAATCGACGATGACGATCAGGACCGCGGAGGTGACGACGGCCGCCGTGGAAGATTCGCCGACTCCCTTGGCTCCGCCCTTGGTTTTCAAGCCAAAGTAGCTCCCCAACAGGGCGATGAGCACGCCGAAGACCGCCGGCTTGATGACGCTTCCAAAGATCGGTTCAAAGATTTTGTAGTCAAGCTTCATCCCGTTGACAAACTCCCTGGGGGTGATCCACTCGGTGACGACCGCCGAGGCGAAGAGGGAGCTGAACATGGCGATGAAGTTGGCGAAGATCGTGATCACCGGCAACATGATCAGTCCGGCCATGACCCGGGGGAGAACGAGGAACCCGATCGGTTCCAGGGACATCGTCTCCAAGGCCTCGACTTGCTCCGAGATCTTCATACTGCCGATCTCCGCCGCCAGAGAGGCCCCCAGCTTACCGGCCAACACCAGGGCGAGGATGATGGGGCAGAGCTCCACCACAGCTGTCTTGAAGATGGCGTTGACCACGACGTACCGGGGAACGATGTCTGTGGTTTGGTACTTCCCCTGGACGGTTGAGCCAAGGCCGACGAAGACCGCGATCACGGCGGCGATGGGGAGCGTCTTGACGGAGAAGTTGTAGAGCTGTTCCAGAAACTGCCTTCGGTAGAACCAGAGTTTAGGGATCCTCTTCACCGTCTGAACGAAGAGAAGCGAGATCTCGTAAACCGTTGTGAAGAAATCGATGCCTTTTTCTCCCAACCGAATGAAAAATGTTTCCCGTTTCATCGTCTCCTCGTTTCGAACGCCATCGATCTCTTCTTCATGCGGAGAGGGCGAAGGGAAGGCTCTGGAAAAATCGGCGACAAACCACCTTTCTGCACATCAAGGTTGTCTTTTCAACACTCCTGTTATCTTATAGGAAAAAGGAATTATAGAGGAAAAAAAAAGCCCTGTCAACAAAGAGCGCCCCCGGTCGCCTTGAACCCTTGAGAGATTTCATATATCATAGGTCTCCATGAATAAACCTGAGTGGTTTGACCACCCCATCCCCCAGGATCCGGAATTTTTCCGGATGAAGAAACGCCTCCGCGAGAGCGGTCTGCACACGATCTGCCAGGAAGCCCGATGCCCCAACGCCGGAACCTGCTTCAGCGAGGAGACGGCCACCTTCCTCATCCTCGGAGACACCTGCACGAGGAAGTGCGGTTTCTGCTCGGTGAAGAAGGGGACTCCCCTCCCGCCGGAACAGAGCGAAATCGACCGGATTCTCGAGATGATCGAAGGTCTCGGCCTCGATTACGCCGTCATCACCTCTGTCACCCGGGACGACCTTACGGACGGGGGCGTCGGCCACTACCTCAAATTACTGGAAGGTTTGAGAAAACGGCTTCCCAACCTCAAGATTGAGACGCTGATCCCCGACTTCCTTGGCAAGGTCGAAAACTGGCAGCTTCTGCTCTCTTCTCCTCCGGACGTTCTCAACCACAACATCGAGAGCGTTCGCCGGCTCTACCCGTTCATCCGTCGTCCGGATTCTCAGTATTCCCGTTCCTTAGAGGTTCTCCGTTACTACTCCCAACAGGGGTTGATCACCAAGTCGGGTCTCATGGTGGGCCTCGGCGAGAGTCGGGAAGAGCTTGTCGGCGCCTTCGAAGACCTCTTGAGTGTCGGCGTCAAGATCCTCACCATCGGTCAGTACCTCCAGGCGACGACCCGCAACGTTCCAGTGTCGCGTTTTTATACTCCCCAAGAGTTTCAAGACCTCGAAACCGAGGCTCGGAGGCTGGGCTTCTCGGAGGTTGTCTCCGGTCCCCTGGTGAGGAGTTCTTTCAAGGCGAAAGAGGCGTATCGGAAGGTCGCGAGTGCTCTATCTCATCTTCAGTGATGTCCACGGGAATTTGGAGGCTCTCTCCCGCCTTCTGCAAGTAGCCTCCAAGCTGAAACCCGACGCCTTCGTCTCCCTGGGAGACCTGGTCGGATACGGTCCCAACCCCAACGAAGTGGTCAACAGGGTCCGCAAGCTCTCTAAGGTATCCGCCATCCGGGGAAACCACGACAAGGTCGCGGCGGAACTCGAGGACGACCGCTTCTTCAACCCCGTCGCCGCCAAGGCTATCCGCTGGACATCCAAGAAACTCTCGGAAGAGAATCTGAAGTATCTGAAGAATCTGGTCAGAGGCCCCCTGATGATCCGGGATGACTTCACCATTTTCCACGGTTCCTTCCTCGACGAGGACGCCTACATCTTCGGCCCCTACGAGGCTCTTCTCTCCCTGCAAACCTCTCCGACACGGCTCTCTTTCTTCGGGCACACCCACTTCCCGGTCCTCTTCCGCCTCACTCCCGCGAAACGGTTGGAGATGATGACGCCCCGCACGGCCAAGAACCGTGTCCTCTTCCCCCTGGATCCCGAGTCCACCTACCTAATTAACCCCGGTTCCGTGGGCCAACCCAGAGACAGAGACCCCAGGCTCAGCTTCATGACCTACGACAGCCACCAGAGGCTCGTCACCTACTACCGTTACCGCTACCAAGCCGAGAAGACCCAAGCGAAGATCCAGCTTCACAAGCTTCCTCCCTTCTTGGGCGAACGGCTCCTGAAAGGGGTCTAACCCGTTGACAAGGGAAGAGGGTTTCTTCCATAATCATCATGATCAGGAATCGCCGGGAGGGATCCCGGGAAAGGAGGGAGCGGTGAAGAGGGGTTTCACTCTTCTCGAGATGGTGGTGGTTCTCGTTGTTCTCTCCCTTCTCTTCATCGTCCTCACCCCTTCCCTGACAAAGCATGTCCAGGAGGTCAGAAGGACCCAGGCCGTGAACGACGAGAGGGCCTTAGGAGCCGCCCTGTTAAGCCTTTACAAGGACACGGGTTACTGGCCTTTCACGAACGCCGACGGCCCCTCCGGGGGCATCAACCGGCTTCTCTCTGGAGAGAGCGGTGTCGAAGCCTCTCAACGGTTTTCCTCCTCTTCCCCCGGCGCCTTCCGCTGGGGAAGCTCCTTACCGGCGAAGTCTCTGGGCGACTTCCTCTTCTTCAACAACCCCGACGACGATTCCGGGATCAACTCCTCCGCTCAGAGCGGCCAGGATTACCCCTCCTCCGGCGAGAACTCCTGGAGAGGGCCCTATATCGACCGCCCCTATTGGAGAGACCCCTGGGGAGGAGTCTACGTTGTCAACGCCCGTTACTTCCCCGGCAACCCCCTTTCCGACAAGACCGCCAGGGCGGGCCACCGCTTGATGGTTCTCTCCGCCGGTCCCGATGGGGTCTGGCAGACGCCCTTCGACGACAACACACGCAAGACAACCCTTCCCGATGACTCCCCGGGCGGGGACGATGTGGCTTTTGTTTTTTACACCAACGATTGAGAGAGACGAAGAGATGAAACTCCTGATCATCGACGACGAAGAGGGAATCCGAAGCTCCCTCAAGAGCCTCTTCCGCTCCGAAGGCTACACCCTTCTTGAGGCCGACGACGGCCTCTCGGGAGAACGGCTTCTGCGGGAGGAGAGACCGGAGGTGACCATCACCGACATCCGCCTTCCCGGCAAGAGCGGCCTGGACCTTCTGGAAACGGTCCGCAAGGAAGCCCTCCCCACAGAGACGATCATCATCACCGGCTACGGAGACGTTGACCTGGCGGTCCAAGCCACTCGGGCGGGGGCCTTCGACTTCATCGAGAAGCCCTTCTCTCCCGACAGAATCCTCCTCACCGTTCGCAACGCCTTCGAAAAGGCGGCCCTCTCCCAGGCCCGTCGGGGAACACTGGAGGCGGAACTGGCAGGCGCCCTGATCGTGGGGGAGTCCTCCCCCGTCCAGGCGCTCAAGGAGAAGATCCGGCAGGTAGCCCCTTCGGACGCAACGGTCTTGATCCTCGGCGAAAGCGGTTCCGGCAAGGAGCTGGTAGCGAAGAACCTCCACCTTCTCAGCCGTCGCTCCCTCCAGCCCTACGTTCACCTCAACTGCGCCGCCATCCCGGAGGAGCTCCTGGAGAGCGAGCTCTTCGGCCACAGGAAGGGCTCCTTCACCGGGGCCATCGAGAACAAGAAGGGAAAGTTTGAGGAGGCCCAGGGAGGGACACTCTTCCTGGACGAGATCGGAGACCTCTCCCTGAGGGCTCAGGCCAAAGTCTTGCGGATCATCGAGAACGGCGAGGTTCAGAGAATCGGCGAAACCGAAGTCAAGAGGGTCGATGTCCGCACCGTGGCGGCCACCAACAAGAAGCTTGTGGAGGAGATCGGCAGGGGAAGCTTTCGAGAGGACCTCTTCTTCCGCCTCAACGTTGTCACCCTCGAAGTCCCTCCTCTGCGGGAGCGGCGCGACGACATTCCCCTGCTGATGGACCACTTTTCCCGGAGGATTGCCTCCGAAACGGGACAGAAACCGAAGGAGTTCTCGCCAGAACTGGTGGAGAATCTGACCAAGGGAAACTGGAAGGGGAACATCAGGGAGCTGAAGCACTTCATGGAACGTGTCTACATCTTTGTTCCCGCCACCAAAGTCGGCCTGGAAGAGGCGCTTGCTCTCCTCCAACCGACCTCACTAATTCTTCCTTCCCCCCTTCACTTCACCGGCTATCGGGAGTATATTAAGGAGGCGGAAAGAAAATTTTTAACCGTGAAGCTGAGGAGCTTCGGCGGCAACGTTGCTCAGACGGCCCGAGAGATCGGAATCTCGAGGGTGAACCTGATCAAGAAGCTCAAAGAGTTGAAGGTTTCCCCTTCGGGGGCGGAGGAAAGATCGCATCGGGATGATCCCGGTGAGGAAAGTCCGAACTCCCCAGGGCAGGGTGCCCCGTAACGCGGGGTTCAGGGCTCAGGCTCTGAAAGGAAAGTGCCACAGAAATGAGACCGCTTCGAGGGTAACCTCGGAGTAAGGGTGAAACGGTGAGGTAAGAGCTCACCGCTTTGACGGCAACGTCGAAGGCACGGTAAACCCCACCCGGAGCAAGGCTAAACAGGGGTGTTAAAGGTGGCCCGCCTGATTCCCCGGGTAAGCCGCAAGAGAAGCCGGGTAACCGGTCTTCCAAGATTAATGATCTTTCTCGACAGAATTCGGCTTACACTCCGTCCCCGAAGGGGAAACCTTTTCTTTTTTTTTTCGTAATGTCCCTTAAGAAAGAGTATCCGGACCCGCGAAGACGGGCCGTCAAGATTCGGGAGGAACATATGCGGAAGTTGATCAAACCTTCTATGGCCGATATTCCCAACCCTTCCACAAAACCGGTCCCGAAGAAGAAAGTGGCGCCTCCCTTCCAGACCCATGCGGAAAACTTCTACTACCTCAAGCAGATGAACGCCAGAACACCCTTGGTCTTCGTTCTCGTCAACGGCGAAGAGATTCGAGGCACCCTGGAGTGGTATGACGAGAAGTGCTTGAAGATCAACCGCCTCGGTCTCCCCAACCTCCTGGTCTACAAGAACGCGGTCCTCTACATCTTCAAGGACGACGACCGGGACGTTTCGGCAAACAGCGAAGATTATCCCTACCACGGGTCATGACCTCCCCCCTGACCTTTCTCTCCACCGGCGACCCCGGAGGAATCGGACCGGAGATCTCCGCCAAGGCGCTTCTTCGCTTCCCAGCGACTCTCCCCTACCTCGTCGGGCCCAAGAGGGTTCTCCACCGTTCTATGGAAAGGTGGGCTCCCTCCCTCCTTTCCCAGAGCGAACGAATCCTCCGCTTCGCCCTTGAGGACGAGCGTGAACTCTTCACCCCCTCCCCGGAGAGCGGAGACTGCTCCTTTCTCTCCTTCCGTAGGGCCTTGGAGCTGGCCGAAGCCCACCCAGGATCGACAGTGGTCACGGCGCCGATCTCCAAGGAACTTTGGTTGAAGGCGGGGCACCCTTGGAAGGGCCACACCGAATATCTGGAAAGCCGTTACGGGACGAGCCCGATCATGTTCTTCTGGGGCCCCCGTTTCAAGGTCGCCCTCTTCACCCACCACATTCCCCTCAAGAGCCTCTGGAAGATGGTGACCCCGGAGAGACTCCTCCCCTTCTTCCGGCTCCTCCACAATGAGTTGAACGTCCGTTACCACCTTGGTTTCCGTTTCTACTGCGGTTCCATCAACCCCCACAGCGGAGAGAACGGCACCCTGGGAGAGGAGGAGGAGAACCTCCTCAAGCCCGTAGTCTCCCGGTTGAGAGAGGAGGGTATCCCCCTGGAACCGCCCGCTCCCAACGACACGCTTTTCTACCGCCTTCGCAACGACCCCAAGGCGGTCATCGTCTCCTTCAGCCATGATCTCGGCTTGACGCCCTTCAAACTTCTCTACTTCGACAAAGGCGTAAACCTCTCCCTGGGCCTGCCGGTAGTCCGTACCTCTCCAGATCACGGAACCGCCTTCGATCTGGCCGGTAAGGGGGTCGCTTCCGAGGGCTCCCTGGTCAGAGCCCTTCGCCTCGCCCGTTCCCTCCAAAGGAGAAGAGCTCTTGGTTAAGCTCCCTTGGGTCTACCGCTTCGGCGGCGCCGGCTTCGAAGGCCTCTTCTCTTCCCGGCACCTCGTCGTGGACGACCTCTTTCCCGACTCTCCCAAACAACTGCTCAAGCAGGTTCACTCCGCGACCGTCCTCACCCTGGACGCCCCTCTCACGACCCTCCCCGAGGCCGACGGCCTTCTGACAACAAGCAGGGGCTTCACCTTGGTCGTCAAGACCGCCGACTGCGTGCCCGTCCTCGCCTACAACCCCCGGGTCCCCTTCGTGGCCGCCCTTCACGCCGGATGGAGGGGGATTCAAGGGGGAATCTTTCCCTCTTTCTTCCAAAAGGCTCTCTCCATCGCCTCTCGACGGGAGCTGACCGAGTTCACCCGCTTCTGGATCGGCCCCTCCATCTGCGGTCGGTGCTACACCGTCGGCGAAGAGCTTGTGCCCCTCTTTTCTGAGGCGGGCTTCCCTGAAGGCCTCTTCTCCAGAAACGGGAAGGGCCTCGTTCTCGACCTTCACGGGGCCGTCCGATTCGCACTCAGGGAGCTCGGTTTCTCCACCTCCTCGGTGGAGGAGATCCCCCTCTGCACGCTGGAAGATTTCCGGCTCTTCTCCTACCGGAGAGGGGAGAGAGAGGGAAGACTCCACCATGGGATCCGACTCCTTCCGTGAGAATCCATATTCAAGAGTTCCCCGGCCTTCCCCCGACTTGGTCTTGTGAAGCCTCCCTCTTGACCCTCTTTGTGGGAGAGCAAGAGAGAAGGGTCTCCCTCTGGAGGGCCTTGGCGCTCCTCTCCCTCCCCTTCACGGGGAGTCTCCTCTCCCTCTGGCCCCGAGAGTTCGTCGAGAGCCTTCCCCCCTGCAGTGCCCTCTCTTCCCCCTTGGGGGAGTGGACACTACGGAAGGAAGAGAACCTGAGAATCGCCCTCCGTTTCCCCTCTCTGGGCGCTCTCACGCTGAACTACCAGTTTTTCATCGACGGGACAGCCCCCTTCGGATCCCTTCAACGTTCCGCCCTTCCCCCCTGGAGGGCCTACGACCTCCTCGCACCCCTCTCGGGACCCGTGCCTCCCCTGGGGGTCGACTACCCTCTCCCCCCCTCCGGGGGCAACCGGAACGAATACCTTCGAGAAGACGAAACCCCTGGACCGGAGCGGCTT